>Ga0075522_10002893_pt1 | contig 12623 bp, 7 predicted proteins | sample NGEPerA_FD_74796 | JGI IMG/M metagenome (GOLD analysis project Ga0075522, IMG submission 74796) | Arctic peat soil microbial communities from the Barrow Environmental Observatory site, Barrow, Alaska, USA - NGEE PermafrostL2-A | ecosystem: Environmental > Terrestrial > Soil > Wetlands > Peat ... | reverse complement strand
CGTCAACCCTGCTTCCTTGGCGAGCGAGCGCGCAATCAGGTTAAACGGCGCGGTCGGATCCAGCATCCAGCTATGCGGCCGCGCGTCCACAAACACAGGAATATCGGTCAGCCCCAGCGGATTCTTGCTCACTTGCAGCTTGAACGGATCGCACGGATCAACCGTCATCGGTGGATTGCCCTGGGCCAGCGGAAGCATCTTCAGCGGCATCTCGATCTCGTCCTGCTCGTCCCTGCCAAGCTTGCCCTCGAGCCGAGTCTCCAGTGTCTGGTAGGCCGTGGCCGCTTTAGTCCAGTCGCCTTCGCGCAGGTAGTCCTCGGCCAGAGCCCTGCGCAGCAACTTCTCATGTCTTGTATCGCTGCTCGCAGCAACTTCGTCTACCAGCGGCTCCAGTAACTCGATCGACTTCTTCAGGTCGTTATTTCTGTTGGCAAGAATCCCGCGGTAAAACTGCGCCTGCCGCGCCGGCAACTGGTCCAGCTCACCCTCAATGCGAATGAACTGATGATCAGCCAGCAGGTTCTCAAGACGCGTATCGGCATTGAGCCCGCTGGAAGTTCCAGTGTGCACCTGCGCACCTGCGCCCGGCTGTTGGGTTTCTGTCTGAGTTGTCTCCGGCTTCGGTGTCTGTGGCGCGGTTTGCTGCGCATGGATCGCTTTCGCCGCCACTACCAAAAGCAGCACGGTAAACAGGCATGTCAACAGCCGCATCTGTAAAGGCCCGCAGCCGGCCTGGATCTCCCCGCGCCGGCCCATTCCCGCGGCACTTTTGCATAAGTCGTTCATTCTCAGCTACGACGTTAACAGATTCATCGCACGCCAACCTTCGCAGCCACAAGGGATGGTGAGGTTTGTCCGGCTAGCATGCCGCTATCCGAACCGCCAACCGCTTCAATTCCAAAATCTTTTGCACAGGTGGCCGCCGCTTTATACGTTCCTGACGGATCGCCAGGTAAACTTGGGGCAGCGATGGCGCGTAAGACGATTGAACATTACGAAATTCTCCGCCGCTTGGGCGCCGGAGGCAGTGGCGTGGTCTACCTGGCCAACGACACGCTGCTCCAGCGTCCTGTGGTGCTCAAGATTCTGCGCGCCGGCCTGCTCACCGTCGAGCAGATGCGTTCCACCGTGCTGCGCGAAGCGCGCCTGGCCTCGGCCATCGAACATCCGAACGTCTGCGGCATCTACGAGGTAGGCGAAAGCGGCGACGAGGGCTACATCGCGATGCAGTACGTGCCCGGCCAGTCGCTCGACCTGCTCATCGCCCGCGGTCCCGCCAGCCTGCAATTGATGCTCTCGGTTGGCATCCAGATCGCCGATGGACTCCAGGCCGCGCACGCGCTGGGCATCTTCCATCGCGACCTCAAGCCGCAGAACGTAATGCTCACTGACGGCGGTCTCGTCAAAATTCTCGACTTCGGTCTGGCCCGCCGTCTCCGCCCCGAAGACGCAGCCTTCGACCCCTCGAAGCCGGTACTGGCCAGGGATACGGTTGTGGCCGCTACCTACACCGCTCGCGGCGGAACCATACGCTACATGGCCCCCGAGCAGTTTGTTACCGGCCAATCCAGCGCGCAGTCTGACGTATGGGCCCTCGGCGTCATCCTCTATGAGCTGGCCAGCGGCCGCCATCCATTCGCGCGCCCCAACGACGAGGACTTCCAGGCTATTCGCGCCATCCAGTTCTCAGAACCCGCCGACCTCAGCGAGATAGTTCCTGAAATTTCGCCGGAGCTCAAGAGCGTAATCGCGGCCTGCCTCGAGAAAAATCCTGGTGCGCGCTATACCTCCGCCGCCGAAGTCCGCGAAGCCCTCAAGACCATTATGAAGGCGCTGCAGATTGAGACCGGCATCATTCCCGGCGAGGCTGCTGCCAACCTGCCCACCACCGGTCCCGAGGCTGAAAAGCGAGCCACAGGATTTCTCTCCATGCTTGCCGAGCGCTTTCGCGAGTCGGCCGGCGAGCGCGCGCAAACAAATTCGCTCGTAGTTTTGCCCTTCGCCAACCTGGGCGCAACGGAGGTGGCACCGCTCTACGGCTTCGCCCTCGCCGACGCCATTGCCGCCCGCCTGGCGCGCATTCCCGCTCTCATCGTCCGCCCCTCAAGTACGCTGATGCCGTTGCCTATCGCGCAAATGGACCCGCTGGCCGTGGGGCAGAAGCTGCTGGTCTCCTTCGTGCTCGCCGGCAACTTTCTTCGCTCCACAAATGGATTTGATCTTAACTGGCAACTCCTCGACGTGGCCTCCCAAAGCGTGCGCTCGGGCGGAGCGATTCGCGTCGCCTCGCTCGATCTGATTGCCGTTCAGACGGAAATCTCCAACGAAGTATTTGCCGCGCTTCACGGCCTCTCGGCCGGCGACCAGATCGACTCCCCACGCACGACCACGCGCCTAGCGCCAAGTGACGCCTCGCTTGCGGGCGCGTTGAGCGAGAAGTATCTGCAAGGGCGCGCATTGCTTAGTTCGTTCATGGTGCGCACCGGTTCGCGCGCCGATCTCGATCGCGCGCATGCCCTGCTTTCGAACGTGACGCTTGGCGTTGTACGCTTTGCTCCGGCGTGGACCGGCCTTGGCATTGCCGAGTTGCAATACGCGCGGCACGGCTTTGGCGGCCAGATTCACGTGATGCGCGCCCGCCGCGCCTTCGACCAGGCTCTCAAGCTCGACCCTGCTTCCACCGAGGCCAATCTCTACCGCATCTACATGCTGCTCTCGCGCGGCGAAAAGGAGTCTGCCCGTCACGGCATCGCCAACCTGCTCGCCAGCGCGGCCAACGACTGGAACGTTCACATGGTCGCAGGTATCGCACTTCGAGGCGACGGTATGTACGACGAGGCGCTTACCCACTTCAGCCGCGCACTCAAGCTCAACCCTGCAAACGCGCCCATCCTCTACAACCACCGCGCTCGCGTTTACCACTATCAAAACCAAATCGAGCTGGCCGGGGATGAGCTTGAAAAAGGTCTCGCCCTCGAGCCCCGCCATCCGCTCCTGCGCACCTCGGCCGGGTACCAGCAGATGCGCCTGGGCCATCTCGACGCGGCCATCGAAATTCTTGAAGGCGTGATTCGCGACGACGACTCGCTGCGCATTGCCGTGCCAACGCTGGCGTTGTGCTACGTGCAGGCAGGCGCGCGTGAGCGTGCAGCGGCGCTCTTGAAGGACGACACCCTTGCCGGCGCCGAAGCCGATAGCGAAATGGCCTACCGCCTGGCTACGTACTTCGCAGTAGAAGGCGACTCCAGCGAGGCGCTCCATTGGCTCCGCCGCGCAATTTATCTAGGCAACGAAAACTACCCATGGTTCCAGAAGAACCCAGCGTGGAACAATCTCCGCACCAACGCCGACTTCGAGCGCATCCTGGAAGATTTGAAGAAAGGCTTCCGCAAGAATCAGAAAACCTGGAAGCGGCTGCTGCAACAAGTCCCGCCCGTTGGGGAGTGAAAAGCAGCTCAAGGTTTGTCCGGTGCGCAATCAAGCGCAGCCCGGTCCCAATTGGCGCAGTTTGCGGCTGCCTCATAGGTGCTCTGCAAAAACTCAAGCAGAGCTGCTTCGGGGTTTGCCGAGCTCCGCATATCTTCATAGGGCAGCACGAATTCTCCGAAGTTCGCATCGAAGCGGGCTGCGCCGGGCGTGATGGAATGCTCCCTGTAGCCGGGCGGCTCAGGATAAGCGTAGCTGTAAAAAAGCGGCTCGACGCCGGGCATCCCTGGCCAGAACCCGCAACTGCTCACTTCGTGTGAGTAGGCATCGCGAGTAACGCGGTCGGCCAGTCCCGGCATGCTGGCGTGCTCGGGCGCGGTGCGGCCGGAAAAGCGGGTGCAAGCCAGGTCAAGCGCTCCCCAGAAGAGATGGATCGGGCTGACTTTGCCACGAAAACGAGCGCGAAATATGGTGAAGACGCGCGTGGTTTCGAGCAGGATGCGCCAGAAGCGCTGCACATATTCCGCGTCGTAGTCCTTATGCACATCGTCCTGCTCGAAGCGGATGGGATCTGCAATTTCGACCGGCACCGGCCAGATGCGCACCGGCGTGCCGAGGCTTTCAAGCGCAGCCATCAACTGCCGGTAGAACTCCGCTACAGTCATCGGTTTGAGCGGAATGGTTCTGCGATCGCCTGCGGAAGTTTCGACCAGGAGCACGTGGTCGACAAAATCAAAGTCAATCTGCACGGCGCGGTTGCCATACGGCATCGGTGATGTGGTCACGCCGCGAATGGTGGGGTAAAGCGTAACACCCCAGCAATGGTTGATAGGCGGCATGAGGGCCAGCCGCACTTTGCCAACAATCTGCATCCAGAGTTGCAGGGTGGCGCAAGTACCGCTCCAATTACCCTGGGGCAGAGCGGGCCAGACCTCATCGCGACCGGTCGGTTGATCGAATTGCATCGGCGGCATTGCACCTCGCATCGGTCATCATGATTTCATTGGGAATCCGTTATGCGTGCGGCCGTGCCGGGCTCCCCAGGTCTCGTTCGCCGCGGCGGACGAGACCTGGGAGTCAAAGATTCCGCGCCAGTTTACTTCGAGTTGACGTCGGGTTTCATGGTGGTGAAGTCCACGGGAACGGATACGTGCTCGTGGCTGATGAGCCACTGGCCGTTCACCTTCTTGTATCCGTCGGTTACGCGGACAGTCATTTCCATCTTCTTGCCCTTCTTGTCCGTCATCGTGGCGTGCTGGATGCTATGGCTGTAGGCGACGTTTCCGCCGACAGTGACGTCGAGATCGCTGAGAGTGAAATCTGTCTTACCGGGGAACATGGTCCAGAAACTGTCCCAATCCTTTTTGTATGCGTCCGCGCCCGTGTATTGCCGCGGCACAGATGCATCGAACACAATCAGGCTCTGATCGGGAACGTAGAGCGACATGATCGCGCTGGTGTCTTTGGCGTTGAATGCGGCGGTGAATTTATCCTCAAGCGCCTTGATAGCGGCTTGATCCTGTGCGGTTGTGTCCGGGGCGGGTGTGGGCGGAGGTGCTGTATTGCAGCCAACGCATGCAGCGACGAGCGCAACTAAAAATAACGCTTTGATTCTCATGGTGTCTTCTTCCTCCGAGGAAAATCTTGCCGGCGAGCAGAACTGCCCCCAACGCCTGAGTTCTAGTTGGCAATCAGGCAATTGTCAAGAATTTTCCGTGAAGGACGCACCCTTTCAGCTGATCCGTTCGTAGGGCAGATAGACCGGCTCCCAGACATATTCAAGAAGTCTTTCTTTCAACGTCTCCTCGCCCCCCCCTTCGGCAACACCATCGGCAATGGCTTGCAGCGCGACCGCTTCGCCCACCACCAGGCCTACCTTGCGCGAGTCGGCTATCGGCGGCAACAGCGCCGCGTCCTTGTCCGCGCGTGCAGGAGACAGAGAAGCGAGCGTTCTGGCCGCAGCCATGATCATGCCGTCGGTAACGCGCCGGGCCTTGGAGACGAGGATTCCGAGAGCGAGCCCTGGAAAGATATACGAGTTGTTGATCTGCGCGATGCGAACCATCTTGCCATTCACTTCGACCGGAGCAAACGGACTCCCGGTCCCAACCAGAGCGCGTCCTTCGGTCCAGCGCAGCAAGTCGGCGGGCGCAGCCTCGGATACGGATGTAGGATTCGACAGGGGAAAGATTACTGGCTTGTCAATGTGCCGGGCCATCTCGCGAACAATCTCTTCAGTAAATGCGCCCGCCTGCGCAGAGACGCCGGCCAACACGGTTACCTTGGCGTTACGCACCACATCAAGCAGGGAAATGGCGCCGGTACCGGAGAGCTCCCATCTGGCAACGTCCTCGCGCTTGCGCACCAGCAGCTCCTGCCCTGGCCGAATCCCCTGGCAACCCTCGACGAGCAGTCCATAACGATTGAAGGCATAGATGCGCTTGCGTGCCTGCTCATCTGTCAGCCCTTCTTCCTTCATCGCAGTGATCAACAGGTTCACAATGCCGATTCCCGCAGCACCCGAACCGAACATGGCAATCGTCTGCTTGCTGAGCGGAACGCCTGTTGCGTGAACGGCAGCCAGTAGCGTGGCGGTGGTTACAGCCGCGGTTCCCTGGATGTCGTCGTTGAAGGTGCAGAGCCGGTCGCGATAGCGGTCCAGCAGCCGCGCCGCGTTCACGCCGGCAAAGTCTTCCCATTGCAGCAGTATGTGCGGCCAGCGTTTTTCGACCGCCGACACAAACGCTTCCACAAAGTCGTCGTACTCCTGGCCGCGCACCCGCTTGTGCTTCCAGCCGATATAGATCGGATCATTGAGCAGAGCGTCATTGTCAGTGCCCACATCAAGCAGGATAGGCAGGCAGTGTTCCGGAGGAATCCCGGCCAGCGCGGTATAGAGCGCCATTTTGCCGATGGGAATTCCCAACCCGCCGGCGCCCTGGTCTCCCAATCCGAGAATGCGCTCTCCGTCGCTCACCACGATGCAGCGTACATCGTCATAGCGCGAGTTAGCGAGTATCTGCTCGATGCGATTCTTGTTGGGATAGCTAAGGAACATCCCACGCGGTTTGCGCCATATCTCGCTGAAACGCTGGCACCCTTCGCCTACCACCGGCGTATAGACAATAGGCAGCAACTCTTCAATATTGTGCGCAATGAAAGAGTAGAAAAGCGTCTCATTGTTATCCTGCAGATCGCGCATCAGGCGGTACTTGCTGAAGGCCGAGATGCGATTATCGAGTGAGAACTTGCGACGCTTCCGTTGATCTTCAAGGCTTCCGACGTGAGGGGGCAGTAAGCCGTGCAATCCAAAAACGTCGCGCTCTTCCTCAGTAAATGCCGTACCTTTGTTGAGCCGCGGATTTAGCAGCAGATCGAATCCGGACAGACGGGTTCGAATCACGGCAGCCTTGCCGTGGTGGGCCGGGGGAGCATCTGTAGTCAATCTATCTTCTCCTTAACGTTCCTCAATGATAGCTAAATCCCACGGAGCGAGTGTGAGGTCCGCGGTTTTCGCCACGGCCTTCCCGTCCAGCAGATTTGTTCCCGCGCCGTAGGCATAGGTTGCCACTGCTTCAGAGCTCGAGTAGTTGAAGTAGTAGTGCAGCTTCTTGCCTAACCTGTTGACGCCGTGTTGCACATGGATCGCCGCCGGCAGTTTTTGGTCGAGTCCACCTAGCCCGAACTTCTCCAACTCAGTCTTCAGCACCGCCGTTTGCAGCGCATCGGAGAGATAGGTTCCCTCGTACAGCAGCGTGCCCGTGCCGAATTCGTTCTCCGTAATTGCCGGCCATTTTCCAAAGAAAGGATGATCGTACGTTGCAATCACCTTGGCATGTTCAGGCATCAGGAACTCTGCCCAATAGCTCACCAGGTTGTCTGTGCCTGCGTGGAATGGATCGCCCTTCAGCGCCAGCGGCTTTTCCAGGTTTGAAAACTCCTGGTAGCTGAAGCCCGCAGCCTCGCGCAGTGGTCCCGGCGCCCGCACCCATCGAACAGCCGAGTTTTCATTCGCAAATCCGCTCTTGAACGTCATCACCACATGCCCGCCGTTCTTCACGTAATCCGAAATTCTCTGGAGTAGTGCGTCGTCCGAAATGTAAAGTGCCGGAACAATCAGCAGCTTGTATGCGGAGAAATCCTGGGTCGACGGAAACACGAAGTCCGAACCCACGTTCAGATCATAGAGCGACTTGTGCAACTGCTTCACCAGCGTGTCGTAGCCTGCTGTCGCCTGCCCGGGTGCCCAAGGGGCCGATGCGTTCGACGTGAACGGCATGAAGCCGATGGCGTTGGCAGAATCGCGACTCCACAGAATCGCTACCTGGTTGTGAATCTGCAACCCCACAAGGTGCGGCCCGATCTTTTCCAGCTCATGCGCCGTACGGGCGACTTCCGCATAGGCGCGATTCGGTTCGAGATCATGCGAAAGGACGCCCTTCCAATACGTCTCCTGGTTGGCCGCGATCGATGCCCAATGCCAGTACTCCACCATGTTGGCGCCGTTGGAGAGATGCGTATACACGTCCTCGCGCATCTGCCCGTCGTAGGGCGGAAACTGGAACGCCGAACTCCAACCCGTGGTCTGCGCATTGGTTTCGGTAATGAGGAAATTTCCGTGCTTGATTGAACGCGTGAAATCTCCCTGCAGGGATTGGAATGAGCCGTCGTAGTGATCCTGTGTCCCGTGGTAAATGTTGTCGGCCGGAATGTCTAGGAACGAGGCTATCGCCTCCTCGTTGACGTCGTGGCGCATCATGCTGCCGTAGTCGGTGGTCACAAACTGGCTGGTCCCCGCGCATTCGCGTACCAGCGCCGCCTGCCAGCGCAGAAAATCCGTCACGCGCATCTGGCTCCAGCGTGTCCACTCCAACTTGTAGCCCGTGCTCTGCGCACGATCGGGGATGGGCAGATCTTCCCAGGTGTGCAGATTCTCACCCCAGTAGTTCATGAACCAGGCATTGCTAAGCGCCTCGGGGGTGACGAATTTCTTTTCAAGGTAATGCTGGAATCCGATGAAGACATCCGTGTTTGCGGCGTTGTAACTCGAAGTCTCGTTGTCGAGCTGCCAGCCGATGACGGTGGGATTGTCCTTGTAGTGCGCCACGATGTGCCGGATGAGCCGCTCGGAATAGAAACGATAGGCGGGCGAATCGGTATCCATGTTCTGTCGAGGCCCATAGGAGTTCTCGCGCCCGTCCGCGTATCGCGCCAGCATTTCAGGATGCTGGTGTGCCATCCACGCGGGAATCGAATACGTCGGCGTACCCAGGATCACCTTGATGCCGGCCTTGCCCATCGCGTCGACGATCCGGTCCATCCATGCGTATTCGAATTGGCCGTCCTGGGGTTCCCACAGGCTCCAGGTCGATTCGCCCATGCGCACAACATTCAGCCCCGCGGACTTCATCAGGGCCACGTCCTTGTCCAGGCGGGCAGCCTGGTCTCCGGGCATGTACTCGTTGTAGTAGGCTGCGCCGTACAGCACGGTAGGAAAATTCAGGTCGGGCGTGGTTTGCCCGCTCCGGCCGGCTTGCTGTGCGCTCAGAGCGCCGACGGCAAACAGTGTTGCCACCATTGTCAATCCAAAAAGGCGTGTGCCAAGAAAGCGTCTGCATGATAGCCGCATGGTTCGTCCTCTTTCCAAATCAATGAAATCAATTCAGAAGTGAAGAACCATGAGAACACTTCTACGCGAATTCGAGCAACACTATTTCCGGATGAGTGCCCACCCGCATCGGTGGACCCCACGTTCCGGCCCCGCTCGATGTGTATACGTGCAGCGAGCCGAACCGATGCAGTCCATAGGTAAACCTGCCGAAGACGCGGCGCGTGGGCAAGGTGAAAGGAAAGATTTGTCCGCCATGAGTGTGCCCGGAGACTTGCAGGCTCACGCCCGCCCGCTCCACAATGGGCAGCCGGCTGGGCATATGGTTCAAAAGAATGTTGGCTTCGTCCCGGCTCAGTCCCATTCCCTCGAGGGCCGCGTGGAGGCGAATCGGGCTGGTCGAGTCGCTAAAGGGGACTCCGGCAATGTGCAGGCCGTCCACGGTGACTTTTTCGTTGTGCAGGACCCGGATGCCGGCACGAGTGACCGCCGCAAGGTAGTGCTCCGTGCCGCCAAACTCCTCGTGGTTGCCGGTCGAAAAGTAGACTCCGAATGGCGTAGCAAGCTCCTTGAACGGAGCAGCCAGCTTATCGAGATCGGCCTTTGACCCGTCGAACAGATCGCCGGGGATGAACACAATGTCCGGCCGCAGCCCGGCCGCCAGCGCCACCAAGCGCCGGCTGAACGCCACTCCATTAATGTTGCCCAGGTGCAGGTCGCTCAACACCACCGCCCTGCGCCCATGCCAGCTCTCCGGCAGCCCCGGCAGCGTCACCGGAATCCGCCGCACCCGGATCCAGCGCGCATTCAGCAGTCCATAAATTCCCGCTGCCAAAGCAATGGCAGAAAGAGTGCCGGCGATGACAGGCCGCGCCGAAGCCGGATTTGGGCTCAACCCCGAAGCCAGCCACGCGTACCACGCCAGCCAGCTCAGGCAGGCGGCCAGGAACAAATAGTTAAGAAATCCCAGCCAGACTGCGGCAATTTTGTAAATAAGGACAATAAATGGATTTGCAAACCTGAAGCCGAGCAGCGCCGCAACAATGAAGCTGAACGCCAGCACTAACAGCACAACCCGCAGCGCAAGAATCGTGGCTGAACTGGGGCTGTTCCAGAACTCGATCCATGTGTGAAACAGAAACCAATGAGCGAGGAGCAAGATGATTTCGATAAGGGAAATACCCAAAACCGGCCAAGCCTTCAACCGTTTCTCCTTCCTTCCTTGATTGGATAAACATTAGTGAAGCGTTGGGGGGCAAGGACGCCGCCCGCGTCCGTGAAACAATCTACTTATGACGCCCGACCGGGACAACGCACTTGGCATTTACATCTCCATCCCCTTTTGCCGGTCGAAGTGCACCTACTGCAACTTTGCCTCGGGAGTTTATCCAGCCAGCGATCATGCTCGCTATGTTGATCGACTGATTCACGATTTGATTGCGGCTGAACGATGGGCCCTTGAAATGGGGGTCGAACTGCCGCGCATTGTGGACACCGTTTATCTGGGCGGTGGAACTCCCAGCCTGTTGGCCGCGGAACTGCTGGCTCGTATATTTGATGCGATGCGGTCGGCGTTCGATTTCGATTTCGGGGCCGAAATCACGGTCGAGTGCGCTCCGGGGCAGCTTGCCGACGACAGTCTTGCCGCTCTGGTTGCTGCGGGCGTAAACCGCGTCAGCCTCGGCGTCCAGTCCTTCATTGACCGCGAGGCGCGTTCGAGCGGGCGCCTGCACGACCGGGCGACGGTCGCGGACGACCTTCGCCGCCTGCGCGCCGCTGGAATTGCCAACCTCAACGTGGACCTGATCGCCGGCCTCGCAGGCCAGACCTTCGCCTCCTGGCAGGAATCGCTCGATGTGCTCATCGACTCCGGCGTTCCCCACGCGAGCGTCTACATGCTTGAGGTGGACGAGGACTCACGCCTCGGCCGCGAGATGCTCGCAGGCGGCGCCCGCTACCACGCCGATCTGGTTCCCTCCGACGACACCATTGCCCGGATGTACACGCTGGCAATCGAGCGACTCTCCGGCGCGGGTCTGGTTCAATATGAGATCTCGAATTTCTGTCGCCCCGGTTTCGGCTCGCGGCACAATCTCCGCTACTGGCAGCGGCGGCCCTATCTTGGCCTCGGTCTCGACGCCTCTTCCATGTTGCGTGCGGTCCCGAACGAAATGAGTGATGTGGAACCCGGTTACGTGCTTCGTTCCACAACCACAGACAACCTCGCACCTTTTCTTGAAGGCCCTCAGCCGGTCGAAACCGCGTGGCTCTCTCCGGCGAGCCAGCAGGAGGAAGCCTGGTTCCTCGGCCTGCGCCTCAATGCCGGGGTCGAAGTGGCCTCACTTGAGCGAGAGTTTGGCCGTTCAGCGGTCGCGCCGGCACTCGAATCCGTGCACCGTCTGGCCGAGACCGGCCTGCTGACCTTCGACGGCAATACCCTTCGCCTAACGCCCCAGGGCCAGCTCCTTTCCAACGACGTCTTTCAGGAGTTTCTGGGCCTGGCACCGGAAGCTGAACTCGCTCGGGCAGGAAGAGAAGGCTAAGCTGCTACCCAAAAGCCTGCGCAAATAAGTGCAGCTCTCTAATTTCCTGCTCTTTCGTTTGATAAAGCAAATTTCTTTTCCAATGTCAGATTGGAAGAGGATAGAATGATCCAATTCTCCCCGCGGAGAGCAACTTTCCGACATTTTCTGTTTCTTCCAAGTTGGAACCGTCATGAAAATGCACGTTGCTTCTCTTCTTTCCCTATTCTGCGTGCTGTCCGGGACCTTGGCGTTCCCGCAGACCCAACGCGCCTTGCTCATTGGTATCAATACCTACCAGCCTGCGGGAACTACTGCACAGCATCCAGCCGGTTGCATCTATGGCCGCTGCGAACTGGGAAGCTTCGCAAATCTGGACGGCTCGGTCAATGATGCGCAAGCCATGGCCGACCTGCTCACCAGTCCCAAGTTTGGATTTCCAGCCAACCAGGTAGTTCTGCTCACCAATCCTGCGCCGCCCAAGCCTCGCTCGGGAGTGGTAGTTCTACCGGCCGCGCAAACCGATCATGACGGTATTCTTGCCGCTATGCAGAAATATCTTGTTGACTTGCCGCAACGCGGCGACACGGTGGTTTTTTACAATGCCAGCCATGGCTCGCTTCGAGTCAACACAAAGGGAACAAAGCTGACCATTCTCACGGGCGGCAAGTATGTTCATGCAGACAGCACCCTGGTTCCCTCCGATGCCTACAAGGGCGGCTTCGACGTGCGCGACCGAGAGATGACCCGTATCTTCAATGCGGCCCTCGACAAGGGAATTCACGTGACCGCAATCTTCGACAGTTGCCACAGCGGCGGCATCAGCCGCGGCATTGGTCCCCGGTATCGAGAACGGACACTTGCCTTTGACCCGCGCGACATTGCCGAGACGCCCGAGACGCTTCCCAACGGCGAGCCGCGGCCTGCGCCGACCGAGCGCACAGATAATCCGGCGCTGGTGTTCTCTGCCGCGCAGCAGGACCAGACGGCCAAGGAGGTGCCTCCGTCCGAAAAGACGGCCGAGCCGCACGGGGCCTTCACAGCGGCGCTTATCGAGGCTCTGCAAG
>Ga0075522_10002892_pt1 | contig 12625 bp, 12 predicted proteins | sample NGEPerA_FD_74796 | JGI IMG/M metagenome (GOLD analysis project Ga0075522, IMG submission 74796) | Arctic peat soil microbial communities from the Barrow Environmental Observatory site, Barrow, Alaska, USA - NGEE PermafrostL2-A | ecosystem: Environmental > Terrestrial > Soil > Wetlands > Peat ... | reverse complement strand
CGCACGTAAGTGCGCATCCAGCGCCGCAACTTGTCCTGGTCGGGCGTGTCCTTCTGGATCTCGAAATAGAGCTTGAGATTCATCGGCAGGAGGTAGCCCAGCCCCTGCACGGTAAGCACGCTGACGATGGCCAGTGCCGCGATCACCCACCAGAATTGCGGATAGCCGAGATCGAGAAAGCCCATCCGTTCCGCGAGGAACCAGCCGGCGGTCGAGGTTATTGTGGACAAAGTCGGCATCAGGATCAGCGTGCGCGGAATGATGCCGGCGATCATCGCGCGCCTGGTGTCGAGCGAGACGCGGCGCATCACCGGGCCGATCACGAAACCCATGAACAGGTCGACGCCGGTCCACAACGCGCCAAACATCACATGCACGAAGTCGAGCAGCCACAGGCTGGGCGACAGGATCGCAGCGATCATGACGGCGAAGGCAGCCAAGGCCGCGGCGATATAGGCCGGACGTAAAGGTGCCGCGACCCGCGCGGGCGGCTCGTTCACAACCATATCGGCCACGTCGATGCTCCCGTTATATTTTAGACTGCCATTTTATAGCCCGCGCCGGCGCTTGCCCGCTAGCGCACCCCGGCAATGAAAAAGGCCGGGTCTGGCTAATTAGGTTAGTCCTTTCATCAACTTAAGAATGCTGGGCCTTCAATATTGACACTACCGGAGTACCGGTACTGTCCTAATTCGGACACTCGCGGCGGTGAATTAGGACACTAAGAATTGCGGTTGTTCCCCTGTCAGCCCGTTTCAGAATTTTCCACACCAACATATAGAGCCTAGGAAATTTCCTATTGCTACCTGTGGGGAGTGGGGATAAACAGTGTCTGATTCAGACTTTTGGGTTAGACACGGGGCCTTTTCTTATGGCATAAGTCCCCATGGTCGCCATTGATCCCATCAAAAACCACCAAGACTCAGCGCAAAATACGCTGGATGATGCGCACGCCGAAAGTGTCGTAAGCGCTTTCAAGACCCTTCTGGCCGGCCTTTCCCCTGAGCAACAGGAACGTGTCCGCGCCGAAATTCACAAATCATTCCCATCAAATTCTGCCCCTCGTGCCGGCCAAGTGCTCGGTACGATCCTCAAGCTCGTGCCGCGGGATCGCGAGTTCACGATAGAGGATGTCAAAAAAGGCATTGAATCTGAGGGGATTCCGGCAACAGCTAAGGCGATCTATAATGCGCTTGGTTATTTGACCCGGAAAAAGGAAATCAAGCGGGTAGGGCACGGTCGCTACATCGTTGATGGCGCTATGCTTGAAACAATCGAAGATTTGGGGGTCGGTCCGCCGACGCGGCACGAGATGGACGACACCTAGAGGAATTGCCGCGCAGGGCGGCAGCGGGTTCTGGGGAGATATCCCTGGATGCAGGAGCGGGAGCCGTCGGCTGTCTACCGAGGGCCCCCGCCAAAAACGACCACGTGAGTGGAATGAGGGCCACCTGTATCAGCAGGTGGCCTTCGCCATTAAAGCCGACATCAACCGCATAAGTCGATTCGACTATCTGGGCCTAATGTACCAAATTGTACCAAAAGGTACAACTCTTTTCTTGGGCCCTTATGTCGAGACCTACCGGAGCGAAGCTTAGGCAGATCGGGCTCGAAGATGAGCTTGTGGAACGATTCCTAGACTTTTGTGAAGGCTACGAAGGGGCACCGGCACATCGTTTGTTGTGCCGTGCGATGGAAGGGAAATTATATACTTGACTGACCCAGGGATTTAGGGTAGATTTTGACCATTGGGAGAGATGGTCATGACAGTTGAGTTCAAGAGCCTTTACGATCTTTTCGCTGCTATCCCGGATGAGCAAGCGGCAATTGATTATTTCCGGGCCATTTTGTGGAAAAACGGCGAACATTGCCCCCATTGTGGTCATGACAAGGTCTACGGCTTTAAGGACAAGCGGACCTTCAAATGCGCCCAATGCCGCCAACGTTTCTCGCTCCGCGTCGGCACCATTTTCGAGGACAGCAAGATTGAAATCAGGAAATGGCTGGCGGCCATTTGGCTGATTACCTCGCACCGTAAGGGTATCGCTAGCGCTCAGTTGGCAAGGGACATTGGCGTCACACAAAAAAGCGCGTGGTTCATGCTGCACCGGCTACGCCACGCCGCCCGCACCCGTTCGTTCAATCGGCAAATGCGCGGCATCATTGAGGCCGATGAGGGATACTTCGGCGGCAAAGACAAAAACCGGCATGCCGATAAGCGGCGTAAAGTTAAAAAGTCTTTGGCGGTTGGCTTGCTGGAGCGCAATGGCGAGCTTCGAGTTTTGCCGATTAAAAGCACCAGTGAGATGTTTGGTGCCATCGTCGACAACGTACGCGAAGGCTCCCGCCTAATGACCGACGAGGCTCCGGTTCTTTCCGGCCTTGAAACAATTTATGACCGAACAGCCGTCAATCACAGTCGTGGGCAATACGGCGATGGCGGCGACGGCCACACCAATTCGATTGAAGGCTTTTGGGCGCTAATCAAGCGCCAGATTTACGGCGTTCATCATTGGGTCAGCGCGAAACATTTAGAGCGCTATTTGGACGAAGCGACATGGCGCTATAACCGCCGCTCTCTGAAAGACGGCAACCGAATTGCGGAATTTCTCACCCGAGTTGATGGGCGGCTTGCCTACGCCGATCTAATCGCCGATTAATAAATAGGTAACCATGTAAGGGTATGAAATTGCGAGCGAATATATCGCTGGAACCGCACCCTCGGGCCGTGCTTTCATATAGATGGATAAAGACAGGGAAATTCCGATGACTTCTGGCGGGACGATGTTCCACGAATCCGGCTACGCGGGATTGCCAGCAAGCGAGCATCCCGTCGGCGGCGTTTCAACTGAGGTAGTTCACGTTAGCGCTAGCGGGCAAAATGAAATCTCGAATGTCGGTGACGAACCCCTTGTCACGGGCCCACTCAGCACTGCGAGTACGCTGCTCCTTAAATAGAAGCATTCCCGCTCGAACCGAGACCGCTCCGTTGGTTCGCGTTGAGAAGATTCCAGAAATTCGCCGGTGATCCGATAATATCGTGTCGAGTTTGGCCTTCAGGAGATTCTCCTCCAGGCGCTCGTTTGCATTTCCAGCAAAACCAACGCCGTGAAACATGAACGTCGATGGCGCACAGGCGTAACGTTCGCATCCGGCCAGATAAATAATATTCGAGATCGAGTCGACGTTGCCTATGTTGTGGGTGACGATTGGATAGGGCATCGCGATCATCGCATTGTATATCGTGACGCCTGACACGACGTTTCCGCCAGGTTGGTTCATGGCAATGACGACCCGATCAGGTGCCTGTGCGATGAGTCCGCCCAAATATTGAATCAAGGTATTGGCCGAGGCGGGGGTGACCTCGGCGGTTAAGATCAAATAATGCTCAGCCATTTGTCCCTCTTTTTCCGGCAGGTGCTATGATGCGGCCATGGGTAAGCGAACATACGATGATAAAATGCGCTTAGACATGCCCTTTTCAGAGGCTCTAGAGCGCTTCGTCGGCGTCGATCCGAAAGAGATGCACGCCAACATCGCTAAAGCCAAGAAAAAGAAACCGCCGGGCGGTAAGAAACGCAAGAAACCGTCCGGCGAAACTGGTGTGGCTCAAAACGTAGTGAGCCTACGCGACCGACGGGTTAGAAAACGGAATTACGGTCGCTGACTTGCGCCGTTTCCGTGTCCGCCAGTGCCCGCGTACGTGCTGAATGGCTCCATCACGTATGCGGTAGTAGGGTTCAATCCAAAGCATGGTCGATCCGCGACCTGTTTGGCCCGATACTGACCCATGGCAGGGCGGGTTTGTCTGCCATGACGCGCAACGCCAAATGCTTCCCCTGGAAGGGAGCAAAAACGCGTTGGTACAAGAACTCCCAGCCTTGAGATGCGGTCGGCGGTGCTGTCGCCTTCCAGAAACGCTTATCGCTGCCCTAAAAAATGGCTCAGCGTTTCCACCATGAAATCCCTAGAGAACGCGGTTGCCCCTCTGATGGGGGCCGAATCGAGTTCCTGAATGAAATGTACAATAAATTCTCGCGGGTTAGACCCAATCCGCGGTAGTTACTCGCAGAAATTGGGTCAGTCACGTATATAGGCTCCGATGGAAGCCTACATGGCAGAGAGGTACGATGCGGAGCCTGAGGTGAAGCGTCGCGCCGAAGAGGCCCGCAAGAAACGCACCGATTAGCGGTCGGTTTTTCCACCATCGACTACAGTCAAGCGCGGTTTCTTGTGACGGCGCCCAACATGCGGCGGCACCTGCGCCAGGGCCGCGTCGATCAACTCGCCAAGCGACCAAACATGATCGGCAATGCCGAGTGACATTGCAGGCGTCATGTTGCCATGCGCTTCATGGACACGGCAGAAATTGTAGTGGGCAACATACAGACTCACCGCCGCTTCGTGGTGTTCGAGCTTTTTGCTGAAACCGTTTGTCAGTCGCGTGAAGCGGCGGCTAGTCATGCGCATGGTCAGATTTTGACGTTCAACGTAGCTCGTCGAAATATGAGCCGGGACGCCGCTTACTACATCGCGGCTTACGGCTACTACCTGCGCCGACGAATAGCGTACAGCGGCAGCGGTGCCCAGGTTGGTTACGGCATAGGTCTTTACGATTTGACCGTGCGCAACGCGATTGCCAAATGCCATGCGGATCGCGGTGGTGTAGGGCCGGAAACCGTCAGTAGAAATTTCCGGCGCACCTAGGACGCGATCGCGCAGGTCATGTGCGAACTCAAGGGTGTTCTCAGTGTCGCGCTTGCCGGTGCGATAGGAGACGATCGCGCGGGCGGTCGAGGCGAGGGCAATGAAGGTATATTGATCGCCGGTCACAGCCAGGTCTTTGCGACTGACGTTTTTCTGCTTGCAGCCGACAAATGCCCACAGCTCGTCCAGCTCCAACCGGCCAACGCGCAGGCTGTGCATGGTGCGGTCATGAAGGGCAGCGCAGCCAGCGCCGACGCGAACACCAAGGCGCATGATGGTGTCGCGGTGAACGCCCGTAAGGCGCTCAATGGCGCGGATGCTCATGCCCTCGGTGAGAGCGGCGATGATCTGGATTTGCTGGTCGCGGGAAAGGTTGTTCATGGCGGGTCAAGTCCGACAGTGTGGGAGTGTGACCCGCCGAGTGGAAAAATGAGCCAATTGACGCTATATTGCGCGAAGCGGTCATTTTCTTCGGGGTCAAGTCCCGGGGTTGATGATCCGGGGCCGGCGCTGTTTGCGCAGTGTCGGTCCCACTCAGTTGACGATGGTGGAAGCGGTGAGGTTCGAACTCACGGGACGCTGTGAGGGGGTTGGAAGCCCAAACGTCCGCCGAGGGGTAAGCTCGGTGCAATAAGCCGCTCTGCCACGCTTCCGAACGCAAAAACGCCCCACCCGCGAAACCGCAGGTGGGGCGTTTGTTTGTTTGCATTTCCAGCGTCATGCCAGCATTATACACATTATGCTAGCATATGCAATAGGATGCTTGATTTGCCATTAGAAAACTATACTATGCTGGTATCGGAGAGAGGATACTAGCTATGGATAAAGCGACCGGACGGGCAAAGGGTGGGGTGGCCCGCATGGAGGGCACCACCAAAAAGGAGCGAAGCGCGCTCGGCAAAAAGGCCGCTGCGGCCCGCTGGTCTGGCAACATCAAACAAGCGACCCACGGGCGGGAGGATCATCCGCTGCGCATCGGGGAGATCGAAATTCCCTGCTACGTGCTTGAGGATGAGACGCGGGTTCTCTCGCAACGGGGAACGATGGGCGGCCTCAATCTGGGTCGAGGAACGGCAGGCGGCGTGGGTGGTGACCGACTTGCCAATTTTGTTACCAGCAAGTCACTTTTTCCGTTCGTTTCCAGTGACTTAATGGAGGTGATCAGAAACCCTATTCGGTTTAGAGCGCCTACCGGTGGCGTTGCATTCGGTTATCCCGCGACGATTCTCCCGGACATTTGCGATGTGGTGCTCGCCGCACGCAAAGAGGGCACCCTGCATCATCAACAGCAGCACATCGCTGAACGTTGTGAAATTTTGCTGCGAGGGTTGGCGCGGGTCGGCATCATTGCGCTTGTTGACGAGGCTACCGGGTTCCAGCGAGATCGCTCAGCGACGGCACTGGCGAAAATACTTGAAGCGTTCATTGCGAAAGAATTGCAGCGGTACGTCCAAACATTTCCGCCCGATTATTACGAGCAGATTTTTCGTTTGCGAGGCATGGATTACTCGAAGGATATTGTGCAGCGGCCGCGATATTTTGGCGTGCTAACAAACGATATTGTTTATGACCGCCTGGCTCCAGGCGTTCTTGAAGAACTTAAAAAAGCAAATCCCAAGGATGAAAAAACCGGCCGGCGTAAACATAAGAATTTTCAATGGCTCACGAGCAACATCGGCTATCCCAAATTGCGCGAGCATTTAGGGGCCGTGACCGCGACGATGAGGCTGAGTTCTGATTGGCATGATTTCAAAACGAAGTTGGACAACAACTATCCGCGCGTCGGCAAGCCAACTCAACTCGCGTTTGATTACGCAAGCGAGGAAGAGGACGATACTGGCAAGGGCTTGTAACGAAAGAGGCACTAAATGCTGCATTGCGGCGGTGTAATTGAATACAACTTTGACGGATAAGCGGTTAGCTTTATATCGAGTGGATTCATCTAATTTTGAATTACGCAAAAATAATGGGAGGACATTGTGCCGACGCCGGGCTTTTCACTTGTTGGCTTTATGGATCGCGCTGAAGCGATTCAGCACTTTCAATCCGTTTGCGTTCCGGGAAATCCCGACCCAGTGGTTCTGGCAACGGAATGGAATGCTGCGAAGGCAAAACTTGGTGCTCCAATGCTCAATGCGGGCACACCTGATATTCAGCCGATTCCCGCTGCTCACGACGCCCATATTCAGCAGCTTTCCACGGCGCCATGGATGGCGCACATCTTTGCCGGCGCTTGGCAAGGCTGCGAATTTAAGCTGATCGAATTGGATCCGTTGCTCGCATATCAATTCACCGTCAACGACGGCCGCTCGCAGCATCACTGCGGCAATTTAGCTAAGCCGCCTTCGCTCGCGGAACTGATGCCGTTGTGTTTGCCGCTGACCCCTTCGGTGGAAAACTTTCAGACATGGGAAAGTCCGAATGGGATGATCCTGAAAGCAAAAAGCTTGAACCTTCAAAACTTTGGTGGAGGAATTTTCAACGCAGCATTTATGGGCATTCAAGTTGGCGTGACTCTGCCATTCCTGCACGTAGTTAGGCACAATAGCCGTTGTTATCTCCACAATGGTTTTCATCGCGCACTTGGAATCCGCAAGGCTGGCGCGACGCACGCACCTTGCATCCTCCGAGACGTGCCAAATCATGCTGCCGCGGGTATACGCCCCGACGGCAGCACCTTTGGAGTCAGCTTATTGGAATCAAACAATCCGCCAACGGTTGGACATTTTAGCCAAGGGCGCGCTTACGATGTCCAGTTGAGGAACATCGCGCGATTTTTGCACGTAAGTTGGGCCGACTACATCCTTCCAGAGGAATGATGATCAGCAGCTGACGGTGAAAGTGCGCGACACAGACGGCACTGATGGCGGCGACGAATCCGGAGCCGGATTTCGCACAACGCTCGACTGTTCTTCGGAAGTAGTTCCGCGTGTCGGAGGCACGCTGCTTCCAGGAGCGCGTGCAACTAGGTCGCGGGCTTCGTTCTGGCGATTGTTAGACATTGAACCTCCTGTATCGAGCATCAACCAACGGGGCGCAACATCTGCGGCCGATTCTCGCTGCCAAATGACAACGAACGGTTAACTGCTCCATTCCTCCCACGTGGTGCCGAGCTTTTACGGCCGATCACCGGCGACCTGGAGGCGTCGCCTGTTTGACAACGCGCACAATAGCAGCCGGTTCGGTCCCGTAAAGCGGCCAACGCGCCGCAGTGCAGCAAATGTGTATCGAATATATTGCGCTGCGGTATAAAAGCAAGCGACTTTGCGTGGTTTTCATAGCTTTGATCGATGACGATCCACCCAATCCATCCACTGCAATTTTAGCTAGTAGGGGCGAAGTCGTTTGCCCAGGGGCATCCCTAAAAAGTGAATTAGGACACTCCCAGATTCAAATTAGGACACAGGGCCTTAAATGCGGACAGTACCGGAGTACCGGTACTGGCCGAAATAGGCCACCTGATGTTTGAAATCAGGCCACTAAAAAACAGCGTTTGCCGGTGCAGGAATATTCGGCCACCGCTCGGCAATGGTCTGGCAAGCAGCCTTCATGTTCGCAAAATCGCTGATTGCCGATCCGGGCGCGGAGTGCAGCGCACCGGTAACGCCGTCCAGAGTAATGCAGAGCGCCTTTTCCGGCTCGGACCCGTCCTGATCGTGTTGCTCGCCCAGCAGGCCAAAAATGGCCGAGGACTGAAAACAGCCCACTACGGGGTCCAGCGGCTTTCCCTTCGCATAGCGAAGCATGAGCGCACCGTGTTTCAGCTTATTGGTCTTTGTCGTCCGTCGAAAGATCAGGCTAGGCGAGAACGAAATCTTGACGCCGTGAATAAGCAGGGCTGGGAAAGATTTGCCCGGCAAAATCTCCGCTTTGGGCAAATCGACCTGCGCCACGACCTTGGCAAACTGCTCCAAATAGTCGGCGTTGACCTCATTGGTGAGGGCGTCAAATTCATCCGTGGCCAGCTTCCCGCGAATAAAATCGGCTCTTTCCTTAATCATATCAGGGGTCGCCGTCCCTTTCCGGAACGCGCTCGAAATAGTGATCGCCGCCTCCTTGTGCTGAAGCATCGGCGCTATGGGCCGATACTTGCATTTGGAAACGATGGTACGTTTCTTGCGCTCCGATCCTGCCATGTAGTCCGCGAGATAGCGGACGGAGATGGTCGGCGCCGCAACGGCGACGTGCGTCTTTTTAGGTTCCATAGGTAGCTATCCCGGAGAGAATCAAATGGCAGAATACTACTTTAGCGCGAGAGTCGATAGTGAAACGACACTTTGCGTTGCGCCGATCAGTGACAAAAGGGTGGAATTGTCGGGGCAGGAAATTGAGGATCGAAGCGGTTATTTCCTTTACAAGGTGAAGGGCGGCTCCGAGGTCCACGAGGTCGAAATCATCGCCCGTGTTGTCTCAGAAGAAGCCGCCATCCATTTAAGTGAACTGCTGTCCATGCAATAACTATTGACGGCCCCCGTCGATTACCGTGAACCGCTTACGCCGATCCGGCGCGGTCACGACCGGATCAATGGGCTGTGTCGCCAGCGCCGCGTCAAGCAATTCGCCAATTGTCCAAACCCGTTCGGCAATGCCAAGCGCCATCGCTGGTGTGCTGCGCAGAGATTCATGGACACGGCACAGATTGTAGTGCGCGACATACAGCGAAATAGCGGCACAATGCGGCTCTAGCTTTTTGCTGAAGCCGTTGCTGAGCCGCGCAAACCGCTTTGACGACATGCGCAATGTCAGATTCGACCGTTCAACGTAGCTGGTCGAAATGTGTGAAGGCACGCCGCTTACTACCTCACGGTCTACTGCTACTACCTGCGCAGGCGAGTAGCGAACGGCGGCTTGCTTCGAGAGGTTCGTTACCGAATATGTTTTTACGATCACGCCGTGAGCGGCGCGATTGCCGAACGCATCCCGAATAGCATTGCGATACGGATGGAAGCCGTCAGTCGAAATCTCAGGCGAGCCGATCACGCGCTCCCGTAAGTCATGCAAGAACTCAGTAGTGTTCTCGGTGTCGCGTTTCCCGGTGCGGTACGTGATGATCGCCCGGGTCGAAGCGGCGAGCGCAACATACGTGTATTGGTCGCCGGTCACGGCCAGATCTTTGCGGGTCGCGTTTTTCTGTTTGCAGCCAACAAATTGCCATAGCTCGTCGAGTTCAAGCCGGGAAACCCGGAGGCCGACCATCATGCGGTCATGCAGTTCGGCCGCGCCGCGACCAACCTTGAGGGCGAGCGCACCGACGGTGCCACGGTTGACGCCGGTGATTCGGCTGGTGGCGCGGACGCCGAGGCCGTCACAAAGCGCGGCAATGACTTCAATTTGCTTTTCGCGGGAGAGGACGTTCATGGGCTCAATCCATGTTTGGATCGGCCCGAAGCGGTGACTCTAGAAAAACGGCGTTGAATCTGTTATATTTGCCGTAGTGGTCATTTGCTTCGGGGCTCAATCCCGGGGTTTTTGATCCGGACCGGCGCTGTTAGCGCAGCGTCGGTCCACTGGTTTTGATCTTGGCAGCCCCGCCGGGATTCGGACCCGGACCTCTCCGCCTGTAAAGACGAGCGTCCTAACCGTTAGACCAAAGGGCAGCTAGTAGAGCCGATTGCAGGGCCGTTGCGTTCCTTTTCGAGAGGGTAGCGCAGCGGCCCTTCCTTCATCCTCGCCCCCAACTGCTCGGCCAGCGCGCCGGGGGCTCCCACTCTCCTACACATGCCAAATCTCCATCGTTAAGCTTAGCATATTCCTTATCACCTAAGCAGTCAAGCCTATCACTGATAAAAAGTGATAAAAATCTGGAATGGCCATTGACTTTTAGCAGTAGTGTGAATACGGTGCGCTCGACTTAAAAGGGTGTTGCCATGACAGAAACCAATGAAGCCACAGGCCAGCGAGATCGCAGCCCTGCTTACCCCATCATTCCGTTGGAGGCGGCCCTCCAACGGCTCGCTGAATTTGATACGCATTTCAAACGAACCCCAGCCCGGTCCCAAAAGGTTGGGGATGCTTGGGGCATCAAAGCAAAGGCATACGCCGACCGCACAGTAGCCGCCCTGCGTTACTTTGGCTTGCTGGAATATCAGGGTGCGGGAAAGGATCGGAGCGTCACTGTCTCGGAAGATGGACGCAAATACTTGCGCGCCCAGCAGGAAGAAACAAAACGCGAGGTAGTGAAGGCAGCGGCGCTACGCCCAAAGCAAATTGCGAAGTTCTGGAGCAGTTGGGGCAAGGACCGGCCTGCTGATGCAGCCTGTTTGGATGAATTGGTAATCAAGGACGGTTTTAGCGAGGCCGGAGCCCGGGATTTTTTGAAGGTGTACGACTCAACTATCACCTATGCAGGGCTCTCTGAATCTGATAAAATGGTGCATGATTTGGTCGGCTCAGAGGAGCGCGACCATGCTGAAGATGAGGAGGAAAGCCCATCAGATCAGCACCAACCGCTGAAAAAGGCGAAATTAATGGCAGACGAGCGTGAACTAACAACCGGGTTACTGGCGAAAGATGCCAGCTTCCGATTAATTGTGACGGGACAAATCGGCGTCAAAGAAATCGAGCGACTGATTCAAAAACTGGAAATCGACAAGGAAATCTTGGCTGATTACCCGTGGAATAACAAAGACGAAGAGGCCGCCAACTGAGGCGGCCTTACTGCTGGAGACTCCAATTGACATATTGGCTCATGCTGATGGTTTTCGCGCAGGGATCGTCGCCCTCGGTTACTCACGTCGGAAACTTCTCTAGTTCGGCCGGTTGTGCCGTTGCCGCGTCAGAGGCAATCGATAACTTTGCGATTTTGACTGATCGGAATATCCCCGGTGCCGATTACCGCGTGCTTTGCGTCCGTGCCTCGGACGGCAAGGTCGCCGCACCCGCATCCCCACGTTAATTCAAATCAGGCCACTGACTTATCCAAATCAGGCCACTAAGGGTCAAAACAGGCCACTACCGGAGTACCCAAAAGAACATATTGCGAACGGAGAACAAATAGTGTACATTGCTTTCATCAGATCGATTCCGGCAGCATGGCGGGGGCCGCGTTGTCGGGGGGTAAATTCCCGGCCATATAGGAGCGCGACATGAGTCAGCCTGCTTTGCGTGTTGTCGAAGGACCGTCCATGGACAAGTCGAAAGCCCTCACCGCCGCGCTCAGCCAGATCGAGCGCCAGTTCGGCAAGGGCTCGATCATGAAGCTCGGCAAGAACGACAAATCCATGGACGTGGAGACCATCTCCACCGGCTCCTTGGGTCTCGATATCGCTCTTGGCGTTGGCGGCCTGCCGCGCGGCCGGGTGGTGGAAATCTACGGGCCGGAATCCTCCGGCAAGACCACGCTCGCTTTGCACACCATTGCCGAAGCCCAGAAGCTCGGCGGCATCTGCGCTTTCGTCGACGCCGAACACGCGCTCGATCCGGTTTATGCGCGCAAGCTCGGGGTCAATGTCGATGAGCTCTTGATCTCGCAGCCCGACGCCGGCGAGCAGGCGCTGGAAATCGCCGACACGCTGGTGCGCTCCGGCGCCGTCGACGTGCTGGTGGTCGACTCGGTCGCAGCTCTCGTGCCGCGCTCTGAGTTGGAAGGCGAGATGGGCGACGTGCAGCCGGGCTCCCAGGCCCGCCTGATGAGCCAGGCGCTGCGCAAACTCACCGCCTCGATCAGTAAGTCGCGCACCATGGTGGTTTTCATCAACCAGATCCGCATGAAAATCGGAGTGATGTACGGCTCGCCGGAGACCACCTCCGGCGGCAATGCGCTGAAATTCTATGCCTCGGTGCGCCTCGATATCCGCCGCATCGGCGCCATCAAGGAACGCGACGAGGTTGTCGGTAATCAAACAAGGGTCAAGGTGGTCAAGAACAAGCTGGCGCCGCCGTTCAAGCAGGTCGAGTTCGACATCATGTACGGCGAGGG
>Ga0075522_10002891_pt1 | contig 12635 bp, 10 predicted proteins | sample NGEPerA_FD_74796 | JGI IMG/M metagenome (GOLD analysis project Ga0075522, IMG submission 74796) | Arctic peat soil microbial communities from the Barrow Environmental Observatory site, Barrow, Alaska, USA - NGEE PermafrostL2-A | ecosystem: Environmental > Terrestrial > Soil > Wetlands > Peat ... | reverse complement strand
GAGCTCGAGCGGAAACTCGCTGCCGTCCTTGCGCCGGCCGGAAAGCTCGATGCCGGTGCCGATCTGCTGCGCGAGCGCCTCCGCAGCGCTTCGCGTGCCGTCGGCGATCAGACGCTCGGCGAAGCCCTCGGGAATAATGTTGATCACTTTCTGGCCGAGGAGCTCATCGCGGCGGTAGCCGAAGCGCTGCTCGGCCTGCAGGTTCAGAAGTACGATCTCGCCTGCTTGGTTGACCACCACCATGGCATCAGGCGCCGCTTCCAGAAGGCCGCGATACTTGGCCTCCGACTCCTTCGTTTCACTGAGATCACGACTGATCTCGGAAAACCCCTGCAGCTTCCCGGTGAGATCGCGCAATGCCGTGACGGTGACGCTCGCCAGGAACTGCGAGCCGTCCTTGCGCACGCGCAACCCCTGTTCTTCGTGACGACCGCTTGCGGCGGTGATGCGCAGCACCTCAGCCGGCCAACCGCGTTTGACATCGTCCGGGGAGAAGAAGCTTGAGAAGTTGTGGCCGATAATCTCCGCGGCGCTGTAGCCGTTGATGCGTTCGGCGCCCGCATTCCATGTCACCACCCGCCCCAAAGGGTCCAACATGAAAATGGCGTAGTCCTGCACCGCATGCACCAAGGTGCGATATTTTTCCTCACTGTCGCGCAATGCCTCTTCCGCATCGCTACGCTTGGTAGCATCACGTTGCACGCTCCAGCCTGCGGCGAGCGTTACCAATAGACCGAGGATCGTTCCGAACAGGAGCACCGTCTTGGCTTCGGCAAAACGCCACTTCGCATCGGCGTCGCGGCGCGACAATAATTGCAGCTCTTCGTTCTGCAGCGACAGAACAGCATCGCGGATCTCAGCCATGATCCGATCGCCGCGTCCGGTCTTCGCCGCCTCCGACGCCGCTAGCATCCCTTGGCTGCGCCGCAGATCAATGACGAAGTCGAGGCGTTCGATCCTCTGCGAGATCAATGCATCAAGTGTTGCAAGCGTGGCTTCCTGGGCAGGATTGTCTCTGGCGAGCGCGCGCACAGCGCTTTCCTGCTGCCGTGCACTCGCAGCGCCAGCACGATAGGAATCGAAGTAGAATTCCTGACCGGTCAGCAAAAAGCCCCGACCGCTCGATTCCATAGCCGAAGTGGCGACCAGCAACTGCTGCAGGCTCGCCAGCACGTCATCGGTATGCCGTGCCCAGCGGTTGCTTTCGTTGGACACAATCATGCTGTGATAAGAGAAGGCGCCTACCACAAGCAGGATCACAATGGCTAGGCCGAAGGCGATCTGCGCCTTCCTATTGAGCCACGACCCAAGGCTCATCGGTGGCATCGCTGCCGGGAGCGCTGCAGCGTGTCGGGCGCTGCCCTGGTAGGAGAATCTGGCTGGCTCAAGGAAGCGGGCATGATTTTTCGCATGCTGCCAGTATTGCCCCGTTTCGCGTTGCGGTATGTACGCTAAGGCTCTTATGCCATCCAACTAAAAAGGGCACGCGGCGGGGTGCGTTAATCGAGTCGCGTTTACTCAACTCGAGGGGGTTGCCAATGCGACCGCCGTCACATTATTGAATCAAGCGTGACGGCGGCCGAGGCGCTGCGCTCAAGCGGCTCGGCGTTTCAAAACACCAGATGGCAGGTAGAGTCTTGCCAAGGAAAATTTGGCGCGGTGCTGCTTCACGCGTACAGCTAAAGAGCGGGCAGACGCACGTACAGAAGTACATGCCGAAGGTCGTTGCGAAACTTTTCCAACGCGAGCCGAAAATGCAGGCGCGACAGGAACCCAATGGGAACGACGCTTATCTGTAACCGTGTCGTTTACGACGCTATCCATGAAGCGCGGCAGATTTCGAAAGTCACGCCAAAACGCGTACAGCTCAGCGCGCGGCCGGTTTATGGACACTGTGCGGCCAATGAGCGCATCACCTTTCTCGCCGTTCAGATGCTCGCTGCGCAGGGGTAGACGCTCGATCTCCATGTGGTCGCGCCATCCTCGTCCTGCGCAGACATCGTGTGTTGCTCGATGCCGAGATTGCCGCCCTCTATGGTGTCAACACCAAAGCGCTGAACCTAGCCGTCAAGCGTAACGCCGATCGCTCAGCCCTCAAGGCAGCGCTGCAACGCTTACTCGGTCCATCGGCATAGACATTTTAGATTTGTCCATTAGAAAAAATATCGCGCTTGCAGTTCTTGCATTTTTCGGTCGAAGTAAAACACAAGAATGGTAATGGTCCGGGATTTAGCCACGTCCTGAATGGAAAATGATTGCAGTGCGGGCATTTGATACGGCTCAGTGGCCAGTACACCAAGAGAATGACTACTATAGCGATCCCGCCTCCAATGAAGTCGGGGATTTGTCGGTGAAAAACAGTATATAGAAGCCCGCCTAGACAAAGAACGCATAGAGATCTGAAGCACTTTCTACGAATTGGATCGCGGACTATTGAGAGCATGGAGGCGGGTTCGTATAGGGACCGGTAACCGTGTTGGTGTTTGTTATCGCATATCCAATGCCTGGGCCGATGCGCAGTCCTCCACCTACTAGGTTACCGTTGGTTCAATATAATGAGATCCCAAACCAAGGCGTAGCCAAATTCCAATTTGTGAATGGGCCCTGAAAGTTGCTCGTGTTGCCCGAGATAAAGCCACCGGTGATACCCGCACTTGCCATGAGCCCATAGTTGTTAGTTCCGACCGAAGAAAACAAGCCGCTTGAGGTGACTGCCACGGCCGCGTGCTAGGGACACTCCAATCCGCAGATATACCGCTCGCCTGTTAGACTTCGGACCGTACGCGCCCGTAGCTCAGTTGGATAGAGTACTTGGCTTCGAACCAAGTGGTCGGCGGTTCGAATCCGTCCGGGCGCGCTATAAAAACAAGCACTTAGCCCCCATAGCAAAGTTTAAGTTGCGTATATGGTGCGCCAAAGGCCCTCGGTACCTGCTGCACTTCAATGTCCCCAGGAGCTTGCGGCCAAGCGCCCCGCGAAATGTTTCCCGCGCATGCCGGACACTCAGATCGCACGCATGACTTGCGGCGGCCAATGGCTGACGTCCACCCGACCACTGGGCAAGCCGCGCCATTGTGCACCGTGCCCAGGGCGAAATGGACGCCGCAAATGTAGCGGGGAAGAAAGTGCGTCTGTGGCTTCGGAAAATCTCGAAGCTGCAAGGGCGGCACGGGGAACCGACCGCTTGCACGTAGCGCCGTGGCCCGCAGTGTGGGCCCTGATGTCCACGCACTTCCCATTCACTCAGCGGTATTGAAGTAGGCCGTTTGCTCGCAGGCCAATTTCAATGCGGTGCTTGCGCACAAGCTCATCCGCCCGCAGAGGTCTGCGACGGGTGCTTGTGACTCTGAGTGCTTTTAACGCCGCTGCAACGCGGATTGCAGATGGCGGTGTCAAAGAGGGAAGCGTTCGTGGTCGCCGTATTGCGCGAAGAGCGCCGCTTGGGTTGCGACAACCGGCGCTGCATTCGTGCTGCGGCCGAGTTCCGCCGGGTGGGCGTTCGAGGTACGGACGGCGCTTACAGACTCAGGCTCGCGCTATTTGCCTGCGGGGGTATCGGCGCGGATTTCAGCTGCCGCGCGGCGCAAAATATCAGCGATGCGCTTGCTTTCCTCGCGTGTTTCGGCCGCGGCGTTGAGTGCAATCTTAAGTTCGCGGCGCGCGCGCAGCATCTCGGACGAGCCGCGAGGTTCGCTGCCCGCATCTTCTGCATCCGCATCTGCTGTCTCATCGTTGGAGAAGGCTCGCCGGAAGCGCTCCATCTTTTCGCCAACGCGATCAAATTGCGCAAACATCGAATCCACTATGGCACGGTTGCTTGCAAGCTGCGCCTCGCCGGTCGCAGTGACGCGGTAGAGCTTGCGGGTCCCGTCGACCGCGACCGTCGCGTAGCCGATCTCCTCAAGATAAGTCAGCGCTGGGTACACCATGCCGGGACTCGGCGTGTAGAAGCCTTTGGATTTCTCCTCCAGTGCCTTGATGATTTCGTAACCATGGCGCGGCTTTTCAGCGAGCAGCGCCAATACCAGGAGCTGCAGATCGCCGGATGCGAGCTTGCGGCCCATCCGCATGCCGCGGCCGCCCGTGCCGTCGTCTTCCATGAATCCGCCCCCGAAGCGGCCGAAGCCATGGCGTCCGTGGCCGTGATGGTGCCGGCCCATGTAATGCTGATGCCTGCCGTGACGCAGTAAATTTTCCGAGTGATGTCTCATACTATCTCCAGATATGTCTTAAAACGTATCTTAAGATATATGAGATGCGAGCCCGTGTCAAGAGTTTGCGATGGGGCCGTGGCAGGCGTGCTTTATAAGCGTCGGCGCGGGCCCGGAGATGCGGCGTGCCTCACATCCTGCCTGAGGGAGATGAATCAGGCGCCATGGCAGGGTGGCACCGCGTTCGCGCGGCCGAACGACCGCGCGCCCCCAGAGTGCGGTGGCAATGACTCCGATCTTTCAATGCACGCCGAGCACACGAAACACGAACAGCAGCCCGGCGCCAAATAGGGCGGCTCCAAGGAGGACGCACACCGGCAGCGTGAGGACCCACGCGAGGATAATGTTGCGCACGGTCGGTCCCTGCACACCCGAGCCGTTTGCGACCATGGTTCCGGCAATGCCCGATGAAAGAATGTGTGTAGTGCTGACCGGTAAGCCCAAGAGATCCGCCGCCTCAATCGTGCCGAAGGCGACGATTTCCGCCGCAGCGCCTTGCCCGTAGGTGAGACGCGCCTTGCCGATTTTTTCCCCCACAGTCACCACGATGCGTTTCCAGCCGATCATCGTGCCGAGCCCCAGTGCCAGCGCGATCGCAACCTTCACCCACACTGGGATGAATGAGGTCACGCCCTTCAGTGCCTTCTGATAGCTCGAGAGCGCGTCCGCGTCGTAACCCGCCGGCAGCTTCTTGGCCTTGATCATCTTGGCGAGCGTTTCGGACACCAGATAGATATTGAGTCGCAGCGTGCGCCGTTCGGCGCCGGGGACCGATGCCAGATCATTGACACCGGCGAGCCCCGTCATCACGCGGTGATTGACGGTTTCGAGCGCCGGCATGGTTGCGGGATTGATCTCGCCTTTGCGCAGATAAGTGGTCAGTGTCCTATTGGCGCTATCGACGCTGCCGCGCGCGGGTGTGACGCCGGTTTTTTGCATCGATTGCTCGAACGACGTGGCGGAGCTGCGAATCTTTGTCAGCGTGCCGGCCGATGTCTGCAGATTGAGCGCAAAGCCTGCCGGCACGATCCCGACCAGGATCAGCACGATGAGCCCCATGCCTTTTTGGCCATCATTGGAGCCGTGCGCGAAGCTCACGCCGGTGCAGGTAAAGATGAGAAGTCCCCGAATCCAACCCGGCGGCGGCGCTTTGCCTTCAGGTGCTTTGAAGAGTGCGGGATTGCGCAGCAGCGCTTTGGCAAGCAGCAGCAGCAGGCCAGCCACCACAAAACCGATGAGCGGGGAGAAGAACAGAGCCTTTACCGTGTCGCCCACCTTCGTCCAGTTCACGCCATCGCCGAAAGCGCTGTCGGGGCTTAAGAGCGAATTCATGAGACCGACGCCGACGATGGAGCCTATCAAGGTGTGTGAGCTTGATGCCGGCAGGCCGAGATACCAGGTTCCCAGATTCCAGATGATCGCCGACAGCAGAAGCGAGAACACCATTGCAAAGCCCGCACCGGAGCCGACATTGATGACCAGCTCCACCGGCAGCAACGCCACGATGCCGAAGGCGACGGCACCGGAGGATGTCAGGACGCCAATGAGGTTCCACAGGCCGGACCAGACGACCGCCTGCGTCGGCTTCAGCGAGTTCGTGTAGATGACGGTTGCCACCGCATTGGCGGTGTCATGGAATCCGTTAACGAACTCGAAACTCAAGGCGAGCAGTAGCGCTAGACACAACAAGGTACCGGTCGGCAGGTCGATGCCTAGGCTTGCAAACATGACGGAGCACCTCAGGAGCGCTTATTTTGATTGGCGCTCTTGAGAGTATGACGGTCATGTGACGATCGCATGACAGGCGGGAAACCCTCAGAAAGAGGCCATTCCCCGACCGTCCGACCGAAGCAGGAAGCGGCGCGCGCTTCGCGGCGCACTGCCGCCTGCTCTAGTGAGCGTGGTGCGAGCTGCGGTGATGCTTGCGGGCGTGGTGCCCGTGCGCATGATGCGCGGATCGGTGCGCCGCATGGTGAGCGGTCGCGTGATGGTGAGTTCGTGATGGTTCGGCAGCAAATGCTGATCCTGTGAGAAGGACAAGAGCCAGAGCCAAGGCAGCTTTACTAAACATACAGATCCTCACTTGAACTTTTGTGTGTGCGTCAATGCTCACGCGGCGTGGAGTCTAACGGCGCGCGCATGATGGCGTCGCGAATTTTCGCAAACGGGGCGTCGCTGCGCAGCGCTGCGGAATCTCCTTCGGGCTCGATCCCGAGGCTCATCCATAGGGCCGAAAGATCGGTTTGCAGGGGCGCATCCTTTGCACTGGCATATAAATCGTGCAGGACCGTAGTGCCGACCGCGGTGTCACCAACCGCAAAGACGCGCTCAATCGGCCAGTCCGACAACAGGCCCCCGCTTGCGCGGGCGATCGCTCGCAGCGCCGTCTGCAGGCCCGCGCGATTATCGGTACGACGCCGAATCTCTATATCCGCCAACAGACAGAAGAGCGCTCCGCCCCAATATGTTCTGCCCCACGTATGGGTGTGATCAAGCCCGGCGTCGCCGGCCTGCGGCAAACCGCGGGGCATCGAGCGCACCTCGTCGGTCCAGACTTCGGCCGCGCTGCGGTTGCCTACCTGCACACGGGCGACTCCTTCTACATACACAGCGATTCCCTCCGACAGCCATAGATGCTCGGGCCCGACATCCGGCAATGCGAGATGCGTCATCTCATGCACCAGCACCCAATCATTAATGAGCTCGGCTGCTGTGACTTCACGGCCCACTGTGATGCGGATGAATGCTCCCTGCGCACCGAAGGTCGTTCCGTGGCGCACGCCGCCACCGCTTTGCGAGGAGACACGCACACGCAGCTCCTTCACCGGAAAGCGATCGTAATAGGCGGCGACGATGCCCGCGGAACGGCTGATCCAGGCTACCAGCGGCGCAGTTCCATTGGTGAAATCGGAATCTGCGAACTCGATCGATATGCGTACGCCATCGACTTCCAGAAGCTGCGGTGCTGCCGCGGCGGTGCCAGGTGAACAACCCCAAATGCATAGGTTCGCCGCTACGAGTGCCGTGGCGCGTAGGTGTATGCGAAAAAACATGGCAGATTGACGCACAATCGTCCTCGAAGTTCCAGATGCAAGGACTTGATGCGATGGGCGAGGCCAGCGTACCGGCCCAGGTGAGCGGCCTCTTGGGGCTCTCAATCAGCGTTGAAGATGCGGTGCGAATAAAAAGGAGGGCCTGTGCCCTCCGAAGCCTACAAACCGCACAGGGGACTAACCGCCGTGCTCTCTGGGTTGGCGCTCCTCATCGCTCGGGGGCAAAACGACCAGGCGCCCGTTGCAGGGATAGGCCCGCAGCTCGATGTTGAGTCCGGGGCCGTCGTGGTGCGGGAATGCGACGCCGATCTTTGTCCAGCTCGTACCGCTCTTGCCCGACGCTGCGGTGTATTCTTCAACCGTGAAAACACTGAAAGGGATCGCGGGGTTCGGGGTTGACATGAAAAATCTCCGACGTTTTAGCGCTTGCGAGCGAATGCCACGAAGCGTACCGGGCGCGTGCTTGTCCGAGGAGGTGTGAAAGGCATGGGAATGCGAAGAAATGCGCAGCGCTGCGGATTGCTCGTGACTGCGGGCGCGCTGTTCTCAGCGCTTGCCGCCAACAGCTATGCGTGGGGCGTTGCCGGCCATGAAACCGTCGGTGCGATCGCCGACCAGCTCATCGCCGGCCGGCGCGCGGAAGTTGAAGTACGAAAATTGCTCAAGCCCGGAGAGACTCTAGAGAGCGTCTCCAACTGGGCCGACTGCGAGCGCGAGGGTTGCGCTAGCTTGGCGAACGAGGATCGGCAGTTCACGCACATGAATCCACAGCAGGCGCATTACCACTACACCGATGTGCCCTTCCAGGCCGCGGCGTACGAGGAACACGCGGTCGGCACCAGTGACGATGACGTGGTCCACATCCTGAAGCAGTGCATTGAAGTTCTGAAAGGCGCACGCGGCCCTGCCGCGAACCCCCACAACTTCCGGCCGCGCGAAGCGCTGCTACTGCTCGTGCATCTGATGGGCGATGTGCACCAGCCATTGCACGTCGGCAGCGCCTATGTGAGCAACGACAATGCATTTGTCGTACCGGCCTCCGCGCGCGCAGTCGACAATGTCAGGATCTTCAAAACGAACGGCGATAACGACTTGATCTTTGAGGCGCGCTCTTTGCACAGCTTCTGGGACAACCGCGCCGTAACTGATGCCATGCAGCGCGCACAAGTGCGCACACCCACTGAGTTTGCCGCCGTGCTGATGCGCAGCGCGCCGAACGTGCCCATCGTCACCGGCGATGTCACGAAGTGGCCCGCCAAGTGGGCGACTGAAACGCTTGCCGCCTCGAAAGAGGCACACGCGGGACTCATCATCGAGGAGCACGAGGAGCGAGGCCGAAAGCGCGAGCGTCACGATGCCTGGCGTGTGGCGGCGCCGCAAGGCTACGCCAAAACGGCGTCAGCGCGTGCGGCTCTACAGCTGACGCGCGCTGGCTATCGGCTGGCCGCGGTACTCGAAGCTATTTGGCACTAGCGCGCTTCAGCGCATTACGGCGAGGCGCGTGAGATTGGCCTGGACGACATCGTCGCGCGCAGCGCGGCGTGTGTACCAGCGCTGTGCGGCATCCACCAGCAGCGTACACACCTGCACAGCCTGCAAGGCGTCCGCGTCATTGGTCTTAGGCTGTGTGGGGTGGCATCCCGGCGACATGGCTCGCGCGAGCCGCCGCAGCCGCAATTGGCGCAGCTCACGCACCGGGACGAGTTGGGTAGCCTGCAGTTGCGGGCAGCCGGCGCGTTCACACCACATGCGGAACAGCTGCTCGCTGTCGAGCGCTGCCTGCGTGGTCATAGCCGAATCGGCTCGGGTCCATGTCGCACACCACGCCTTATATTGTTCGCCGGAGCTGCGCTGGCGGCGATCGCCGAGAGCGATCGCGATGTGCGGCAGTGCGAGCGCATCATTAAGTGCCGCGCCCCACATTTGGTGGTGTAGCAACTGTTCGATATCCGTAAGGTAGGTATCGAACATCTTCGAGCTCAAGGTACGAAATTCGCGGCCGGCGGCAATGCCCGCTTGCAGATTGTGCTCAGGGTTGCGAGGCGTGAACATATTTTTCCATTACCTCAATGCTTAGGTCCGCGCGCAATCAAATTTGAAACCGCAGCTCTCACTCGAACTTCCCTGTCGAGCCGGTACTGAAGGGGAAACATTTTCCGCTACTCAAGTGCCGCGCGCCACCGTCGCAAGGGAGTTCTGCGGGCAGGCTACGCACGAGGTTATCCACAAAACCTGTGTATAACTCTGTGCACAGCTCGTGTCTCGCTAGCGTGATTCTCGATTCCGGCTGAAATTTCGTCGGCTTGGTCAGTTTCTCGCCATCAAGTACTCGGCCGCCTTTATTAAATATTTATTACGCAACAATCTTGACTTACTGCAGCAAATGTAGTGGCTAGCGTCGTTTTGCCGGACAAGTCGTCGCAAAGGCGCCGAACGACACGGCGTGCGCGCCCTGCAGCACATGCTTGCGAACCGGCGCGCATCGCTTGCTACCGATCCGGGCGGCGTCTCGCCGTGATGCTGCTCCCTGCCGCGCCCCGGTCGGGCGCTTGCCCTGCCAGGACTCGTAAGGGAGGATTGCGGGTCGCCATCTACGATCCTGGGGATAACTTGGAAGAGGGTCCAATCACGGTGCAGCTCGCCGGTCACAAGCACCATCCGGCGCTGATGACGATCTCGATCTATAAATTCGTCAAAGCGGCACTGTCGGTGCTATCGGCGGTGGTGGCGTGGCGCTTGACGAACCCGCACGTCGAGGCTGCCATGCACGCCTGGGCAGAGACCTTGCCGCAGGGATTCTCCGAACACTTGGTGCGCGAGGCGTTGGCAGCCGTCAGCGGCATTCCGGCATTTCGCTGGCGGCAGCTCGGATTTGTGTCGCTCCTGTATGCCGCGCTTTTCAGCGTAGAAGGAGTGGGCCTCTGGCGTGAGCGCAGCTGGGCGGAGTACCTGACGATCGTCACGTCCTCCTTACTCCTGCCCTTTGAATTCATCGCCGTGCTGCATCATCCGACGCTGCTGCGCACAGGAGTGTTGGTTGCGAATGCTGCGATCGTGGCTTATCTGGTTGTCTGGACGCTGCATCGACGTACGCCATGAACGCAGAGCGTCATCCGCCTGGTCCGCGCCGCATGCACCGCACCGCTTGCGGCTTACTGATGCGCCACGCGCCGATGCAATTTCTGACCAGCGTGGCGGTGCGTTACGGCGGCATTGCCCGCATCCCGCTCGGGCGCAACTTCCTGTACCTGGTGTCGGCGCCGGATTTGATTAAAACCCTGCTGGTGGATCACCGCACGCGCTTTATGAAGAATACGCGTTATGCAGTCATGCAACGCGTGCTGGGTCAGGGGCTGCTGTTAACGGAAGGTGATGCGTGGCGCCGTCAGCGTGTGGCGGCACAGCCTTCTTTTAAGCCCGCAGCCCTCGAGCGCAACGTGCCGTGGATGAGCAGCATGATCGCCGATCATCTGGATCGCTGGGGCGAGCTCGCCGAACGCCACGCCAACATCGATATTTCCACCGAGATGTCGCGGCTTGCGCAGTCGCTCTCCGGCAAAATGTTGTTTGGCTCGGTGTTTGCGCGACACGCCGACACTGTGTTTGGCCTCATCGAATCATTGGAAAAATACTGGCCCAAGGTGCCGCGCTTCCTGCGGCCGGCGTCACGCACGCGCCGCGCGGAGAAGGCGCTGCAGCTAGGCTTGACGATGGATGCGTTCGATGCGGAATTCCTTGCCATGATTGCCGAATTGCGAGGCAGCGAGGAGGCTTGCATGCTGACGACGCTGCGTGCGGAGCGCACTCCTGGCTGCGAGCCCTATACCGAGACCCAGCTGTGCGATCAGATGAAGACGCTGTTCTTCGCAGGCTACGAGACGACCGAGACTTCAATGATCTGGAGCCAGTATCTGCTTGCGCGCCATCCGGCGGTTGCCGCGCGGCTGACGGCGGAGGTGGATCGTTTGCCTGCGGGCCGCACTCTGACGGCTGATGCGCTCGATGCGCTGCCCTATACGGATCAGGTATTCAAAGAATCACTGCGACTTTATTCCCCGATCCACTCCCTATCACGTGTGGCGCTGCAGCCGTGTGAACTCGGCGGTTACAGCATCCCAAAAGGCGCAACCGTGATGGTCTCGCTCTATGCATCGCACCGCTTACCGCAGTACTGGCCGGAGCCCGAACGGTTTGATCCGGAGCGCTTCACCGCGGAGCACAGCGCCGCGCGGCATCGCTTTGCCTATTTGCCGTTCGCTGCGGGCCACCGCAACTGCATTGGTGCGCTGCTGGCCGTCATTGAGGCGAAACTCATCATGGCGCAGATTGCGCGTCGCTTTAAGTTACGCCTGCTGACGCGGGCGGCGATAAAGCCCCGTGCCGGCACTACCATGCACCCGTCGCGCGAGATTCACATGCGCATCGAGTCGCGCACGCCCCGCTAAGTCGCCGCTGCGGCGCTGTTGCGGACGTTCCAGGCGGCGAACACCGGCATGAATTTCGTGAAGAGTGCTCGCGTCGTGTCGTTGGTGAGTTCGCCTGCCGCATCGAAGAGCTTGGCGGCGCCACCGCTTTAGGCCTCGGGCTGCTGCTTCACCGATACATCCAAAAACACCATGGACTGGCGCAGATGGTGATTGGCTCCAAAGCCGCCAAGCGGGCCGGGCGAGACGCTGATGATCGCGGCGGGTTTGCGCGTCCATACGTTCTGGCCATATGGCCGAGAACCGACATCGACGGCGTTTTTCAACACCGCAGGCACCGAGCGGTTGTATTCGGCTGTCGCAAACAGCAGCGCATCGGCTGTGCGCACTCGATTGCGAAACGCAAGCCAGCTCTGCGGCACTGCAGCCTCTAGATCCTCGTTATATAAGGCAAGATCGCCGATTTCGACGCTGCTCAACTTGAGTGTCGCTGGCGCTACCTCTGTGGCTTTGGCCTAAAGTGCGCGGGTGTTTGACGCCGCCCCGGGTCTTGTTGTACGATCGTTCAGTAAGCGTCGTTCATCATCGGGGCGTGTCATGCGCGAAGCGGCAAGGTTGAGTTCGGTAAATTCATCACTGGCGAATGAAGCGGATCCCGCAGAGGTGAGTCTGCCGGGCTGGATCTATCATGATCGCGAGTTCTTCGAGCTTGAGAAAGAAGCGATATTTCGTAGCAGCTGGCAGCTCGTCTGTCATTTAAGCGACGTGCCGCTCGCCGGCGACTACCACAGCTTTGATTTCCTGGGCGAATCGGTGATCGTTGTGCGTGGCGAAGACGGCGAGGTGCGCGGCTTTCATAACGTCTGCCGCCACCGCGCGTCGCGCCTGCTTGAGGGTCCAAAAGGCCATTGCGGCAAACGGATCATCTGCGGCTATCACGCCTGGAC
>Ga0075522_10002890_pt1 | contig 12635 bp, 6 predicted proteins | sample NGEPerA_FD_74796 | JGI IMG/M metagenome (GOLD analysis project Ga0075522, IMG submission 74796) | Arctic peat soil microbial communities from the Barrow Environmental Observatory site, Barrow, Alaska, USA - NGEE PermafrostL2-A | ecosystem: Environmental > Terrestrial > Soil > Wetlands > Peat ... | reverse complement strand
GATGACGCTGGTGTTGCTGGCATCGCTCCCCGCGACATCCACCCAGCCAGCCGAGAGGCCGGCGCCAAGACTGTTGGTCTGGGCCTGAAGAATCCAGCCGGTGTGATCCGCCGGCCACGACAGATTGAGATTGCTGCCGCTCACGCGGGCCACAATGCTGGCCGGGTTGGTCGCCACCGTCACCGCCACCAGCAAACTGCCTGACCCGGTGAGATAGGCCGGACTCGTCGTGCTGTTGTAAATGCCGAAAGGCTGACTTGCTCCGTTCAGCACCAGGGCCGCCACCGTGTTGGTCACCGTGAAATCCAACTGCAACGCGGCCCCGCCGCCGGCCACCGCCACCGTTGAGTTCGCCGCCAGCGCGGGCTGGGCGAGTTCCAGCGTGCCGCCATTGACCGTGGTGTTGCCGGTATAAGTGTTGGTTCCGGCCAGTAATAAGTTCGCCGAACCGTTCTCGACCAGCGCCAGATTGCCGGCAATCACGCCGCTATAAGTGCTGTTGGCCGACAGATTCAAGATCAACGTGCCCGGCGATGTCGCGCTATTAGTCACCAGTTCCTGAAAGGTCGCACCGTCGGCCAGTCCGGTCAGCGCCTGGTTGAAGCCGTTCAAATCAAAGGTTGCGGCCGCCGAGCCCGCCACCGACAGCGCGGCGTTGGTGGAAAGGCCGTTGTTCGCTCCGATGGAGACAGTTCCTTGGCCAAGCGTAAATGCCGTGTAATTTCCTCCGCCGGAGAAACGCACGAACCCATTGCGCGAAGCGACCGCGCCAGTCACGAGGTTGGTTATTGGTCCGGTTACATTCAAATAACCGGACGTGGTCGGGCCGACGAAATCGCCGCCGTTGGCCGGCGACGTGTCAAACTCCAGCGGCCCGCTGACGGTCGTGACCGTGCCGTTGGTGTTATCATTGACCATCAGCAGTCCGAATCCGGTGGCGGGCGAGATCACACTGGCCGTGAATGCATTGGTGATGTTCAAGCCGTCCGCAATTACAAACCGGCCCGCGCCGCTGACCGTGACCGGCCCGGTGCCGAGGGCGCCATTGACATTGAGGTTGATGACGGAACCGCTAAGGGTGGTGCCACCGCTGTAAGTGTTGGCCGTGTTCAACACCAAGGTTCCGCCACCATTGACCGTCAATGCCGCCGCGCCGCCGTTGAGCGTGTTGCTCAAAGTAAGTGTGGCTCCCGTGTCAATGCCGATGGTCGAATCCGATGCCATTGTCACTGCGGCGTTCTCGGTGGTCGCCCCCGCGCCGCCTTTGCGCAATGCGCCGTTGCCGTCACCGCTGCCGTTCAGTGTCAGAACCTCCGCCACATCCACGTTCGCCGTGATGTAGAGCTGCCCACCATTGGCGATGACGGTTCCGCTGTTCGTGGTTCCGAGGCCGGTGCCGCTGGTGAGATACACAATGCCTCCATTGATCAACGTGCTGCCCGTGTAGTCATTCGCGCCGGAAATGGTCATGGCACCGGTGCCGTCAAAGCTCACCTTGCCGGAGCCGTGAATGGCATTGGGCACCGCGAGCGCCGCATCGGCGCGGGTGAAGGAAAGCGTGGCATTGTTCGTCACCGGCCCGCTGCCCAGCGTGCCAAAAGCGTCGAAGTTGCCGATCTGTAATTTGCCGCCGGAAATCGTCACCGGCCCGGTCAGGTTGTTGGTCACGTCAATGGTCAGCGTGCCGGCGTTCAGCTTCGTGAGGGAAGCCTGGCCGATAAGTGAACCGGTGCTGGCCGACGAAATGAAGGCATAGTCGGCCGCAGCGTTCACCGTGACGTTGTAGGGCATGATGGCCTGGCCAATGTCCAGCGAACCGCCGCCACTGCGGTCGTCAAACAACACCCCGTTGGTTTGGGCAAAGGCAATCGCGCCGCCACCCGCAACATTGACCCAGTCCAGCGACGTGGTGTTCCAACTGCTGTCCGCGCCACCGTCCGCCGTCCCCAGCCACGCGAGCGTGGGCGGCAGGAAGACGGTCAGTGTGGCCGGCGAACTGTTCGTAACATAAGTGGTGACGCCAATGGTGTTCGTGGCATAGCAAACGATGGTCGAGTTATTGTCTCCAATCACGGTCACGAAAGAATAGCTGGCGTTGGTGGCACCGGGAACCAGCGTGTTATTTTTGAACCACTGATAGTTGATGGGCAGATAGCCGACCGCCGCCGCCGTGAAGGTGGCGGTCTGCCCCACCGGCACGGAGACGCTGGCGGGCTGGGTCACGAACTTGCCCGGGCCGTCCGCCAGAATCGTGTTCGGTCCCTGATCATCGCTTTGCTTGATGCTCAAGGCAGCAAGCGCACCGTTGTAAAGGCGGAGTTCATCTATGTTCGCCACCAGATATGGATCCGCCGCAAAGAGCGAATGGCCGATGTAGGAGAGCGTGTCGTTCAAATTGGCGATGCCCACCGTCAGGTTGGTGATGGACGCCTCCAGCACGCCATTGGTGTAGATGGCGAGGGTCTGGTTCGGCGGATCAATCACGCAGGCGATGTGCAGGGCAAGGCCGTCGAACGTGCCGGGCGCCGTGACCTGCTGTTGAAACGAACCGTCCCCGGGACTGATGTGAATCTGGTTGCCGCCGGAACCGTTGTGCGGCGAGAAGCCCACATAGTTGACGCCGTTGTTCTGCACGTTGGTGTTGCCAAAGTCAAAGACGCGCACAAAGTTCGCGTTCACTCCGAAGCTGGCCCAGAATTCGACCGTCAAGGCGGTGGCGTTCGCGGCCGTGAACAAGTTCGGAGGCAGTTGCATGTAAGTGCCGGTCGAGCCGTCCAGCACCAGCGATCCGCCGGTGACATTGGCGTCGCCATAAAGCGTTCCGTTCGCGCCGCCGATGCTGTCGGAAGCGTCCGTCGTGAAGCTGTAACGGTGATTCAGGAAATTCGCCGCGCCCACGACCAGCAGCGCCGGCGAACTGGTTGCGGCATAGCCGGCAGTGTTCGTCACCACCACGTCATAATAACCCGCGCTGGCGGCGGCCACGTTGGTGATGACATAGCTGGCATTGGTGATTCCCGGAATGGAATTCGAGTTGTAGCGCCATTGATAGCCGAGCGTGGTCAAACTGGAAGCGCCGACACTGAAGGTCACCGACTGGTTATAGTCAATGTTCTGGCTGACCGGGTTTTGCGTAATGCTCACCAGCGGCGAAAAAAACTGCATCTGGTTCGCGGCGCGGCAGACGCTGCTGATGCGCACCTCGTCAATGCTGCCGAGAAACTGTTCGCCGGCCGTGTTGCGATTTTCATCGCCAATGATGAGCGGGCCGGCGACCGCACCTTCCACGGTGCCCAGTGAGATCGGACCTGAATTCAGCAGATGCGCGGCCCCGACGGAGGGGTCCACTTTCGTCCAGTAAAGCCGCAGTGTGGTGCCATCATAAGTTGCTGCCACATGATACCAGGTGCCGGCCACGAACGCATCGGGTCCCGCCGTGGGAATGGTGCCGGAAATGGCCCGCGGCGCCGAACCGCCGATAAACTGAAACTGAAAGCCGCCCGCATTGATTCGGAATTGAAATCCACGATTGGCATTGGCACTGGAGGAATTATCCGTGCAGACAATTTCCTGGCTGCCAGCGGTGCTGCTTGGTTGAATCAACGCTTCAATTGTGAACGGCGTCTGGCCGCCGTTGCCGATGTTAAAATTTGTCATCGCCAGAGAATCGGCACTAAGGCTGCCGGAACCGGTATCTCCGTCATAAGCGCCAGACTTATTAAAGTCATAACCAAATTCGTAGCCTCCACTTGCGCTGGCAGTCGGATTAGTCATGCAAGTGCCAAAAGAAACGGCTGCTGGCAAAGTGGCTGAATATCCGCCCGCTCCCAGCATCGTGGTCACCAACGGCGGAGCCGTCGAGGCGGGGTTTTCATTCACCGCATACGACACGCCGCCTTTGCTGCCGACGTTGGTAATTACGGAGCCGCCCGCCGCTTCGTCAAAGTGGAACAGATAAAGCGTGTTCGCATCCACCGTGTAAGGTCCGGCGAGATCGGCAGACGCAAATCGCGGAACCAAGGCTGCCAGCAGCAGGCAAAGAGACAATTGAATGGTTTTCATGGGACGAGATTCATGATTGTTTGGTTTGTTAGTTGAACGAACTGTGTTGGGAAACTAACACACTCGCCCGCCTGTCTCCATCCCCCAAATACGGGATGCTGCCGGACCTTTGGTGAAAATCGGAAAGCAGAAGGGAAGCATTGGCGTGGTTCACCGGCTTCGGTTTTCGGGCGGAAACAGCTTCTCCGCCAAACAAAACAGCCGCCGGATATTTCCGGCGGCTGGCGATGTTCACCGGCTGAAACTGCCAGTTGAAAATTGAAGCCGCTTATCTTTTTCGGCGCAGCAGGACAATCAATCCAGCAAAGCCCATGCTGCACATGGCCAAGGTGGAAGGTTCAGGAACGATGGTGGAGGTGATGGTCAAGTTATCAAGAGTGCCAAGGCTTGTTCCGGTCGCCCTAAGATCGCCATAGAAACCAATCGCAGCCCCAATGGTGCTCGTTCCGGCGAACGTTGCCGTGAACAAGTTGTGGGAAATCGCACTCGAGTCAACGTATCCAAGAAAGAATACATCGCTCGAAGCCCAGCTGATATATAGCTGGGAAACCGTGTTGGCAGCCTGGGTTCCTGAAACGAAACTTGTATTGAGCGTGCCACTGATGGAACTGGCGCCCCGGACGGCCGTCTGGCTCGGCCGCACATAGATGGCGGCAAAGTCGGTAAGGGTGCGCGAATCCCAGGCGGTTGGGTTTCCGGCCGCAGCGGCGGTTGGCGTGGCAGTTGAAGCGACCGCAAGCCCGAAATCCATTTGCGTGGTAGAGACAGGCATCGCCAAACTAACCCAGAGCGTGTCGCCCACTGCAAAGGTGGTGCTAAAGGAGGAGACGGGCGCCAAAAACAGGGCTTGTTCAGCGGTGGTTCCGGTTCCAACATAGTTGGCCGAAAGCCCGGAAGCGCTGCTGCTGGTGAAGGATAAACCGTTGCCTGCGCCATGGGAATTGTCCAGCACTGTAGTATCCGTATATCCGACCAAACCGCCGGTGGCTGGATTATTATGGCCGCTGGTCAAGGAATCAATAATTTGGGCATGGATCGCCAAGCTCATCGAACAGGCAATGATTAATGCGCTGATTTTTTTCATGGTGTTTGTCTTTTTGGTTGTTCGCTTCACGAGCACTAATTGGTGTTTAGAATGTGATTGGCTGCAAATGATTGCCTAAAGCTTAACAAATCCGTGGCCGTTTCATATCCCCTAAATACGGGATGCTACGGCAGGCCGCCCCGAACCCTCGCACTTCACATTTAGCCAACAATTCAATGGCAATTTAACGCAAAAGCGCAAGCGGTCAAGGCGCAAAGTTGACACGGCAAAACCCGAACGCGGCGACCGGCACATTGCGTTCACCAAACGGTGGCACCCAAGGCTGCCGGCAAATGTTTTCAAAACCATGCGCCTTTGCGTTGAAAGTTTTCGGCGTGGATACGGTTTGGATCAAGCCTTGCCGGTCATGTAGCGCACCACCGCCTCGGCGCGCGAGCGGACGTGCATTTTTTCGTAAATATGCTTGAGGTGGCTGCCCACGGTTTCGGTGCCGATGGCCAGCTGGCTGGCGATTTCTTTATTTGAGTAACCTTTGGAAAGCAAAATCAAAACCTCCTCCTCACGCGTGGTCAGGTGAACGTCCTGCTTCGGCTGTCTGCCCGCGCGGCGGAAAGATTCCACCACGCGCCGCGCGATCTCACTTGTCATCGGCGCGCCGCCGCCGAGCACGTCCAGCATCGCCACGCGCAAATCCTCCGGCGTGGTCCGCTTGAGCAGGAAGCCGTCCGCGCCCGCCTCCAATGCCATGAAAACCAGTTCGTCGTCCTCCACGGCGGTCAGAATCAAAATCTGGAGTTTCGGCAATTGCAGTTTCAGCCGCGCCGTGCATTCGATGCCGGACATGCGCGGCAGAAAAATATCCATCAGCACCACATCGGGGTTCACCGCTGGAATGATCCGCAACGCCTCCTCGCCGGAGGCACAGGCGTTGACGCAGGAAAATCCCGGCAGCGAATTGATGAGCTTCACCCAGCTCTCACGCACGCCGGGCTTGTCTTCCACCAGGGCCACTTTGACCGGTGCCTTGGGCGGGTTGGAGATGGTTTGTTTCATGGAATGTCAATCGTTTTTTCTAAAGCAGGCGAGACGCCTACGCTCCCCGCGTCCGTGGCCGGCCGGCGGCGGAGCCAGTCAAGCCATCCGCGTTGCGCCCGGTTTTCCAGCGGCACGGTGAAGACCACGCGGCAGCCGCCGCCGGGCTGGCTGAACACTTCGCAGCCGCCGGCGATTTCAGCCATGCGCTGCGTCATGTTGGCCATGCCATTGCGCTCGCCGCCCAACTGCGCCGGGTCAAATCCCCGGCCGTTGTCCTCGACGGTCACCACCAGTTTGTGGCCGGCGCGATAAATCCGCAGGAACAATTCCGTCGCCCCGGAATGTTTGGCGGCGTTGTTCAACGCCTCCTTGGCCGCGAGAAATAAATTCCGCCGCAACGGCAGGTCAAACATCGCGGGCGGCAGTTCCGGCTCCGCGTCCAGCCGGCAGCGGATGGGTGTCGGGTTTAAAAAAACCTGCGCGTATTTGCAGACGTAGCTCGCAAAATCGCGCAGCGTGTCGCGCCGGGAATTGACCGCCCAAACCACCTCGTCCAGGCCGTGTGACAGCGCGCGCGCCAGCAGGCAAACCTGGTTGAACTGCGTGCGCGCCGCCGAATCCTCCGGCTGTTCGCGCTGCGCCACTTCGCCAAGCAGCACCAGTTGCGTGAGCTGCGCGCCGAGGTCGTCATGGATGTCGCGCGCGATGCGGGCGCGTTCGACCCGCAAAAATTTCTGCGCCTGCGTCTGGGCCGACAATTGCGTCATCAGCCAGAGGGAAAACCAAAGCGCCAGCACGCAGGCCGCAAGCAGGGAAAGCTGAAACCAGCCCGTCTGCCAGAAATGCACGACCAGCGGCAGCAGCAGCGGCCCGGTGGTGAGGCCGAACGGCCAGATTTCCCAGGGATGGTGGTTGATCGAGCCGACGACAATGGCCGGATGCCAGCCGGTCAGGGCATTTTTTCTGGCAATCCAATTTCGTCCGGCGTCCGGCACGACGAGCCACGAGTTGTCCGAAACAATTTCAATGGTGCGTTGATCCACCAATTGGATTTCCAGGCCGAAAATCAATCCCGCCTCCAGCCGGTCGTTGAAACCCTCGACGCCGAGGCTGTGCCGGCCGGGGTCCACCAACCGGGTCACATCATATTTCGTGACCGTCCGCCAGTCGCTGCCGCGCCCGATCTCGCGCCCGTCCAGGTAAAGCGAATAGCCATTGTCCACCGTGATGCGCAAAATGGCGCTGGCCACTTTCGCGCCGGCGGGAATCGTGAACGATTTCCAAAACCGGCATGTCTGCTTGTCGAGCGTGTTCGTGTCCCAAATCCACTGGCCCAGATGATTGGTCGCCTCGAACACCCAGTTGGTGCCGGCCGGCGGAGAGTCGGCGGCGAAAACCGCCGCCGGGAGCAACGCCAGCGCCAGCAACATCAGGCGCAGCCCATGCCCCGCCCGCCGCGCGGACAAACCAAGGCGGGATGTTTTTTCCAGTCGGGACATGTGGATGACGGCGGACTTGATGCCGGATTTTTCTCACAGCCGCCTCTGCTTGGCAAGCGCAAGCGTCGGGTTCCCACCGGCGGCAGGCATCCATCCCCAGAATACGGGATGTTCAATTTCCGTCCATCCGCTATTTTCAACTTCAGCCATTCATCCCGGCGCAGCTTTAATAAAACCCCAAACGTCCATGTTTCCCCGTTTTCAACCGCCGACCGGTTTGTCCCCGCAAAAAATCATTTCGTCCGTTGCCGCCGGCATGTTTTTTCCCTAAACAAACCGCGCCCATGAAGAAAATATTTTTTTGCGCCTGTCTCCTGCTCGGCCTCGGCCAGGTTTTTCTGCGCGCGGAAACCACCCTCGAAACCGGCTGGGAAAATCCGCCGAACGAAGCCCGCCTGCGCGCCTATTGGTGGTGGCTCAATGGAAATGTCACGAAACAATCCATCACGCACGACCTCGAAGAAATGAAAGCCAAGGGTTTCGGCGGCGCGGTCATCATTGACGCGGGTGGCGCGGCGCAGGAGGGCAACGCCAATGTTCCGCACGGCCCGACGTTTTTCACGCCGGCGTGGCGCGAGCTTTACAAACACGCGCTGCGCGAGGCCGGCCGTCTCGGCCTTGAAATGAGTTTGAACATCCAGAGTGGCTGGAATCTCGGCGGCCCGATTGTGACGCCCGAAGACGCCGCGAAAAAATATGTCTGGTCGGAATTGAAAATTTCCGGCGGCACAAACCTGCAAATCCAATTGCCGCAGCCGCAAGCGCGTGAAAATTTTTACCGCGATTCCGCCGTCGTTGCTTACCGGATCAAAAATTCCGCCGCGCATCCGCCGCTGGAAAATTGGAAACAAAAAGCGTTGCAGCAATCCCTCGAACCATTTTCATCGCCTTCGTCCGCGTCGTTGTTCGATGAAATTTCCGCCACGCCCGGCGAGCAGGACGCCGACGCGGGCGATGTTTTGGATTTGACCACAAATTTTTCCAGCGACGGAATTTTGCGCTGGGACGCGCCGCCCGGCGACTGGCAGATTTTTCGTTTCGGTTACACCATCGGCGATCACGCCTACGTTTCCACCGCGAGCGAAGGCTGGCAGCGCGCGCTCGGCGCGTCGCACGATTCGTTCGCGATTGACGTTTATGACAAGACGGCGTTTCAAAATTATTGGAACGCCATCGTCGAACCGCTGATTCAAGACGCCGAAACTGTGACAAAAGAAAACGCCGTCTCGTCACTCGTCACCCGTCACTCGTCACTGCATTATCTGCACACCGACAGTTGGGAAATCGAACTCGCCAACTGGACGCCGACGTTGCGCGACGAATTTCAAAAACGGCGCGGCTACGATTTGTTGCCGTGGCTGCCCGTGCTCGCCGGAAGAATTATCAGTAGCCGCGACGAGAGCGACCGTTTTCTGTTTGATTACCGCAAGACGCTCGGCGACCTCACGATTGACAACCATTACAAACTTTTTCGCGACAACGCGCACGCGCATGGCCTCGAAATCCATCCCGAATCCGGCGGCCCGCACGCTGTGCCGATTGACGCGCAGCGCTGCCTCGGCTGGGACGACGTGCCGATGAGCGAATTTTGGGCGTGGTCGTGGACGCACCGCATCGGCGACGAAAATCGTTTTTTCGTCAAGCAGCCCGCGAGCGCCGCGCACACTTACGGCCACAACATCACGCAAGACGAAGGCTTCACGACCATCGGCCCGCACTGGCAGGAAAAAATTTGGGACAACTTGAAACCATCCTTCGACAAGGCGCTGTGCGAGGGCATGAACCGCCTCGTCTGGCACGCGTTCGTTTGTTCGCCGGACGAAACTGGAATTCCCGGCCAGCAATATTTCGCCGGCACGCATCTGAATCCGAAAGTGACGTGGTGGAATTATTCCGCGCCGTTCTTCGGCTACATCAATCGCTGCCAGTTCATGTTGCAGCAAGGTTTGTTCGTCGCCGACGTCGCATATTATTATGGCGACCACGTTCCGAATTTTGCGCAATTAAAAAAATCCGATCCGGCGAAAATCCTGCCCGGCTACGATTACGACGTCATCACCGAGGAAGCGCTGCTCACGCGCGCGAGCGTGCGCGACGGGAAAATTGTTTTGCCCGATGGCATGAGTTATCGCGTCCTCGTTTTGCCCGACCGCGACGTGATTTCGCTGCCGGTTCTGGAAAAAATAAAGGAACTCGTCGCCGCCGGCGCAACCGTCATCGGCCCAAAACCGGCGCACAGCGAGACGCTGGAGAATTTTCCAGCAAGCGACAACGAAGTCTCAAAACTTGCCGGAGAAATCTGGAACAAAAAAATCGGAACAGGCCGGGTCATCGCCGATAAATCCGCGCGCGAAGTTTTGCAGGCCGACGGCGTTCCGCTGGATTGCGAGTTTCTCCCAACCCGCAACCCGCAACCCTCAACTGACTTTGATTACATCCACCGCACGACGGACCGCGCGGAAATTTATTTTGTCGCCAACCGTTCGACCAATTCCATTTCCGCCAGTTGTGTTTTTCGCGTGGCTGGCAAGGCGCCGGAAATCTGGGACGCAGTTTCGGGCGGACACAAATTCGCCGCCGCCTACGAGGAAAAGGGCGGGCGGACAATCGTGCCGCTGGAATTTTCGCCGTGCGGCTCGTTCTTCGTTGTTTTCCGCGAGCCGTCGGCAAAACATCCGGCCACGGCGGCGGGCAACAATTTGAAATTTTCGCCGCTCGAAGAAATCAACGGCGCGTGGACGGTTCATTTCGACCCGAAATGGGGCGGGCCGGAATCCGCGCAATTCGATCAACTGGTCAGTTGGCCGACACGCACCGAACCGGGAATTAAATTTTATTCCGGCACGGCGGTTTATGAAAAAACTTTCACGCTGCCAGATTCCGCGCTCCGCGCTCCGCGCTCCGCACTCTGGCTGGATTTGGGCTATCTGCGCGAACTTGCCGAAGTGAAAGTGAACGGCAAATCCTGCGGCATCGTCTGGTCGCTGCCGTTCCGCGTGGACATTTCCGGCGCGGTGAAATCCGGCGAAAACAAATTGGAAGTCGAAGTCGTGAACTTCTGGCCGAACCGCATCATCGGCGACGCCAGCCTGCCGGCGGCGCAGCGTTTGACGCAAACGAACATCCGCAAACTCACGGCCAAAACCGCGTTGGAGCCGGCCGGGCTTTTCGGCCCGGTGAAGCTGCTGGCGGTCAAAAAATGAACGGGGGAAAACAACCGGCCATTTCCCCGCCGCGACCAATCCTGCCAGCCGGCGATTTCTTTGATTGAATTGCTGATTTTGAAACTTGGAGCGGGTGATGGGAATCGAACCCACGTATGCAGCTTGGAAGGCTGCCGTTCTACCATTGAACTACACCCGCCTGCGCGCTGTGCGCTTTGGCTCGGCAAGCCAGCAGGACGTGCCACGGACCCAGCATATCGTCCACCTCCGCCTTGTCAACCCGCAGCGAAACCTAAAAAATTTTAACCTTATCCGGCGGCTCGGCGTCTCATGGCTGGAATGTTCGAAGGGAAAAAAAATTCACGGCGCCGGCCACAAGCGTTCACCTTGATTGAATTGCTGGTGGTCATTGCCATCATCGCCATTCTGGCCGCCATGCTGCTGCCGGCACTGGCCCGCGCCAAGGAATCGGGCCGGAGCATCGCCTGCAACAACAACCTCCGCCAGCTCGGCATGGCGATGCGCATGTATGTGGACGATAACCAAGGCACGTTCCCGCCGCATCTCACGAGTTCGCGGTGGCCGGACAAATTCTTTGACGACTACGGCAAGAACCTGAAAGTCCTGCTCTGCCCCAGCGAAATCACCAACATGCCCGCCACCTTCGGCCCTTCCAACAACGTGGCCGACGCCGCGCCGCGCAGCTATTTCATCAATGGCTTTAATGATTATTTCCATGACACGCTCACTGCGGCGGACTTTACCGGCCAGTTCATGGCGGGCACCTATTCGACCGGCATCAAGGAAAGCACCATCCTTTATCCCAGCGACACCATTGTGCTGGGCGAAAAAATATCGGCGCGCGGCGACTTTTACATGGACATGCTGGCGGGCAACGGCGACGACTTTTCCGGCGCCGTCGCGCAGGACCGGCACGCCGGCCGGGGCGTAGGATCGGGCACGGGCGGCTCCAACAACACCTACGCCGACGGCAGCACGCGCTACAGCAAATACGGCACCGCCTTCGATCCGCTGAACCTCTGGGCCGTCAGCGATGCCAACCGCGTGTCCAAAGCCATCCAATACTAACGCGCTTGCCTTGGCCCGCCGCCGCCGTTAAGCTTGACGCGATGAATTCGCTGCTTCTCACCGGCGGTCGCGTCGTGGATCCCGCCAGCCATTTCGATGCCATCGCCGACGTTCTCATCCTGGACGGCAAAATTTCCGCCGTCGGCAAAGATCTTTCCGCGCCCGTCGGCGTGGAAACTTTTGACGCGAAAGGTAAAATTGTTTCTCCGGGTCTGATTGACCTGCACGTCCACCTGCGCGAACCTGGGCAGACGGCGAAGGAAAACATCGCCACCGGCACCGCCGCCGCCGCGCGCGGCGGCTTCACTTCCATTGTGTGCATGCCGAACACGTCCCCGCCGATTGACAATGCGGGAACCGTCGCGCTCATCCACGAACGCGCCAAAGCCGAAGGCGCCGTGAATGTTTTTGTCACCGGCGCGATCACCAAAAATATCGCGGGCGAGGAACTCGCGCCCATCGGCGGATTGAAAAAGGCCGGCATCGTCGCCATCACGGACGACGGCCATTGCATCCAGAACAACGACCTCATGCGCCGCGCGTGCGAATATGCGAAGATGTTCGGCCTGCCGGTTTTTGATCATTGCCAAGATTACTCGCTCGTGACCGACGGCGTGATGCACGAAGGTTATTGGAGCACCGCGCTCGGCCTGCGCGGCTGGCCGTCGGCGGGCGAGGAGATGATGGTCGCGCGCAACATTTTGCTCGCGGAACTGACCGGCGCAAAAATCCACTGCCAGC
>Ga0075522_10002889_pt1 | contig 12640 bp, 20 predicted proteins | sample NGEPerA_FD_74796 | JGI IMG/M metagenome (GOLD analysis project Ga0075522, IMG submission 74796) | Arctic peat soil microbial communities from the Barrow Environmental Observatory site, Barrow, Alaska, USA - NGEE PermafrostL2-A | ecosystem: Environmental > Terrestrial > Soil > Wetlands > Peat ... | reverse complement strand
CTTTGACGATGAGCGTAGCCGAAACGGTTAACGTCAATATCGTGGCTGTACTTCAAAAGGCATCTTAGGAGTTTAACATGTCGCTCGCTACACAGTACGCCGCAGCAAATGATCCAACATTTCAAACTTTGATTCAGGCCGCGATTGTCCAGAGAGCTATTCTTGTTGTTCTAGAGCCTACATCAGAGACTAACTATCAGAATCGAGTTCGCTTGGCAACGAATATCCTGCTATCACCCACGACGTATGTGAATGACTTCGCTCAGGCAGTCGCGTCACAAGCCATCGATAAGACGGCTACGGATACCGCAATCTTGACAGCCGTTGCCGGAGTTTGGAACGCAATCGCAGGCGTGATATAAAATCCTTATCGTAAATTTTGATTTAAGAAAGATTCGTAAACAGGAGATTTAGAAATGCCGATTAATCAGACTAAAAATACGGTCGCTGACTGGGGCAAGATGCGTCTTAACCCGCAATCCCCGCTGACGCTGACGTCGCTATACAACCCACTCAAACTTGACTTGATTCAGGTCATCAATGAAGGCGGGTTGTTGGTTTATAACGTCACGTACCTCGGCGTGGCTCAACTCCTACCTAACGGGACACCTTTCAGTCCTCCTGTCCCTTCTTCACCAGTCACGACAAAATTAGGCGCGGCTGCGAACTACGAATTATTGGCCGCCGCTGGCGTCAGTAACTCAGGCAGCACCGTCGTGGTCGGTGGTAACGTCGGTTCGTACCCGACAACATCTATCACAGGATTTCCTCCCGGCGTTGTTACTCCCCCCGGCACAATTGATAACGCGGACGCACAAGTTGCGCAAGCCGCCGCTCTCGTCGCCTACAATTATTACGCCGCTTTGTCTTTCACTTCTTTGAGCGCGTCCTCCGCCATTCTGAACAATCTCGGAAACGGTTCGGCGGCAAATGTCTATCTACCGGGTAACTACTCCGCTGGCAGCACAATGGATATCACATCAGGTTCCGGCGGAATTGTTCTTGACGCGCAGGGAAACTCGAATGCGGTTTTCGTATTCAAAGCAGGGTCGAGTTTAACCCTTGAAAGCGGGGCATCCGTCCTACTCGTTAACGGCGCACAAGCCCAGAACGTCGTATGGCTAGTCGGAAGTTCTTACACATCCGTCTTCGCCGGGACGTCAGTCATGAACGGCAATATTCTCGCCAATACAAGTATCACGCTAGGCGGCGGTGTACTTAACGGCCGAGCCTTGGCAGGTATCGTGACCACGAGCGGGGCAATCACTATCGCGACCGCAATGCAGGTCAACAACCCGGGAACTGGCGCAAACCCGAATCCTCCGGGAACTGGCGGTCTCTATACAAATCAATGCTTGTTCGGAAAGTATTACACCCGAGTCAAGGACACGACAGTCCCACCTTTGACCGCGGCTGAAATCTTCTTGGACGTCTTCAGTGAGAACAACAAGCAGGAAGACATCTTCGGGATCATGGGACAAGGCGACGCCCCGATCTGGCACTTGGATTACCTCGGAGTCGCGTATTACGACACCAACGTTCCACTGAATACCGGAAACGCTGAGGGCCATAACATCAACAATTAACACTTGACATCTTTCAGTCTTCGTGTTATAATGGGTTTGTAGCTACGAAGGTTGGGGGTGCCTCTATCACCCCCTTCTCTATAGAGGAGAGTAAAATGAGACCAAAAACAGGATTGTGTGCAAGATGTAAGGCGCGTTTAACAAAAGAAAACTCACCCCCAAGCGTTCTTAATCGCGGCACTGGTTGTTGCAAGTCATGTGCTTCTTTAGATCAAAAAATTTGGAGAGACAAGAATAAGGAAAAGTGCATAGAAAGACAAAGAGCCCTTCGTGCGGAGCACGCAAAAGACCCGGAATGGGTAAAGTCCCGTCACTTATATCAATTGGAGTACGACCGAAAACGCAACGCCGACCCCGTACGTAAAGAATACAGCAAAGCTCTTAAAGCTAAGTTGTATAAGGACCTCTCTCCTGAAGATAGAGAAAAACAGAAAATTAGATTAGATAAGTACTACCAGACACCAGATGGCAAGCACTCAAAACTTAGAAGAGAGTTAAAATCGGAGAGTGTGCCAAAAACAGACCCTCTTTGGAGCATTAACTTTTATCTCGAATTAATCCAAGATGATGAGTGTCACTATTGCTCAGGTCCGTTAATCGGGGGTCATGTACTTGACCGAGCGGATAACGATTTAGGTCACGTTTGCTATAATGTGGTTCCCTGTTGTTGGTGTTGTAACGAATTAAAGGGAATCCGGTTGTCTTATGAAGAAATGACGTTGCTAGCCCCCACATTAAGAGAAATTAGATTAAGAAGAGAAAGTAGGAAACAGGAGATTTAAATTGGCCATTACGCAAATCAACATCAGTTCACCCGCGAACGAAATTATCTTCACAGATACGGCTATTGGTAATGCGGTCGATGCTGTAAAAGCGTCTTCTGCTCGGCTCTTTTGGCTGACCGTTGATAATACCCTTAACGCCGCTTCGTCCTACTTGAAACTTTGGAATGTCGCGAGCGGCAGCACCACCGTTGGAACAACCGCGCCCGACATGGTCATCTATTGCCCCGCGAGCGTCATCACGACAGTTTACTTTGGAACCGGCTCCGCTCCCGGCGTCACCTTCGCAACGGCTTTGACCGCAGCTTGTGTTACAACTGGGGGTACCGCGGGAAATTCAAGCCCCTCATCGAACGTCACCGCAACTTTGTCCTACGTATAACCAAAACATTTTCTATAAAATTTTGTTGGGGTTCTGCAGCACGTTCAAGCATTCCCCTTTACAAAAGCGTCATGTGACGGTGCTCCTGTCATTTGACGTAAACTAAAAAAGAGGATACACAATGAGCATTTTTGCGAATTTTCAGGTTAACGGTGCGAACCCGGTAACTGTCGGCGGAACAGGAATTCTCCCGAAGTACTTCCCGGTACCGAGCGGAAACTTCACCGCAGGCGCCAGCACGACTCCGAGTTCCACGAACGCAACCGGTCAGCTAGCCATCAAGGGCGACAACCAGTTGAACGGCCAGCAGTTCAAGATTGTTGCAGCCGGCGATTTCCAAGTCGGACCGTTCGGCGCATGCCCGTCCGTCACGATTGATATCCAAGCGAACACAGGAACGCTGATCGCTCCTGTGTACACGACGATCGCAACGTCAGGCGCGATCACGGCACAGACCAACCTGAACACAGCATATCCGTGGTTCTTGCAGGCTGTCGTAAGCGGAACGACCGCAGGCGGATTCCTTCAGGGTATCCAGTCAGGCGCAGTTGATAACGTCGCGGTTGTGGCAGGGGCTTTGTCTAACGTTGTGACCGGTCTTGACTTCTCCGGCGCGACTTCGAAGACTATCGGGACCGTGTTCGGTCTCGTGGTACGTGTGACTTTCTCCGTCAGCGAAACCGGCAACTTGGCACATTTGTACCAGTTCACAGCATCAGCTGAGTAACAATTTGCATTAAACGTCGTGGGGCGGACGCTGCAACGTCTGCCCTCGACGCATTTCCTTTGCAGAGGATGATATGAAAAACGAGGATCGAAAGAAAAGAAGACACGGGTTAGGACCATCAGGACTTCTAGGCTGGGCTAAGGATGTTATTAGCACCAGTAAAAGGAAAGCCAGAAAACACAAGCATCAGTCCGCCAGTATAACACCCGAGCAATTAGTTTCTTTAAGGGTGAGTTCAACGCATTGTTGTGACGGATGTGGAAAGAAATTAGATTGGTTTGCAGTGGGAACCACAAGGAAGCCACATCTGCACCATGACCATAAAACGGGAAAAGTTCACGGTTTTTCTGCTCCATGGTGCAATCGATCCGAAGGTTTTATTAGACGAGATTTAGAAGAAATGAAAGACAGCGTGGGTTCTCAATTAGAGTGGTTTGAATACCACTTCCCAGAACTTATGTTAAGAATCAAAGAAAATATTTCTAAACAAGTTTGTAGCTGACTGGCGACACGCAAAACATTATAGCGGTCCTGCAGCACAAAAAGTGTGAAACCCACAGCACGTCGAGTTATAGCCTCGACAAATTTTATAGGAAGTAAAAATGGACCAGACAACTTTGCAGACGGTATACGTCTATGCCAAGGTAGTTGGGTCAATCGGTTCCGCAGCCGGTGTAATTTATGGAGTGTTGAAATGGTTGACAGCCAGTTATCGACAAGCCAAAAAGACCAACGAAAACCTTGATTTATTAATGACGAATCACTTGCCACATATCCAAGCATCTTTGGAGGCTCACGGCGAGACCCTTCATACTCTTTCGTCAGACGTCCGAGACATAGTCACGAAGGTAGACGGAATTGAATCACGGTTAGAAGATACGAAACAAGGTGTCCACACCTTGGGTGAATCTTTTTTGCGTCATCTGGAAAGCGCGTCGATGGAATCAACCAGACTGACGGCTTTCCAGAAGAACGTCAATAGTGAGATTCACGACATCAAGAGTACGAGACACAAGAGAGTTGCCCGGAGAAGCTAATGCCGTTCGAATCCAAGGCACAAAACGCATGGGCCCACACGCCCGAAGGTACTAAGGCTCTCGGCGGGAAAGAGAACGTAAAGGAATGGGAGCACGCCACAGATTATTCCCACCTGCCGTACAAAGTTGCTCACGAAGCCCGGAAGAAAGAAAATGCCAAATAAAGATTTCGCGGGCATGATAACGAAACCGGGCGAAAGCACTGATTTGGTAAGAGTCGAAGACAATACTCCGGCTCCCGATAAACCCACCACGCCTAAGCCGCCCACGGGATGGGACACGAAATCCGCCTCGTATAAAATGGCACACGAGGCAAGAACGAAATAATATTGCGGACTCAACTCTGTGGAAGAACCTAACCACGGGATCGGTTGGGCGCACGCGGAAAAGATACCGCATTCGAAAGAATCTTACCTAAGCCGAAAGGCCCAGAAGGCACACAGACGCGGGGATCCCGCACATTTCAGGAGACGTTATGTCAGACTACGCTAAAATCCATACAAAGCAACCGGCCGGAAAGGCACAAGGCCAGCCAGCCGGCATGAAAGAGCACGCGAAGCAGATGCCCGGCAAGTCGCATGAAACAGACATCGGCCACGCCGAGGGTCTAGCCATGGGATCCGTCCTTCCGGCACACACGAAGCACAGCGTCAAGCAAGCCAAGCATAACCCGGCGCCCGTCAAGGCCGGTCATGCTCAGCATAGCCGCGCGATCGCCGGCAAGTCTGACCCAGAAGGTTGTGGCGTACCTGTCGCAAACCAAGAAAATGGTCACGGCGCGCTGCAATCCGCTTTGCAGAACAAGACGGTTCGTAACAAGGCTTTCGGATATAACAAGCGGTCTGAAGAAGGAAACGCCAATCCGTCGGCTATGCCGGACGATTCAGAAGTATAACTTCTCTTGACAAATTAACACATCTGTGATATAATTGGTTTGTAGCTACAAGGTTGGGGGTGCCTCAATCACCCCCTACTCTATTGAGGAGAGTAAAATGACACAAGCAGAAAGAAGTAAGAATTGGTATGAGAGAAATAAAGAAAAGATTAAAGAGCGCAGAAAGACCGAAGTTAAAACGGAAATAGAGCGAGAGCAGAGAAGGGCGGCATCTAAGAGATATCGTAAAAATCACCCAGACCGAACAAGAGCGACTCGCCGCAGGTATGAGCAGAAGAATAAGGATTACGTAAATCTTCGCAATAAAAAACGCTATTGGTCGGACCCAGCCAAAGCCGCATTTAAACGGATTCGTAGTAAATATAAAATTACAAGAGAAGAGTACGACGCAAAACTTAAAAGACAAGACGGCAAGTGTGCCATATGTCTAAGCGTTTTGGATAAACCGCATTTTGACCACGACCACGCCACAGGTAAGAACAGAGATTTGTTGTGCAGATTTTGTAATTTGGTTTTGGGCAACGCCCATGACAGCATTCATGTTTTAAAGAATGCGGTGGATTATTTAATAAGGCACGGAGAATATGATGGCGGAAAAGAAATCAGCGGAAAAGAAGTCTACTAGTAAAAAAGGTCATAAGTTCTCTCACTCGACGGTCGAACATCACGGAGATGGTAGTCATACAGTTACTCACCACTCTGAAGAAGGATCCCACAAGGACGTCAAGCACGCCGTGGGCGATCACGACGCCATGATGGACTCCATGATGCAGCACACGTCCCAGCCGAACCCCGGCGAAGACATGCAGGCGGCGCCCGGAGCCCCGGCACCTGCAGCCGCTCCAGCTGCGACACCCCCGGCGGCGATGGGCGGAGCACCCGGTCCAGCCGGACCGATGGGGGCATAATGGCTAAGCATAACGTATCCCTTTACCGTGCGCTTCATCATCTCCGGAAAGGTGGACTGCATAAGGCATTAGGCGTTCCGGCCGGAGAAAAGATTCCGGAAGATAAGCTTGCGTCAGCCCGTAACTCTAGCAACGAACACGTCAAGAAAATGGCTGATTTCGCCCACACCATGAAGTCTTGGAAGCACTAATGGTCAAGGACTTTGTCAGACAAGCGTTTTGCGATAACGGTGTTCCGAGCAGTTCTCGTATCCTGACGATCCCGCATTCGATCGCCGCGATGTTTGTCCTTATTTACGTCACACTCAAGACAGGACACTCGCCAGACGCAACCGTATGCGCCGGTTTAGGGTCGTTCGCCACCGTCCACTATCTAGTCAATAAAGCGGGCTCGACTATCAGTTCGTTCTCACCAAAAGCATAGGAGATTAGATGGCACAACACTCAGTAACACTCACGTGGACCGCATCGACAGACATGCCTAGCGTGATTCCAGCAGGAGACGGCTATAACGTCTTCCGCGGAGTAGCGCCAACAACGCCGGGCGCAACGCCAATCAACTCAGCGGTTGTCGCAGCCAACGAGTATATCGACACAAACGTTACTCCGGGTGTGTCGTACGATTACTACGTCACGGCAGTCATTGGAGGAAACCAGTCGCCGGATTCGCAACTCGTAACCGCGCCACCGGTCCCAATATTTCCTCCCACAGGACTTTTGGCAACTTCTGCTTAATTGGTTTTTGAAAGTCGTTGAGTTTTGGAAGTGGTAACACGTCGAACAAGGGGCCGCAGTAGCGGACGATGTCCTGATAGTAAATGCCTTGTTAAGAATCTATCAGAAGTAGACAACGCGTGAAGATTCCTTATTGGTATCTGCTGCTCGGCCCCACCTTTCTTTTTTATCTCGGCGGTTTGTTTAATTTAGGCGTCATGGCTTTAAACCACGGCCAGATGCCCGTCTTGACTACTCCAGACGTCTGGGCCCAGATGGGTTCAGACACACGACACGTCTTAATGACTTCGTCGACTCATCTAAAATTCTTTTGCGACTGGTTAAATTTAGGCGACGGAATTGCGAGCCCCGGCGACGTATTAGTTTGGCTTAGCGAATCGATAACTACACCGTGTTTAGCGGTTTGGGCCGCTTTGATGATTAAAGAATCCAACGAGGGGAAAGTAAATGGCCGCTGGTAAATCCGCAGCAGACATCTTGGCTGGAGTGAAGGAAGATATCCAGCACACGGATGAGAACGACCGTTTGACCCGGCCGTCACCGACACCGGTTCCGGAAGGATTACGAGCGCCGGCGCCGAAGCACGAATACTCGGACGCACCTTACTCGCTCGTCAAGAAGTCCACGCCCTCCGGTCCTACAATGGACGACGAGATAAAGGCCAAGAAAGACATGGTGAATAAAGCGAGAAAAGCACTGGACCAATAGAACTCAGGAGCCTCAATGGCGTTAAAAGGCGAAGCAAAGAAGCAGTACAATAAGAATTATCAGGAAAATTTAAAGAAGCTCAGCGAGTTTCTTGATTCCTTGCTCGAGAAGGATAGGCAGTCCGCCGGGAAGCGTTATAAGTCTGAGGCGCTGTCGTATGAGAGCCTAGGAAAGATCTATCTCGGCATGTCTTACAAAGAAGCGGAAGACGACGAGGAAGACGACCCACGAAAGAAGAAAAAGATGGTCATCCCGAACCCCTCGAACTCCGAGGTTATGGGTTTGAGTTGCTCTTTTGAAGAATGGCTCGAACTCCGGGACAAGGCACGAAAAGATTTATTCTGGTTCGGAACAGCGGTTTTGAGGCACGACTTTGTCTCGACCACCCACCAAGTCATTTGCGATCAGTTTGTCCAGAAGAACTTCGATGGTGCTTTCCCGGATGGCTACACTATCGGCGACGTCCATAAGGCGATTGACCGACAAGAGCGTTTTGATACGGAAGGTAACCCGACGAAAGAAGCCTTGATCCTCGACCCTCGCGGGTTCTATAAGTCGACGATCAGTCGAGTCGATTGTGTCCAGTGGATGATTAACGTCCCGGACATCCGAATTTTGTTAATCACCGGCGAACACTCTTTGGCGAAGGCCATGATGATCGCGGTCAAAAAATATCTGTGTCTGTCTAAAGGCGAGAAGCCGACAGACTTTCATTTACTTTTCCCTGAGTACGTTCTAGTGGGAAGAGAGAGTTCTACCGGAACGCCTTTCACGATTCCTTGCCGGAAGCATAACCAGACAGAGCCGACGTTCTGGGTCCGCCCGGTCGGCGGTAACTTGTCAGGATGGCACTGCGATTTGAAGAAAGGCGACGACGTCATCACGGACAAGAACTGCAACAAGGAAGAAGTCCGGGAAGAACTCAACAAGAAATACGGCGGAACGAGCAGCATCCTTGACGAATGGGGATTCGCTGACACCATCGGAACGAGATACTTCGGTAAGCCCGTCCCGGATTGGTATGGTCTGAAACTCCAGAAGTCAGAAGAATCGAGCGATTCCGCGATTAAGATATTCCATCGTAAGTGCTGGGAAGTTAAGCCTGAGTACTCAGAGGTTCCTTTACTGGACCTGACTGAAGAAATGGTGATATTGAATTTCCCGGAGAAGGCGACGTTCCGGTCTCTTCGATCTAAACTTCTCGAGAACGAGAAACAGTTTCGTTGTCAACAACTCAACGAGCCAGCCGGCTCGATGGACGACGACAACTTTAAGGTCTCATTCGACGAAGACGTTCTTCGCCGACATCTTTACCAGAAGGAAGCGGCCCCGCAAACCGGGGATACTTTCATTTGCTGGGACTGGGCGTTGACCGCGAATAAACGATCGGACTACTCTGCCGGCGTTGTCGGACGGGTGTATCGTCGCGAAGACGGCAGGACTGGTCTAGTCATTTTGGAAGTCGTTTGCGATAAGTGGACGTCTTCAGAACTCGCGCTGCAAATCATCAGCCTGAACAAGAAATGGAATCCAAAAAAGACGTTAATCGAAAATTCGACCGGATCTGAGTGGCTCAAGAATGAATTGCACAGACTCGCTCCAGTCTTCGGCGTCACGCTTGATATTTTCTGGCGGCAACCATCGCTCGAGAAACACGCGAAGAGAAACAGAATCAAAGGTCTCGAAACACTTTTGAAGGAAGACCTGCTTTGGTTCGTTATCGGTAACTGGATAGACCCGACCTTTTATCAACTCACGAGGTACACAGGCGAGGAGAAGACGAAAGGACGTAAAGACGACATCCCTGACGCGATGAGTTATTTTCATTTGACTTTTTTCCCTATCACCTCCATGAACCAAAAAGACGCCGAGCAAGCCAAGGCGTACGCGGAAGGCGAGAAGAAAAAATCCCAGATGAGAGCCCAGTACGACAGGATATTCGGTAAGCCGACAGCCGCGACACTATTCGTCCCGCCATCGAGCGATGCACCAGACGCCGGTTGGCGGCCGACATGGCCGGTGAAGCCACAATAGAGGCATAGGATTTTAATGAGCGAGGACCTATCCGTACAGGCTAACGATCTATACCTGATACCGGATGCGCAGATAACCGAAGACAACGCACACGTCGACCCTGAAACCAATACCATGAGTTTCAAGGACGGGGCTGCGCTCAAACTTTTAATCGACGACACAAACACAGCCGATAATTACATCAACATCAATCAATGGGCAAGCGGCTGGACCTTGGCAGACACGCTTTACCAATCTCCGGCAGCAGCATCAGCGTTTGACGGTAGTAACGTCGCCCAAGCCAACGTCCCGAAGTTCATTCTAAGCAACCACATCTCCTCGATTGTCCCGAAGTTGATGGGCGGAATCTTTTATGAAGATCCCCCGTTCTTGCTTCGTCCCCGTCCGGGAGTTTCGCAGGATATCGTCCGCGCCAAGACTGCGCTCTTCAGCGCCCAGTTATGGGACATGAAGTTCGAGGAAGAGGCAGAACGAGCCCTCGATCAGATGGCGTTGTTCGGAACCTGCATCATGAAGTGGGGATACCTCGAGTATCCGGAAAAGGTCAAGCGTTACAAGCGGAAGGAAGAGAAGCAGTCTATCCCGAACCCGCTTGGCGGGCCCCCGACTCTTGTAGACACACCGGGATCCGACGAAGTTCTTATCGAGTATGACGACAAGTTAATTTCTCGTCCATGGATTAAGTACTGCGATATCCGGAAGGTTCTCGTAGACCCGAACTGCCGATACGGCGACATCCAGTGCGCTAACTGGGTTGTCTATCGCGATTACGCGACCTACTCCGATCTTGAAAAGCTCCGCGACGTCGAAGGCTACGTAATTCCGAACGAAGACGTTTTGAAGCACATTTTTATTCAAGGAATCACGTCAGGGATGGAGAACATCTCGTTGACGATTCCGGAAGGCATGCTGGGCTATCTCCAGCACGCCGTACCTGCGAACCAGAAGACCTCCGCGGATCCGATGAAGTCTCCGATGGAGATCATCGAGCGTTGGGATAAAGAGCGCGTAGTCGTTGCTCTGTCTTTCAACGGTCACTACATTTTGATTCGTAACGAAGCCAATCCCTACGGTAAGTTGCCTTTCTACTCCGCGAACTGGCGCAACATCCCTGACTGCTTTTACGGACAGGGTCTTGGGGTGCTAATTGGCAGCGAACAATTGGTTGAACAAGGCGTTACTAACTTGGCGCTTGACCTTCTTGCTTACGGCTTGCAGCCTACGGCAGTTAGGAAGAGTGGCTTTAATGCGCCGACACAGAACACTCGCTGGAAGCAGGGCGGAATCATTGAAGTCGACGAAGACGTCGACAAGGCGTTCAAGTTTCTAGAAATGCCGCCGATTCCTCCGGGCGCGTGGGCCGCGATCCAACAGGCTCAGTCCAGCGCGACAGCGTCATCTGGCGCGAACGAACAGACAGTCCAAGGCGTCAGTTCGGCCGGCATTAAGTCGACCGGTATGCGGTCAGGAACCGGTGCTGCGGCCGTCGTACAGGCGAACGCAAGCCGTCTTGACGGACCGGACGGTCGTTTCATCAGACAGATCTTTGTCCCATGGCTGTACCAGATGGACACGATGAACAACGACCTTCTTCCGACGGCGGTACTTCGCGACATCCTCGGTGAGTCTTTTAAGAAGGAAGACGCCGCGTATCAAGTCGACCATATTGATTTCCGTGAAGCAAAGTTTGAGTACGAAGTGCTGGCCGGTTCACACCTCGGCGCCAAGAAGGAAATGGCTCAGGCGTTACCGATTATCATCCAGTTGTTGAACAACCCGACATTCGTCCAGAACGTCACGGACGGTGGATACATGTTCGACGGCATCGCGGTATTCAAGGCATTTACAGACGCGGCCGGTTGGAAGTTCAGTCAGGCATTCTTGCGACCGATGACAGACGTCGAGAAGCAGAAGCATGACGCCAACTCTCCGGCGGCGCTGCAGCAAAAGCAAGCCCAGAGCCAGCAGCAGATGCAGGCTCAGAAGTTCCAGCAAGATCAGGTCATGGAAGACCAGAAACAGTTGGGCAAGGCCGGCGGCGAAGTTCTCCGTCAGTCTATCCAGCATTCTTTGGACATGGAGAATACCGGAGAGCCGGGCACGAGTCCACAGGGTTTCGGAACTGAAACAAATCTTTAAACAATAGGAGTACCAATGGCGGAAGCTAAAAAACCCCTCCTCATGAAGGAACTGACCCTCGGGGAGAAAATAGCACTAGGTCAGGTCAGTCGGTTACCCGGCTTTCAGGTCATCGTGAAACTCATCGAAGCTGGATGCAACCAAGCAACGGCAACAGCGATCAACACCAGTCCTGAAGAAGACAATTATGACCAGAAAGTCAAAGCACGTCACGCATATGCGTATGACGTGAATGCATTCACCCGTTTGGTTCGTGACTCGATTAACTATCACGTCCAGCACGGCGTAGTCGAAGATTTGGAAGAACAGCAGAAGGCGCAAGAAGCCGTTGCTGAGCAGCAAGAATAATCAGGCAATCCAATCCAATTTAGTACGGGAGTTAATATGAGTTCAGCACCTACACCTATCACGCGCGACTATATCCTTAACATGTCAAAGGAAGAGTTACATAAAGTCGTGAAGGATCCATCCAAGATGGCCGAGATTAACGCATTTCTTCTGACCGCGGAAGGTCGCGGAGTCGTGGCAGAAATTGCGGCAGTACCGGTAGAAGAATCAACCGAAGAGCCGACTCTAGAACAGGTAGAAGGCGCACAGGAATTCAATCAGGAAGAAGCCGACCGTCAGGCAGCGGAAGCGCATGCCGCGGCGGCACAAGCCGCAGCAGCCCAGATTGAAGAAGCACGTAAGTCTGAAGAAGACCAAGC
>Ga0075522_10002888_pt1 | contig 12640 bp, 9 predicted proteins | sample NGEPerA_FD_74796 | JGI IMG/M metagenome (GOLD analysis project Ga0075522, IMG submission 74796) | Arctic peat soil microbial communities from the Barrow Environmental Observatory site, Barrow, Alaska, USA - NGEE PermafrostL2-A | ecosystem: Environmental > Terrestrial > Soil > Wetlands > Peat ... | reverse complement strand
GGTCAACCGGCAGCGCCCTCGCAAAACTTCGGCGAGCGTCTCGCGATGCTCGATTTCGAGCGTCGCCGGCTTTCCGTTCAATTCAAAGCCCAGTTTCACGATTTCTTCTTGCCATCTGCACGCGCCCTCCGCCAAACACAAAAGTATGCTATGAGTTCGAGTCGGAACTTGTCTCCCTCGCAAATTGTGCCTGAATATTTTTTGCGAATTCAGAGAACACTTGCGTCGTCCGCCGCCGAATAGGAACCGCGCCCAGCGTCGCAAGTTTTCCAAGCACTTCTATGGACGCTTCAAAGTGCATTTGCGTTCCGGCCGGTACGGCGCTCAGCGCAACTTGCATCGAGCCGGTCATGCGGTTCAGGCCTATCGAATCCGCCCCTTTGAGCGATGCTTTTAACAGGGATGGCTCAACCGATTCGGTTACGCGCACTTCCAGATTCATCGTAATTTTAAACGGCCCAATTTTCTCACTCACTTTAGCCGCGTACGCTTCGTGGCTGGCGTCGTTCAAGGCAACAACATCTCCGACGCCCGGCAATAGCCCCGCAAAACGCGGAGTGTCACGCAAAAGTTTCCACACTTGATCGATGGGAGCGTTGAGGGGCAACTCTTCTGCCATTTTTAAAAGCACAAATGACCTTCGCCAATCCTTCCATCCACAAAACTTCAAAGCGCAACGACGGAAGCCGTTTTAGATGTGCGAAACGAAATATTTCGGAATCTTTTGTACCATACCACCTGTTGCAAACGAGCGGCTATATTTCGCGAGCAGGAATTTCTCCACAGCGGCGGCGAGCAGAACCAGCGATTCAGTTGGGAAAACACGTGCACAAGTTCCTAACGGCGGCGGCAAATGGCAGGAGCGTTGCTTTGAGTTATGTGGATTCCGTAGCCGCTACAGCTTACCAGCACGGAAGATACGCTCCACGAACGGAACTGTCTTTTGAATCAGCCCGGTTAAAGGGACAACACACATTGCCGAAACGGACTGTTGGAACATACAGCTGCATGCACAGCTCTATTTGGGGCTCCCCTGCCAGAGCTGCGCTACCGATTTAAACTCCGAGGCCAAACTCTGCGCCACGTGAATCTCTCCCCTTACAAAGCGCTCGTGATTTTCTTCGAGTTCGTCAACCAGATATCGATAATTGACGGTTACGCCAAAGGAATCTTTCAATCCGTAGGGACGCAGGTTTCCGAAAGCATTGATTTTCTCGATGCGAGCGCCATTTGAAAGATGAAACGTAGCGACAGAATCGTACAGTTTTCCTTTCTGGCGCGCTTGCGTGAGATAGGCGAGAGCGAGGCGCTCCAACGGCCGTTTGAGCACAATTCGATTTGCCATGGGCTTTTCGAGCAGCACAAATAAGGCTTCGACTGGATCGCGGCGGCGTGCTGCGTGCATCAGAGCGGAGCCGTCGTCAGCCAGCAAACGGAATAAACGCTCGCGGGTAAAGCCGTCTTCGCTTCGATAATCCTGCAATGCTCGTGAAAAGGAGGGCAGCGGGGAAAGTGTGCTGTATGTTTTTACGTTGGGAAGTTCAGACGCGAGTTCCGTTACAACCTGCTTGATCAGAAAATTGCCGAACGGAACGCCGCGCAAACCACGCAGGCAGTTGTTGATGGAATAGAAGAGGGCCGTATCCGCTTTTTCCGGCTCAAGTACCGGTGCGTTAACATCGAGCAATGGTCCCAGATCGCCCGTCAACCCATTCGACAGAGCCACTTCCACGAAGATAATCGGCTCTTCGACCAGGGCGGGATGAAAAAACGCGAAGCACCGCCTGTCGGATTCGAGACGCCGGCGCAGATCCGGCCAACCATTAATTTCATGCACCGATTCGTAGCCAATCAATTTTTCCAAAATAAGCGCCGAAGTGTGCCAACTGATCCGCTCCAGATGCAAAAAGCCGCGGTTGAACCAGGACCTGAATAAATGCCTCAGATCATTATCGATCGCCGCGAAATTTGCGCTGTCTTTGGATAGCAAAAGATGCTCCCGCATCGTAACGAGCGTTTCAGTGCCGCGTGGTGCCGTATTGATTCGGCGGAATAATTCCTGGCGCGGAGATTCAACGGCAGAGGACAACGCCGCCAAAGTGGATGGTCCCGGAGCAGCTTGATAATTAGCTGTGGCGAGAAGGACCGTCGCCTGGTCCGGCGCGAAGTCTTGCACTAACATGTTGAAAAACTGCAACCGCTGACTCTCGTTCATCTTCCAGTAGGCGTTAATGATTTCTTGCGCGAGCGCCGTCTGCGACGCCTCGCCGCGCTCGGAAAGAAGATGCCGGCACATAAAGGGCATGTCTGCGCCGCGCCGCTCTCGGAGCACTTTTAACAGCCTGCCGAGAAACCCCGACACGATCGGTGTATTAGAACGTGCTTTTTGAACGTTCAGAATATGACTCCTCTAAAAAAGTTTACAGCCTCAAGGGCCAAATCCAAAACCGGCCCCCGACTCACTCCTATTGCATCTTGGGTTAGGGAGATTCGCGCGTCAACTGGCGATCGCTCAGCACCCTGGCTTAACGTGTTCACGTGGGCCGTGAGCCTACTGAATTACGGACGCACTGTCCGCGATTGCGGCAATTTGACAACGTCCGCGTCACCATTTCGAATGTGAATTGGGTAACGCCGTGCAATGCACGCGGCGGGATCCACAAAACAGCAACCAAGGCTCCCCGACTTGCCATAACCCAAAAGGGCGTTTCACCTATCGAATTGACCGTCGCGGCACGGTGCCGATCCAAAGGTCTGCGCGAGAAATGGGAATGGGGGCACATATGGCACAAACAGAACATCCGGAAGAGCGGCTCGGGTTGCTATGGAAAACGTTCTTTGTGAGTATGGCGATAGCTCATGCGGAGTCCCTGCGGCCTCGCACCGCAGACATCTGCCGTGTCAAGGCGGCGTCATTTAGTGTCTGCAATGACTGAGAAGGCGCTGAAGCGCGCCCCGAACGGGAACGAATTTGAATTTGCGGCGGCGGACCCTTTGACGCGAATTCCAACCCTTTCGTTTAAAGATTACGGATACGATGTGGTAAACTCCACGGCATTTAACCGACGGCGCCAATACCGTCACGGCCGATTGCTGCGATTGAGGCGGCCTCCGCAAGCGCACATCAACTTCAGGCGGAGATACCCTAAGGGAAGGAAATTGATCATGAGCGGAACGGTTGCTCGTATCGTTTATGTGATCTCCGATCTCCATCTGGGCGGCACGTACAGCAGAACTCCCACGGGCCGTGGGTTTCGCATCAACACCCGCGTCGATCTGTTGACGCAATTCGTTGAGTCCATTACCACAAGCCCGGCGGATGGACCCAAAATCGAACTGGTCATTAATGGTGACATCGTAGACTTTCTCGCCGAAGGGGAACCCGCTTAACACAATTGGACTCCGTTTACGGTCGATCCCGAATCCGCATGTGCCAAGTTGCAGAGTATCGCGGACCGCGACCGTACGTTCTTCACTGCCCTCGGATCCTTCCTTGAAAAGAATCATCGCCTGACAATCCTGATGGGTAACCACGATATCGAACTGGCGCTTCCCTCAGTTCGCCGCAAATTGAAGGAAGTCATTGGCGTGAAGCCTTATCACGATTATGAGTTCATCTGCAACGGTGAGGCGTACGAGGTGGGAGAAGCGCTCATCGAGCATGGAAACCGGTATGACCAATGGAATGTGGTGAATTACGACAATCTCCGCCACATCTCTTCGCGGCAGTCGCGACGCCAGGAAATTACAGAGAAATACAAATTCGATCCTCCGGCGGGCAGCAAAATGGTTTCCTGGGTCATCAATGAAATCAAGGAAGAATATAAATTCATCGATCTCTTGAAGCCGGAAACGGAAGTCGCATTTCCTCTTCTGATGGCGCTCGAGCCTGGATACTGGCAACTCTTGGCCACGGTGGCAAAGTTAGGTCTTCAGTCGCACGCCCACCGATTGGAAGGTCCATTGGATCCCTTAGTCGAAGGAGATATCCACGCGGAAGGCAACTCAACCTCTGACGAATTCCTCTCCGACATGAGTACCTACCAGGGCGAAGACAGTAAGACCCTATCCCCAACAGACGATAACGAAGCCGCCCTGGAAGTGGTTTTACAAAAGGGACTTGGCAAGGACTGCAGAACATTTCTGAATGAGCTCTCGCCGAAGGGAACCAAATCCGACGCTGAATCCGGTGGCGACATATCCACAAAGGACGTTAAAGACCGCACCTATGGGTTATTTCAACTTCTCCTAGCCCATAACGATCAGGACATTGGAAGCAGAATGCCCGCGCTGCTGAAGGCGCTTCAGGCGCTGCAACCGGATCGGAATTTTGACCAGAACTTTGAGGCTGCCGCTGTTTACACCGATGCTGCAACCGAGTTATTCAAAGCTGGTTATCAGTATGTCATTTTCGGGCATACCGACCTCGCAAAGAAAATCGAGTTACAGCCCGACCGCTGGTATTTGAACTCTGGCACCTGGTCTGACTTGATTCGATTGCCGGACAATATTATTGACGCAACCCCGGCCGACGCGAGGAAGGTCCTCGATCCTTTTGTCCAGGACCTGGGCGGGGGCTATTTGGACCGCTGGATTGTCTTTCACCCAACCTATATCCAACTGGATTTGGACGCGAACAACCATATCGCTCATGCGGAACTGCTTTCTTATCAGGGCACTACCGCCTTTAGAGGCTAGCAGTCGTGTTGGCACTATGCAGAAATTCCAGGACGCCATAGCGAAAATTGAAATCATTCAGAACGGCAAGCCCGCCAGCTGGGGTACCGGCTTTCTGGTTGCGGACGGACTTGTGCTCACCGCCCTGTATGTCGTCGCCGACCATACGGAGAAAACTCTCACACCTTATCCCGGTGAAATCGCACTGACGTTCCCCAATTTTCGCACGAAGGCGTCGATCTCCGGGACGCATTGGGATATCCAGGCGGACTGGGCTCTGCTGAGCTGCGAATGTCCGCCACCGGATATCCGGCCACTTCCATTAGCAATACTCAGCGAAAACCATGTCCCATGGGACGGCTACGGATTCCCCGAAGCGAAACCCAGCGGTTTGACCGTGGCTGGGAGAGTGGAAAACGACCAGGACAAGCTCAATGACGAGCTGGTGTTCCAGTTATTCAGCACGCAGGCTGGGGCTGGGAATGGTCTTCCGGTCAGAGGACTGTCCGGAGCACCCGTGCTGGTAGACGACGCAGTCGTGGGTCTGCTGCGATGGGCACCGATGAAGGATTGGCAATGTCTCGCCGGGACACTCTATGCCTGCCCCATCCTGTCGGTCATGAAAAAAGCGGGCACGCTGCTGCACCTTCCTGACCCGTGCTTCGGCCTTCCAGGACTTCCGATTCAGGATTTCCCGGCCGAGCCATTTCGCTATTTGACCTGGTTTACAGAAAAGGAAGCGGAAATATTTTTTGGGAGAAATCGAGATATCCGCCGGATGTATGACCGCTTGACGGCGGCGGATGGGCCTCCACTCATTCTGCTCTACGGACAATCGGGTGTGGGCAAGTCGTCCTTCCTGGATGCGGACCTCGTGCCACGATTGAGCGCGAATCACGCGGTCGAATATGTGCGCCGCGATGCAAATGCCACCTTGTCGCAAACCTTGCTGCAAAAGTTGCTGGGTGCAAGCACCGAGGACGCGAATCCACCGGCCTCCATCGGAGAGGCTTGGACAGCCGCCGAGGAGCGCGCGGGCAAACCCCTTTTACTCTTCTTCGACCAGGTCGAGGAAGTCTTCACACATCCGAACAGGGCGAACCAGTACGAATTTCAAGAGTTCGGCGCAAATTTAAAAGAGTTGTTTGCGAAAGATCATGCCCCGCGCGGCCGTCTGATCCTCTCCTTCCGCAAAGAGTGGTTGGCGGAAGTTCAAAAGCAGATGAAAGTCAGCGACGTTTCGTTCGACACCGAGTTTCTGAAAAGTCTGGACCGCGCGGCGATCGTCGAGGTGGTTACCGGCTTGACGAAAACCAGCCGTTTGCAAAACCACTACGGCCTGTGGGTGGAGCCCAATTTGCCTGCGGTAATCGCGCAAGACTTGGCGGGGGACCCGGATTCGCCGATCGCTCCAACGCTCCAGATCCTGCTGACCAGAATGTGGCAGAAGGCGAAAGCGGAAGACCGAGGAGCTCCCAAATTCACGGAAGCAGAGTACCGCAAGCAGAAGCAAGAAGGTTTACTCTTAAAAGATTTCCTGGACAGGCAATTGGCCGCGCTAAAGGAAATCAACGCTCCGTGGACCGAATCCGGCCTGGCGCTGGATCTGCTCGCATTCCATACCACTTCTCTTTTTCACTTCGAAGGAACGAACGCCCGAGGAGTTATTCGAACGCTATTGCCACCATACAAATGAGGAGATCGCGGAGCTCTTGCGGAAGATGGACGACCTATCCCTGTTGAGCGACCAATCGGCGGACAAGGAACAGCACACCACGCGCTTGATTCATGACACTCTCGCACCCGTCGTGCGTGAAATGTTCGACCGGTCGGAAAAACCTGGCCAGCACACGAGGCGGATTCTCGAAAGTCGGATTGAGGATTGGGAAGTGGGCAGCGAAACGGGACTCCTCGATGAAGGTTCGCTGCGCGCCGTGGAGAAGGGCACGTCCGGAATGCGCGCGCCCACGGAAAAAGAGCTGAAGCTGATCGCCGCCAGTCGCATGCAGCAGCAGAAACGTCGGCGGGAGCGATTGATCGTCCGTAGAATTGAAATTGGTGCGGTGCTGATTATTATTTTCGCTGCTATCGCGACGATGGTGCTAGCGAAAAAAGCGACGCACGAAAGAAATATTGCGGAACTGCGATTCACCACCACCCAAATCAACAATCAGCTACAGAACAATCCGATAAATGCTTTGGTGATTGCCGTCCATGCTGTCCGAGACAGTCAGAGGTACTGAACTACGTGAGCAGTGAAGTAGTCAAAAAACTGGCGACGGCAATGGAATCGGCGAGAGACAGAGCCACTTTCCCGCAGGCGCGATCGGCCGCACTCAGTTCGGACGGCGTGATTGCGTTGGCGAGCGAAACAAATATGGAGTTCCGCAGCGCCGCTACGGGAAAATTGATTGACCAAGTGGAGGACACGGGGGCTGGCGGATGCACCTTTTCACAATGCGTAAAGTTCAGCCCGGATGACAAGATTGTTTCCTTTGCCGGGTTCACTGGCATCTTTCTTTGGACGCGAGCCGCCCACCGAGGCCGGGTCATCCTTCCCACCGACGACGGTTTTCCAGCGACCTCGTTTTCGCCGCATTCCAACCGAATCGTCGCTATTACGTCTGCCGGAATGATTCTCGTTTCCACGGTCTCCGGTCAACAAATCAGTAAGGACCCCATGCGCGGGATGCCGCAGGCGACTGAAGCGATGGCGGAGGCCAGGAGCAAAAACCCAAGGGTGGATATTGATTTTCAGGTTGCCATTCTTTTTGTATCCGACACGCAAGGATTCATCGCTCTTGGTAGCGGTGACAAGGTTTACTTGTCGGATTTGACCGGCAAGCTGCTAGCTCCTCCCTTTGAGGGACATCGCCATCCCATCACCTCCATCGCCCTGAGTCTTGATCCAAACAAGCAACTGATCATTGTGAGCGGAGATCAGGAAGGCAACATGCTTATGTGGGACGATAAAGGTAAGTTAACACAGGACCCGATTCGTCCTCATTCCGGCTTAATCTCCGCGCTGGCCATCAATCCGCAAGGCGATATGATTATTTCCGCCGGTGTAAATGCCGCCATTAATTTTTCAACTCTCACTGGGAGGAGCGCCACCACTCCGGTAGGCGGTTTCCCGAAGCTAGTCAGGGGCTTGGCCTTTTCCCCAGATGGCAACCAGTTGTTGGCAATGTCGGACGAGACAAAACTGATAGACACTTACGGAATCCGGATTCCGTCATCGCGCCCCTCGGATGGTCGCAACACTTTTCCTACTGCGGTAGCCGTGGGCAACCAGGGTACGGTCGTAGTTGGCTATGTCGACAACAGCATTCTACTCTGGCATCCGCCCACCGGATTCGAACGCAGGATTGAACTGGCCAGTACCTCCCCGATCGACGGCCTGGCATTCACTGCGGACGAAAGTATTCTTGCGAGTAAGAGCCATGATGGAGAGTTGCGCCTGTGGGATCGCAATTGCGACCCCATGGGCGATCCATGGGTGAATGTTGTCGCGTTCGATCTCGACCCCGAAGGCAAATTCCTCCTCATAGCAAGCGGGGATAGTCTGGAGCTGATTGATATTCAATCCCGCACAGAACTGCAAAAAGTAACAGAGGATGGCACGTCGGGGATTACATCCGTTCGATTTGCCTCCGATCGCTCTCAAGGAATCCGGTTCACGACGGCGTCCAAGAACAAGATTCAGTCCTGGGCGATTCGCTCGCAGAAGATTGAACAAGCAGGCGTGCCGGACATTCCTATTCTCGACGGCTGGACGCCCTTCCTTGGCCCGAATGACAAAGCCTTTGTTCTAGGGAACGACCATGGAGAAATCCAATTAGTACGTGCCGACGGAAGTAAATCCGCGAAACCGCTCGATCCGCATGATTCGGGGGAAAAAGTCATTGGTGCGATCACCTTTCCTGACGGCGAAACGACCGCCAGTATCGTGCAGGGCACCCAAAATGTGGCTCTTTGCAGGTTTGTCGGCACCGACGACTGCGTTCCCGTAAGCGTTACGGGTCACCGTGGTGGCATCACCACAATTGCCATAAGTCCCGACGGAAAAACTCTTGTCAGCGCCGGGTTCGACAAGACACTTCGTATGTTGCGGCCAGATTGGACATCCTGGCTTGCCATTTCCTGCAACCGCTTGAGGAACCTCGGCGTTTTTGAAGATCCTAAATTCTCCGACATTGCTCATTTGGACTCAAAACTGGTTCAGGAAACCGAGGAGACTTTCAAAAGCATGGTCTGGGATAAGCAGTAAAAGCTCAGTGGACTGGGGAACCGTTACATCAATCGGATTTCATAGCTTCAGAATTGCCAAAAGGCCCGATTCACAAGAGAGCGAAAACACTCAGTGAGCCAGCGATCCACTGGAAAAAGATACTGGCAAAAAGAGGAGCCTCAGTGCCGATCCGGTTGAAAAGCGCGTCTCCAGGCCTGATCGTGTTGCTCTTGATTTCCGGCAGGATCGCCGCGGCGCAGGTCACCACGGCGGCCATTTCAGGCATCGTGGAAGATTCTTCGGGGAGTCTGGTCGCGGGAAGTTCCATTACGGTTCGTCGCATCGAGACCGGCACTACTCGAACGGATGTGACCGATGCTGCGGGCCGCTACTGGGTCACCGATCTACCGCTCGGCAAGTACGAAGTCCAGGCGTCGCGAGATGGCTTCCAAACCGAAGTGCGCGACGGCATCGAATTGACAGTGGGGCGAGATGCCGTCGTTGATTTCCGGTTAAAAATCGGCTCCATCAATGAAAAAATAGTGGTCACGGGAGAAGCGCCTCTTGTGGACACCTCCAGCTCTTCGATGGGAGAGGTGGTGGAGCGCCGTACAATTTCGGATCTGCCGCTGAACGGCCGCAATTACACGCAACTAACGCTTCTGGTCCCCGGCGTGGTGAACGTCACGACTTTTGCCGCCAGTTCTTTCTACGGGCTGAATCAAAGAATCGCAGTGGCAGGCGCTCGCGCCAGCAGCGGCGGTGTCTATCTGCTCGATGGCACAAATGTGATGGGATTTTTTGATGACAGCACGGGCAATCCAGCTCTCGGAACAGCTCTCGGCGTGGACGCGATCCAGGAATTCAAGGTGGAAACCAATAACTTCAGCCCGGAATACGGACGCGCCGGCGCCTCGGTGATCAACGCAATTTCACGTTCAGGATCAAACCAGTTCCATGGCAACGTATTCGAGTTCTTGCGGAATAGCGCTTTGGACGCGCGCAATTTTTTCGACCAGCCCGTCGCACCGGGCGCCCCGGCGAAACCGTCATTCGAACGGAACCAATTTGGCGGGTCGGTGGGTGGGCCGATTGTAAAAGACAAAATATTTTTCTTCGCAAACTATGAAGGATTGCGCGAAGCACTGGGAGAAACCGCTATCGGCGGCGTGCCCGACGATCTGGCGAGAAGTGGAACTCTCCCAAGCGGACCGATTACCGTAAACCCCGCGATCGTCCCCATTTTGAATCTCTTTCCTCATTCGAACGGCCCTGACATCGGTGGGGGAGTCGCACTTCGAGTGAACACAGCCACTAGGTATGCGCGTGAAGATTTCTTTTCGACGCGGGTCGACTATTCCTTATCGGAAAAGGACTCCCTTTTTGCGCGATTCACGTTCGATGACGGCAACTTGAGGGACCCCTATCCGCTGGCAGGCACCTACATCCCTGACTATTACCAAAATTCGGTGGGCCAGGGCCGCTACCTGACCTTGCAGGAAACGCGAGTCTTCTCGCCAAGAGAGGTGAATTCGCTGCGCATCAGTTTCAATCGCAGTAAGTCCACCGGAGACAGCCCGTACGATCCTCCCGCGCTCAACCTGATCCCGGGAGAGACGGGTCGCTCGGCAGGCGCGGTAAGCATAGGCGGCGTTGGATACATCGGCGCAAATCCAATCGTTCCGTACTATCTGATTCTTAATAACTGGACGTTTGCTGACGACCTTACAATCCTTCGCGGCAAGCACGTCATGAAGATGGGATTTGAATGGCAGAAGATTCAAAATCCCTACCGCGCGGACCTTTATTCCGGCGGATTGCTCGCTTTCAATACTCTGGCGGATTTTCTTTCTAGAATTCCGTTCTCGTTTGTGGCGCCCTTGCCGGGCAAGTTGGATACGGAAAGGACCTGGAACGAAAGTGTGGGTGGCATGTACTTCTGGGATGCCTACCGCGTCCTGCCAAGTCTCACGCTCAATGGGGGGCTTCGCTACGAATTCATCACCAATCCCACCGAGAGTAACGGAAAGTTCTACAGCTTGGCCAGCATGTCGGACTCCACGGTTACTCAATTTCCTCACGTCTTTGCGAAAAATCCCTCGCTGAAAAATTTCGCGCCGCGTTTGGGGTTCGCCTGGGACGTGACGGGGGATAAAAAGACTTCCGTTCGCGGCGGCTTCGGCATGTTCTATCAGGAATACATGCCTCGCGATTATGCCCAGAACGCTCTCAATCCGCCGCAAACATCGCTGGGAATCGGAATCTTCCCGGGGTTTCCGATTACTCCCGCTGCCCTGTTTGCTCTGCCGCCTTCGATACAACTGGTGACAGGCTACAACATTACAAAGTCTCCCTATATGCTCGAGTACAACCTGAGCGTACAGAGAGAGCTTCTTCCAGGCTTGGTCTTGGAAGCCGGTGGACTTTTTTCCACCGGGCACAATCTTTTGGGAGCTTACGATTACAATCAACCGCTTCCCAATGCCACATTGCCGGACGGCACGCCGATCCGGACCGCCACCGCCATGCGGCCAAATCCGAATTTTTCCGCGCTGGCGTTCGTTTTTCCAATCGACAATTCCAATTACAATGCGCTGGTCATGAAGTTGCAAAAAAAGTTCGCGGGCGGATCTTCTTTCGTCGCCGCCTATACGTGGTCGCATTCTCTGGACACGCAATCGAATGAATTCAATGGCGACGGTTGGAACGACTCCGGACTAACCACGGACATTAACAATCTGAAACTTGATTACGGAAATTCCACATTCGACGTGCGAAATAGCCTGACTTTGAATTATACGTACGACTTACCATTTGGTAACACTCTGCAAGGGCTCGCGAAAAAACTTGCCGGCGGATGGCTGCTTAGCGGTATTGGCACATTCCATTCCGGACTTCCCTTCTCCATTGAAAACGGATTTGACCGCGCGAACACGATGGGCACGTTCTCGCCACCGGAAACCTCCGATCGCCCTGACTTAAGGCCAGGGTTCAGCAGCAATCCGGTGTTGGGAAATCCGAACCAATGGTTCAACCCAGCCGCATTTGTACTGCAGGCTGCCGGAGCTTTTGGCAATCTGGGCCGAAATACGGTCATCGGGCCAGGATTGGCGAACTTGGATCTGGGCTTCCTCAAAACCATTCAAACCGGCGAACGATTCCACGTTCAATTCAGGTTTGAAGTGTTCAATATATTCAATCATCCAAATTTCGCCGTTCCCGACTTCACGAACAGACAAGTCTTTCTGGATGCCAGTGGCGCCGTGAACCCGCAGGCTGGAGCGATAACACAGACCGTGACGAGTTCGCGCCAACTGCAATTTGCGCTGAAGCTTGAGTTTTAGAAATATGTTTGCAAACTCACCGAATCCGTTCGGCGATCCGCGATGCAAGGGAGACCGTGCATGAGTGCAGATCTGTGGACAAATGAAGATCTGGACCAGATGCGCCGGATTGGCGATCCGCTGGCCGATTCGGTCGTTACTTCATTATTTGAGGAGGGTGGAATCTTCGCCGTAACCGAGATGATGAAGACGATGGTTATGAACGATGATCCGTCACCGGAGCTCTTTCCGCCCCAACTCAGGGAGTATGTGGAAACCACCAGCCGGCTTGCACCCGTAGATCAGACGCGAGTCGGGGGCGGCCAGCTCCTTTTTCAAAAGCACGGACCGGAAATTATATTGGTCCTGGCTTTTTATTCCTTGCCTGCCTCGTATGCAGCGCGGAAGG
>Ga0075522_10002887_pt1 | contig 12641 bp, 11 predicted proteins | sample NGEPerA_FD_74796 | JGI IMG/M metagenome (GOLD analysis project Ga0075522, IMG submission 74796) | Arctic peat soil microbial communities from the Barrow Environmental Observatory site, Barrow, Alaska, USA - NGEE PermafrostL2-A | ecosystem: Environmental > Terrestrial > Soil > Wetlands > Peat ... | reverse complement strand
ATGTAGGACTGGCCGAGGTTTGGATTCACGTTCGTCAGCTGGCTTAAGGCGACGCCTGCGACGCCGGCAATTCCGGAGCCGAGTCCGAAGGTCATCGCGTCGACCCACTCGCTGCGAATGCCCATCGCTTTGGCCATCGATCGATTCTGGGAGACAGCCCTGATCTGTAGGCCCATGCGCGTGCGCTTGAGAATCGCAAACAGCCCCGCGAAAACAATCATCGTGAAAATTACGATGTACAAACGGTTGTAGGTGATTGACAGTGCGTCATTCACCTGCATCGTGCCGCTCATCCATTGCGGAGTGATGACGGAGCGGTTGAGCGCCGTGAAAATCGATCGCACGAGTTGCTGCAAAATCAGGCTCACGCCAAACGTGGCGAGAAGCGTCTCCAGCGGCCTGCCGTACAGAAAGCGAATGACGGTGCGCTCAATTAAAATTCCCATGAGCGCCGCAACGAGGAACGCAGCCGGGATCGCCACCAAAATTGAAATTTCAGCGTGATTCGGCATCACCGTCTGCACGATGTACGTCGTGTACGCACCGAGCATCATCAACTCGCCATGCGCCATGTTGATGACGCCCATGACGCCAAACGTAATCGCCAGTCCGATCGCGATCAGCACGAGTACGGACCCAAGGCTCAAACCGAAAAACAGAGTCTGTATCCCGGAATAAAAGGAACGCCACCGGTCGATGGATTTCACCGCGGCCGTGGCCGCGAGCCGCACCTTCTCGTCGCTCTCGACATAGGTCCCGTCGGCGTTTTTTTCCGTCAAAGGCTCCAGTTTGTTTCGTACATCCTGGCGAATGTTCCCGCGAAGAGTTGAAATTGCCGCGAGGCGCGCCTGTTGATCCGAACTATCCAGGCCGGCGAGCGCCAAGCCAGTATCAATTTCTTTTTTGACTTTGGGATTCTTTTCCACGGCGCTGCGTTCACGCAAGAGTTGCACGGTGCTCTCATCCAGGTTCTGCTGAATGTTGAGCGCGGCTTCGAGGCGAATAGCGGCATCCGGACTCGATAGTCCGAAGCGCGCCAGCGTAGTTTGTAAAACGCGGCGCAGATGATTGTTCGTGCCGATTTTGGTGACATTGTCGGTCGAAACCGATCCCGCGCTTTTCAGCGTAACCGGATCGATTTCATCGAGAGAGGTTGCATCGTCCGCGGCCGCTGTCTTAATGAGAAATACTTTCATGTCGTCGTTGCGGTAATACAGACGATCTTCTTGCAGAGCCGACAACACAGCGCGGACATTGGGGTGGCCGCTTTGAGCGAGCTTCTGGACAATCGCATCTTTGTCCGCAAATGACGCATCGCGCAGTTCTCCGAGCGTTGCGACAAACGCCGCATCGCTCGGAGACTGTGCATGGGCCGTACCAGCGCTTCGGCTGGCGAGCAGCAGCAATACAATCATCCACTGCACGCCGAGCCGAAGAATGGACTTCCTCATTTAAAGTTCTGTCCTGAGCACGTTTTAGTCATTTTGTTATAGTTGCCGCATTTCAGTGTTACCCAATCCGCCACGATATCTTTATCCGCAGGGAGATAACGGGACCACGCTTCGCCAGGTATTGCACCTGGGCTCTTCCAAACCACGTCGAACTGTCCATCGGCGCGTACCTCGCCGATAAAGACCGGCTTGGTGATGTGATGGTTCGGCAGCACTTTCGCCATGGTGCCTGTGAGGTTTGGCGTCTCAATGCCCGGTAGCGCGGCAATGACCTTCTCCGGGTCCGTCGTTCCAGCCTTTTGCACTGCCTTTACCCACAGATTAAAGCCGATATAACTCGCTTCCATGGGATCGTTGGTGGTGCGCTTGGGGTTTTTAATAAAGGCGTGCCATTTCGCAATGAAGGCCTTGTTTTCCGGTGTGTTAATGCTTTCAAAATAATTCCACGCCGCCAGGTGACCGACGAGGGGCTTGGCATCCAAGCCGGAAAGTTCTTCTTCGCCCACGGAGAAGGCTACTACGGGAATGTCTTCCGCCGAGATCTTCTGGTTGCCGAGTTCCTTATAGAATGGAACGTTGGCATCACCGTTGATCGTGGAAACAACCGCGGTTTTCTTTCCCTCGGAGCCAAACTTCTTGATGGCCGCCACGCGCGCCTGCCAGTCCGAGTATCCGAATGGGGTGTAATTGATGGAAATATCTTCCGGCTTCACGCCTTTGGCGAGGAGGTAGGCTTCGAGAATCTTGTTCGTGGTGCGCGGGTAGACGTAGTCTGTTCCTTCGAGCACCCAACGCTTCACGCCCACTTCGTTCATCAGGTATTCAACCGCGGGAATTGCCTGTTGATTTGGAGCGGCTCCGGTATAGATGACGTTCTTGGAAGATTCCTCACCTTCGTACTGCACGGGGTAAAAAAGCAGGCCGTTGTCTTTTTCAAAAACGGGGAGTACGGATTTGCGTGAGACGGAGGTCCAGCAACCGAAGACGACAGCGACTTTGTCTTTTTCCAGAAGTTCCTGAGCCTTCTCAGCAAAAAGAGGCCAGTTGGAAGCCGGATCGACGACTACGGCCTCGAGCTTCTTCCCGAGCAATCCACCTTTTTTATTTTGCTCCTCGATCATCATGAGGTCCGTGTCTTTCAGCGTCGTCTCGCTGATCGCCATGGTGCCTGACAGAGAGTGCAGAATGCCGACCTTGATGGTGTCCTGGGCCTTAGCCATTCCGGAAATCATTAAGCCGGCGGCAACCAGCATGCCTGTATTTCGAATCCATTTCAATTTCATTGCTCCTCCTTGTGAGTGTCTATCCATAAATATTATTTCGGTCCTAGAATCGTCTTGGAGAGCTGGAACTGCAGGCCGATGCCCGCGTCCCAAAAATTGCTCTGCACAGCGTTGAAGCTTGTCACTTTTCCGAAGGCGTACATTCGAGCGTCAAACTGTTTCATGATGTAGCCGAGATCGACTTCCGTGGTTTTCTGCTTGTAGCTTGGATTGAGGATGGGCGATCCAAGTCCACCGGTAAATTCCGCATCCGCGAATTTGCCGAGGGCCTGAACTTTGCCGATGCCAACCGGTTTCGGAAATAGCATGGCAACGAGTCCGTATCCGCCTTCGCTCTTTGAATAGTTCCCGTTGTATCCGCCCAGCCGGTTGTACCGTGAATACTCGCCCTCCACCGTAAAGGCGCCTCCGTTCATCACTTTTCTCTCCATCAGGAAGTCAACAGTCGTCGCGGTTTTGTAGGCTTGTATTTCTGTCGCTCCGCCAAGAGCCAGAAGGTTTTTATCTCCGTAGTAAGTTCCGTTCAGGTAGTAGCCGTTTTCCGGATCCCAGAAATCGAACTGCGCGCGCGCCGCCCAGATCACACTGTGATTACCGGTTGCGGATAGACCATCAAACGCGCCGGCGGAAAGCTTTACCTGCGCGACGCCGGTTTTGAAATCGCCCCAATATGCGACGCCGTTGTCGCGGCCTTGCGAAACGAACGGATAGCCGTCCTGGATACCGTCCGTGTACACCGCCCACTCATTGGCGTAAAACGGGCCATAGAGGTTGGCGCGATCGCTGGGAGGCAGGAAGCGCCCAAACCAGATGTTAAACATCGGCGAGGTGTGGAATTCTCCAACGGCATCCAGCACGCCAATGTTATTGGTTCCGCTGTTGTATTCCGTGTTCACCATCGCGCTGATGTTTTTCGTGATGTCTCCGCTGAAATACAGACGCAGGTGATTGAGCTGGAATTGATCGAGGGAGGTGCCGCTGTCAGGCTCCGTATGATCGTAGCTGGCCTGTATCCCCGCGCCTACGGTCAGCGTTGGTTCAAAGGTTTGCGCTTTGAGCGGCGCACTATTCAAAACTAAAAAACCTGCCAGGAAAATCGCCAGAGATCGCAAGGCAATTAAAAACTGGGCAGGCCGTTGGACACACTTGAGCATAATTCCGCCTCTCATTTCATGCGGCGATTCAAACGCCGAGATTTATTTGGATTACAACGTCAAAAAAACAGATGTGATGAGCGGCGAGGCCTGGCACAACTCTGTGCGTACTGAACATGGTCAGCGGCAAGGGTGACATGTTCGTTGACCGCGAGAATATGGAGCATGTCAGGCGCTAAGTCAAATTTGAAATTGTGATTAAATGAATGTGAAAATTTATTGAATGATTTTGGTTCAAACTGGATCACAGGACGCCTATGTTCCCTTTCAGGGCATTCATCTGCATTTCGCAGTAACCGTCGGATACAACGCGAATACTCGAAATGAAATAAGATAATGGCGGGATGAGAACCGATTCCATCGTGTCGCCGGTTGGAAAGGCAAACGGGTGCGTAGTCTCCGCCGGAAAAGATCCGGTCGCGGAGCGACGTCCGCTGTGGTTATGGTGGAATTTGCTGAGTTTAGACGCTCCAACCATCGTATACCTCTGGGCGTCGCTTTTTATGCATGGGTTGCGCACTCCGGTTCGAGGTTGGGAAATAGTGGCGCTGGTCTCCGCTGTCTGGATCATTTATGCGGGGGACCGAATTCTCGATGGTTTGCGCAAGCCAATCTCAGTCACGCTTCCCGAACGCCATATTTTTTACTCACAACACGTTCGCGTCATCCTCGCCGTGTTGCTTCCGCTCGCTTTCGCTACAGCCTGGATTGGTCTGGAAAGGCTTGGAAGCCAAGCCAGGCTTACAGGGCTGGTCATGAGTTCCGCCGTTATCTTTTATTTTCTTGCGATACATGCAGGTCCGATGCGCGCCGGTCGATGGTTCCCGAAAGAAATGGCAGCGGGAGCTATTTTTGCGGTTGGCGCGGCGCTTCCCGCCTGGATACACGGCGCGGAATCTCGAAGCGTGCTGCTACCCGAAACGTTTTTATTTGGCGGGTTGTGCGTGCTGAACTGCATGGCGATTGAGTGTTGGGAACATAACCGTGGAGCACGGCGATGGGAGATGAGGCCTTATTGGTTGACCCGGTGGGCCGATACACGAATCGCACACATCGCTATAATTTTATTTTTATGTTCCGCATGGATTGGTATTTTTGTTTCGCACGGTGGAAGGTCGGCAGACCTGGCGGGCGCTTCGTCCATTTCTCTTCTGGTGATCATGGCCATCGAGTGGCAGAGCAACACGCTTTCGCGCCAGGCGTTGCGCGTGCTTGCTGACGCGGCACTCCTGACACCGCTAGTCTTCCTGCTTCGATCGGTGCTTTGAACCAATATGACCCCTTCCTCTTCGCAAATGAATTGTGACCGGATTGCACGGTGGTACGAGACCGCCGAGCATTTGAGTTTCCGCAGCGCTCTGGAATCCCGTCGGTTTGCCTACATGAATCGGCTCGGTGAGAGCAGGCGAGCGCTGTTATGCGGCGGCGGCGACGGGCGGTTTCTCGCCGGATTGCTCTTGGCAAATCCAGAGGTCGAGGTTACCTACGTGGACCTGAGCCTGGAAATGATGCGCATCGCGGAGCGCCGAGTCACATTGCTCGGCGCCAGTTACCGAAAGCGTGTGCAGTTTTTTTGCGCAGATGTATTGACGTTTGTGCCGCCATGTGGCGACTACGATCTTTTCGCTACCCATTTTTTTCTGGATTGTCTTACACGGGACGATATTCGGATGCTGATTTTGAAAATGATGGACAGGGCGTGCCCTCGAGCGATGTGGGTCTTATCCGAATTTCAATACTCGCAATCCCTGCTTGGCAGAGTGTGGACAGCGGCGATTATCCGCTCATTGTATGCCGCTTTTCGGGTGGCTACCGGATTGCGTGTCACGCACATCACTCCGCACACGGCGCTCCTACGCTCCGCCGGTTTCTATCGGCAGCAATCTGAGATTGCTGCCGGCGGAATGTTGATTTCAGAGCTGTGGGAATATAAAAGGGAAAATCCCCGCAATCTATCTGAATATGGCAAAACGTACCGTTAAGGCGTCGGTATTTTCGCTCCAATGACCGAACGATTTCTTCTCTTATTCAGATTCTTCGACATCGCCGACTTCCGCATCCACATAGCTCACTGCCAGATGCTCAAACGAAATGCCGTCTTCGCCGCCAATTCTAGTGCCCTTACCTGGCAGCCGAATGTTAGCAACTGAACGGCAGACCCCGAAAATTTGGCCATGCACGTACATGGAAAACCCGACTTTCCCGATTTATATCCCGCAGCCATAAAGTTCATTCGCGGTTTGTGAAATAAGATGAATGTGAATATTGAAGGGAAACGGGCGGCCCGATAGGGGGTGATATCAGAAATGGAACTCATCACTTATTCTCGATTCAGCCTCAGAGACAAGCCATGGCTCATGGTTGTGCTCTTCGCGATTGGTCTCAGCGAACTGGCCGTTCCAGGTTTGGCCGCGGCGAGTGGTGGAGATCAGAGATTGGGAACGGATCAGTTTGTGCGTGAAATATTAGAGAACGAGATTCGAGCCCAAAAAGAAGATCAGAGCCTGTGGCAGTATCAAGAAAATAAAATCGAAAACGGCAAAGCAGAACGGCTTGAGGTCGTCGAAACAAGGGAAGGCGATCTTGAACGGCTGGTTACAGTAAATGGAGAGCCCTTAGGTCCGGACCCGGAAAAAAAAGAGGAAGCGCGAATCCACCGTTTGCTATCCGACCGCCAAGCCATCCAAAACGAGCGCCGGAAACAGCAAGAAGATGGCGCGCAAGAGATGAAACTCCTGCACATGCTGGCCAACGCGTTCCACTATCAGGACGCGGGCCAGGACGGCAAATTACGAAAGGTAAATTTCACACCCAATCCTTCCTTTCACCCGCCCACGCGTGAGGGCGAAGTTTTTCACCACATGTCAGGTACGCTCTGGCTGGACGTTGAACAAAAACGGCTCGCTCGCATGTCCGGAAGGCTGACCAGCGAAGTGAATTTCGGCTGGGGAATTTTGGGTCACCTTGCGAAGGGGGGAACATTCACCGTGGAGCAGGCGGAAGTGGGAAAAGGACATTGGGAACTTACGCGGCTGAATGTCGACATGAACGGCAAGGTATTGTTTTTCAAAACAATCGACGTGAAACAGAATGTACAAAATTTCAATTTTAAGTCAGTTCCAACCGAGATTACATTGCAGCGGGCGGCAGAACTGTTAAAAAATGATGCTGCAACGTTTGCCAAAGCCCTGACAGGAAATTAATTTCGATTTTGCCGCTCGGTTCTTTCTGCAAGAGATTTGAATTTGTAAGCCGGATTCTAAAAATTGCCTCTCGCAAGCAGCGGGGCGTGCCCGTAAGCAGCACGCCTCGGAAAAAATAATTTATCTAAAAGTGGGGACCTTGCATGCCTTCTCGAATTGAAGATTATGCCATGATTGGAGACTGCGAAACTGCGGCGCTCGTGGCCAAAAGTGGTTCCATTGACTGGCTCTGCTGGCCGCGCTTCGATTCGAGCGCATGCTTTGCGGCGCTTCTTGGCACCGCGGACAATGGTCGTTGGATGCTGTCTCCGGCAACCGCTGTAAAATCGACCGTACGTCGCTATGTCCCCGAAACATTAATTCTGGAAACACAATTCGAAACGGAAAGCGGAACCGTCGCGGTCGTCGATTTTATGCCGCTGCGGGGGAGACAGTCGAATCTCGTGCGGATCGTCCGAGGGGTTCGCGGAGAAGTGGCGATGAAGACGGAATTAATTCTTCGCTTCGATTACGGAGAATCCATTCCATGGGTCACGCGAATCACCGACACATCGATTCGGGCGATCTCCGGCCCGAACATGGTCGTGCTGCGAGCCGCCGTTCCCATTCACGGCGAGGATTTGCGAACAGTTTCTGAATTTACAGTCGCGGAAGGGCAAACAATTCCGTTTGTCTTGAGCTTCACGGCATCGCACTTGCCTGTCGCAAGGGAAATCGACGCGATGGAGGCGCTCGATAAGACGGAAAAATTCTGGCGAAAATGGTCCGGCATAAATACCTATCGCGGTCCGTGGGCGGAAGAGGTCAATCGTTCGCTCATCACCCTGAAAGCCTTAACCTACTGGCCGACCGGCGGAATCGTGGCGGCCCCCACGACGTCTCTTCCGGAAAAGATTGGCGGCCAACGAAATTGGGACTACCGGATTTGCTGGCTCCGCGACGCGAGTTTTACGTTGTGGGTGTTGATGAAAGCCGGATATTTTCAGGAGGCGACCGCCTGGCAAAACTGGTTGCTGCGCGCTGTGGCCGGCAGCCCCGATCAAGTGCAAATCATGTATGGGTTGTCCGGCGAGCGCGATCTCAGGGAATGGGAGTTGAATCAATTGCCCGGGTACGAAGGTTCAAAGCCCGTGCGAATCGGAAACGCCGCCGCGGAGCAGCTCCAACTCGATATTTATGGCGAAGTCGCCAGCCTTTTGCATTACGCGCGCGGAGAAAAACTTCTGAGCAATGGCGCGAATATCGATCTGGAATGGGAGCTCCTTACACATTTAGAAACGATCTGGCGCGAGCCTGACGAAGGCATCTGGGAAGTTCGCGGACCGCGCCGCCAATTTACGCATTCCAAAGTGATGTGCTGGTTCGCGTTCGATAGCGCAATTAAAAGCTGCGAGCGGTTCGGACTGAAGGGACCCTTGGAACGCTGGCGACTTGTGCGGGAGGAAATTCACCAGGACGTTTGCCGCAACGCATTCGACACGGAACTTGGAACCTTCGTGCAATCCTACGGCTCAAAAGAAGTCGACGCCAGCTTGTTAATGATCCCCAAAATCGGTTTCCTGCCGGTCACGGAGGAAAAAGTGAAAGGTACGATCCGCGCGATTGAGAAGAATTTGATGTGGGAAGGGTTTATTCTTCGTTACAAGACGAAGGAAGCGGTCGACGGGCTGCCGCCGGGCGAGGGAGTTTTTCTGCCGTGCAGCTTCTGGCTCGCGGATGTTTATTTCCTGTCAGGCAGGTACGAGGAAGGAAAACGGCTATTTGAAAAATTGATGCAGCTCTGCAATGACGTGGGCCTGTTCTCCGAAGAATACAGTCCTGGCGAAAACCGGCTGGTTGGAAATTTTCCGCAGGCGTTTTCGCACGTCGCTCTCTTGAATACCATTTTTATTGCCAGACGAGCGCGCGATGCGGAGGAAAAAATAAATGATCCGACCCTCGGCATGTCCATTGAAATTCCGAACGACCGGAAGCCCGGCATGAAATCGATTCGCCAGCTTGTGCAACACGCCCGGTGGCCCCGTTGAAAAGCCACCCACTTCATCCAATGTGGCATTTATGAATTGAATTGTTTTGCCGATATGCATCTTGTGCCGGCAAAACAATTTCTCGCCCCGGTTTTTTTAAAAAATGGAGCGGTATGGCGCGCATCCTTGTGATACAGCTCGGTCGCCTTGGCGATGTAATCCAAACCACGCCCCTGCTGCGCGAATTGTTGCGCGACAATCCCTCTGGCTCCATCGATGTGCTGGTATTCGATTCGCTGAGGGAAATCGTCGAAGGCATTGGGCTTCGTAAAATTCATTCGTTTTCCGAACGCGCGCTTCCACTTAGCCTGCGCCAACTCGACAAAAGTATTGAGGAAAATCGCAAGCAACTCGGTCCCGTTCCCCGCGAAGCTCATGAAGCGGTGCAAAATCTCGCGCTCCCGTCTTACGACCGCATCGTGAATTGCAGCTACTCGCCGCTCGGCGCGTTCGTCGTGCAAAATACCCGGTGTAAAAGCGTCATCGGTCCGGTGATCACCGCCGACGGAGAAATTTTGTTTCGTCATCCCGCGCAGATTTATTTGTGCGCCCGCGCAAGTTTCCGCGATCAAAACTGGTTTAACCTCGTCGATTTATGGCGTGCGAGCGGGCATCCCCACAAAAATAGCGTGCCGGGTCCCACAGCCCGGTCGTATGTGCCTATCGCCTCCGAATTGCCTTTTGAAATTCCTGCCGGGCGCATTGTGGCCTTAAATCCAGGATCCAGCGATGCAGTTCGACGCTGGCCCCCTGGTGAATTCGCGGTTCTTGCCGAGGATTTGGTTTCGCACGGGTTCGTGCCCGCGCTGGTCGGTGCACCTTCCGATCGCGAGACGTGCGCGGAGGTGCAATCCCGCAGCGGGGTTCCCATTGCCAATTTTTGCGGAATGACCTCAGTCCCACAATTGGCTTTTTTTCTGACGCGCACCGACCTTCTGATCAGCAACGATACAGGCGCGATTCATATTGCCGCGGCGGTTGGGTGTCGCTCGCTTTCGCTATTTGGTTCCACCGCTTATTTCGCCGAAACGGCGCCATGGGGCGAGGGGCACTTGATCCTGCAAGGTCCATTGGGTTCGGATCTGGTTTTGTTGCACCCGGAATTGGTCCTGGCCTCGGCGTTGTATTGCCTCGGCTTGCTTGACGGAGATCGTTTGCGAACGGAGGCTGCGCGGGAGGATACATCCGCATGGGAAACGTTTTTTCTTGATTCCCAAGCCGACCCGCTGGGTGGAATTTCTTACCGGCATTTACATGTGGACCATTTTTCTTCGGATCAGATTTTTGCGCGCGAATTACGTCACCTTTTCGCTCAGGTTTTCAGCGGTACCGAAAATTTTCCTGGTGCGGACGATTTCTCTCCTCGAGCAGAAAAATTTGTCGGTCGGCGAGCCATCCCTTCGTCAAAGGCAAGCGACGTCGAGGTCGCCCGCGCAGTTGCAGTCCTTGAGAGCATGGCCGAGGCCGCCGCTCGATGCCATCTTCTATGCGCGCGGCAAACCAGGGAAAGTGCCGCGGAAATTTCCTCGTTGTCTGCAAGTCTCGTTGCCGCGATGGGTGAATTAAAAACGCACGCGGAAATCCACATCCGCATGAAGCCCGTCATTCATTTTCTGGACTGGACATGCCGCATGATGGATCCTATGGATCCCGCACCGACATTCCACGCACATGAGCAGGCCTACCATCTCGCCGCCTGTATGCTCCGCGAGTGCGAATTTCGCGGGCAGTCACAACTGGAAAGCCGGTCCATTCTCGCGCCCTTCTGATCACGAAAATTTAAAATGCGACGCCGGTTCCGCGGCGCGCGCAGGCGCCTTAACCGAGCTCCGATCGCGCGATCTCCACACGCTGAGTTTGTGGCTGCGCATCGTCAGTTTTTCCGCAATAATCACTATTACTTCGGAACGAAGTCGCGACGTTGCATTCCGGCACGTCTGGTTATATGTTGCCTTCAGCTAAAGAAAGCCGTGCATTTATTCAAAATGTGGAGGAAAAGAAATGAAGCGTAGGAGCGTGTTGGCATTGTGCGCGTCGACTGGAATTGGTCTAACACTCATGATGGCGGGGGTTGTCGTGCATTCATCGGAAAAAGAACAGCGCTTTCCAATAATGAAAATGGAGCAATTGAACGATCAGCAGAAACCGTTTGCGGATGAAGTTTTGAAGGTGTCGAGCATCGGCATTACCGGGCCTTATAACATGATGTTGCGCAGCCCGGTCATGGGTCAGCGCATGTTTTCCCTACTCGACTATCTGCGCTTCAACACCTCCGTGCCGCGCAAACTGAACGAATTTGCAATTTTAATTCAAGGTCGCCTGTGGACCTCGCAGGTGGAGTGGTCGGCTCACTACCCGCTCGCACTCAAGGCGGGACTCCCGCAATCCGTCGCCGACGATCTGAAAGTAGGGAAGCGCCCCGCTTCCATGGCTCCCGACGAAGAAGCCGTTTACGATTTCTGCATGGAGCTCTCCACCAAACACTTTGTCAGCGACGCCACTTTCAAAAAAACTCGCGCCGTTCTCAACGACCAACAAATCGTTGACCTCATCGGCGTGAGCGGCACGTATATCACCGCGGCCATGCTGAGTAACACGAACGAAGATCCGACTCCCGGCGGCAAGACCCCGCCGCTCGCACCGCTGCCCTGACGCGAAACGCTTTTTGTGGCATAGGCTTCAGCCTGTGGATTTTAGTCCCTGCAAGCTCTAACCCCCACAGGCTAAAGCCTGTGCCACGTATGCCGCCATTGCAGGAATCTCTACTCCGGCGTACATTACCTGGGCTAGTAATTCAAAAAAAACACCCGCCGAATTTACAAAGAGAGGAATACAAATGAAATTCAGGCAGATACTCACCGCATGCGCGATTTTGGGAATGTCCGCAGTTGTCACGGCGCCCGCGAAAGCGCAGGCTCCGCCGGCAGCGGCTCCAGCTGTCCCCGGTTTGACTCTGAGCTCACCGGACTTTGAAGACGGCGCGATCATCCCAGGAAAATTTACGCAATCCGTCACCGATTTTGTTTCGCCCAGGCTGGTGTGGACGAACGTTCCGCCCAACACAGTGAGCTTCGTCCTGCTCGCTCATGATCCCGATGCTGCGCTCGATAAAAAAACAACCGACGTGCTGCACTGGCTGGCGTTCAACATTCCCGGAACGGCCACTGGACTGCCTCAAGGCGTTCCGCCGACAGCCATGTTGAGCGATGGCACCGTGCAGGCGAAAAACCGACGCGGCCTGGTTGGCTATCTCGGCCCCGGCGCTCCTGCAGTTGGCCCTTACCATCACTACACGTTTGAACTCTTCGCGCTGGATACGAAACTCAGCTTGGGTGCGGATGCTACTCGCCAGGATGTCCTGACTGCGATCGACGGACACATTTTAGGCAAGGGCGTGCTCGTCGGCCGTTTCCACAAATAGTTTGTATCTCAAAAAATCGCACTGCAAAAAAAGCGGCTCAGGAAAGTTTCCTCCCCTGAGCCGCTTTTGTTTTTGTAGGACGGGCTTCAGCCTGTCTGCCTT
>Ga0075522_10002886_pt1 | contig 12644 bp, 7 predicted proteins | sample NGEPerA_FD_74796 | JGI IMG/M metagenome (GOLD analysis project Ga0075522, IMG submission 74796) | Arctic peat soil microbial communities from the Barrow Environmental Observatory site, Barrow, Alaska, USA - NGEE PermafrostL2-A | ecosystem: Environmental > Terrestrial > Soil > Wetlands > Peat ... | reverse complement strand
GACGGTGTCGTCCGGCAGAACTTTATATTTCCTGACGAGCCGCACGCCATTTGCGTAGAGATACTTTTCGTCGGGAGAAAGCGCGAGGCCGTTCGCGCCTTCGACATTCTTAGCGATCGCCGTGGTCTTGCCGTTCTTCCACATGAACACGCCTGGGTAATCGATACCCACCTCCGGGTCATTGCATTGCAGGCGCAGGCCACCACACGCGGGCCCATCGGTGAAGTAGATCGCGCCGTCTTTTTTTACAACCACGTCATTCGTACCGTTGAACTTCTTCCCATCCACGCTGTCCGTCAGCTGCACGCGTTTGCCATTTTTCTCGATCCGGTCCAGGCCGCGGCCTCCCCATGTGGCAATTACCAATCTTCCTTCGTTATCGAGTGCCAGCCCGTTGCATCCGGGCAAATTAAATCTCTTGTAGTCCGGATCAGTTGGCGCTTTCCCATTGGTCTGATTGAATCCGTGCCTCCACGTGTCCCACCCGGTGTAGCCGCATTTATCCATGTACGACGAAAGTTTCCCATCCATCGTCAGCTTCAGTATCTTGTTCGCAGCCATCTCGGCGAAGAGCCAGTGCCCGCTGTCCTTCCCCTCCGGCACCCAAACAATTCCCTCCGTAAAATAAAAGAAATCTTTTATGACGGGCTCCACCTGCGCGCTCGTGTCGATTAATTCGTCCATGGCCGGATCGATCTTGAGAATTCCGGTGGGAACGGGAGGAGCAGCAGTCTGCGCAAACGCGCGGGCACACAACAGGCCACATCCGAATCCCGCAAAAAGAAAACCCATCGCCAGCCATCGAAAGTTTTCCATGAGCTCCTCGTTGCCGCAGGATTGCTTTCCAGCAGCGCGCACAATTTCACCGCAAACCCGATGAGGTCAAGCCCGGATAAATGAGGATAATCAAAATAGCCTTGTACAAGCAAAAAAGAGCCTGCGCATTCTTGGCGCGGAACCCTTTGGTGCTCAATATTTGAATGCTCGGATTTTCGGCCTAATATCCGCTGCCGGCAGCCTGCTCTGCGTTGAATGGGTCGATCGATCCGCCGCCTTTCAAACACTCGCCTGGTGAGTAGACTCCACCGGCGGCTGCACAGGCCGTGCCTTCGACGCCGCCGCCACGTGCGCGCGCCTCCGCGGCCTGGCGGTTGGCCTCGCCTTGCATGCGCATGCCCGCCGCTTCCATATCCGCATAGCGCTGTCCTTTTTCCGCCGCGCGATCGAACAGATCCATCGCCTTTGGAATATCCTGGTTCACTCCGCGCGCATGCTCATACATGAGACCAAGAATAAACATGGCGTTGGCGTTTCCCTGCGCGACAGATTTGTTCAGCCAGAAAAGAGCGGTGGAATAATTGCGCGGCACGCCAACACCCTCATAGTAAGCGCGGCCGAGCAGCTCTTCCGAATTCGCGTCGCCTTTTTCGGCGCTCGCCTGCGCGTTCTTGATTGCGTCGGCATAGTGGCCGGACTGCCAAGCTGCGTCCATGGCGAGTTTGCCCGGATCTGCGGTCGCTTTGCGGGCAAATGCCTGGTCCGGCCCCGCTTTGGTCCGGGCACGCCATTGCGCGGCCCCTTCAGGATCGCGCGGGCCGCCGACTCCGGAATCCAGCATCATCGCCAAATTCCCCATCGCGTACTGATCGCCCATTTCTGCCGCGCGCTGGAACCATTCCCGCGAAAGCTTGAATTTTACTTCGGCCTGCGCTTGCAGCGCCGGAGGAATGGGAGCGTTGTTGATACCAGGATTGATGCCACCGGCAATATTTCGCCCGTTGTCGAAATAAAATCGTCCCAGGAATTCCATGCCTTTCGGGTTGCCGTGATTCGCTGATTGCAGCAGCCATTTTTCGCATTGCGCCCAGTAGCCTGTGCCCGGCGGGTTCACGTGATTGTAGAGCATGCCCCCGATTCCGAATTCGCCGTCGGAATCTCCCTTCTGCGCAGCGGCCATGAACTCACGCCACGCGGTGTTGTAATCTTTTCGATTCATTGCGGCCAGTCCCTGAGTGACTTCAGGGGAAAGTGAAGGATTGGAACCCGTCGCGTCGCGCTGAGCCCCACCGGCGGCGGGTTGCTGTGGCGCCAACGGAGCAGGAGGATTCGGATTGTCGACCGAATTGCCTGGGCGTCCATTCGCCGGCACATACCCTGTTGTGTCGTGCGCAACCGTATCGGCATCCTGCTGTCTGCGTTGCGCGGACGCGGACGCGGACAACCGTCTCCAGGTAACGATCCGTCCAGCTAAATTGGTGCAGACCGCAGTGTCATTTCCCAAAAAATAGTACACGCCCCCGTTATTGGGAAACGGTGCATTGGTCTGGTATTTCCCGTTCGCGGCGGAAAATGTTCCTTCGCCGGCAGGAATGTCACCTGTTGGCTGTCGCAAGAAATTTCTATATCCGTTCCCTTCATGTATGGAAATAACAGTGACCATCTGGCCGTTGTACGGCATCTGGGCTTGCCAGGTTCCAGAGAAGCGGGCCGTATCGTCGCCGGCGCGCGCAACCGGAGTCGGGAATCCTGACAGGCAGAGAATGGCGACCACAGCGAAAGGAAATATGCCTCTCAGAAAAGTTGTATTTATGTAGGTAGCGATTTTGGCCATGGATCCTCCCATATCTGCAAATCGAACATCTAATTGCCAGACATTAATTTTGTGGACACGGACGGAACTATTTTTCCAGCCTGCCAGACCGCCGACAGCTTCTCGGTATTGTGAATATCTTCCAGCGGATTTCCATCGAGCACCAGGAAATCGGCCTGCATGCCAGGTTGTAAAGTGCCGAATTTCCTTGCGCCTCTCAGGATTTCCGCATTCGTCCGCGTGGCGGCAACGATAGCCTGCATGGGCGTGAGGCCTGCTTCCACCATGAGTTGCAATTCCCGATGTTCAAAGTAGCCGGGAAAACGGGTTGGGATTCCTGAGTCCGTGCCAAACGCGATTTTCACGCCGGCGTCGGAAAGCGTCTTCAGATTTTTCTTGGCCATTTCGAGCCCAGCGCGGTACTTCGCAATATCCGGATCCTTGCGGCCCTTTTCCACATTTTCCGGACTGCGGACCATGGCAATCGCCGCCGGGTCGTATCCTGCTTTGAAGAAAGGATCGTCCAGCCATTTCAAATTGTCGGCATACGCAAACAGAACTTCGTCCCGCACCAGCGTGGAGATCAGAAATACGTTGCGTGCTTTCATCGTTCGAATGAATTCTTCGTCCACCGCCTGATCGCGAATGCTATGAGCTAGACCGTCGATGCCGGCGGCGAGCAACGCTTTCCCATCGCTCAAATAAAACTCATGCGCGAAAACTCGCAAATGCTGCTTGTGCGCTTCATCGATAACAGCCTGATAGATTTCAGGCTTTATTTTCACCCCACGGCCCAGGTAATCATCCACCCACATCTTCACGTAGTCCGGTTGATGCGTCGCAAGTTCGCGAACATCCGCGCGGGCTTCCTCCGTAGTTTGCGGGCGGTAGCGGTCGTCCAACGGATAAGTTTTCCCGGTATATTCAAGAAATCCGCGGCCAGCGGTGAAGAAACGCGCGCCACTCAATTTTCCGGCGCGTTGTTCGTCGCGTATTTTGTAAATCACATCTTCATCCTGGCCGAAGGATGCAACCGTCGCCACGCCGTAAGAAAGATACCGGTTCAGCTGCTTGACGACGTTTTCCTCTGTGTAATGTCCAGCGACGGAATCGGCGCCATTCGATGACAATCCGAGATGGCCATGGAGGTTGATGAGCGCAGGCATAATTGTTTTCCCGCTGACGTCTTTTACCTCGGCATTTTTGGGAATGGGCACAGCCCCCGCTTTTCCCAAGGCAACCACATGATCGCCTTCGACGATCAGAACAGAGTTCTCAATGGCGGGCCCACCCGTCCCATCGATCAATCGCGCTCCTTTCAACACAATTTGCCGCGTGCTGGACTGTGCTCGAGCCCTCGGTGAAGCAACAAGCATCGAAAGAAAAATGCCGAGAATCACCCAAGCGTATGATCGAGTGAATGCCTTCATTTCTTATCACCTCGCTGTGCGGGGATACTAGTGCAGGAGCCGCCTTCAGTCAAATGCTCTTGCAACGGTCCGATGATGGCCAGTTGTCGCATCAAAACGGGCAACTCCTTTTCTGGCAAAAATTCAGCGCGGATTACTTCGACGTTAGAAGCATCGTCTTCGGCGAACTTATGTTTTGAACCGGTGACTACACGCGGGAGTAGATACTGTCTCCACGGAGACTCGCTACGCGCGTGGGCTGACCTGTTCTTGCGGAATTGTGCAGAGGATCGAGTGCAGCAAGACGAGCGTAAGCCCGCCGGATATCACCGGCTGCTGCACGATGAGCCTCACCATCAGCGGCATGCTTTGCAGGGCATCCGGGGAAATAAATAGTCCACCGAGTCCCACGAGAAGCGCAAGTCCAGCCACCATAAATTTCCGTTCGTCCCAATCGACGTTCGCGAGCATCTGGACTCCATGCATGAAGACGATGCCAAAAAGTAAAGTTGCGGTTGCGGAGATGACGGGCGATGGAACCACGACCAGCAACATGTCAAACTTCACGAAACCACCGAGCGCGATCAGCAGAATCCCCGCCGTGAGTGTCGCATAGCGAGAGCCGACGCGAGTGGCGCGCAGCATGCCAATATTATCCGGATACGCAATGGTGCTCAGTCCGCTTACAATTGCGGCAAGCACGGATCCGATGGCCATCCCGAAAACTCCTTCCGCCATGCGCTTGGCCGAAAGTTTTTCATTTCCCCAATCCGCAACCATCTGGTACATGGCCATCGATCCCATCCCTGGCGGAATCAGCACAAGCAGAAAAACGACGACGAGATTCGCTCGAACCGCGAACCCAAAGGGAAACCAACGCGGCGCGACCAGCACTGGCGCGCTTGCCACCGCGGCGAATGAAATGGGCCGGAAAATTGCATAGCACGCTGTACCCAATGCGAGGCCGGCGAGAATAGCTGCGCGGCGCAGTCGTGGTCCGCCCCAAAGCGTCACCCCAATCACCAGCGCTATGGCTACGGCTCCAGAGAAAATATTTATTGCGGGAAACCCCGGACTTGACGGTAAGCCGATCCAGTTTGGCAGCGCGACGCTCGAGATCTGAATGATAACGAGCATCACGATCATTCCTGAAATGATTGGCGCGCGCAGAAAGCGTGCAAACAGGCCAATGAAACTGAATTGACGCACGGGCAGTGTGAGCGCGCACCAGATCAGCGATGCGACAAAGAACGATCCATACGCGGCGCCCAGCCCGCCGTTTTGCAAATGTCCCACCGAGATCAACGCGGCAAAGCTGCCTGCGTACGGTCCCTGGATAATTGGAAGCCGAAGCAGGAATATGGATTGCAGAACCGTGATCACGCCGCAAACGGCGAACGTCATGCCGTAAAGATAGGCAATTTTTTCCGGCGGCAAATTGAAAGAGCGTCCAAGCAGCCCGGGAAATACAAACATTCCCGTCATTCCAAAAACATTCTGCAGGCCAAGAATCAAAAGTTGCCCGGGCGGAAGGGAATCATTGATACCTACGTCAAAAATGTCGCGCGAGGATTCACCTTTTATCGACGCGTTGACGGCCATGAAGTCCTTTTCGACTGACAAATCAAGTTGCTTGGGCCTGCTTTATCACGCGCAGGTCGGCGCGAATTGCGTTGCTACGATTTTTCGCGTTCGTCGACATTCCGCACAGGGGTTTCGGGAGTCAGGCCGCCTCGCCGTCGCGCCGCGGTATTTGCTCCATTTTCCTCCCACGCACCGGCAACGGCATTGCGCGCGAAATGATCCCAGGCGTCACTCCAATCGCCCAGCGAATAGCCGTGCCACGGAGCGCGAACAGAAATCGGCGGAAGACCCAACTCTTTCCAGATCGTTTGTGCGCGTTCCATCTGTTCGCGCGCGGGCAAAGCAAGCGGCGGCATCGGCCCCTTCAACGTCGCGTCAATCAGCATCGTCGAATCCAACGCTTGCGAGCCGGACTTTGGCGCATGGCCGCGCGACCGGTACGGTTCGATTTGCACATCTTCGGCGGGGTTTGAGCGGTACGCCAGCGACCACAGCACCGCGTCCGTATTCGAAGGGTCAATGTCCTGGCTGACGGCAATCACAATTTTCCCGCAGTCCGCTTGTTTCGCGGACGCGCCCCGCAAACCGCGCCACACTTCCGTGCGCGGCGCATCGTTCTCAAATTGTAAAAAAATAATCGGGCGAACATTGCTCAGCGGTTCATGCATCACCACGCGGCGAATTCCCTTGATCGACAAGTGGTCGCGCAAATGAGCGAGAAATGCCGGTTCGTACGCGACTTTTTTAATCACGCTCGATTCGCTCGGTGTGACTTGACTGAGGATGGATGCAAAGACCGGCTTGTGCCTGTGCGTAATCGCTGTAACCTGCATAATCATGTTGTAGTCTTCCAGCGCGACGTACCCGTTGCTCTCGCCAAACGGCCCTTCAGGCTCAAGCAATTCGGTGTCGATCAAACCTTCGATGACGATCTCGGAATCCGCCGGGATTTCCAAATTCAGTGTGACGCACTTTACTGTTCGAATCGGCATGCCCGCCGCACCTCCTGCAATGGTCATTTCATCCACGTTCGAGGAAAATTTTTGCGGTCCCGTATAGATCACCACCGGTGCGCAACCAATCACAATCGCGCACGGCATTGCTTCTTTTCGCTTCTTGTATTTCAGCCAATGCAAGTAGCCGCCCGCGCCGCCAATCCTCGATGACATGCGAACGCCAAGCCGGTCCGTCGCTTTCAGAGCTCCGCGGTACGTACCCATGTTGCGTATCCCGCTCTCAGGATCGCGCGTGATGCAGAGAGTTGCCGTCAGATAAGGGGCGGCGTCAAATCCAGGAGTGGAAATCGGCACGGGAAGGTAAGCCAAACCTCCGCCGGTTTTTTTTAATTCATCGCCGCGAATAATTACTTCCTGGCAGGGCGCGGAATTTACAAGCGTGGCCGGAATGGGATTCGCGATGGCATGGTCCCAGGCAGTGCCAATTTCTTCCACGGCGCATCCCATGCCAGCCGCGTAAATTTGTGGCGAAGCGGCGAGTGCACCAACAACAACAGGAATTTCGTAGCGGCGCCCGTGCGAATCAACGACGTTCGTGAAAAGAAAAGCGCGCCGCTCCTCTTCCGGGATACCGCCGAGAAACTGGCAGCGGACCAAAGGATGCAACTCGGTATCCTTATTAATCGGACGTTCCACACGCACCAGCAGCCCAAGCTCGTCAAGCCTTGCCAAATGCGTTTGAAAATCAAGGCTGGGCCGCGCAGTGGAAAATCGTTCGTTACCGCTCATTACATGACTCCTCTAAAAAATTACGACAAAGCGCCAATTTTGTAGCTCGCCTCGACAGAGGCGGGCTACAGTAAACTGCCGCCGCACTTCGTCTACTTCCACCAATACACTAGAATTACGGAAAAGATTACTGTCACCACGAGCTGCAACAGGACCCACGGCAAACAAATCCTGAAAATTTCGCCGTCTCGTCCCTTCACATTTGCCAGCGAAGCGCTGAACGCAATCTGCGTCGGCTTCAGCGCATTCGGCGGACCCATCGTCACCACCAGGATAATTCCAACCAGCACCATCAGCGGAATCCCCAGCGTGGGCGCAATTGAAACCTGCATCCGGGAAAAAAGAAAATCTCCGGGCAGCCCCTGACCGAAGGCCATCCCTCCAAGGAACGCCACCAGCGGGTAGCAGGACGAGTACACAAATTTCCCGCCGCTGGCGAGAATTTTTCCAAGCTGCGCGATCTGCCCCGAGTCAACCATTAAATACACCGCAGCGCTGCCAACAGCCAGAGTGGAAAGACTCCTGACACTTCGCTTGCTGGCCACGGCAAGATCCTTCGCGGCATTTGCATCCTTGGAACGGAACGGGTAGCAGGCAGCCGCCGTGATAAAAATGTAGAAACCGGCGGTCGTAAAAATATTAATCGAGATGCGATTGTATCCCCACGCGGAAATTCCAAATTGAAAGTGCTCTAGCCACGCGGACACGCTGTGCGCTCTCGTCAGCATGACAATTACGACGCCGAGCAGCAGTGGCGCGTACGCCTTGAACAATCCCAGTCCGGAATAGGAAGGCGATACTTGCGTGACGTTTTGCAAATGTGTTGCTTCATTGCGTTTCGCGAGACGTCCGTAGACATACAGCCCTGCGAGTGAAAGTAAGGCACCGCCAATCATCATCAAAATATAATACGCAGGCCAAATTTGCGTAAACAGAACAATGGCAATCACGTTGGCAAGGCCGGTGATCCAAAAGAGGGCTTGCGTTTTCCATGCAAAAAATCGAAAACCTAAAATCTTCAAGAATCCAAGCAGCGAAAGCAGCACAAGTGGAATCGTAAGCAAACCGCCTACGCGCACAATGTCTACGACGGGCACATGGCTCGCCGCATTTGAAATGTTTGGCGCAATGAAAAGACTATTGAAAGGAATCGTCCAGGAAAAATAGACGAGGTAACTCGTTGTGGCCTGCACGCCGTCAAATCCAATATCCACGAGGCCGGGGATCGTGACTGGATACGTGGCAAATCCATTGAACGCGCCAATAAACCCGGCTACAAGTGTGACGAGCGCAACCGAGCGCCCTTCCACATCACGGCTTGGCAGCATTGAGCGAATCGATTCCAGCAGGATTTCCAGCAATCCCGTGCTGCGATATGCCTGTCCGAAAAGTTGTCCCATATAAAGGACCAGGAAACCGGTCCACATGGAAAGGTTTCCCCACACCGACGCTTCCAGACTTTTCACAATCGACATCCGGTAAAAAACCAGTACGAGAAATAATTCCACAACCCAAGCGGAAAGGCTGGCCCTGAATGCATCCATCTTAAAAATCAGGAATGCGGAGAACAGCACGGCAAAAGGCAAAAGCGTGCCGGCAACCCCCAGACTGGTCCTCAAGGAAATCCTCCGCAGGAATCAGACAACTTCTAACATTTCGATTACGCCCGCGCACAGTTAATATGCGTTCTCCGCATTTGTCAACGAGCCCTGAATATGGAAATTACACAGAGAACGCAGAGGATCCCTGGAGCAATCCGGAAAAACCTTGCAAAGAAATTAGTCCAGCGCTTTACGCAACGCTCTTTGCAAGAAAACGTAGATCAGGTGACGTTTGTATTCGGCGCTTCCTTCGTGGTCATCTACCAGATCGGCAGCGTCAGCGATCGCGTCGGCGGCTTCCTGCAGATGTCGCTCGACTACCGTGCGAGAACCTGTAAGTAACGGTTCCGCGCCAATGCCGCGCGTGGGAAATGCGCAAACGCAACCCACAGCGACTCGCACTGACGAAATCGTCTGCCCGCCATCGGGCGTGTCGAGCCACAGGCCGATGCCGAGCGTGGGACGTTCGCGCACTTGAAATTTCATGTAAGCAGCGCGGTGGGTTGGTTTCGAAACAGGCACCGAAATTTTCGTTAGAATTTCGCCGGGTCGCAAATTGCTGGCATAGGCCCCGCCGATAAGTTCGTCGACAGGAATTTCGCGTGCGCCGCTGGCGCTTTCCACATGCACCGTGGCTCCCAGAACCAGCAGCAACGTCGCGGGATCCGAATGAGGCTCCGCAAAGCAAAGGTTGCCGCCCAGCGTTCCTGTGGCGCGCACGCGCACATTGGCCACGTGCGATTCCATTTCAGCGAACACAGGTTGATGTTGTTGTACGGCGGCAGAGCGCTCAATGCTGCGGTGCGTCGAAGTCGCTCCGATCGCCAGCGCCCCATCGCGCACATCGATCGAACTCAGGCCGGGAACCACTTTGAGGTCGATCAAATGGCGATAGTTCAGGGCGGAATGCTTCATCGCGAGCAGCAACTCCGTCCCGCCCGCGTAGATGCCAGCGTCTTCGCCGTACTGCGCAAGCATCTGCGATGCTTCCAGCACGCTGGTAGGCTGATGGATTTCGAAACGGCTAAGTGTCGTCATAACTCCTGGCTCGAGTTTTCTGCTGTAGCTCGCCTCGCTTGTACCGAGTAAAAACGAGAGATCAGAGGCGCGCTACAGACGCGAACTACAACTGCTTCTCGCGCTTTTTATTTTGTAATGCTTTCCAAACGCGCTCGGGCGTCAAAGGCAAGGTTCTCATCCGCACGCCAGTGGCTCTGTACAATGCGTTCGCGATACACGGCGAGATCGGATTCACCGCTCCTTCGCCGCCGCCCTTTGCGCCATAGGGGCCGACGCCGTCGCGATTTTGCACCAATTTCATATCTACATTTTTTGCCAGATCGGAAAAGCGCGGCACACGGTATTCGAGCATCGAACCGTTCATCAACTGCTGCCCGTCATATATCAACTCTTCGAACAAGCCGGCCCCCAGGCCCATCGTCGCGGCGCCCAAGTCCTGACCCTCCGTCATGGCCGGATTGATCGCCAGGCCCACGTCGCCAATCGTAACAAGCGAGTCCACGGTGATCGTTCCCGTTTCTTCGTCCAACGAAATCTCCGCGCCCACCACCCCAATTTCCCAGAAGACGGGTATCAGATTCAGATCGCCAGCCTTCCGCAAATAGGCGCGCCCAACGATGCTGCAGCCTTCCATCTTGAAATATTTTTCAAGGATCTGCGCCCAAGTCAGAAAAGTCTGGCCAAGGCGCAAACCTCCGCGCTCTTCCACAAGCATTTCCGCGGGCGCGGCTAACACTTCCTCGGCCATCACCTTGATTTGCGCAATCGCTTCCCGGCACGCTTCCAGCACAGCGCGGCCCATCAAAGTGGTCGTGCGGCTTGCGCCGGTCGAGCGTTCGAACAAAGTCACTGCCGTGTCTGAGCCGATGAGCCGCACTTTTTCCAGCGGCACGCCCATTTCTTCCGCCGCAATTTGCGTGAGCACCGTATGGCTGCCCTGGCCGATCTCCGTGCTCCCGCTCAACACGGACACAGCGCCGTCCGCGTAAACCTGAACCATCGCCAGAGTTACGGGATGCGCGCCCGCGTCGCTTGCCGAGCAGCACACGGAGCGACCATGTCCCGGCGTGATCGGACGATCCATGTGCAGCATTTTGGCGGCTTCGCGAATGTCGCCAGGAATGTCGGCGTCGATGGGGCGCATGCCAGGATGAATCGACTCGCCGCTTTGCGCTAAATTTTTCAGCCGAAACTCAATCGGGTCGCAGTTCGATTTTTCTGCAAGTTCGTCCATCTGCGATTCACCGGGAAAAGTGACCTGCGCGCCGCCCAACCCTCGATAAGAACTTGCCGGCACCGTATTCGTGTACACGGCGAAGCAATCGATCTTCACATTGGGAATGCGGTACGGACCGACAATTCGGTTGGCAGCCTTTCTGCACACCATGGGGCTGTTTTCCGCGTATGCACCCGTGTTCAGATGAATCGTGGCTTGCCGCGCCACAAGATTTCCGTTCGCGTCGGTCGCAGTTCGAATTCGAACGCGTGCATCGTCTCCACGAGTCGTCAGGAAAGCTTCTTCCACACTCAACTGCAGCTTGACGGGACGTCCCGCTTTCCATGAGCAGGCCGCCACCAGCGGCTCAATTTTTGTGTAGGATTTGCTGCCGTAACCGCCGCCAATATAAGGGACGATCACCCTCACACTGTTGAGCGGCAGGCCAAACACGTGAGCGACATCGTGGCGCACCATGAAGGGGTGTTGCGCCGAGGAATAAACGGTCAAGTGTCCCTTCGCGTCGAAATCGGCGATTGCGACGTAAGGTTCCATCGCATACGCATACACCATCGGAAAATAAAATTCGCCTTCGGCGATGTGTGCAGCGGAATCGAACGCAGCGTCCACATCTCCCCAGCCGACATGCACAGCCTGGCAAATATTTCCTGCCGCTCCGGGGAAATCGTCGAAGCCGCGGAAAGAGCCGTCAGCGAAATCTGTTTCGTGGATGCGCGGCATTCCTTCCGCCATGGCGGTGTCCACATCCAGAATCGCAGTCATCTCTTCATACTCAACACTAATCTTTCCGGCCGCTTCCTGCGCATCCAATTCCGTTTCGGCGATCACAGCCGCAACAGGTTCTCCCACAAAGCGCACTTGTCCGATGGCAATTAACGGATGGTCCTTCACGCCGTGGCCGTAATAGGGATGAAGCCCTTTCAAATCGTAGCCGGTTAAAACATCGATCACGCCCGGTTGTTTCCTGGCCTCCGACGTGTCGATGGAAATAATGCGGGCTCGCGCGAAAGGGCTGCGTAAAACTTTTGCCCAAGCCATGTGCTCGAGTCCCATGTCGCTTGTGTAGATGGCGCCACCGGTTACTTTCGCAATGCCATCTCCGCGCGGAACAGAATGATTGACCACCTGGAATTCGCTGAGCGGCTTCATTTTTGGCCTCGTATTTCGTCCGCGGCCTGGCGAATCGCTTTTAAAATTGGCAAATAACCCGTGCAGCGGCATAGGTTGCCGTTCATGTGCGCGACGATTTCTTCGTCCGTCACATTGCTGTTATCGTCCAGCATCGCTTTCGCCGCCAGAATCATGCCCGGCGTGCAGAATCCGCATTGAAATGAAAAATGATCCAGGAACGCCTGCTGCAGAGGATGCAGCTTCCCCGAGTCCTCGGCCACTCCTTCGATCGTCGTGACGCGCTTGCCGCGCACTTCATATGCAAGCAGCGTGCATGCGCTAACCGGC
>Ga0075522_10002884_pt1 | contig 12658 bp, 8 predicted proteins | sample NGEPerA_FD_74796 | JGI IMG/M metagenome (GOLD analysis project Ga0075522, IMG submission 74796) | Arctic peat soil microbial communities from the Barrow Environmental Observatory site, Barrow, Alaska, USA - NGEE PermafrostL2-A | ecosystem: Environmental > Terrestrial > Soil > Wetlands > Peat ... | reverse complement strand
TGATCGGCAGCGTCGTATCGACAAAGGCGCGCACCGGGCCCGATCCCAGATCCATTGCCGCCTCTTCAAGGGACAGATCCGCACTTTGCAGGCGTGACTGCACCGTGATGGTCACATAGGCCGTGCAGAAGCCGATGTGCGCAATGATGATGGTCGTGAATCCGCGATGCGGCCAGCCGAAGAACTGCAGCATCGCAACGAACAGCAAGAGCTGCGTGATGCCGGTAATCACCTCCGGCATGACGAGCGGCGCATTCACCATGCCCGTCAAGAGCAGGCGGCCGCGGAATTTGCGATAGCGAGTGAGCGCAATCGCGGCGAGCGTGCCGAGGATGACCGCGCCGGTTGAAGCGAGAACGCCGATTTCAAGCGACAGTGCGGCAGCATTGAGGATCTGGCGGTTGTGCAGGAGCTCCGTATACCAGGTCGTTGAGAAGCCGCCCCAGACATTCACCAGCTCCGAGGCGTTGAACGAGTAGCCGATCAATACCAGGATCGGGATGTACAGAATCGCAATTCCAAAGCACAGTATCGAGAACAGGACCGGTGAGAAGCGCTCGGACACGGTTACGCTCCCAGGTCCTTGACGTGGTAGTGCTGATAGAGCGCGATCGGACCTGCGAGCAGCACCAGAAACGCGATCGCAACCGCCGAGGCCACGGGCCAATCACGGTTATTGAAGAACTCATCCCACAGCACCCGGCCGATCATGAGATTGTCGGGGCCGCCCAATAACGAGGGGATGACGAATTCGCCGATGGCCGGAATGAACACCAGCATGGAGCCTGCGATGACGCCGGGCATGGACAAGGGCAGTGTGATATCGAGAAACGCACGCCACGGCGGGTTACCCAGATCCGCAGCCGCTTCGAGCAAGGTGTGGTCGAGCTTCTCTAAAGTTGCGAATAGCGGCAGCACCATGAACGGCAGATACGAATAGATGATGCCGAGGTACACCGCAACCGTCGTGCGCATGATCTTCAGCGGATGATCAATGATTCCAAAGCGCAGGAGCGCCGTGTTCAGAAGGCCGTTCTCGCGGATGATTCCTTCCAAGGCGTACACCCGCAGCAGGAACGAGGTCCAGAACGGCAGGATGATGATGAGGAGCAGGATGCTCTGCGTCGCCTTGGACGATCGCGACATCGCATACGCCATCGGATAGCCGATGAGAAGGCAGATGAGCGTCGAGAAGAACGCGGTCCGCAGCGAATACATGTACGAGACGGCGTAGACCTCATCCGTCAGCAGATACTTGTAGTTGGCCAAGCTCAACGAGACGTTGATGTGCTTGTCGGGTGACACCGAGAATACCGCGGTGTAGGGCGGGACATGGATCGCGGTGTCGGCGAAGCTGATCTTGAGCGCGATGGCGAACGGAATAAGGAAGAATACGATCAGAAATATGAGCGGCGGGGCGATGATGAGCCAGTGGCCGCGGCGCTCCATGAACTCGCGGAAAGTGCGCGGGCGGCGCGGATCAAGCGCGTCGGTGGCGGCGTTCATTTCCCCTCTCCGGCGGTGGCGTACTGCATTCTGCGGGCTAATTTAGCCGACCGTTCAAGTTTTTTCTGGTCGTTCAGGTAGTTTTGCGGCACGCTGTAGACATGTCGGCCAAGACCCAACCCCGCGCGCAAGTGCAACCGCCCCGCGAGCGCGCCTCGCGCATTCGGCAGAGAAAGCGCCTGATCGATGCCTGCATCTCCGCGCTGCATATCCATGGCCCCTCGCGCACCACGGTTGAAAAAGTGGTGGCGATCGCAGGCATGTCACCCGGCATTGTCCGGTTCTATTTTGATTCCAAAGCGGCGATGCTGGTCGCCTCGCTGCAGTATCTCGCCGCCGAGTTCGAAGAGCGCGTGCTGGTGCCGGTGGCGCTCCTCAAGGATCAGCCGGTGCGGGCCCTTGAGATGCTGGTTGACCTGTACCTGGATCCCGATGTGGCAAGTCCGCGCAAGGTCTCGGTCTGGTATTCCTTCTGGGGTGAGGCGAATTCGCGCCAGGAATACCTTGATATCTGCGGTCAGAAGGATGAGAGCTTCGCCGCCCTCGTGCGCGAGCTCATCGAGCGGCTGATCATTGAAGCGCAGGCGCCGCACCTGGATCCGGATGCCGTCGCGCTTGGTCTCATCGGCGTGCTTGAAATGCTTTGGCAGGGCATTGCCTTTCAGACCGAAGCGTACATCGATCGCGCCGCCGCGAAGCACCGGTGCATCGCGTATCTGCGTTCGGTTTTTCCACGCCAGTTCGGCCGCGTCTCGGTCGTGCCCGTCGCAAGCGCCGTGACGATGCCTGAACCCGTGCGCGCGGTGAATCCACCGCCTGTTCTGCAGCCAGTTTATGGGAGCTTTCCGATGAGCAGTCAGCCTTTGAGCACCGCCGATTGGCATGTGCGCGCGGCAACCTTGAAGTATGAGACGCGCCACTTCATCGGCGGGGAGTTCGTCGATTCACTCTCCGGCGGTCGCTTCACGGTCACAAATCCAGCAACCGGGATCGCGCTGTGTGAAGTCGCGGCCGGCACGGCCGAAGATATTGATCGCGCGGTGGCCGCCGCCAAGAGATGCTTTGCGTCGCGTGTCTGGAGCCGCATGGCGCCGCGCGAGCGTTTGGGCGTGCTGTCGCGTTTTTCGCAGCTGATTGAAGCGAACGCCGAGCGCTTCGCGCTCCTCGACACGTTGACTATGGGTAAGCCGATCCGCGATATGCTCAGTATCGACGTGCCGGCGGCGGTACAGAATTACGCTTATTTCGCCGAGCTGTCGGACAAGATCGACGGCGCGGTCACGGCGACCGCCGCGGATGCCTTTCATTACATCCTGCGCGAGCCCCTTGGAGTCGTCGGCTGCATCGTGCCCTGGAATTATCCGCTCCTGATGGCGGCGTGGAAGGCGGCGCCGGCGCTTGCGGCCGGGAATACAGTCGTGCTGAAGCCTGCCGAGCAGTCACCGCTATCCGCGCTCCTCCTTGCGCAACTCTTCGTCGAGGCGGGTGGACCGCCAGGCGCCCTCAACGTCGTGAACGGCATGGGCGAGACGGCCGGAGCGGCGCTCGCCTTGCACAACGACGTCGCCAAAATCGCCTTCACCGGCTCAACGGAAATCGGCAAGCTCATGCTGGTCTATGCCGGCCGCTCCAACATGAAGCGCGTCGCTCTTGAATGCGGTGGCAAATCCCCGCAGATTTTTCTCGCCGATCTCGAGGACCTTGACCGCGCGGTCTCGTACGCGATCAATGGCATCTACGGCAATATGGGAGAGGTCTGTAACGCCGGGTCGCGCCTCTTGATCGACCGGCCGATTGCGCAGGCCTTCATCGAGCGCTTCGTCGAGAAGGGCCGCGACGCCTATCGCGCAGGCGACCCGCTAGATCCGCAGACGAATTTGGGTCCGCTTGTTACCGCAGCACACCGTGCACGCGTGCTCGAGTACGTCGGCCGCGGTAAAAGTGAAGGCGCGCGGCTCGAGTTCGGCGGCAATACGCCGGACCTGCCGGGCTCCTACGTCAACCCGACACTCTTCTCGGGCGTCAACAACGGTATGACGATCGCGCGCGAGGAGATCTTCGGGCCGGTTGCCGCGGCCATTGAAGTAAACGGGATTGCCGAGGCGCTCGCGGTCGCCAACGACTCGATATACGGTCTTGCGGCCTCGATTTGGACGCGTGATCTCTCCACGGCACACAAGGCGGTACGCGATCTGGAGGCAGGCGTCATCTGGGTCAACTGCTTTGACCACGGCGACATGACCCAACCTTTCGGCGGCTACAAGCAGTCAGGTCAAGGACGCGACAAATGCCTGGAAAGCCTCATCTCCTATACGCAGACGAAGTCTGCCTGGATTCATCTCGACTGAGCCCAGCACGCTTATGCAAAGGCGCGCGGGCCGCTGAGCTCGCGAGCTTCTGGAATGCGGCTACGAATGAGCTCGTGGAATTCAAACATGCAGCTTTCCAATTTTGACAACGGCCCGGGCTGATAGCTGCTCGAGGCCAAGCCGCGCTGCACGCGCGCGCACAGAAATTCATCCTCGCGCTGCACCTGGCGGTTGATACGCGCATTCAGGTAGCGCACCACGCGCATTTCGCGGCGCTCATCGGGCAGCCCGAAAGTGCCGCCGCGAATCGTGCATTTGCCCGGTCCGCGCGGCAGTACCTGGAAGAAATCCATCTGATCGGGAAAGATATCGATGCCGAGATTCGGCAGCATGCTGTAGAAACTCCAGCAACGTCTGTTGGGCTCGGGCAGGTCGGCACTCACGCCGCCGACGAGCCTCTGGTACAGCCGCTCGGTCCAGCGTGAGGAGGGCTGCTCGCGCATCCAGCTGATGCCGCGCGCGACGCCGGGGACGGTCGACTGGTCGTCGTAGTCGGGTGTCAGGAACCGAAACAACCCCGGATGACCGATGGGTACGTGGTAGGACTCAAGATAGTTGTCCATCGCCACTTTCCAATCGACCTCCCACTGTTCGTAGTAGAGCGGCGCAAGCGGCACCATGTCTTCAAAGCGGTAGGGCGCAAAGTCCTGCGCGAAGCGTCCCCAGATCTGCGTCAGGGGCGGCGGGTCGCCCGCCAAACACACGAACACGAAGCCGAACTGAATATCCATGCGCACCGGCCGCAGACCATAGTCGGCGCGGTCAAGTCCCGGAAAACCTTCGCGCACCGGAACTCCCATGAGCGCACCGTCGAGCCGATAGGACCAGCCGTGGTAGGGACAGGTGATGCTGCCCGGGCGGTTGCCGCAGCCATCAAGAATGCGCGCACCGCGATGACGGCAGACATTGTGGAAGGCGCGGATCTCGCCCTCGCGGCCGCGCACGGCGACGACGCTTTCCGGACCGACATCGAGCGTCATGAAGTCGCCTGGCTTCGGAATGGAGTTGACGTGGCAGACAATCTGCCAGCTCGGGGCGAGAATGCGTTCCTGCTCGAGCCGCGTCATCTCAGGATGGTTGTACACCCAGGCCGGCATGGCGCGCTGCGTGCGAGGCGGGCTTGCGGCTTCAATTTCGAGGGCGGCAGAGGTGTTCACCGGCGGTACTCCTGCCAGTTTGTATAACCGTTTAATATACGCTTACGGCGGGTGTCGGGCAAGCCAAAATCAGGTAATAATAAGCCTTTTAGCGGCAGAAACTTTCTGTATGACCATATAATTATCTGGACGTAAGCGCTGCGTTAGTGTACGGTTTCGCCGCTGACTTCCCCGCGCACCGAGGGCCTGCCATGCCCAGAATTCTGACCAAGAACAATGAACACTTCCGGCGCGCCGTCAAGCGTCTGCCTTTGGGGGTGGCGTCAAACTTCCGCTACTGGGGCGAGGAGCGCACCATTTACGTGAAGTCCGGGCGCGGCGCGCGCATCGTCGACCTCGACGACAACGTCTACATCGACTATCGAATGGGTTACGGCCCCGCGATCCTGGGTTATGCCGATCCCCGCGTCGACGAAGCCGCGCGCGCCGGCATGGCAGTCGGTGGGGTGTTTGCTCTCGCAACGGAGCGCGAGCTGGCAGTCGCCGAGCGCATCTCGCAGATGGTGCCCGCGGCTGAGCTCGTGCGCTTCTCCAACTCCGGAACCGAAGCGGTGATGGCGGGCCTGCGCCTGGCGCGTGCCTACACCGGCCGTGACGATTACGTGATTCTTGAAGGCGGCTACCATGGCCTCTTTGATGCGGCCATGTGGTATACGCCGATGGACCAATGGGCTCAGGTCGGCGCGCCGGAAGTGCGCCCGTTCAGTGAAGGCATTCCGGTCAGCAGCAGAAGTTTTGCGCACTTCGTGCAGGCCAACGATGCGAACCAGCTTGAAGATGTGTTCAAGCGCCGCGGCGCATCAATTGCCTGCCTCCTGATTGAGCCGATCATGGGCAATTGTTTGGGGATCGCGGCGGAGCCTGAGTATCTGCGCGCCGCCCGGGCGCTGTGCGATCAGTACGGTGTCGTACTCTTGATCGACGAGGTGAAGACGGGCTTTCGCGTGGCGCGCGGCGGCGTGCAGGAACTTTACGGCGTGCACGCGGACCTGTGTACCTTCGCCAAGGCCGTGGCCAACGGTTATCCCATCTCCGTGTTGGCCGGACGCGAGGCGATCATGCGCAAGATCGGTCGCGGCGTCGCCCACGGCGGCACCTACACCGCGCACTCGGTGTCGCTTGCGGCGGCGGAGAAGACCTTGGAGATCCTGGCTGAAACCGATGCACTCGAGCGCGTGGCAGACTACGGCACGCGCTTGCGCGCCGGCATGCGCACGGTCTTAAGCGCGCGCGGCATCGCGCACAGCTTCGTCGGCCATCCATCGATGAGCGGTCTATATTTTGCGCACGAGCCGCCGCGCAACTATCGCGACTGGAAGGGCAGCGACTATTCGTTCTACGACGCAACCGCGAAAGTACTGCACGACGAGCGCATCCTGTGCGAGCCGGATTCGCGCGAGCCCTGGTTCGTCTCGGCGGCGCACGATGATGCGTGTCTCAAGGAGACGCTGGCGGCGTTTGAAATCGCTGTCGACACGACCCTGCAAGCGGGTGATGCGACACACAAAGTGCCTGCCTGAAGCGCCTTCCGGGTCACTCACGGCGTGGCAGCCATTAAACACACCGGCCGGCACGACGCCATCATCGTCGGCGCCGGGCATAACGGTCTCGTCGCGGCCTGTTATCTTGCGCGCGCCGGGCTTGATGTTCTGGTGCTGGAGAAAAACGCCTATGTCGGCGGCGCCGCCGTCAGCCGCAAGCTCTACAAGGACTTCACCTACTCCAACTGCTCCTATGTCTGCAGCCTCTTGCGGCCCGAGATCATCCGCAGGCTCGAACTGCCGCGCTACGGGCTGCAGATCATTCCCTACGAGGGCGGCTGCACGATGATGCGCGATGGTGGGCATCTTGCGCTCTACGACAATCATGACGCCCTGCGGCGTGAGATCGGACGCCACTCGGCGCGCGATGCGGAAGCCTATGATCGCTACGCGCGCGATGTCATGCGCCAGTGCCGCTTCATCAAGCCGCTCCTGATGCGCGAGCCGCCCGATCCGACCTCCTTCAAGCCGCGCGATATCGCGGAACTTTTATTCCTGGGCAAGCGCTTTCACGGCCTGGGCGAAGCGCAGATGTACGACACGCTCCGATTCTTCACCATGAGCGCTGCGGATTACCTCGAGGAATATTTCGAGAGCGAAATCGTCAAGGCGCATTTCTCCGGCAGTTCAATTATTGGCACCGCGCTGGGGCCGCGCTCGCCGGGCAGCGCTTATGTCCTCTTGCACCATTACATGGGCGATATCGACAACACCGTCGGCGCCTGGGGCTTCGCCCGCGGCGGCATGGGTGCGATTTCAAACGCGCTTGCCGTCTCCCTGCAGGCAAGCGGCGGCTCAGTCCGCAGCGCCGCGCCGGTGCAGGAAATCCTGGTGCGCGGCGGCCGCACCGTGGGCGTTGCGCTGGAAGGCGGCGAGGAGATCCACGCGTCCGTCGTGCTCTCGAACCTTGATGTGCGGCGCACGTTCCTCGAGACCATGCAGGCGCGGCATCTGCCCGATGAGTTCGTGCAGCAGGTGCGCAATTTCAAGATCCGCGGCTCCTCCGGCAAGCTCAACATTGCACTCGATGGCATGCCCGATTTTCCGGCGATCCCGGCGGGCTCGCCCACCATCCGTGGCGATCTGCACGTCACCGATACGGTTGAGATGATGGAGCGCGCCTACGATGACTGGAAGGAGGGCCGCTGGTCTCGCGCGCCCTACATCGACATGTTGATTCCTTCGCAAATTGATCCGACGATGGCGCCGCACGGCAAGCACTACATGTCGGTGTTCGTGCAGTACTGTCCGTACCGTCTGGCAGAGGGCGAGTGGACCGCCGAGAGACGAGCTGCCTTTGGCGCGACGGTGATCGATGCGATCGCCGCGCAAAGCCCGAATTTCAAGGATCTCATCCTGCACGCCGAAATCCGTACCCCGTGGGACATCGAGCACGAGGTGGGCCTTACCGAGGGCAACATTTTTCAAGGTGAGCTCACGCTTGATCAGCTGTTCTTCAACCGTCCGATTCCCGGTTACGCGCAGTACCGCTCTCCGGTGCGCGGCGTCTACATGTGCGGCTCCAGCACCCACCCCGGAGGGGGCGTGATGGGCGCGCCCGGCGCGAACGCCGCGCGCGCTGTGTTGCGCGACCTTAAGAAAGAGAATTGATATGACGGTCGCAGGCGCGAAGCCCGAGCACTATGACTGCATCGTGATTGGTGGCGGCCACAACGGTTTGGTGTGCGCAGCCTACCTTGCCAAGGGCGGCCGTCGGGTGTTGGTGCTCGAGGCCGCGAACGCCGTCGGCGGGGCTGCGGCGACGCGCGAATTTGCGCCCGGTTACCGGGTTTCCTGCGGCGCGCATCTCCTGCATTTGATGCCGCGCGCGCTCATGCAGGAGCTTGCGCTTGCTCAGCAGGGTTTGCGATTCGCGCACGAAGCCATGCCGACGACGGCTCTGTCCGCTACCGGTGCGGCGCTCTCGCTCGGAATCGACGGCGGCCGTGCCCTATCCGGCGTATCAAGCGCCGATACCCTGGCCTACCCAAAATACGTATCCCAGCTGCAACGGCTCGCGAACGCCTTGCGGCCGGTCATGGCGAGCATTCCGCCGCGTCTGGGTACCGACGGTTGGTCGGACCGGTTGGCGCTCCTGCGCTTGGCGTGGCATGTCAGACGTCTTGGCCGGCGCGACATGCGCGAGCTGTTGCGCATTATTGGCATGAACGTTCACGATCTTCTGGTAGAGCACTTTGAGACACCGCTCTTGCAGGGCGCGCTCGGCTTCGATGCGGTGCTGGGCGCGAATTTAGGGCCGCGTTCGCCGGGTACGGTATTGTCGCTTCTGTACCGGCTCGCAGCGCAAAGCGATGATGCGCGCCTCGCACAACCCGTGGGCGGCATGGGGGCCCTGTCGGATGCGCTGGCGAAAGCGGCAGCGACCGCCGGCGCGACCATTCTCACCGGCTCCGCCGTCGCGCGCATCGATGTTGCCGAGGATCGTGTGGCCGGCGTGACGCTCAAATCCGGGCACGCGTTCAGCGGCGAGGTTGTGGTTTCAAGCTGCGATCCGCAGACGACATTCTTGGGTCTTCTCGGCACCCAACACCTCGACACCGGTTTCGTGCGCCGGGTGACGCACCTGCGCACGCGCGGGCTTGCGGCGAAGCTGCATCTGGCTTTGGATGCGCTGCCCAAATTTGCGCACGTTGCCGCAACTGCCCTGACCGGTCGACTGCTGATCGCACCGTCGCTGCAATACATCGAGCGGGCCTACAACCACGCAAAATATGGAGAATTCTCAAGCGAGCCGATCATGGAAATCACCGTGCCCACCGTCAATGACGCAAGTCTTGCGCCGCACGGCAAGCACGTGCTGTCGGCGATCGTGCAGTACGCACCCTACGCGCTGAAAGCGGGCTGGCAGCAGGAGCGGCAGCGCTTTACGGATTTGGTGGTCGCAACCCTTGAGCGTTACGCGCCTGGACTCACCGGCAGCATCAATTACGCGCAGCTTCTGACGCCGGTCGACATTGAACGTGAGTTCCGCATCAATGGCGGCCATTGGCATCATGTGGATCTCGCCTTCGATCAATTCTTCATGGTGCGTCCGGTGCCCGGGGCCGCGCAGTACCAGACGCCAATGGCGGGACTTTACCTCTGCGGCGCCGGGTCTCATCCGGGCGGCGGCGTGATGGGTGCTGCGGGTCGCAACGCGGCGCGGCAAGTTCTGCAGCGGGCCGCCTGATATGGACGCCGTGCCGCATTTCAAACAGCCGCTTCTTAAGACGCCGTTTCACGAGCGCTCGCGCGCCTTCAGTCAGCTCGATAGCTTCATCGCCTGGTCCGGATACACCACCGTCGATGTGTTCACAAGCGTCGAGCAGGAATATTTCGCGATCCGCAACGCCTGCACCGTCTATGACCTGACGCCAATGGTGAAATACCGGATCGCAGGCGCCGGCGCCACTGCGTATCTCAATCACCTCGTCACGCGCGACGTGAGGAAGCTTAAGCCGCTGCGCGTGGCTTACGTCGTCTGGTGCGACGATGCCGGGCATCTCATAGATGATGGCACGATCTTTTGTCTTGGCGAGAACGAGTACCGGCTCTGCACCGGTGAGCGGCAGCTTGATTGGCTCCTTGCCTCGGCGGTCGGCTTTGATGTTGAAATCACCGAAGTGACCGCGGACATTGCGGCGCTGTCGGTGCAGGGACCGACATCGTGCGCAGTGCTGAAGGACTTCGGCTTAAGCGGCATCGAGTCGTTGAAGCCCTTTGAGATCCGGCACTTTGTCGTCGACGGCCAAAGCATCATGGGTTCGCGCACGGGCTTTACCGGCGACCTGGGCTATGAGCTGTGGATGGCGCTTGACCACGCCGAGTCCGTGTGGGACGGTCTCATGGCGGCGGGGCGCACGCGCGGCATTCGGCCGATCGGCTCGAAGGCTTTGAATGTTGCGCGTATCGAGGCGGGGTTCATCATGCCGAATGTCGATTTCGTCTCCGCCGAGCGCACGATCCACATCGGGCGTTCGCGCTCGCCGCTCGAGCTCGGCTTGGGTTGGCTCGTTGATTTCAAGAAGGGCCACTTCACCGGTCGCCGCGCGCTCGTCGCCGAAGAGAAGCACGGCGCGCGCCGGCGGCTCGTCGGTCTGGATATCGACGGCAATAAGCCCGCGCATAATTCTCTTCTGTATTCCGATCGGGAGGCGACGCACGAAGTGGGCAGCGTGACTTCCGCCGTGTGGTCACCGACCTGCAAACGCAACATCGCGCTGGCCATGCTCGACGCACCGCACTTTGCGATCGGCGCGGCTGTTTGGGCGGAGATCTACTTGAACCGCGAGCTCCTGTGGGAGCGGCGCGTCGCGCGCGCACAGGTGGTCGAAAAGCCGTTCTACGCACCCGAGCGGCGCCGCGCGACGCCCGCGGGAGACTATTAAAAGCCATGACTGCGTTGCGCCCCAACAGCCCGACCGCCCCGTCGTCCACGCTTAACGAGCGTCCGTGGCTTGATTCGAACGCCAAGCCGCAGATTGTGATCGAAGGGGTCGGCAAGTCCTACGACGGCTGCGTCGCGGTTGACAATGTCAGCCTCAAAATCTTCAAAGGCGAGATGTTCGCTCTCGTGGGCTCCTCAGGCTGCGGCAAGACGACTCTGTTGCGCATGCTCGCGGGATTCACCCGCCAGACGAGCGGCCGCATCACGATCGACGATGTGGAGATGACCGGTGTGCCGCCGCACGAGCGGCCGGTGAACATCATGTTCCAGTCCTATGCGCTTTTTCCGCACATGACGGTGGAGAAGAATGTGGGCTATGGCCTGCGGCGCCTCAACCTTGAACCGGCGGTGCAGAAGCAGCGCATTCAAGAGGCGCTCGATATGGTGCAGCTCGGGCATCTGGGAAAGCGCAAGCCGCACCAGCTCTCCGGAGGGCAGAGGCAGCGTGTCGCGCTGGCACGTGCGCTCATCAGGAGGCCCAAGGTGCTGCTCCTGGATGAGCCTCTCTCGGCGCTCGACAAAAAGCTGCGTGAGAAAACTCAGTTCGAACTCATGGATCTGCAGTATCAGGTCGGCATCACTTTTGTTTTCGTCACTCACGATCAGGACGAGGCGATGGCGCTTGCGACCCGTATCGCAGTCATGGACAGGGGCTCGGTGCTGCAAGTGGGCACGCCTTCGGAAATCTACGAATTTCCACAGAGCCGCTTCGTTGCCGACTTCATCGGTTCAACCAACCTTTTTGAAGGCACGGTGGCAGCGTGCGAGCCGGGCCTCATTACCGTCAGATGCGCTGAAGTCGGCTGCGATCTCCTGGTCGATGATCTCGGGCGTTTCACGACCGGCGAGCGCGTGTGGGTGGCTTTGCGGCCGGAGAAGATCCGCGTCACCAAGGAGTCCGTGTCGGCCCACCGCGTCAACGAGCTTGCAGGCATGGTGTGGGAGCTCGGCTACCTCGGTAACCGCTCGACGTATCGCATCAAGACCGCAAGCGGCAAGCTCGTCACCGTTTTTGCACAGAATGACCGCCGTACGTCGGAGTGGTCCATCAACTGGAGCGATGAAGTGTTCGTGAGCTGGAGTGCGAATGCTGCGATTCTGCTGCACTCGTGAGGTATTGAGCCGATGTTAGTCGCGGTCCCTTCGCTTGCGCCCGATTTGCGGCCGGCTCACGGCCTTCCTTCATGAGTGCCATGCGCACAGTACGCACCCTGGGGTTACTCGGCACCGGAGTCATTGGCGGCGGCTGGGCGGCGCGCGCGCTGCATTTTGGCATCGATGTCATCGCGGCCGACACCCAGCCCGAGATGGAAGGTTGGATTCGCGCTGCGGTTGAAAATGCGGAGCCGGCGCTCGAGCGTTTGACGGCCGCGCCATTGCCGCCCAAGGGCAAGTTGTCCTTCACGACCGATCTGCATTCGATGGCCGCGCGCGCCGATTTTATTCAGGAAAACATTCCTGAACAGCTTGAACTCAAACAGCGGGTGCTCGCTGATGTCAGCCGGCACTGTCGAGCGGACGTCATCATCGCCTCGTCCACCTCGGGCCTCATGCCATCCGATCTGCAGCGCGACTTGGTCGCACCCGAGCGCTTTTGCGTCGCGCATCCTTTCAATCCCGTGTATCTGTTGCCGCTCG
>Ga0075522_10002882_pt1 | contig 12664 bp, 15 predicted proteins | sample NGEPerA_FD_74796 | JGI IMG/M metagenome (GOLD analysis project Ga0075522, IMG submission 74796) | Arctic peat soil microbial communities from the Barrow Environmental Observatory site, Barrow, Alaska, USA - NGEE PermafrostL2-A | ecosystem: Environmental > Terrestrial > Soil > Wetlands > Peat ... | reverse complement strand
GTCGGCGGCCGCGGCACGCTGATTGGCGCGGCGCTGGGCGCCATCGTCGTCAACTACGCCAAAACCTTCTTCACCTCAGGCGTGCTGGCGCCGTACTGGCTGTTCATGCTGGGTGCGCTGTTCATCCTGGTCACGCTGCTGCTGCCGAAGGGCATCGTCGGCACCTTCAACACCTGGTGGGAGCCGTGGCAGACGCGACGCACGGCGCTGGCCGAGGACAAGGCGAGTGCCGCGCGCGAAGACGGCATCAGCGAACCGAACCCGGCGGAATGAACGCATGAATGTCATGGACCAGAGGAAGACCTCCGCGCTGCTCTATCTCGACGGCGTGCACGTCTCGTTCGACGGTTTCCACGCCATCAACAATCTGTCGCTGACGCTGGCGCCCGGCGAGATGCGCGCCATCATCGGCCCGAACGGCGCCGGCAAGACCACGATGATGGACATCATCACCGGCAAGACCAGGCCGGACGAGGGCGAGGTGCTGTTCGACGGCGTCACCGATCTGACCCGGCTCGACGAGACGAGAATTGCCGAACTCGGGATCGGCCGCAAATTCCAGAAGCCGACAGTGTTCGAGAGCCAGACCATCGAGGACAACCTCTTGTTGGCGCTCAACGTCGATCACAGCGTCAAGGGCACGCTGTTCTGGCGCGAAAGCAAGTCTGAGACCGAGCGCATCGAGCGTGTGCTGGAAACCATTCGCCTGACCGACGCGCGCAACCGGCTGGCGGGCAGCCTGTCGCACGGTCAGAAGCAATGGCTGGAGATCGGCATGCTGCTGGCGCAGGATCCGAAATTGCTGCTGGTCGACGAACCCGTCGCAGGAATGACCGACGTCGAGACCCATCAGACCGCCGAGCTGCTGAAGGAGATCAACAAGGAGAAGACCGTGATGGTGGTCGAGCACGACATGGCTTTCGTGCGCGAACTCGGCGTCAAGGTGAGCTGCCTGCATGAAGGCACGGTGCTGGCGGAGGGAACCATCGATCAGGTCTCTTCCAACGAACGGGTGATCGAAGTGTATTTGGGACGCTAGAGGGCGAGTGGCGAATAGTGAGTAGCGAATGGAAGGACGATTCTCCCTACTACTCGCCATTCGCCACTCGCCATTCGCCCAATCAGAGCGAATAGAATTCAGGGTCCAGAAAATGATGGGTGTCACAATTCCAACTACTCGCCATTCGCCATTCACTATTTGCCGCTCTGCCATTCGCGCGACCGGAGGTCGACCATGTTGAAAGTCGACAACATCAGCCTGTATTACGGCGCAGCACAGGCGCTGCGCGGCGTCTCGATCGCGGCAGAGCCTGGCAAGGTGACCTGCGTGCTCGGGCGCAACGGCGTCGGCAAGACCTCGCTGTTGCGCGCCATGGTCGGGCAATACCCGATCGCGTCGGGCTCGATCACCTTCGACGGCTCCGATATCACCGGCTTGAAGCCTTACGAGCGCGCGCGGAAGGGCATCGGCATCGTGCCGCAGGGCCGCGAGATCTTCCCATTGCTGACGGTCGAGGAAAATCTCAAGACCGGCTTCGGCCCGCTGAAGCGCGACGATCGCCACATTCCCGACGACGTGTTCTCGCTGTTTCCGGTGCTGCAGACCATGCTGGGCCGCCGCGGCGGCGATCTTTCCGGCGGCCAGCAACAGCAGCTCGCGATCGGGCGCGCGCTGGTGATGCGCCCGAAACTCTTGTTGCTCGACGAGCCGACCGAGGGCATCCAGCCTTCGATCATCAAGGACATCGCCCGCGCCATCTCCTACCTGCGCAGCCTCGGCAACATCGCCATCGTGCTGGTCGAACAATATCTCGACTTTGCCTGCGAGCTCGGCGACAATTTCGCCGTGATGGACCGCGGCGCGGTGAAATTCGCCTGCGACCGGAGTTCGATGGATCCCGCCGAAATCAGCCGCCAGATGGCGCTGTAGAAGTTGCAAGGGGCGCGAAGGGGAGCGGATGCGGACCGATAGCACCAGCGCGGCCTCGGCGATCTTCGCAGCCAACCGGGCGCGGGGCGAGGTGCGATTCGACGTGCACCATGTCGACGGAGTCACCCGCCGCCGTAGCTTGCATGAATCCGGCTCGCTTCGGGTCCGCTTTCCCTCGCCTGAATCGGACGGCCTGTCGGCGGTGTTCGTCAACACCGCGGGCGGTATCGCCGGCGGCGATCGTTTCGACATCGAGATTTCGGCTGGCGAGGGCGCGCGGCTCGCGGTGACGACGGCGGCAGCCGAAAAGATCTACCGCGCCGCGGGTCCGGCCGCCGAACTCACCATTGCGCTGAAGGCCGAGGCCACAGCGCATCTTGCCTGGCTGCCGCAGGAGACCATCCTGTTCGACCGCGCGCGGGTATCGCGGCGGATCGATATCGATCTGGCGGAAGACGCCTCGCTTCTGCTCTGCGAAATCGTGGTGTTCGGCCGCGCCGCGATGGGGGAGCGCCTGCTGGCCGGCGAATTCACCGACCGCTGGCGGCTGCGCCGCGGCGGCCGGCTGGTGTTCGCGGAAAATATCCGGCTCGATGGCCAGATCGGCGAAAGGCTGGCGCGGCCTGCCATCGCCCGCGGCGGCGTGGCGATCGGCACCGCGCTGATCGTGCCCGGCGACGAGACGCTGGTGGCGCGGATAAGAGAGGTCACGGAATCGCTGGGCTGCGAGGTCGGCGTCTCCTGCTGGAATGGATTTGCCATGGCGCGCTTCTGTGCCCAAGATGCCGGCAAACTGCGGGCCGGCATGATGGCGATACTGGGCCGCGCGTCGCCCGCGGCATTGCCGCGGCTCTGGCTTAACTAGATCTGGTCAACTCATTCGAGGGCACGCATGAACCTGTCTCCGCGCGAAAAGGACAAGCTTCTGATCTCGATGGCCGCGATGGTGGCGCGGCGCCGGCTGGAGCGCGGCGTCAAGCTCAACCATCCCGAGGCCATCGCGATCATTTCCGATTTCATCGTCGAGGGCGCCCGTGACGGCCGCACCGTTGCCGAGCTGATGCAGGCCGGCGCGCAGGTCTTGACCCGCGCGCAATGCATGCCGGGCATCGCCGAGATGATCCACGATATCCAGGTCGAGGCGACGTTTCCGGACGGCACGAAACTGGTCACGGTGCATGAGCCGATCAGGTGAGATGAAGTCGTCATTCCGGGGCGTCGCGCAGCGCCGAACCGGAATCTAGAGGTTATTATTTCGAGATTCCGGGTTCATGCTTCGCATGCCCCGGAATGAGGGAGGAAGGCAAACCATGATCCCCGGCGAACTCTTCATCCAGGACGGCGAGATCGAACTCAACGCCGGTCGCAGGACGGTGACGCTGTCAGTCGCCAACAGCGGCGACCGGCCGATCCAGGTCGGCTCGCACTATCATTTCTTCGAAACCAACCCCGCGCTGAAGTTCGAGCGGAAGAAAGCTCGCGGCATGCGGCTCGACATCGCCGCCGGCACCGCGGTGCGCTTCGAGCCGGGACAGACCCGCGATGTGCAACTGGTCGCGCTGGCGGGAAAGCGCACCGTCTACGGTTTTCGCGGCGACGTGATGGGAAAGCTGTGACCCGTCCTTGCGCCATCGCCTGCCACACCCACCGCCGTCATCCCCGGATGAGCGCGTTTGCGCTCACTCGGGAGGTGCGCGCCCTTTGCGCGCCTCGAAGGATGGACCAAGTGCACCATCTCAATCATCCTTCGAGGCTCGCCCAAGGGGGCGAGCACCTCGGGATGACGACCTCGGAGTAGGCCTGATGTCCGTGAAGATCAAACGCAGCGTCTATGTCGACATGTTCGGCCCTACCACCGGCGACAAGGTGCGGCTTGCCGATACCGATCTCATCATCGAGGTCGAGAAGGATTTCACCGTCTATGGCGAGGAAGTTAAATTCGGCGGTGGCAAGGTGATCCGTGACGGCATGGGGCAGTCGCAGGTCACCAACAAGCAAGGCGCGGCCGATACCGTCATCACCAACGCGCTGATCGTCGACCATTGGGGCATCGTCAAAGCCGACGTCGCCATCAAGGAAGGTTTTATCAGCGCCATCGGCAAGGCGGGCAATCCCGATATCCAGCCTGGGGTTACGATCATCATCGGCCCCGGCACCGACGTCATCGCGGGCGAAGGCAAAATCCTCACCGCGGGCGGATTCGACAGCCACATCCATTTCATCTGCCCGCAGCAGATCGAGCATGCGCTGATGAGCGGCGTCACCTCGATGCTGGGCGGCGGCACCGGGCCTTCGCACGGCACCTATGCGACGACCTGCACGCCCGGGCCCTGGCACATGGGGCGGATGATCCAGTCGTTCGACGCCTTTCCGGTCAATCTCGGCATTTCCGGCAAGGGCAACGCCTCGCGCCCGGCGGCGCTGGTCGAAATGATCAAGGCCGGCGCCTGCGCGCTGAAGCTGCATGAGGACTGGGGCACCACGCCGGCGGCGATCGACAATTGCCTTTCCGTCGCCGACGATTACGACATCCAGGTGATGATCCATTCGGATACGCTGAACGAAAGCGGCTTTGTCGAGGACACCGTAAAGGCGTTCAAGGGCCGCACCATCCACGCCTTCCACACCGAAGGCGCCGGCGGCGGCCACGCGCCGGACATCATCAAGATCGCCGGCCTGAAGAACGTGCTGCCGTCCTCGACCAATCCGACGCGTCCCTTCACCCGCAACACCATCGACGAGCATCTCGACATGCTGATGGTGTGCCACCATCTCGATCCCTCGATTGCCGAGGATCTCGCGTTCGCCGAAAGCCGCATCCGGAAAGAGACCATCGCCGCGGAAGACATCCTGCACGACCTCGGCGCGCTGTCGATGATGTCGTCGGATTCCCAGGCCATGGGCCGGCTCGGCGAGGTCATCATCCGCACCTGGCAGACCGCCGACAAGATGAAGAAGCAGCGCGGCTCGCTGCCGCAGGACAAAAGCGGCAACGACAATTTCCGCGTCAGGCGCTACATCGCCAAATACACCATCAACCCAGCGATCGCCCATGGCGTCTCGAAACTGATCGGCTCGGTCGAAAGAGGAAAGCTCGCCGATCTCGTGCTGTGGTCGCCGGCGTTCTTCGGCGTCAAGCCGGAATGCATCATCAAGGGCGGCTCGATCGTGGCAGCCCCGATGGGCGATCCCAACGCCTCGATCCCGACCCCGCAGCCCGTGCATTACCAGCCGATGTTCGCAGCCTACGGCAAATCGCTGACGGCTTCCTCGGTAGTGTTCTCCTCCAAGGCCGCTGTTGCGTCGGGGCTCGCAAAAAAGCTCGGCATCGACAAGAAGCTCTATGCCGTCGAAAATACCCGCGGCCGCATCTCCAAGAAGAGCATGATCCACAACGACGCCACGCCTGACATCGAGGTCGACCCGGAAACCTACGAGGTACGTGCCGATGGTGAATTGCTGACCTGCGCGCCGGCCGAGGTGCTGCCCATGGCGCAGCGCTATTTCATGTTCTAAGCTCTTTCCCGGCACCTCAAGCCAAAACGAAAGACCGGGAGGATTAAGGTGATTTACGTCGTTGCCACGCTGACCATCAAGCCGGAAACGCGCGCGGAGCTGATTGCCGCGGCCAAGACCTGCATCGGAATTACCCGCAAGGAGAAGGGATGTATTCTGTACGACCTGCACGAAAGCACGACCGATCCGGCGCGCTTCGTGTTCGTCGAACAGTGGGAGACGATGGAAGACCTGATGGCGCACGGCGGCAATGAACACATGAAGCCGTGGCGCAAGGTAGTGAAGGAATGCATGAGCGCGCCGACCAGGATCGAGATCATTACGCCGGAAAAGGTCGATATCAGATAATCAAGAAACAACCGGGAGATAATTCCATGATCTATGTCGTCACCAGCACGCAGGTGAAGCCGGAATCTCGCGAGGCCTACATCAAGGGTGCGAGGCAACTCGTCGCCGAGACGCGGAAGGAGAAGGGCTGCATCTCCCATGAGGCCCACACCGGCGTCAGCGACCCCAATCTGATCGTGTTCGTGGAGCGCTGGGAGACGCGCGGGGACCTCGATGCGCATGCACGCTCGCCGCACCTGAAAGTCTGGCGCGAATATTCGGCGCCGCTGAAGGTCTCGCCGACCGCAATCGAGATCATCAGCGACGGCAAGGTCGAGAAGTTCTAAAGCGTTTTCAAGCGAAGTGGGAACCGGTTCGCGTGAAGAAAACGCGTCAAAAAGAGAAATTCACATGATCCGCGCCACGCAAGTCCAGGGCCAGCATCGCTGGATCGAGCCCGCGGCCGATACCGTCGTGCTCGATTTCGACGACCGTCACCGCCGGCGCATGGCGATGACGGGCACGCGCGGGCTGCAATTCCTGCTCGACCTGGAAAACGCGGTGGCGCTGCGCGGCGGCGATGCGCTGGTGCTCGAGGACGGCCGGCTGATCGAAGTGGTCGCTGCCGCCGAGCCGCTCGCCGAGATCAGGGGCGCCGACCCGCATCATCTGATCCGGGTCGCCTGGCATCTCGGCAACCGCCATCTGCCGACCCAGATCATGCCGAAGGGGCTGCGGATCCGGCGCGACCATGTCATCGAGGCGATGGTGAAGGGGCTCGGCGCCCGCGTGGTCGAGATCGAGGCGCCGTTCGATCCGGAAGGCGGCGCCTATGCCGAAGCCTCGCATGCGCATGCCGAGGCCCACGCCCATACCGGGCACGGTCATGCCGCGCACGTTCATGGCCACGACCATGATGACCACCATCATCTCCACGACGAGCATTGCGGGCACGAGCATCATCACGGCCATTCCCATGCTCATGACCACAAGTAAGCCGCCGCCGAGACCTCGGCGGAACAGGCTGCAGCGGGTCGAGCGAAACCCCGCCGCGCCGCCCGCTGCCGGTGGCGATGCCATGAGCGGGAACGAGGCGGCGGCGCTGTACCGGCTGATGACCTGGCTATCGCCGGCCTTTCCGGTCGGCGCGTTTTCCTATTCCTCAGGGATCGAATGGGCGGTGGAGGCCGGCGACATCACGGACGCCGCCTCGCTGCGGGACTGGCTCGCGGCGATGCTCGCCGAGGGCAGCGGATTTTGCGACGGCGTGTTCCTGGCGGCGACCCATCGCGCCGCGTTGCCAAACGACACGGTCGCGCTCCGCGACATCGCGGAACTGGCGGCCGCTTTCGTGCCCTCGCGCGAGCGCCAACTCGAAACCTCCTCGCAAGGCCGCGCCTTCATCGACATCGCGCGCGCGGCGTGGAATTGCGATCGTCTCGAGCCGTTGATCGCGGCCTGCGATGGTCCGATCGTCTATCCCGTGGCCGTCGGCCTCGTCAGTTCAGCGCATGCGATCCCGCTTGCCGCCACCCTGCATGCCTTCCTGCATGCGCTCGTGTCGAACTGGATTTCCGCCGGCGCTCGCCTGATCCCGCTCGGGCAGACCGACAGCCAGCGCGTGCTGGCACGGCTCGAGCCCGTTGTCGGCGCCACCGCGCAGCGTGCGCTCGCGGCTTGTCTCGACGATCTCGGCAGCGCCACCTTCCGCGCCGACCTCGCCAGCCTGCGCCACGAGTCGCAATATACGAGGCTGTTCCGGTCATGAGGGTCAGGATTTTGGTCGATCGGGCTGTTCTGACGCTGGCGGCGCTTGCCGCGTTCGCCGTAACGCCGGTACGTGCCGATGGAACGCTCGGGCTCGATGAGGTGCTGGCGGCGGTCGCGAAGGCGCCGAAGCTGGTAACGGAAATTCGGGTCGAACTCGACAAGGACAATCTCAAGGCCGAGAACGTGACCTGTCTCGGCGCGCGCCATGGCAATCAGTGGAACTATCTGGGCGGCGGCCGCGCCGCGCCCTACCGATGCGAGATAGGCAAGCGCTCTCTCGTGATCGAGGCTGACCGGGTCTATTTCGACGCGCAAGGCAAATCGCTGGGTGACGTCGAAAAAGCCGATCAGAAGCGGGCAAAGACATTTCAGGAAAGCAACTTTCGCTGGACCTGGACGCCATGAGCGAAAACCATTCCCTCCGTCTGTCGTCCCTGCGAAAGCAGGACCGATACGCCGCGGCCCGTCATTGGGGTGCGGTGGCAGATCCCTTTCATCATGCCGCCCGCCGGTGGCCATGGGTCCCTGCTTTCGCAGGGACGACGGAGAGATAAATGCCTGACTCACACGGTCCGCTTCGCATTGGCATCGGCGGTCCCGTCGGATCGGGCAAGACCGCGCTGATGGACCTGCTCTGCAAGGCGATGCGCGAGCGCTACGACATCGCCGCGATCACCAATGACATCTACACCAAATGGGACGCGGAATTCCTGGTGCGCTCGGGCGCGCTGACGCCGGACCGCATCGCCGGCGTCGAGACCGGCGGCTGCCCGCATACGGCGATCCGCGAGGACGCCTCGATGAATCTCGCGGCGGTTGCCGACATGCGCGCGAAATTCCCCGCGCTCGACCTCGTGTTGATCGAATCCGGCGGCGACAATCTCGCCGCTACCTTCTCGCCGGAACTGGCGGATCTCACGATCTACGTCATCGACGTCGCGGCCGGCGACAAGATTCCCTCCAAGGGCGGCCCCGGCATCACCCGCTCCGACCTGCTCGTCATCAACAAGATCGACCTTGCGCCGCATGTCGGGGCCTCGCTGGAGAAGATGGACACCGACGCCAGGCGGATGCGCGGCGAACGGCCCTTCGTGATGACCAACCTGAAGAAGAGCGAGGGGCTGGAGCGCATCATCGGCTTCATCGAGGCCAAGGGCGGCCTTGTGTCGCAGGCCGCGGCCAAGGTTGATTGAAGGCTCTCGTTAACGATTGCTCATCGTCATTCCGGGACGATGCCAACCGGTCCGCGCGTAGCGCGGCCCGATGGTATCGAACCCGGAATCTCGAGATTCCCCGATGTGCTATTGCACATCTGAGGTTCGTGCTTCGCACGCCCCGGAATGACGAGCGACATTCAAAACAGCCGCGCTTTAGAATCGTTCTTTCCCGCCTCGTCGGAACCAAATCGGACTGCCGTTGTTAGCATCCTTCGGCTCTTGCCAGGACAACACCTCCCGGCAGCCTTGTCTGCTCCCGTTCGCCAACCGCAGTTGCCTAGCGATGACCACTCCGTCAATATCCGAAAACGGTTGGCTTCATTGTTTTCCGTTTGTTGCTGCCCCTATAAGCCCGTGATGTATTTTTGGTTGTTCGGCAACGCCTCATTTTCAGAGTAAGCGAGTGGTTCGGCTGGGTTTCATCATCGGGTTCATTGCGCTCATCGGGATTCTGCTCTCGGGGCTTGCGGCCTATCGCGTCCACGATCAGGAGCTCACCGTCGAGGGCATCGCGCTGGCGCGCGCGATCGACGTGCATGCAAGCCTGGTGCAGGACCGACTGACCGAGCGCGAGCTGCTCGCCCGCGTCTCCTCCGGCCTGTTCCGCGCGCCCTCGGTGATCAAGGCCAACATGCTGGAGCCGCTGCGTGCCTCGATCTATGCCTTCAAGACCGATTTCGTGGTCGCGACCTGGATCGCCCGGCTCAAGCCGACCGAACTCGACGCCGCGCGCGCCGAGCTTGCCCACGCCGGCTTTTCGAACCCCGCGGTCCGCGACGACGACGACCAGCCGCTCGATGCCAGCGCGCTCGGCGAGCCGCTCGACGTCGTGATGGACGTCGAGCCGCGCAACGACGTCACCATGGCGTTTCCCGGCCGCGCCCTCGACCATCATCCGATCCTGGGGCCGATGCTCGCGCAGGCCATCACCGAGGGCAAGACGGTGTCGTCGGATCCGCTGCACCTGCTGCGCCTCGACGGGCCGATGGGCCTCGTGCTGGCCGCGCCCGTGCTGCAGGGAGGCGGTAGCGCGCCGGCGGGTTTCGTCACTTTCTCCTATGAACTGGCGCCGCTGATGCTGGCGAATGACGACCTGTCGCTGTTCTCGGTGGTGCTGAAGGATCCGCGCGACAACAACAGCGAGCTGATCGCCGATCGTCAGGGCAACGTCACCTCGCGCAAGCTGTCGCCGCAGGCGCCGCCGCCTTCCATCACCAGGACGGTGACGTTCGGCAGCCGCGACTGGACGCTCGCTTATTACGCCAAGACCAACGCGGTGCGGCATGCCGCGCAGACCGCCGCGGTGGTCGCGGCGATCGGGCTCGCGCTCACCATCATCGTTTGCGGACTGTTTGGTTATGTCGCCTACAACAATCTGCGACTCAGCCAGGAGATCCAGGTCCGGATCGGCTTCGAGCGCCGGCTGACCGCCGTGATCGACGAACTCAATCACCGGGTCAAGAACATCCTCGCCGTGATCCAGTCGATCGTGACCCGCACCTTGCGCCACGGCTCCGACATCGACGTCGCCCGTGAACTCCTGATCGGCCGCATCCACGCGATGTCGAACGTGGTCTCGCTGCTCAGCGAAAGCCAGTGGCAGGGCGTCAAGCTGAAGGGCCTGTTCGAGGCCCGCGCGATCCCGCACGCCGAGCGCATCGTGGTCAATGGCCCCGATATCGCGGTCTCGGCGCGCGCGGCGCAATCGCTGTCGCTGTTGTTCTTCGAACTGGCGTCGCATTCCGACGAAGGGCTGTCGCTGGTCGGAAAGCACCCGCATATCGTCGCGCAATGGGAAGTGACCGGCGAGGAGCCCGACACCACGTTCCATTTCCGCTGGGAGGAGTTCAATACCTCGGCGGCGACCCGCCGCGAGGACTCGGATTTCGGCGTGATCCTGCTCGACCGCGTCGCGCCGGAGGCGCTCGGCGGCGTCTCGAAGCGCTACTTCACCGACGTCAGCTACGTCTACGAACTCACCGCGCCGATGGCGACCGTCATCGATATGAGCGAACGCGATCGCACCGAAAAATTCGCCGCGTTACCGAAGGGGAAGAGGTAGGGCTCAGTCGCCGGCGACCAACTCCACCGTCGCCCCGGCCTTGAGCCGGGACGACATTCTTATTCTACTACCCGCCGCTGCCGCCGATCACGGCGCGGACGGTATCGTCGGGGCCGAAATCCTCCGCACCGTCGACATAAAGGAGCGCCGAGAGTTTGGAGCGCGCGCGGTTGACGCGGCTCTTGATGGTACCGACCGCGCAGCCGCAGATGGCGGCGGCGTCTTCATAGGAAAAGCCGGAGGCGCCCACCAGGATCAGCGCCTCGCGCTGGTCTTGCGGCAACTTGTCCAGCGCGGTGCGAAACTCCTCGAATTCCAGATGCGCGCTTTGCGCCGGCTGGGTCTTCAGGGTTTTCGCATAGCTGCCGTCGGCGTCCTCGACCTCGCGCCGCCGCTTCCGGTAGTCGGAGCGGAACAAATTGCGCAGGATCGTGAACAGCCACGCCGGCAGATTGGAGCCCGGCTGGAACGAGTCGATATTGGCAAGCGCCCGCAGCAGCGTCTCCTGCACGAGATCGTCGGCGCGATCGCCATTGCCGGACAGCGAGATGGCAAAGGCGCGCAAACTGGGAACCGACGCCAGGATATCGTCGCGAAGGGCATTGGTGAGAGGCATTAATCCCTCCCGTCGTTTTTGATTGCTTGATCGCCCGTGGCCCCCAATTGGGGATCGGCGTTGGGAACATCAAGCTTGCGGATCAGCTCTGCGAACCGGTCCGGCACCCCCTGGCGGACGACGTCGTCGTACATCGCCCGGAGCTGGTGGCCGATACGGGACTGGATTTCGGCGTTGAGGCCGCCCTGCTTCCCCGGCGCCGCATTCCTGCTGGCTTGAGACTTTACATCTTTCATGACCTGTTCCACGCTTCCCCGAGGGTTAAGTCCCTGTAGCTTCAAGAATTATCCTTATACGAGGTCTTCCGAATGGAGCTAATTCCAGTCCGGGCCAAAAGTTCCGGCCGGGAATGGAACTTTTATCGGACTGGGGCGTAGACAGCCACATCAGGGGAACCGGGCCACCCCGTCGGCACGTTTGGCCCAAACAAGGATGGAGTGGGGATGTCCCGATCACAGCTCGTTGCTGAACATTTGCCGCTGTTGCGGCGCTATGCCCGTGCGCTGACCGGGAACCAGCAATCCGGCGACGCCTATGTCGGGGCCATGCTGGAGGCCCTGCTGCAGGACGCCTCGCTGCTTGACGAGCAGCACGGGGCCCGCGCCGGGTTGTTCCGGCTGTTCACCCAGATCTGGAATTCGGTGTCGCTCAACGACGATGCCGAGGTCGCTACCCTGCCGATGCCGCCCGAGCGTCGGCTGTCCAACATCACCCCGATGCCGCGCCAGGCCTTCCTGCTGCTGTCGCTGGAAGGATTTTCCGAAGAGGAAGTCGCCTTCATCCTCGGCACCGACGTCGCCGAGACCCGCAAGCTGGTCGACGTCGCCGGCCGTGAGATGGCCGCCGAGATCGCGACCGACGTGTTGATCATCGAGGACGAGACCTTCATCGCCATGGACCTCGAGAGCCTGGTGCGCAATCTCGGCCACCGCGTGATCGGCGTCGCCCGGACCCATACCGACGCGGTGGCGCTCGCCAAGAACAAGAAGCCCGGCCTGATCCTCGCCGACATCCAGCTCGCCGACGGCTCCTCCGGGCTCGATGCCGTCAACGAATTGCTGCGCACCTTCGAAGTCCCGGTGGTGTTCATCACCGCCTATCCCGAACGCTTCCTCACCGGCGAACGCCCGGAGCCGGCGTTTTTGATCTCAAAACCGTTCCAGCCCGCAATGGTCTCGGCGGTGGCCAGCCAGGCGCTGTTCTTCCAGCGCAACTCGCGCAACCGG
>Ga0075522_10002880_pt1 | contig 12666 bp, 12 predicted proteins | sample NGEPerA_FD_74796 | JGI IMG/M metagenome (GOLD analysis project Ga0075522, IMG submission 74796) | Arctic peat soil microbial communities from the Barrow Environmental Observatory site, Barrow, Alaska, USA - NGEE PermafrostL2-A | ecosystem: Environmental > Terrestrial > Soil > Wetlands > Peat ... | reverse complement strand
GTTCACCAAGGCCGAGTTCGGGACTCTCAACATCAAGCCCGCAACCTTCCACGGCGATTGGAACTACGTCATCACGCCGCATGCACCAGCCTGAAACGACAATCTGTGCGCGAGTCCTAAGTGCTCGTTTTTTCTTATCGGGCACCGCTGATTTCGTCGGCACCGAGCTTGCGATTGGCCTCCTCCGCTCTGGGCGTTTCGCCCGCGGAAGAGAGGCCAGGGATGCACGACGCAGCTCGCGACCAACTGATTCGAGACCACCTTCCTCTGGTCCACCGAGTGGCGGGGCGCCTGCGCGCATCTTGGCGCGACAGCGGGCTGGAGATTGACGACCTCATCAGCAGTGGCACCGTTGGCCTGGTTCAAGCGGCCGACCGGTTCGATCCCACGAAGGGCGTCAGCTTCAAGACGTACGCAGAGATCGTGATTGAGGGCGCCATTCGTGACGGTGCTGGCCGCGGCAGCAACTGGTTTGGCCGTCGCGCTGCCGGGAGCGTAGCGGTCGTGCATCTCGAGGATCTGGCCCCCGATGGCTACGAGGGTTGGCTCGGGCAAGCTCACGACGGCGAGCGCCTCGTCCCCGCGCTGTGGAACGGACGCCCCTTTCTCCAACCGCCCCACGAGAGCGATCTCGATGTTCGATCCCGTCTTGCCGACGAGATCCTCCACCTACCCGATCGCGAGCGTCGAGTGGTCCAACTCTGCTTCGACGAGGGTAAGAAGCTCACGCACGCGGCGCAGGAGATGAAGATCCGACTGCCACTGGCGTCGCGGCTTCGCAAACGGGCTCTACGACGCCTTCATCACGCTATCGGCGAGGGCCGAAAGCAGCTGCCCGAATGGGCGGTGGGAAGAGGGCTTGCCCCGTGATCTCTGGCATCTTTGTACGGCCCAATGGCCGCCGCAGTTGGAGCGGCGGATCGGAGTGTGCGTGAGCACAAGCTCCGATTTCGCGCCCGGCCTCGTCGGCACGCGCTATCTTACGACCCAGGAGGCGGCCGCCTACCTCCGCTTCCGGTCACCATCTGGCGTCTGGAACTTGGCGCGTCGAGGCGGTGTGCGCCCCCTGCAGCGGGGTCGCACCGCACTCTGGACAGTCGAGATACTAGACAGGATGTTGCGATCACCGGCCGGAGCGCCGGGCGTTTCCGAGGAGGGAGCCGATGCAAAAAACGAAATATCCCGGCGTGTGGCGACTCCCATCGGGCGGATACCACGTCCGAACCTCCGCGATCGATCCACGGACCGGCCGGCTCCTGCCCCGCAAGCGGAACCTGCCGACGGCGACACTGGCGGAGGCGATCCAGGAGGTCGCCCGGCTTCGTCAGATCGCCAAGGCCGGTGGCACCGTGCGGGACCCAAAGCGGCCGACGCTTACGGCCTTCGCGCGATCCTGGCTCGAAACACATCTCCCTCGAATGACGTCCGATCTCGCCAAGGCGCGGTACACCGAGGCGCTCGACCTCCACGTGCTGCCTGATCTGGGCGCGTTCTTCGTCGACCAGATCCGCGATCACGATCTCGAAGCCTGGTTGGTGAAGCCGCGGAAGGATCGGCGCGGCGGGAAGTATTCGCCTCACACCCTGAACGGTTGGTGGCGGGTGCTCAAGATGGTCATGCAGGCGGCCGCCCGAAAATACTACCTGCCCGACCCGACGGCCGGCGTGAAGCCGCTGCCGTTGCCGCAGCGGGAGCATGAGAATTCGATGACCCCGACTGAGCTGCGGGCGTTCCTAGAGGCCACGCGGTCGCTTCATCCGAAGTGGTACACGCTGGCCGTCCTGGGATTCACACTCGGGATGCGTCCCGGTGAGCTTCGCCCGTTGCGCTGGGACGACGACATCGACCTCGACAGTGGCACCCTGACGATCCGTCGCTCGCAGCGCCGGCGCTACATCGGGCCGACGAAGACGAAGAGGGTCCGAGTGATCTCGCTCCCGACGGCGCTCGTCGACCTTCTCCGTGCCCACCGCGAAGCGATGAAGGGCTCCGCCGGCTTCGGCCAGATGGCGTTTCCCCCGAAGGGCGCGCCCGGCATCGCGATCGGGATGAAGCGGTTGCAAAGCTTCGCCAGTGCCATCGGCCTGCCTCCCCGGAAGCTGCGCGGGCTGCGCTGGGACGTCGACATCGACTTGGCCGCAGCAGTCGTGCGACGGCCGAGCGGCGAGGCCCTGAAGCTGTCTCAGGAGGCCGTGGACCTGTTACAGAAGCGCCGGGACGGGATGAACGGCTACGCGGCGGCCGGTGATCTGCTGTTTCCGTCCGACGTCGGCGGCTTTGTCTCGCCGTCGTGCCTCGACAAGCCGTTCCGCACGATCGCTGAGGCTGCAAAGATCAAGAAGCTCATCACGCCGAAGGCAATGCGCCGCACGGCTCAGGATCTCTCGCGCCTGGCGGGGGTGAACGACCTCGTGACCCGCGCCGTCAGCGGTCACAGCGACGTCGCGATGCAGGAGCTTTACAGCACGATCCGCGGCGACGAAATGAGGAAGTCGCTGGCGGCCGTCGTGCAGCTCGTCGGCCTACCTTAGGGAGCATCGTCCAAGGGCCGTGGCCCTCTCCGGAGAGCCTTCCGCAGATGGCGCGTTGTTGGCGCCGCGCTCACAGGGCTCGGGTAGGCCCGCCTGATCCACCGTTACCGTCCATCTGGGCGACGCCGATGATCATGAAGATCGAGGGTCTCGCCGAACCGAACGGACCGCAGGCGTACCTCATAACCGTCATACTCGTCGAGGTGATCCTTGCCGGGCATCGACCTGCGCCCGTGGCGCCCGGCGACCGACCTACCCGAAAGCGAAACCGACGGATCGAAGGTGCAACTCCCAGCGCCGTGCGGAAAGCACCACGTCTACTATCAGGCAGCTCTTCGCTGGGCGGCGATGCGAGGGCTCTACCACTACTTCGACACCGCGTGCGACTGCGGCAAGGCGTACCTAGTCAGGACCGAGACCGACGGAGAGCATTTCAAAGCCGAAGGCGAAGGGCCTGCAATCGATGCCGCCTACGAGGCCATCCAGGGCGACGAGATGATCTTTCAGGACGGCGACGCTGAGTTCGCGTGCAAGCGGCTTCCACAGCTGGATCGCTGCTGGGGCCGCCAGCACCTTTGCGCCGCCTCCCGTACCGATCCGGGACGAGTCCCGGGACGAGTTGGTCGTCCCGGAGCGGGTTTTTGCGGGTTTCTGTGGAACGATAGGCCGCCGCGGGACCCTACCTAACGACCCGAAAACACCTGATTTTTTAGAGCGGGAGAAGGGGTTCGAACCCTCGACGTCCACCTTGGCAAGGTGGCACTCTACCACTGAGTTACTCCCGCGAAATGAGCCAGACTTTTAGGGCAAAAGCACCGCCCGGTCAAGGTTCAGCCGCAGGCGGCGGGCGGATAAATTTTCACGTCCACCTCACGCGCATAGTGCACGAGCGCGGGTGCCTCCGACGCTACCGTCAGGCCAGCGGCCGCGATCAGGGTTTGCTGCAGGGCCGTCGCGATCGCCGGCTGTAGCGGATAAGGTTGGTGGAAGACGCGCGCCGACTTCAGCTTCCCGCCGGTCGACGCGTAGAGCAGATACCGCTCGGCCAGGAAGAACTCCAAGCTGCCTGCTTCCGCAGGCGCGACCTGGCCGGTCGGGCGATAGCGGCAGGCGAAGCGCGCGTCGGTCGTCTTCGAGAGCCGCCGGGAGCGGTAGTCGATCTCGGTCTCGCGGCCGGCGCCCTCCCCGACCCCAGCCACGCCCATCGCGATGCGCGCGTGAAAATACGGCAGGTGGTACCCGACGCGCGCGCCCGCCACGGCCAGGCGGCTGGCGGCGTCGAGGCTGAAGAACCAGACCCCCGGCGCACGCCCGTCGCGCTGGACGTAGGTGCGCAGGTTGAGCTCGTGGAACGCCGGCGCCAGCGGCACCCGCGGCCACAGCGCGGCGCGCGTGAGCGGGATCGTGAACGGGACGATTCCGAGGTAGGCCGCGCCGTCGAACGTGTCGACCTCCAGCCCCGGGGGCAGCACGCGGGCGATGGCGCCGGCGGCGATCGGCCAATGCAGGAAGCCCAGGTCGCGCCAGATCTGACGCATGACCGGCCGCTTGGTCGGGCGCTCGCGCATCCGCGCCCGCTCGCGGTCGGGCACCGGGGTCATGCCGAAATCCGATCGGAAATTCGCTCGAAGATCGCCACCACCTCGACGTGGAAGGTCTGCGGCATCAGGTCCAGCGCGATCGCCTGGGTCAGATGAAAGCCGCCCGCCGCCAGCGCGCGCGCGTCGCGACCCAGCGTTTGCGGATCGCACGAGACGTAGACGATCCGGTGGCGCGCCCGCCGTGCTGCCTCCAGATGCAGTCGATCGGCCCCCTCGCGCGGCGGGTCGAGGAGCACGGTGTCGACCGCGACCGCCGCTGGCCGTGCCGACCAGATCGCGCCGGGTGCGTTGCGCGCGCCGCGGGATCGGGCCGCCGCGTCCCCGTCGGAGGCGTAGACCGCAGTCGCGACGCTCAGGAGCCGACGGGTGAAATTTCCGCTGCCGGCGTAGAGCTCGCCGACCGCACCGGGCGATGGGCCGACCGCCTCTCGGACCGCCGCCACCAGCGCGGCGTTGGCGGCCCGACCGACCTGCGCGAAGCCGCCGGCCGGAATCGCCAACGGCGCCCCGCCCGGCTCGGCGACGTCGACCTCGGCGCGGCCGAGCGTCGGCTTGCCAGCCAGAGACAAACCGACCACCCCGGCCGCCTCCAGGCGATCGATCTCGCTCCGGGCGTGCGCGGCGGCGGCCTTTGCGTCGGCCTGCACCAGGTTGACGTGCACCCCTTCGGCGCCGGCCTGCACGTCGAGCTCGGTGCCGGCCGTCAGGCCGCCGGCCAGCCTGCGCAGCGCTGGCAGCGCCCGGGCCAACTCGGGCCCGAGCAGCGGGCAAGACGTAACGTCGACGATCTCGTGCGAGCGCCGGGCGTGAAATCCCAGTCGGCCGCCCGATCCAACCGTTAGCTTGGCGCGATCGCGGTACCCAAAAACCGGACCCGCGGGCGCGATCGCAACGATCGGCGTGCCCAACGCGCGTTCGACGATGCGCCGCTTGGCGTCCCGCTGCACGTCGATCGAGACGTGCTGCCACTGGCAACCACCGCAGGCGCCGAACAGCGGGCAGACCGGCGCCACGCGGTCCGGGCTTGGGCGCTCGATCGCGACCAACTCGGCCCAGGCCACCCGCGCCTTCTCGCGTTCCAGGCGCGCCCGCACCCGCTCGCCGGGCGCCGCCAACGGCACAAAGGTGGCCCGGCCATCGTTCGGTCCGCTGGCGCCTCGGGGATCGCGCTGCCGGCCGACGGCGTCGCCGCCAGGCGCCAGCCCGTCGATCTCGATCGTGACCTCTTGCATCGGCCTACGGGAAGGCCTGCGCGGCCCGGCCCCGCTCGAGGCTGAAGTCGAAGTAGCCGTCCAGCGTCCCACCCACCAGCGGGGCCGGGGCCGGGCGGAGGTTCTCGATTGCATTGATGACCGCGCCGTCCTGCAGGACCAGGTGAAAGTTGGCGCGCAAGCGCTCGCCGTAGTTGATGACGAAGTCCGAGCCAATCGGCGTGCGCATTTCGGGCGGCAGGTCGGATTGCTCCGCCTGGCCGAAGTTCAGGAATTCGATCCAGGAGACGGCGGCGGGAGCTGTCTTCGTGGCCGGCGTGTCGACGGCGTCGGCCGAGATGTTGGCGGTCGGGCAGGTGCTGAGCAAGGCCAGCGACGATCGGAGGTCGGTGTCGGGCGTGATGTAGATCCGGGGATAGGCGGCCATCACCGACGTACCACCGTCCAGCGCCGCGCCGCCATCCAGCGCCGTGGCGGCGGCGTCGGGCGCTCCGGCCTCGATTCCACCGTCGGTCGTGCCACCGTCGCCGGCGGCGCTGGCGCTCCAGTCGCACCAGGGCGTCGGGGTCTGGTCGTAGAGCGGCTCGGTCACGTTCCAGTCGGGCTGCCCACCGATTGTTCGCCCCCGCACGCAACGCGCGACCTCATACGAATCCTCGACATCGAAGTAGAGCGTGTCGTTGTACTGAATGGCCAGACCGGTGCCCTGCATCCGTAGGATCAGACGATTCTTGAGGTTGCTGCTCGTCGACAGATCTTCGATCGGCTCGCCGGCGAAGAACGTGGGCTGCAGATCGTAGGCTCGCGGAACCGCGGGGTTCCCCTGCATGGGGGGTGTCCCATAGTTGGAGCCATTGCTGCCGCAGCCGTTCACCCACAACGAGCCCTTGGCCGAGCCGGAGCCGCTGCCGACCGTGCAACCCGCGACCGAGGCAGCCAACAGGACCAAGGCCGCCAGCGATCCCGCCCGCTCCCAGCGCGTCGGTCGACGGTGGGGCGCCTTCATGGCGTCGCGCTCCGAGCCCGTACCGGGGTGCCACGTTGGGCGCCCACCCTGTGGGCTGCGGAACCATCGCGGCGCGCGATCTCCAGTTGACCGCCACTGCCCACATATGCGATGAGCACCCCCGGATCCACGTCGGAGAAGGTCCGACCGACCTGGGGCTCGAAGCGACCCTCGCTGCCGTCGACTTCGATCGTGACCCCGGCGCCCGCCAGAGCCTCCGCCGGCAAGGAGGTGATGAGGTTGCCGAACCCATCGACGTGGATGACCTCGCCCTGCAGCACGCCGTCGCGGCGCTGGAGCGGCGGCGCCCCCAGATCGATCATCTTGGTAACGACCGGTCCGGCGTCGGCGGGATTGGCACCGGAGGCCAATCGGCCGGCGGTGGGCGCGAACACGTCGCGGCCGTGAAACGTCGGGCTGACCGGCTCGCGCCGGAAGGCCGCCGCCTCGATCCAATAAATCTTTCGCGGCGGCCGGGCGGCCAGCGACAGCACGCCGTTGTCGGGGCCGATGAAGAACGAGCCGCCCGATTCGACCAGCAGATCGGCCCGCTCGCCGCCCACCCCCGGATCGACCACCGCGACGTGGATCGAGCCCGCGGGGAACAGCGGCGCGGCCTGCGCGAGCGCCACCGCGCCGGCCGCCACGTCCTGCGCCGGCACGCCGTGGGTGATGTCCACCAACGTGGCCCGCGGCGCGATCGACAGGATTACCCCCTTCATGGCGCCAGCGTAGCCGTCGCGCGTACCGAAATCGGTGGTGAACGTCACGACCGGCATGCCCGCGCCAGTATCGCACGCCGCGCCGGGTCCCGCCCGTTACACACGGCCCGTGGCGGGGTTACAATGAGAACGACCATGGACAAGACTGTCGCCAGCGCCGACGAGGCGGTCGCCGACTTCTTCGACGGCGCCACGCTGATGGCCGGTGGCTTCGGCCTGTGCGGGATCCCGGAGAACTTGATCGCGGCGCTGCGCCGCAAGGGGACCAAGGGGCTGACCATCATCTCCAACAACTGCGGCATCGACGACAAGGGGCTCGGCATCCTGCTGGCCAACGGGCAGGTCAAGAAGATGGTCTCGAGCTACGTGGGCGAGAACAAGATCTTCGAGCGCCTCTATCTCGACGGCAAGCTGGAGGTGGAGATGACGCCCCAGGGGACGCTGGCCGAGCGCATTCGGGCCGGCGGCGCCGGCATCCCGGCCTTCTACACCGCCACCGGCTACGGCACGGTCGTCGCCGAAGGCAAAGAGACCCGCGAGTTCGACGGGCGGCCCTACGTGCTCGAACGGGCGCTCACCGCCGACTTCGCGCTGGTCAAGGCCTGGAAGGGCGATCGTTTCGGCAACCTAGTCTATCGAAAGACCACCCGCAACTTCAACCCCATGATGGCGGCGGCCGCCAACGTCACGATCGCCGAAGTCGAGCAGCTGGTCGAGCCCGGGCAGATCGAGCCCGACCAGGTTCACTCGCCGGGGATCTACGTGCAGCGGATCATCAAGGGAGAGAAATTCGAAAAACCGATCGAGCAGCGGACGGTGCGCAAGGCCGGCCCCGCCGCCGGTTCAGGCGGCGGCGCAGCCGCCGGCAAGGGGCGCGCCTGATGCCGCCGCTGACGCGCGATCAGGTCGCCCAGCGCGCCGCCCTCGAGCTGCGCGACGGGATGTACGTCAACTTGGGGATCGGGATGCCCACCCTGGTCGCCAACTTCGTGCCGGCCACCACCAACATTGTCCTGCAGTCCGAAAACGGCATGCTCGGCATAGGCCCCTTTCCCGACGAAGGTCAGGAAGACGCCGACCTCATCAACGCCGGCAAACAGACCATCACGGCGCTGCCCGGCGCGGCCTACTTCTCGTCGGCCGAGTCGTTCGCCATGATCCGCGGCGGCCACATCGACTGCGCCATCCTGGGCGCCATGCAGGTGGCCGAGAACGGCGATCTCGCCAACTGGATGATCCCCGGCAAGATGATCAAGGGGATGGGGGGCGCCATGGATCTGGTGGCGGCCGCCAAGCGGGTGATCGTGATGATGGAGCACGTCGCCAAGGGCAAGGCCGCCCCGGGCGTCGCGCCCAGCGAAGAGAAGAAGATCCTGCGGCACTGCAGCTTGCCGCTGACCGCCGTGCGCGCGGTGCACCGAATCATCACCGACCTGGCGGTGCTCGACGTGACGCCGGCGGGTCTGGTGCTGCGCGAACGGGCCCCCGGCGTCGCGGTCGAGGAGATCCAGTCGAGGACCGAGGCGACGCTGATCGTCGACGGCGCCGTGCCCGAGATCGCCACCGCCTGAGGCCCATGGGCGAGCGCGGGCGCTTCGAGACCACGGCCGGCATCCCGCTCGAAGAGCTCTACGATGGCGAGAGCCTGGCCGCGCGCCAGCCGCCCTTCGATCCGGCCCGCGATCTGGGCCGCCCGGGCCACTTCCCGTTCACACGCGGCATCCACGCGCGCATGTACCGCGAGCGCCCATGGACCATGCGCCAGTACGCCGGCTTCGGCACCGCCACCGAGTCGAACCGCCGCTACAAGTTCTTGCTGGCTTCCGGGCAGACCGGCCTGTCGGTGGCCTTCGATCTGCCGACCCAGATGGGGCGCGACGCCGACCACCCGCTGGCGCGCGGTGAGGTCGGGCGGGCCGGCGTCTCGATCTCCTCGCTCGACGACATGCAGGTCTTGCTGGATGGACTGCCGCTCGAGCGCGTGTCGACGTCGATGACCATCAACGCCACCGCGGCCACCCTGCTCTGCCTCTACATCGCCGTGGCCGACGAGCGCGGGATCCCGCGCGCCGCCCTCGCCGGCACCGTGCAGAACGACGTCCTCAAGGAGTACATCGCCCGCGGGACGTACATCTATCCGCCCGCGGCCTCGCTGCGCCTGTGCGCCGATCTCTTCGCCTACTGCGCGCGCGAGGTGCCGCGCTGGAACACCATCAGCATCAGCGGCTACCACATCCGCGAGGCGGGCAGCGACGCCGTGCAAGAGGTGGCCTTCACGCTGGCCGACGGCATCGCCTACGTCGAGGCGGCGCAGGCGGCGGGGCTGGCGGTCGACGACTTCGGGCCGCGGCTGTCGTTCTTCTTCAACGCCCACTCCAACCTGCTCGAGGAGGTGGCCAAGTTTCGGGCCGCGCGGCGCCTGTGGGCGGGGATCATGCGCGATCGATTTGGGTCTAAAGATCCCAAGTCGCAGATGCTGCGGTTTCACGCCCAGACCGCCGGATCGACGCTGACCGCCGCCGAGCCGCTCAACAACGTCGCGCGCACCACCATCGAGGCGCTGGCCGCCATCCTGGGCGGCGCGCAGTCGATCCACACCAACGGCTACGACGAAGCGCTGGCCTTGCCTACGGAGTCCTCGGCGCGCGTCGCCCTCCGTACACAGCAGATCCTGGCCCACGAGAGCGGCGTGGCCGACGTCGTCGATCCCCTGGGCGGCTCCTACGCCATCGAGGCGCTCACGGGGCAGATTGAATCGCGCGCCACCGCGCTCATCGCCGAGATCGACCGCCGCGGCGGGATGGTGGCGGCCATCGCCGACGGATTCCCGCAGCGCGAGATCGAGCGGCGGGCGCTCGAGCACCAGCGCGCCGTCGAGCGCGGCGAGCGCGTGATCGTCGGCGTCAACCGGTACACCGAAGGGGCGGACGAGCCGCCGCCGCTGCACCGGCTGGACCCGAGCTTGGCGGCCACGCAGATCTCGGCCCTGGCGCGACTTCGCGCCGCCCGCGACGAAGATCGATTGCGCGGCGCGCTAGCCGGTCTGCGCAAATCCGCCCGAGGTTCGGACAATCTGTTGCCGGCGATCCTCGACGCCGTCAAAGCTCGTGCCACGCTCGGCGAAATCGCCGATGTTTTTCGCGAGATTTTCGGGGAATATCGACCCGCCTAGCCTGTTTCCCCCTCCTGCGAGGTTTTGGATTGCGTGGTGGACGGGAAAGGGGTTACCGTTTTGGGAGTTGCTCACGTTTCGAGTGTGCCGGCCCAAGGGGCAGCGCGCTCGGGAGTAACCGGGGGATGACGGGACGATGACGAAGTCGGATCTCATCGATGTGTTGTGCGAGACACAGAAGGTACCGAAGGGGCGGGCCGAGTTGCTCGTGCACGTGATCTTCGACTCGATGGAGGCGTCGCTCAAGCGCGGCGAGCGGATCGAAATTCGGGGCTTCGGCAGCTTCGAGATCCGCAACTACCGTCCGTACGAGGGTCGCAACCCGCGCACCGGCGTCACGGTCAGCGTGCAACCGAAGCGCCTACCCTTTTTCAAGGTCGGCAAGGAGCTCAAGGAGCGCGTCAACGCAGGCGCGGATCTCGCGGTCGGCCAGCCACCGGAGCGCGCCGGCGCCAAGCGCGCGCCTGGATCGAACGGCGTCGGCGACGGAACCCCGAACCCGGCGCCGGTGACCAAGACGGGGCCGCTCTCCGAAGGCGCGGCCGAGAACGCCGACCCCTCGCCCAGCGGCGTCTCGCGCGCGATCGCTTGAAAAAGGACCCTCAGAGGGTCCTTTAGATCCCCCGCGACGACCGCCGCCGGGCAAAGCCCGTCGGCGCTCACGCGATTAAGCCAGTCCGGTGGCTTGGCTGCCCCGGTTCGGTCGATCGAGCTTGGCGATCCGCAACGGCGCCGAGAATGCGTGGCGGCCCAGCGCCCCGAGCAGCGCCCGTTTTCGATCGGCGAGCACCTCCGATCCCGAGACGCGCGCGGCGTAGAGTGCTTGTACGCGGCGATCGAAGAGCATCAGCGACAGCCACAACCGGTAGCCGCGGGGCGCGTAGAGCAGCGCCGCCAGCCGGTTGTCGAGCTTCAGCTCGCGACCCACCACCGCGCGCGCCACCGCGGTGCCGTAGCCGGCGAAACCGAAGTCGCGCGATCGCAAGGCCGCGGCGATGGCCGCGGCGGCGATCGGCCCCTGCTCGAGCCCGACCGCGATCCCCTCGCCGGTGAGCGCGTCGATGCCGGCGGCGTCGCCCACGCACAGCAAGTGCGGCGCCGCGATGCGGGCGGTGGCCCGATACCGCCAGGCCGGCCAGCCGCGCGCGCCGCGCGGCAGCGTGACGCCGTAAGGTCGTAACCCCTCGCGCAACAGCGCCTCGATGGCGGCGCCAGACAGCTTGCGCGTCGGCGTGTGCATGGCCCCCACGTTCAACCGCCCACCGGGGACCGGGAAGAGCCAGAGGTAGCCCCGCAGCCCGCGCGCCATCGGTGAAAAGTCGTAGATCATACGGCCGGCGTGCAGGTCCGAGAGCTGCGCCGGCGCGTCGACCTCGGCCTGAAACAGGCGCAGCGGCGGCCGGTCATCGACCGCCAGCGCGCGCCGGACGCGGCTGCCGGCCCCGTCCGCCCCGACCAGCACCCGGGCCGTCAACCGGCGGCCCGCACTGGTCGCGATGCGCACCAGGCCCGCCCGGGCATCGACTTCGAACGAGGCCAGCCCCTCGCCGGTGGCGATCTCGACGCCGCGGACCCGCGCCTGCTCGACCAGGTCGGCGTCGAACTCGCGGCGGCGCACGACGTCGACCGGGCGGCCGAGGGTGACGTCGCCCGATCGGTGGCCATAAACGATGCGGCCCTGCCCGCAGGCGACGCGTGGCACGCGAATCGCGAGGCCCAGCGTCGCCAACGCCGCGTGCGCGTGACCGGTGAGGCCGCCCCCGCAGGGCTTGTCGCGTGGAAAACTGGCCTTGTCGAGGACCAGGAGCCGCGGGGCCAGCGCCGGCTCCCGCGCGCAGAGCGCCACCGCCGTCGCGATGCCCGCCGGGCCGGCGCCGGCGACGACCACGTCGCGATCGACGGGCGCGGCCACGACGTCAGAGATGCGCCGAGAGCGTGACGGAGACCGAGACTGTGACCTGGCCGCTCGGAACCGGCGTGCCCGACGGGATCACCACCGTGGTGGCGGCGATGAACTCGAAGGGGGTCGACAGGCTGCCGGCATACATCTCAAAGGTGTGGTCGGCGCTGGGATCCTTCTGCACCTCGCCGGTCGGGTTGGTGCCGGCGGGAATCGCCGGGATGGTCCCGAACACCATGGCCCGCGTATCCTTGGGATCGGTCACCGTGTCGGGCGCCAGGTAGACGGTCACCGGCGGCAGATCGATGTTCAACGTGTTGTCCGAGATGGTGTATTTGACGCTGGCGATCGTGATGTTGCCGGTCGGAAAGCTGCTGAGGCCCGGGACTGCGTTGCCGAGGTTGATCTCGTTGGCGAGCGACTCGGGGATCTCGGCGGTGCAGACGTTGGCGTTGACGCCGCTGCTGTCGGGCGCGCAGACCAGCGGCGTGGTGGTGCAGTCCGGTGTCGGCAGCGGCTGCGG
>Ga0075522_10002872_pt1 | contig 12690 bp, 10 predicted proteins | sample NGEPerA_FD_74796 | JGI IMG/M metagenome (GOLD analysis project Ga0075522, IMG submission 74796) | Arctic peat soil microbial communities from the Barrow Environmental Observatory site, Barrow, Alaska, USA - NGEE PermafrostL2-A | ecosystem: Environmental > Terrestrial > Soil > Wetlands > Peat ... | reverse complement strand
AGCCGGGCTAGCCCGGCTTACCCAGCTAGCCCAGCTAGCCCAGCTAGCCCAGCTTGCCCGGCGGCTCGACGGTCGCCACTCCAGCGGACGAGGCCTCCGCTGCCGCTTGGAAGGCGACGGCCGGATGGAAGTGCCACCCGCTGAGGCGACGCTCGATCGAGGCCCGGTCGTGACCGGCGTCGGCTAGACCGGTGGCCAGCCGCAGGGCCCGGCGCCGCATCTGCTCGGGCTCGGACAGGCGCTGCTCGGCCGTCCACCGTCGGTGGCTGTGCTGGAGCGTGTCGGGCAGCCTGCTCAGGTGGCGGAGCGGGAGCGGCGGAATGTGCTGGCGCACGGCCAGCTCGCCCGGGCCCTGGGGGCGGGCCAGCTCGAACGTGATCAGTCGGGCCAGGGCCCTGCGGAACGGTGAGTTCTTGCCCATCTTGTCGCCGAGGCCGAGAGAGCGGGCCGTCTCGGGGAGGTGGAGGTCGAACCCGTCGCCGTGGACCTCGAGACCGTAGGTGAGGCGTCGGAGCAGCCAGGTGGTGCTCGGGCCGATGATGCCCAGCCAGTAGAGCTCGACATAGCGGCTGCACGGGTGCATGCCGTGGGGGTCGGCCACCGGGTCGACCCACTGCACGATGTGCAGGGTGGGGCCGTCGGCCGGGTGGACCACGGCGTCCGGTCGGGTGGGGACCGGTCGCAGTGGTCGGGGCGGCGGGGGGATGACAGTGGGGATGGACACGCGGTGCTCCTGGAGTCGGGACCCGGTCGGTGTGCTGGGCCGACCTGGTCGAACGGGTCACCCCAGCGTGCCGGGAGCTGCTTGCCGGGCACCTGGCCGGGAACCTGCCTGATCGGTGTGTCCCCGCCGATCCGGGCCGTCCCGGGCCGTTCCGAGCCCCCGGGCTGCCTCCGGCTACCTCCGGTTACCAGCGGCCGCGGTGTACCGAGTCCTCGAGGGTGCGGGTGGGTCGGGCGACGGAGGTGGACGGGGGGTCTGGGAGCGCGGGCCGGCCGAGCAGCACGGCCCCGAGCCAGCGCAGTCGGGTGGGCACGCCGAGCACTTTCTTCAGCGCCTCCTCACCCCGGAAGTTGCCGAGGAAGGCGGCACCGATGTCGCGGTCGGCTGCGCCGAGCAGCAGAGTCATGACGGCGAACGACGCGTCCACGTGCCAGTACGGGACGACCCACTCGACCTCGGTACCGTCGGCACGGACCTTGTCCGGCTCGACGTAGCGCTCGACATAGGCGTCGGGATCGGAGAAGGGCAGGACGACGACCGGCGCTCGGGACAGCCCTTCGAACCGGCGTGACCCGGCGCGCCAGCCGGCGTCGGTGGTTGCCTGCCAGTAGTGGTCGGTCTGCTCGGGTCCCTCCAGGACCACGAACTCCCGACCCTGGGTGTTGCCGGCCGAAGGCGCAGCCAGCGCCTCGGCCAGCATCCCGCCCACCAGTGACCGCTCCAATGCGGCATCCTGGAAGTTCCGCGTCATGTGCCGGCGCCGCACGGCCTCCGAGAGCTCCATGGCCGGCACGCTACTCACCCGAGTCCGAGTCGTCGGCGGGAGCACTGGAGCGGATCGGTTGTCGGCCGTCGATTACATGGCTACCGTGCGGGCATGCGCGAGCCCCCCGTCCTGTCCCGTCGGGCCCTCCTCGGCGGGGCGCTTTCCGGTGCGGCCGCACTCGGGCTCGCCGCCTGCTCGTCGTCGTCATCGTCGGGGACCACCACCACGACGAAGGCACCGGTGGTCCCCACCCGGATGCTGGTGCCGGGGGACCTGCCCAACCCCGCCGCCGCCGCCGGGACGGACCAGCTCCCCCAGATCAAGAACATCATCGTCGTGATGATGGAGAACCACAGTTACGACAACGTCCTCGGGATGCAGCGGGGCCGGGGCGACGGCTACACCCTCGACAAGAAGGGCAAGCCCATCGCCTCCAACCCATGGTCCGCCGCCGCCTCCGTCCCGCCCCCGGGGCCGACCGACTCGGTGCTCCGTGCGTTTCCGATGCCCACCCCGTGCCAGCAGTCGGCGCATCCCTACAACACGTGGAACGCGTACTGGGACTCGTTGAACGGCGGACGGATGGATGGTTTCGCCAACAGCCAGAGCGGGCCGGTGGCCATGGGATACCACGAGCTCGGCATCCTTCCGTTCGTCAACTCACTGGCCGCCACGTTCCCGGTCTGCGACCGCTACTTCTGCTCGGTCGGTGCCCAGACCTACCCGAACCGGCGGTTCTTGATGGCCGGCACATCGCTCGGTCTGCTGGGCGACACGTTCCCGTCGGCCGCGCCGCCCAACGGCACCATCTTCCAGTCCCTCAGCGCCCACGGGATCACGTGGAAGAACTACTACACCTCGCTTCCGTCGGCCCTCATCTGGCCGTACCAGGCCTCGTTGCCGGGATTCTCCGCGCACCTCACCAAGATCGACCAGTTCTACGCCGACGCAGCCGCCGGCACGCTCCCGTCGGTGAGCATGGTCGACCCCGACTTCGATACGCAGTCCGAGGAGAATCCCCAGGACGTCCAGTACGGGGACCAATTCCTGGCCAAGGTGGTCAACGCCGTCATGGATTCGCCCCAATGGCCCCACACCCTGCTGGTCTGGACCTACGACGAGTCCGGCGGGTACTTCGACCACGTGGCCCCGCCTCCGGCGGCGGTGCCCGACACGGTCCCGCCGACCCTGTCGCCGGGTGACCGGCCGGGCTCGTTCGACCGCTACGGCTTCCGGGTGCCCGCCGGCGTGGTCTCGCCGTATGCCAAGAGGGACTACGTGTCCCATGCGGTCCACGACCACACTTCGTTCCTCAAGCTGGTCGAGACCAAGTGGAACCTGCCGGTCCTCACCAACCGGGACGCGGCGGCGGACGACCTGCTCGACAGCGTGGACCTGGCCGCCCTGCCGGCCTTTCTCAAGCCACCGAAGCTGGCCGCCGGGCCGGACCCCGCGCTGCAGGCCGGGTGCCTGTCGACCGGCCCGGGGACCATTCCTCCGGCGGGGTACGTGACCACCGCCTGACCCCGGCCGACCGTCGTCCAGGGCCGGGCGACAGCCCCGAATGGCAGCAAGGTCGGCGAGCCCATGCCGGGGAGGGAATGTCGACCTCCCTGGTAGCGTTTATCCCGTCGTAGAGCAGTGCACGGGGTGCCGGCACAGTGGGATCCCGCGCGCCGCCCCGTCGAATCGTCAGGAAGCGAGACCGCCGTGCCCACCTTCAGAGAGATGCTCGCCGCCGCCAAGGCCAACATCCGGGAGATCACCACCGAGGAGGCCGAGGTTGAGCTCGCCCAACCGGGGACCGTCATCCTCGACGTCCGCGAGCCCGACGAGTACGAGCAGGGCGCCCTGGCCGGCTCGGTGCATCTACCCCGGGGCAACCTGGAGTCCTCGATCGAGGGCCGCATCACCGACAAGTCGGCCCACGTGCTGGTCATGTGCGCCGGTGGGGTGCGGTCGGCCTTCGCCGTCGACACCATGCAGCAGCTCGGCTACACCGACGTCGCCTCGATCATGGGCGGCTTCAACCGGTGGAAGGACGAAGGGCGGGCCTGGTCCGCCCCCCGCACCCTCACTCCCGAGCAGCGCAATCGCTACCAGCGCCACCTCCTGCTGTCCGAAGTGGGCGAGACCGGCCAGATGAAGCTCCTCGACTCGAAGGTCCTGCTGCTCGGTGCCGGGGGCCTGGGCTCGCCCGCCGCCCTGTACCTGGCCGCCGCCGGGGTGGGCACCATCGGCATCATCGACATGGACGTGGTCGACGCCTCTAACCTGCAGCGCCAGATCCTCCACAACACCGACCGGATCGGCGAGCGCAAGGTCGACTCGGCCAAGAAGACCCTCACCCTGATCAATCCCGACGTCAACGTGGTCACCTACGACGTGCGCCTCGGCGCGGACAACGTCCTCGACATCATCGACGGCTACGACGTCATCGTGGACGGGACGGACAACTTCCCGACCCGGTACCTGGTGAACGACGCATCGCTGCTGAAGCGGATCCCCGTGATCCACGGCTCCATCTTCCGGTTCGAAGGCCAGGTCACCGTCTTCAACCCCTACGAGGGTCCCTGCTACCGGTGCCTCCTGCCCGAGCCGCCCCCGGCCGAGCTGGCCCCCAGCTGCTCGGAGGCTGGTGTGCTCGGCGTCCTTCCCGGCATCGTGGGCTCGCTCCAGGCCGTCGAGGCCATCAAGGTCCTCCTCGGCATCGGCGACACCCTCGAGGGCCGACTGCTGGCCTACGACGCCCTCGAGCAGAGCTTCCGCACCTTCAAGGTCCGTCGCGACCCGGCCTGCCCGGCCTGCGGCCCCGACGCCGGCGAGATCGTGATCACCGAGTACGACGACCTGTGCATGCCCCACGTGATCGAGGCCCCGGCCGGCTGATCAGCCGCAGGCATCCTCGCCGAGGATGACGCGGACGGCGGCGGGCACGTCCGACACCTGGGCGTCCGGCTCCGGGCCGCCGAGGTCCCAGGTCCGACCCCGATGGAACCAGATGGTGCGGAGGCCGACGCCCTGACCTCCCCGGATATCGGCTGGCCCCGAGTCCCCGACCATCCATCCCTCGAGGCCGACGCCGCACCGGCGGGCGGCCTCCTCGAATATCCCGGGGTCGGGCTTCCACGAATCCACGAGGGCCGAGACGCAGACGGCATCCACCTCGTCCCCCAACCGCGTCACCTCGAGCTTGCGCTCCTGGGACTGCGGCCCGTTGGTGACCACCGCCACCTTCCAGCCGGCCGACCGGAGCCGGCGCAGCGCGTTCCGCGAGTCGACGGGGAACTCGAAGGCCCCCGGGTACTCCCGGTGATACGCGTGGACCAGGTCCTCGACCGGGTTGTCCACTGCGAAGCGGGACCGGACGCCGGCGAACAACTCGTCGCGTGGCCGCAATCCGTCGTCGTCCGCCACCACCAACCAGGCGCCGGCATCGTCGGGCAGCCCGTGCGCGTCGCAGAAGGAGCGTGCCCACCGTTCGAACGCCGCCTCGCGGTCGAGGAGGGTGTTGTCGAGATCGAACAGGGCGACCGGCATGATCGGGTTCTAGCGCCCACCCGGCCGGTGCGCCACGAGGGGCGCATTTTCTCGGCCGGTCCGGTTGACCGTAACCTGTGCTCCATGGCATCTGAGACCGGGTCAGGAACACCGAAGCACGAGCGGATCACCGACTCGGGGATCGCAATCAAGCAGGTCTACGGACCCGACGACCTCAGCGGCTGGGACCCCGAGACCGAACTCGGCACGCCCGGTAGCTACCCCTATACCCGGGGCATCCGCCCGGACATGTACCGGGGACGTCTGTGGACCATGCGCCAGTACGCCGGATTCGGGACGGCCGAGGCCACCAACGAACGGTTCAAGTTCCTCCTCGACGCCGGTCAGACCGGGCTGTCCTGCGCCTTCGACCTGCCCACCCAGATGGGCTACGACTCCGACCACCCCCGGTCGGAGGGCGAGGTCGGCAAGGTAGGCGTGGCCATCGACAGCCTGGAGGACATGCGGGCCCTGCTGGCCGGCCTGCCCCTCGACAAGGTCACCACCTCGATGACCATCAACGCCACGGCCGCCATCCTGCTCCTCTTTTACACCCTGGTGGCCGAGGAGAACGGCGTGGACCCGAAGCAGCTGGGCGGGACCATCCAGAACGACATCCTGAAGGAGTACGTGGCCCGGGGCACCTACATCTACCCACCCCGGCCGTCGATGCGCCTGGTGACCGACACCTTCTCCTACTGCGCCGAGCACCTGCCGGCCTGGAACACCATCTCGATCTCCGGCTACCACATCCGCGAGGCCGGCTCGACGGCCGTCCAGGAGATCGCCTTCACGCTGGCCAACGGCATCGCCTACGTCGAGGCGGCACTGGCCGCGGGTCTCAAGGTGGACGACTTCGCCCCCCGGCTGAGCTTTTTCTGGAATGCCCACAACAACCTGTTCGAGGAAGTGGCCAAGTACCGCGCCGCCCGCCGAATGTGGGCGAAGATCATGGCCGAGCGGTTCGGGGCCGAGGACGAGAAGTCGCTCCTGCTCCGATTCCATACCCAGACCGGCGGGTCCACCCTGACGGCCCAGCAGCCCCAGAACAACATCGTCCGGGTGACCGTGCAGGCCATGGCCGCCGCTCTCGGCGGCACGCAGAGTCTCCACACAAACGGATTCGACGAGGCCCTCGGCCTGCCGACCGAGCAGGCGGCCCGGATCGCCCTGCGCACCCAGCAGATCGTGGGCTACGAGTCGGGGATTGCCGACACCGTCGACCCGTTGGCCGGGTCCTGGTTCGTCGAGTCACTGACCGACGAGGTCGAGCAGGCCGCCTGGGACTACCTGGAACGGATCGACTCCATGGGTGGTGCCGTCGACGCCATCGAGGCCCAGTACATGCAGCAGGAGATCGAGCAGGCCGCCTATGCCTACGCCAAGGCCATCGACAGCGGCGACAAGGTCGTCATCGGGGTCAACAAGTTCGTGGACGAGCACGGTGTCCCGACCGACGTGTTCCCCATCGACGCGCAGCTCCAGCGCTCCCAGGTGGCCCGGGTGGGCCGGGTCCGGGCCGAGCGGGACCAGGCCGCGGTGGACGCCGCACTGGCCGACGTGGAGGCCGCGGCGCGGGGGACCCAGAACCTGCTGGTGCCGATGAAGGTGGCCCTGTCGAGGATGGCGACACTCGGCGAGGTGTCCGACGTGCTGCGGGGCGTCTTCGGGGAGTTCCACCCGATCGGCTGAAGCGGTCGGCTCAGGAGGGACGACCGGCCAGGAGGCGCTCGCGGAGCGGCCCCGGGGCGGCCGCGTCGATTGCCGTCCACGCCAAGGAGAGGGCGCCGTCCCGCACGGCGGCGTCGGCCGACGCGGTGATGCACGCGGCGGCGAACTCGGGCTGGTGGTTGACCGCGCCCTGTGCGTCGATGGCCACCAATGGGTGGATGGTCGGGACGGCGAGCGAGACGTTGGCCATGTCGGTCGACAGCGTGGGTCGGGCAACCCTGCGGTCGTCGAGGTCGAAGGTGCGCCCCAGCGCCTCGGCGTTGGACCGGTAGCGGCCGAGGAGCTCGCGGTCGCTCTCCATGTGGGAGTAGTCGGGGGCGAGCGGCGTGAACTCGACTCCGGCACCGGTGGCCCGGGCGCCGGCCTCGAAGCAGGATCGCACCCTAGGGATGAGCTGCTCGAGGCCCTGGACGGTCAGTGACCGGACCATGAACCGGCCCGTCACCCGGGCCGGAATGATGTTGGCCGCCTCGCCGCCGTTGGTGACCACACCGTGCAGCTGGTCGCCCGGCGGCAGTTGCTGGCGCAGGAGCCCGAGCGCGACCTGGGCGACGACCATGGCGTCGCCGGCGTTGACCCCCTGCCATGGGGCGGCCGAGGCGTGGGCCGTCCTCCCGGTGAAGGCCACGTCGAAGTGGTGGACGGCCAGGCAGGTGGCCTCCAGGCGCTCGGTGGCCCAGGGATGCACCATCATCGCCGCGTGCACGTCGTCGAAGGCACCGGCGTCGAGCATCAATACCTTTCCACCCCCGCCCTCCTCGGCCGGCGTGCCGAGGACCCGGACGGTGACGCCCAACTGGTCGGCCAGTGGGAGCAGGCCGAGGCCGGCACCCACGGCCGAGGCGGCGATGATGTTGTGCCCGCACGCGTGGCCGACGTCGGGGAGGGCGTCGTACTCGGCGCACACGGCCAGCACCAGGGGGCCGTCACCCGCCTCGGCCACGAAGGCGGTGGGCAGTCCGGCCGTCCCGGTGGTCACCCGGAAGCCGCCGCGCTCCAGGGTCTCGACGACCTTGGCGGCCGAGCGGACCTCGTCGAACGACAGCTCCGGATGGGCGTGGAGGTCATGGCTGAGGGCCAGAAGGTCGCCGAGATGGGCGTCGACGGCCTCCTGGGCCGCCTGCTTCTGCTCATCCGCCGGTGTCGTCCGGGCTTCGATCATGCGGGCTCCTCTCGGTCGGTGCGCATCGGTCGATCCGAGCAGCCCGTGTGCGCCCGTGCGCACCGCGGATCCGGCGGTACCTGGTCCTCGGCTACTCGATGACGGCGATCACGTCGCCGGGGCCCACCGACTCGCCCGGGGCGACCCGGACCTCCTTGACGGTCCCGGCCTTCTCGGCATTGACGTTGTTCTCCATCTTCATGGCCTCGAGCACGCAGACGGTCTGGCCGACCTCGACGGTGTCGCCCACGGCGACCAGGACCTTGACGATGGTCCCCTGCATGGGGACGGCCACCGTGCCCGATCCGGCACCGGCGGCCGCCGCCTTTGGGCGCTTGGGCGCGGCTCCCTTGGCAACCGCCCCGGCCGGGATGGCGACGGCGTCCCCCAGATCGGGTACCCACAGCTTCACTTGGAACCGTCTTCCGTCGACCTCGGCGGTCACGTCACGGAGCACCCGGGGGACGGCCTCCTCGCCGTCGACGGGGGCCGGAGCGGCGGGTGTCGTGTCGGCGGTGACGGCCGAGAGGTCGAGGGTCTGCTCGACCCAGTTGGTCGAGTGCTCGCCGGCCACGAAGTCCGGGTGGCTGAGGATGGCGACGTCGGCCGGCAGGGTGGTGGCCACGCCCTCGACCACGGTCTCCTCGATGGCCCGGAGCATGCGTCGACGGGCCGCCTCGCGGTCGTGGCCCCAGACGATGAGCTTGGCCACCAGATTGTCGTAGTACTGGCTGACGGTGTCGCCGGACTCGTAGCCGGCGTCGAGCCGGACGCCGGGACCGCCCGGGGCCACCATACGGATGATCGTGCCGGGTGAGGGGGTGAAGGCGCCGCCGGCCGGGTTCTCGGCGTTGATGCGGACCTCGATGGCGTGCCCGTTGCGCTGCACGTCCGCCTGGGTGAAACCGAGGGGCTCGCCCGAGGCCACCCGAAGCTGCCACTCGACGAGGTCGAGGCCGGTGACCAGCTCGGTGACCGGGTGCTCGACCTGCAGGCGGGTGTTCATCTCCAGGAAAAAGAACTCGCCGTCCTGGTAGAGGAACTCGACGGTGCCGGCGTTGACGTAGCCGCACGCCTTGACCACCTTGACCGAGGCCTCGCCCATGGCGACGCGCACATCGTCGGGGAAGTTCGGTGCCGGGCTCTCTTCGACCAGCTTTTGGTGGCGACGTTGGGCGGAGCAGTCGCGTTCGCCGAGCCACAGGGCGTTGCCGTGGGTGTCGGCGATGACCTGCATCTCGACGTGGCGCGGCCAGGCCAGGTAGCGCTCGACGTAGCACTCGTCGCGGCCGAAGTAGCTGAGGGACTCGCGCATCGCCGACTCCAACGCCTCTGCCGCGTCGTCGGGGCCGGCCACGACCTTCATGCCCCGGCCGCCACCGCCGTAGGCGGCCTTGATGGCCACCGGCCATCCGTGCTCGTTCCCGAAGGCCACGACCTGGTCGGGGGTGGTGAGCACGTCGGTACGCCCCGGAACCCCGGCGACACCCGCCTTCTCGGCGGCGTGGCGGGCGCTGATCTTGTCGCCCATGATCTCGATGGCCTCGGGCGGGGGCCCGATGAAGGTCACCCCGCGCTCGGTGATGGCGCGGGCGAAGTCGGTGTTTTCGGAGAAGAAGCCGTAGCCGGGGTGCACGGCATCGGCGCCGCTGCGCTCGATCACATCGAGGATGGCCTCGGTGTTCAGGTACGACTCGGCAGCCGTCTGTCCCCCGAGCGCGTAGGCCTCGTCGGCCAGTCGTACGTGGAGGGCGTCGCGGTCGAGTTCGGAGTACACGGCCACGGTGGCCACTCCCAACTCCTTGCACGTCCGGATGACCCGGACAGCGATCTCTCCCCGGTTGGCGATGAGGACCTTCTTGAGCACGCTGCGCCTTTCGGAATCGGAGGTGGCGAGGTCTTGACCTGCCGACATTGGCTGGGTGGGCCCTCGCCCCACGGTGGGGCGTCCCCACTCTGTCATGCCCACGACGGGCTTCCCGGCACAGAACGGCCGTACCGGCCCCACAGACTGGCACGGGCCGTAGGGTGTGTGCCATGCCGGAGACCAGGTTCGCCGACATCCGACGGTTCGAGTCCATCGACTCCACCAACCGCTACCTGCTGGACGAGGCCCGGGCCGGGGCCTCCGAAGGCGTGGTGGCGGTGGCCGACCACCAGACGGCCGGCCGCGGACGGCTGGGACGGTCCTGGGAAGCGCCGGCCGGGGCCAACCTCTTGGTGTCGGTCCTGCTCCGCCCGGCCATCGACCCGGGAGAACGCCACCTGGCCACCACGGCGGTGGCGCTGGCCGCGGTGGACGCCATCCGGGCGACCGGCGTAGTGGGTGTGTCGATCAAGTGGCCCAACGACCTGGTCGACACCGAGGGCCGGAAGCTGGCCGGTGTCCTGGCCGAATCCGACGTCGCTTCGGCCGCCGCGGCCGACGGGCAGCCTCCCCCCGTAGTGGTCGGGATCGGGATCAACGTCAACTGGCCGGCCGACGAATCCGAACTCCCCCCCGAGCTGACTGGTCTGGCCGTCTCGGTCAGCCAGTTGGCGGGGGCCCCCGTCGACCGGGAGGCGCTGCTCCTGTCCTTCTTGGCCGCACTGGAGCTCCGGGCGGTCGACCTCGACACGCCGGCGGGCCGCGCCCGACTGGCCGGCGACCTGCTGGCCGACTGCACCACCGTCGGGACCCGGGTCCGGGTCGACCTGGCCGACGGGTCGTTCGAGGGCACGGCCACCGGGATAAGCCCGGAGGGCCACCTCGTCGTGGCGACCGGCGGGGCCACCCGGACCGTGGTGGCCGGCGACGTGGTGCACGTGCGAGCGGGGTCCTGACCAGGGACGACCCTCCCGGGGACTCGTCCCGGATTGCAACCGTCCATTGCCGTAGGAGAGCGGGTCAGTGCACGGTCCACGGCTACGCTGGTCCGCTATGCGACTCCTCGTGACCGGCGGTGCCGGGTTCATCGGTTCGAACTTCATCCGCTACTGGGTGGAGCGCCATCCGGACGACGCCGTGGTGGCCTTCGACGTACTCACCTATGCCGGCAACCGGCTCAACCTCGACGACGTCGAAGACCGGATCGCGTTCGTACAGGGGGACATCGGCGACCTCGACGGGGTCACCGCCACCCTGGGCGAGCACGAGATCGACGTGATCGTGAACTTCGCCGCCGAGTCCCACAACAGCCTGGCCATCTTGGACCCGACCCGGTTCTTCCAGACCAACGTGATGGGCACCCAGACGCTGGCCGAGGCAGCCCGTCGCCACGGGGTATCCCGGTTCCACCACATCTCCACCTGTGAGGTCTACGGCGATCTGCCGCTCGACTCGGACGAAGTCTTCACCGAGACCACGCCGTACCGGCCCCGGACCCCCTACAACGCCTCCAAGGCGGGCGGCGACCACGCGGTGCGGGCCTACCACGAGACCTACGGGCTGCCGGCGACCATCACCAACTGCTGCAACAACTACGGCCCGTACCAGTTCCCGGAAAAGGTGATTCCCCTCTTCACCGCCCGGGCCCTCGACGACCAGGCGCTGCCGCTCTACAAGTCGACCCAGAACAAGCGGGAGTGGCTCCACGTCGACGACCACTGCCGGGCCATCGAGCTGGTGCTGCAGCACGGCGTGGTCGGCGAGACCTACAACGTGGGCAGCGGAGTGGAGGCCTCCATCGAGGAGATCGCCGACGCCGTGCTCGCCGCCACCGGCAAGCCCCAGTCGCTCAAGGAGATCGTCCCCGATCGCCCGAGCCACGACCGCCGCTACCTGCTCGACTCCACCAAGATCCGCAAGGAGCTCGGCTGGGAACCGACTGTCCCCTTCGAGAAGGGATTGGCCGAAACCGTCCACTGGTACGCGGCCAACCGCAGCTGGTGGGAGCCGCTGCGCGACCGCGCCCCGGTGGTGGAGGGGGACTGGACCGGCCCCGCCGCCGGCGTGCCCGCCAGGTGAGTCTGCCCAGTGGGGTGACCGGTGCGGTGACCGGTGCGGTGACCGGCACGCCCCTGCGGGTGCTCGTCACCGGCGGCAACGGCCAGCTCGGCCGTGACGTCCGAGATGTCCTGGCCGGCGCGGTGCCGATCGGGGGCATGGCCTCTGACGCGCTGGACGGGACGCTGCTGCCGCCCGTGGCCCGGGGAACCTATGAGGTCCTGGCCACCGACATCGACACCCTCGACCTGGTCGACCGCTCGGCCGTCCGCGACGCCGTCGAGGGGTTTCGCCCCCACCTCGTCCTCCACGGGGGCGCCTACACCGCCGTGGACGCCTGCGAGTCGGATCCCGACACCGCCTTCGCCGTCAACGCGATGGGCACCCGCCACATGGCCGAGGCCGCCGCCGCCGTCGGGGCCCACATCGTCTACGTCTCCACCGACTACGTGTTCGACGGGTCTTCCGACGTGCCCTACGTCGAATGGGACGCACCGGCGCCGCGCTCGGTCTACGGCCGCAGCAAGCTCGGAGGTGAGCAGGAGATCCGGGCGATCTCGGGCGCCTCGGGGACCATCGTCCGGACCGCCTGGGTCAGCGGCGCCCACGGCGCCAACATGGTCAAGACCGTCCTGCGGCTGGCCGACGCCTCCACCGACGGTGTGCTCCGCTTCGTGGACGACCAGCACGGCTGCCCGACGTTCACCGCCGACCTGGCCCGGGCCGTCGTCCGGCTCGGCACCGACCGGCGTCCCGGCACCTTCCACGTCACCAACCAGGGGGAGACCACCTGGTTCGGATTCGTCCGCCAGGTCATGGCCGCGGCCGGCCACGACCCGTCG
>Ga0075522_10002871_pt1 | contig 12692 bp, 12 predicted proteins | sample NGEPerA_FD_74796 | JGI IMG/M metagenome (GOLD analysis project Ga0075522, IMG submission 74796) | Arctic peat soil microbial communities from the Barrow Environmental Observatory site, Barrow, Alaska, USA - NGEE PermafrostL2-A | ecosystem: Environmental > Terrestrial > Soil > Wetlands > Peat ... | reverse complement strand
GTCGTCTATAAAGCCGGTATCCTCCATGGCCCTGAGCACAATGCGGGCGCGGGCCAGCGAGGCGTCGGTATCGGCCAGGGCATTGTAGCGCGCCGGGGCCTTGACGCTGCCCGCCAGCATCGCCGCTTCGGTCAGGCTCAATTCGCCCGCATGCTTGCCGAAGAATTTTTCGCTCGCCGCCTCGAGGCCATACGTGCCGGCGCCGAAATAGACGCGATTGAGATAAAGCGTGAGAATCTGGTTCTTGGAATAATGCGACTCCAGATACAGCGCCAGCATCGCTTCCTGGATTTTGCGGTCGAAGGTGCGGTTGGGATCAAGATAGAGATTCTTGGCCAGCTGTTGCGTCAAGGTCGAACCGCCCTGCACCACATGACCCGCCACCATATTCTGCAAGGCGGCGCGGATCATGCCGATGGGATCAAGCCCGATATGCTCGCGGAAGCGGCGATCCTCGATGGCGATGAAGGCATTGGGCACATAGTCCGGCAAGTCTTCGACCTTCACCATCGCTTCATGGGTAAGACCGCGCCGCGCGATGATGCGGCCGTGATCGTCCAGAATGGTGACGTCGCGCGCGGGGACGGCGGCCAGGAAGTTGCGCACCGGCGGCAGGTCGGAAAGAAAATGCGCCCAGAAAACGCCTACGAAGATCGCGCCCCAGGCGATCAGCATCAGCACGACATAAGGCCAGATGCGCTTTTTGCGGGGCGGAGGTGGACGATCTTCCTGGTCGACAAAACGCCCCGGCTTGCCCGCGTTTGCAGGCTTCTTCCATCCGGGTTCGGTTCGCGACTCTCTTGCCATGACCTTAATGGTCGGCCGAAAGGGTTAACGCGCGTTAAACAATGGGGTGGGACGCCAGCCTGTAGCCCCCGCCCTCGGTGAGCAGAATCCGCGCTTCGCCTGGATTTTCCTCGATTTTCTTGCGCAGCCGGTAGATGTGGGTTTCCAGCGTGTGGGTGGTGACGGCGGGGTTATAGCCCCAGACTTCGTGCAGCAAAGTCTCGCGCGCCACCGTGGCGGCCGCGGCATGAAGGAATTTCAGGATGTCGGTTTCCTTTTCGGTCAGGTGCACTTTGCGCTCGTCCTGGACCAGCAGCTTGGCCCCCGGCCGGAACAGATAAGGCCCGATCTCGAACGGCGTCTCGTCGCTGGGGACATGGGGTCCCAGATGAGCGTTGAGATGGGCCAGCAGCGCAGCAAAGCGGAATGGCTTTTCGATATGCTCGACGCAGGGCGTGGGCCCATCCTGCTCCGACAGGAACAGGATCGGCGCATCGAAACCCGAAGTCCTCAATTCGCGCACCAGGGTTTCGCCACTGCCATCGGCCAGGCTCTGATCGATGATGGCGAAGGCGTATCCGCCATCCTTGGCCAGGCCGCGCGCTTCCGCGCCGCTGGCGGCTTCGATCACCGCATAGGATCCTTCGCGCGCCAATTGTTCCGCCAGAGAGGCACGCAAGACCACGTCTTCGTCGACCAATAGCACGCGCTTGGCGCTGGGCATGTCGCTCCATCCGGGCGCATAGAGTAGCGCGCCACAAAACTACGTGAAAGGCGGCAATTTTTTGCCCTCACCCGCCCGGAACACCAAGAAAGGCCCGCGAATAAGGCCTTTTTATGTTGGCCAAAGGCCTGCCACAGGCCGGCGTTGACGCCGTAAGTTCCCCAAGCTTCCCCCTAAGAAAATCCTGCTCTAAACTCGAATTATGGATTTGATCGTTTCCAACTCGGCCGCCGGCACGGTGGTGGACTGGGGTACAGGCCCTCGCCGCTGCGCCGTGGGTCCCGGCGGCATCGCCCACAAGCAACGCGAAGGCGATGGCGTCACACCCATCGGCGTCTATCCCTTTCGCCGCCTGTTCTGGCGGGCCGACCGGCTGGAGCAGCCGCGCTCCATCCTTCCAGCGCGGGCAATGGAAAAGGACGATGGCTGGTGCGATTTCCCCAGCGATCCCAACTACAACAAGCTGGTCAAGCATCCCTATCCGGTGAGCGCCGAACATCTCTGGCTCGACAGCCATGTCTACGACATCGTGGTGATCATCGGATTCAATGACGATCCGGTGGTGCCGGGCAAGGGCAGCGCGGTGTTTCTGCATCTGGCCCGCGACGGCTATCCGCACACCGCCGGCTGCGTGGCGATGACCGATCATGATTTGCGCGCCGCGCTGGCGCAGGTTCAGCCTGGCGACAGGGTGCTGATCAACGGCTAGACCTTTGGCCGTGTCCCAAAGATCGCCGAACCCACCCGCACATACGTCGCGCCGAACCGCACCGCCATCTCGAAATCCCCGCTCATGCCCATGCTGAGTTCGGACAGTCCATTTTCGTTGGCCAGCTTGGCCAGGAAGGCAAAATGGGGTGCGGCATCGTCTTCCACGGGCGGAATGCACATCAGCCCGATCACGGGCAGGTTCAATTTGCGCGCATAGGCGATCAGGCCTTCCGTCTCCTTCGGCATCGCGCCCGCCTTCTGCGCTTCTTCGCCTGTGTTCACTTGAATGAAAAGGCGGGGGCATTTGCCGTTTTTGTCACGTTCGGCGGTAAAGGCGTCGGCCAACTTGGTCCGGTCCAGCGTCTGGATAATGTCGAACAAGGCGGCGGCGTCTTTCACCTTGTTGGTCTGGAGCGGCCCGATCAGGTGCAATTCCAAGTCCGGAAATTCCTGCCTCAGTTGCGGGAATTTCCCCTGCGCTTCCTGCACCCTGTTCTCGCCGAACAGGCGCTGGCCCGCCTGTAACGCATCGCGGACGCCCTCCTGGGGCACGGTCTTGCTCACCGCCACCAATCTTGTTTGGGGGGCGGGGGCGATCGCCGCCTTCCGCGCCGCTTCGATGCGCGCCAGAATGGCGGCGAGATTTTCCGGAATGGTCATGACGGCCCTGAAGCTAGCAAGAGACCTCGGCCGCCTCAATTCGGGCTTCCTGGTTTTGATGACCGATGACGAGCACCTCGCCGATCCGGTGGCGGCAGCGCGCCGCCTGCCCAAAGGCAGCATGGTGATCCTGCGCGCACGGGATGCCGCACGCCGTCATGCCTTGGCGGACTCCCTGAGCGCTGAAACGCACGGCTTGATCCTCTTGGCGTCGGATGATCCCGTCTTGGCGGACCGTCTTCACGGGCTTCATTTGCCCGAGAAACGGGCCCGCGAGGCGGCGCATTGGCGGGCGCTCAGGCCACACTGGGTGATCACCGTGGCGGCCCATTCCGGCCAGGGCTTGCGCATCGCCCATGCGGATGCGGCGCTGCTCTCGCCAATTTTCGCCACCAGGAGTCATCCCAAAGCGCATCCGTTGACCGCCGTGCGCGCCCGATTGATGGCGCGCAATTCGCTTTTGCCGGTCGTGGCACTGGGCGGCGTCACCGCGCGCAATGCACCGCTGCTGAAAGGCTTCGCGGGGTTCGCCGCAATCAGCGCGCTGACTTAGCTAGACGTGAAGATTGAGATGCAGGAAACCCGCGTCCATGCCCAGACGCGGCGCGCCATTGAAGAACAGGCCGGCGGCGCGGGCATAATCCAGTCGCTGCCAGCCGCCGGTGAGCTGCCAATTCTTGTTCAGCACATAGCCTAGCGAAGCCTGATAGGCGTTGAAGCCAAGCTCCGGCAGGCCGGCAACGTCATCCGCATTGCCATTGCCATATTCCACCCCCGCCACCCATTGACCGTAGGTGGCATCGGCCGAGGCAAACAGCGCGTGCGTGGTGCCGGCCTGTTCACTATGGGCAATGTCGAACGCATAGGCATTGCTCTGGCGATAGGAGCCGCCCAGCGACAGCGCCAGATCGTCGCTCACGGTATAGTCGGCCCGCACCCCGGCGCCCAGATCGCTCACGCCCTCCTGGCCGGGAAGCTTGTGTTCGCCGTCGCCTTCGACCACGCCGCCATAGCCAGTCAGCGTGACGGGACCGAAATCATCGGAATAGCGCAGACCCGCTTCCCACATGTCGCCCTGCCGGTCCGGCACTGACGGTCCTTGATGCAGGAACGGAACGATTTCCCGGCTTTGGCTGGGCGTGAAGGAAAGAGCGACCTGCGCGCCAAACAGAGCCGGGCTCACATAGGTGAATTTGGCATAGTTGGAGGACGCCCCCACTTCGGTCCGGAGGGCGAACATGTCGGTCACAGCATGGTGGGTAGAAGGATCGCGGAAGAAACTGGTTTGCGGATCATCAAGCGAGACTTGGCGGTCCACCTTGGGTCCTGTCACCGCCAAATCATAGCCGCCGCCATCAGTGAGGCCGATCTCGACCCGGCCAAGGCCGGTGCGCGCCTCGCCATATAGCTTCTCGAAAAAATCGCCGTCATAGCGCCCGCGCGAGAGCGGATCGCTCACCGCCAAAGTGGCGTCCAGTCCCAGCACCAGGCCCGAATCATAATCGCGGTGCAGCCGGGGCATCGCCTTGGCCACGCCGGAAGCGGCGGGTTGGCCTTTCAGACTGCCGTCGAACAGGGCCCCGCTGGCCATGCCGCCCAGCGACAATCGGGCGTCGCCCAACTCCGTCTCATAGGGATCAAGCGCAAGGCCGCTTTCTTGCGCAAGGGCAGGGGTTCCGGCCAGGAACAGGCTCAGAGCTGCCCATCCGCTCCAGACAATATTGCCTTTTTGAAATTTCCGCCCCGCCATAAGTCCTTCTAACATAAGCCAAACCGCCCTGCCCGCGACAAGGCGCGCGCCGTTGCGCGGCTGCTCCCGTGCCAGTATAAGCCGGGCTTGGCCAGGGGGTGGACGGTAACCCTATTGGGCACCGTCGAAGGAAACGAACCTGATGCGAATTCTGCCCGTAATGCTGTGCGCGTTGATGCTGCCTTTGCTTGCCAGCTGCGGCGGCAGCCAGACCACCACCGACATGGAGACGGGCAACACCATTGTCGCCAACGGCGCCGGCAAGATGACCCTGGGGGTCAATTCCTATCTCTGGCACGCTTCGCTCGACACCCTGTCTTTCATGCCGCTGGCCAGCGCCGATCCGTTCGGCGGCGTGATCATCACCGACTGGTATGTCGCGCCCAATGCGCCCAATGAGCGGCTGAAAGTCACCATCTATATCCTCGACCGCAATCTGCGCGCCGACGGGCTCAAGGTCGTTGTCTTCCGCCAGACCCGCAATGGCGCGGCCTGGACTGACGCGGCGCCCAGCCCCGACACGGCGCACAAGCTTGAAGACGCAATCCTCACCCGCGCCCGCGAATTGCGTCTGGCAACTTTGAATCCCCGCGCGTAAATCTTTCCTGATGACCTAGCCTATCGACCGAGGCGAGGTCTCAACGCCACGAATCGAAAGGCAACAGATGGCGCGTTACAACGCCAAGGAATCGGAGAAACACTGGCAGGGCGAATGGGATCGCCGCCGGCTGTTCGTCACCCCCGATCATGGCGACAAGCCCAAATGCTATGTGCTGGAGATGTTCCCCTATCCGTCGGGGCGCATCCATATGGGCCATGCCCGCAATTATACGATGGGCGATGTGCTGGCCCGCTTCCGCCGCGCCCAGGGTTACAGCGTGCTGCATCCGATGGGCTGGGATGCGTTCGGCCTTCCCGCCGAGAATGCGGCCCGCGATCAGGGCGTAAGCCCGCGCGACTGGACCTATGAGAATATCGCCCATATGCGGGCCGAGCTGAAACGCCTGGGCCTGTCGCTGGATTGGTCGCGCGAATTCGCCACCTGCGATCCGGAATATTATCACCAGCAGCAAAAGCTCTTTCTGCAATTCTACCAAGCCGGGTTCGTCTATCGCGGCGAAGCCGACGTGAATTGGGATCCGGTGGATCAGACCGTGCTCGCCAATGAGCAGGTGATCGACGGTCGCGGCTGGCGCTCCGGCGCGGTGGTGGAACGGCGCAAGCTGTCGCAATGGTTCTTCAAGATCACCGCCTTTGCCGAAGAACTGCTCACCGCGCTCGATACGCTGGACCGCTGGCCGGAAAAAGTCCGCGTGATGCAGCGGAACTGGATCGGCCGCAGCGAAGGCCTCAACTTCCAGTTCCAGCTCTCTGACGGCGAAAAGCTGGATGTCTTCACCACCAGGCCCGACACGCTGTTCGGCGCCAGCTTCGTGGCCTTGTCACCCGATCACCCGTTGACTCAAGAACTGGCGAAAAGCGATCTCAAGCTGCAGGACTTCATCGCCGAATGCCGCAAGACCGGCACGGCGGAAGCCGAGATCGAGAAGGCCGACAAGCTGGGCTATGACACCGGGCTCAGGGCCGCGCATCCGTTCGATCGGAACTGGCAACTGCCGGTGATGGTGGCCAATTTCGTGCTGATGGGCTACGGCACCGGCGCGATTTTCGGCTGCCCGGCGCATGACCAGCGCGACCTGGATTTCGCCCGCAAATACGGGTTGCCCGTAAAGATTGCCTTGAAGCCATGGATGGCGGAAGACGCATCGCCGGGCGAGTTGGCCGGGCTCGCGAACAAATTCGCCGAAAACCCACATTTCACGTTGCACGATGATGACACGGGGATTTTTGGCGTAACTACTAAGGCGTTCTCTGTCGGCAGAGGTGACAGGTATTATGCTGCCGGCATTCGTAGAAAGCCTGAGTTTCAGAAGCTAATAGAAGAGGAAAAAAGACTCGAAGAAGAGGATTTCTACGAGTACATCAACTTCTTTGGTGAAGATGTGGTCCTCACCATACAAGAAGCTTTCGATCAGGTAGCGACAAAGTTAGTCGAACAAGGTGTTGCTGAACGCACCATCAATTATCGGCTGCGCGACTGGCTGGTGTCGCGCCAGCGGTCCTGGGGTTGTCCCATCCCCATGGTCCATTGCCCGAAATGCGGCGTGGTGGCGCTCAAGGAAAGCGACCTGCCGGTGCTGCTGCCGGAAAAGATTGATTTCTCCAAAAGCGGCAATCCATTGGACCGCGATCTTGCCTGGAAAAATACCATTTGCCCCACGTGCGGCGGACCGGCCACGCGCGATACCGACACGCTGGATACTTTCGCGGATTCCTCCTGGTACTTCATCCGCTTTTGCGACAGCCACGCCAAAACGCCGGTCAACAAGGACGCGGCGGATTATTGGCTGCCGGTGGACCAGTATATCGGCGGCATCGAGCACGCGATTTTGCATCTTCTCTATGCGCGTTTTTTCACTCGCGCGATGAATCGCCTGGGTCTGGTTTCGATCCAGGAACCGTTCGCCGGTCTCTTCACCCAAGGCATGGTCTGTCACGAGACTTATCGCGACCAGAGCGGCTGGCTTTCGCCCGATGAAGTGGTGAAAGAAGGCAACAGAGCCTTCCGCAAGGACAATCACGTGCAGGTCGAGATCGGCTCGTCGGAGAAAATGTCCAAATCCAAGCGCAATGTGATCGCGCCCGAGGCCATCATCGCCGATTATGGTGCTGACACGATCCGCTGGTTCATGCTGTCGGACACTCCGCCCGAGCGCGACATCGAATGGACTGACGCGGGCGCGGAAGGATGCTGGCGCTTCGTCCAGCGCATCTGGCGCTTGGTGACCGACGCCATTGAGAGCCTGCCGGCGCCGGGCACGCCGATTGGCGTTGGTTCTGCTTCCATTGACCTAAGTGACTTGCGTAAAGAGACGCATATTGCGATTGCCGCCGTGACGGAGCATTTGAGTGCACTCCGTTTTAATAGAGCTGTCGCTCAACTCTACACGTTGGCCAATGCCATCGCTTTTGTTGAAGGTCTCGATAAGAAAGCCTTGGATGGCGCCATTCGACGTGAAGCATTGGAGACGTTAGTATTGCTTGCCGCCCCCATGATGCCGCACTTAGCAGAGCAGTGCTGGAAGGAATTGGGTCATGACCGGCTGGTGGCGGAAACGCCCTGGCCCAAGCATGATCCGGCCTTGCTCAAGACCGATACTGTCACCATCGCCATCCAGGTGAATGGCAAGCGCCGGGGCGAAGTGACCGTGGCGCGTGACGCCGACAACCAGACCGTGGAACAGGCGGCTTTGGCGGAAGACGGCGTCAAACGCACGCTGGCCGGTGTCACACCGAAGAAAATCATTGTCGTGCCCGGTCGTATCGTCAACATAGTCATATGAAGCGCGCTCTCACCATCATCTGCGTTTCCCTCGTTGTTGCGGGCTGCAGCTTTCATCCCATGTATGGCGGCGGCGGAAAGCTGGGTCCGGTACTGGCCTCGATCTATGTCGAGCCGGTGCCGGAAAATGACGGCTATGAGTTGCGCAACCAGTTGATCGATCTTCTGGGCTCCGACGGGCACGAGGCAGGCAAGGCCTATTTCCTCAGACTCACGCTTTCTCAGGAATCGGCCGGCGTGGCGCTGCAGAACGACGCCACCATCACCCGCTATAACGACACCTTGACGGTCAGCTATGTCTTGAACGACGCCAAGGGCGCGAAGGTGACCAGCGGCACGCAAAGCAGCCTTGCGGCTTACAATGTTTCCAACGCGCCTTATTCATCGCTGGCGGTGCAGCAGGATTCCGACCGCCGTGCCGCTGACGATCTGGCAGACCGCATCCGCATGGATCTGGGCGCCTATTTCAGCGGCCGGCGATGATCGTCAAGGCCCAGGAGGCGGATCGCTTCGCCGCCAATCCGCCCAAGCATCTGCGCGCCGCCCTGGTTTATGGCCCCGATGCCGGCCTGGTGCAGGAGCGGGCGGAGAAATTGCTCAAAAGCGTGGTGGCCGATCTCGCCGATGCCTTCAATGTCGCCGATCTGAGCGAAAGCACCCTTCTCTCCGATCCCGCCCGCCTGGCCGACGAAGCGGCGGCGATTTCCATGATGGGCGGCCGCCGGGTGGTAAGGGTGCGAGGCGCCACCAACAATCTCACGGATATGTTCGAGCAGTTCCTGGACGATCTGCCGGGTGATGCCCTGGTGGTGGTGGAGGGAGGCGATCTCAACAGATCCAGCGGCTTGCCCAAATTGTTCGGCAACACCGACGGGGCCGCGGCGATCGCCTGCTATGCCGATACCGCGCGCGGCCTGGAAGATGTGGTGCGCGATACGCTGCGCGGCGAAGGCTTCTCGATCGCGCCCGATGCGCTGGCCGATGCCGTCTCCCGGCTGGGCTCCGACCGAGGCGTGACGCGGCGCGAGCTGGAAAAATTGATGCTTTATGCCGACGGCAAAAAGGCGATCACCTTGGATGACATAAATGCCGTGATGGGCGACGAGGCCGAAGCCCGCGCGGAAGAAGCCTCCGACGCGGCAGGCAGTGGCGATCTTCCCCGCCTTGATCTGGCGCTGGAGCGGATTTGGACTGCCGATATCTCCGTCAACCAGGTGCTGCGCGGCGCGATGGGGCATTTCCAGCGGCTCACTTTGGTCAAGGAAAATATGGGACGGGGCGAAAGCCTGGACGTGGCGATGAAGAAACTGCGCCCTCCGGTGCATTTCCTGCGCGAACAATCCTTCAAAGCGCAGGCGAATCGCTGGAATGAAGGGAAATTGGCCGATGCCCTGGACATGTTGCTGGAGGCAGAAGCCTTAAGCCGCACCACCGCAATTCCGGCGCAAGCGGTCTGCGGCCGCGCCTTGATGAACATCGCTGCTCTTGCTCGGACACGCTGATGCTGAAAGTCCGCATCATTCCTTGCCTGGACGTCAAAGACGGCCGCGTGGTCAAGGGCATCAATTTCGAACAGCTGCGCGACGCCGGCGATCCGGTCGAACAAGCGATCATTTATGACGCGGCCGGTGCCGACGAACTTTGTTTCCTGGACATCACCGCCAGCCATGAGGCGCGCGGCACTCTGCTGGATGTGGTGAGGCGCACCGCAGAAGTCTGCTTCATGCCGCTCACCGTGGGCGGCGGGGTTCGCACTCTCGAAGACATTCGCGCCTTGCTGTTGGCCGGAGCCGACAAGGTTTCGATCAACACCGAAGCGGTGCGCCGTCCCGAATTCGTGCGCGAGGCGGCGGAGAAATTCGGCAGCCAATGCATCGTCGCCGCAATCGACGCCAAGCAGGGCAACCACAATCACAACGGGCCGCCCTTTGAAGTCTTCACCCATGGCGGACGGCGCGCCACCGGCATTGACGCCGTCGAGCATGCCAAAAGACTGGTGGATTATGGCGCGGGCGAGATTCTGCTCACCTCGATGGACCGCGACGGCACCAAGTCGGGCTATGACATCCCGCTCACCCGCGCCATCAGCGACGCCGTGCATGTGCCGGTGATTGCCTCGGGCGGTGTGGGTTCGCTGGACGATCTGGTTGAGGGTGTCACCAAAGGCCATGCCAGCGCCGTGCTGGCGGCCTCGATCTTTCATTTCGGTCAGGCGACCATCGCGGATGCGAAAGCAGCCCTGGCCAAGGCGGGATTGCCGGTTCGTCCGATTTGAACGTCTTGCATTGACGCAGTGTTGCCATAGATTGCCGCGCATGGACGATCCCCGCCTCGCATCCATTCATTCGCTTGCGCGCAAAGGCTTGGGCCCTGCCCAGCCGGTCAAGGCCCATCCGGCCCGTATCAGCCGCGCCATGCGTCCGGAAGATGTTTTCCGCGCCACCTTGTCGGATTGCCTGGCCCAGTTGACCGCCAATGTCGCCACCTTGCGGGCGGCCCGCTCAGTCGAGGGCCTGCACCAATTGCGCGTGGCGCTGCGCCGCCTGGAAGTGGTGCTCAAGGCCTTTGGCGAGGAATTCCAACAGGATTGGCTGACCGACCTGCGCAGCCGCGCCAAGATTCTCTCCAGCCGGCTGGGCCCCGCCCGCGACCTGGATGTCTTTCTCACCGAGTTGCTCGACACGCCCGCGGAAGGCAATGAAAACGAGGCTTTCCTCAATCTCCGGGCGCGGATGGAGGAGATGCGCGACCGGGCCTGGAAGGAAGCCGGCGATTGTGTCGCGGGGGCCGATTTTGCGCTCTTCACCGAGGATGTCGCCGGGCTGGCCCATTCGCGGTTGCCTCTGGCGCGCGACACCAAATTGTCCCGGGTGGCGAAGCGTTTGCTGGACCGGCAACAGGCTCGCGCGCTCAAGCGCGGCCGCAAGGCACGCGATGGCGACGAAGCGAATCTGCATGGCCTGCGTATCGCGCTCAAGAAATTGCGTTACACCGCCGAATTCCTGGCCCCGCTCTATCCCCGGCGCAAAGTGAAGCATTATGTGCGCGAGCTGCGGGCCTTGCAGGAACATCTGGGCGCCATCAACGACATCGCCCATGTGCGCGCCACCATCGCCAAATTGCTGCGCGAAACCGAGGCCAAGCGGCCCGCGCCGGGCGAGCGTTATGCGGCGGGCCTGGTGGCGGGCTGGTACCGGGCCAGACGGCCCCATATCGCCAAACAGGCGCTCAAGCGGTGGAAGAAATTCCGTAAAGTAAAGCCGTTTTGGGCGTGATCAGTCTCTGACGGGCAAATCGACATTCAATGCGTGAATGGTCGGGACGCCATCGCTGGTGAGGCTGAGGATCAGCGCTTTGGAAATATCGAGATCTGGCGGCATGGGCGCGCTCATGTCCCAGCCGCTCGCCAGCGTGTAAGCGGCGCGCAGCACGCCCATATGCGCCACCGCGATGGCGTCACCATTTTCCCGCGCCACATCTTTCAGGAAAGCCGCCACGCGGTTATGCAATTCTTCCGTGGATTCACCGCCCGGTGGCCGAAAGCGAAGCGCCAGGCCCGCGCGCATGAAGGCATCCTCGCCGTCTCGCGCCAGGATTTCGGCCCGGCTCAGCCCTTCCCAGCGTCCCCAATTCTGTTCCATCAGCCGTGCGTCCAGGATGGGATCGGCCAATCCCAACGCTTCGGCGGTCTGGCGCGCCCGCAGCAATGGGCTGGCGAAAGCGCGGGCTTGCGCAAAGGATGGAGGCGGCAAAAGCCCACGCATCCGCGCCAGGCCTTCGTCGCTCAAGGGGATGTCGGTATGGCCCTGGATGCGGCCCAGGGTGTTCCAGCCGGTTGGGCCGTGGCGCAGCAGAGCTAACCTCAAACTGCAATCTCCACCATCACCGGCACATGGTCGGAAGCCTTCTGCCAGCCGCGCATCTTCTTGAGGATGGTCTGGGATTTCAGCGCGCCCTTGAGCCCGGGACTGAGCCAGACATGATCCAGCCGCCTGCCACGGTCCGATGCTTCCCAGTCGATGGCGCGATAGCTCCACCAGGAATAGATTTTCTCCTCCGGCGGAATGAAGAAGCGGGTGGCGTCGCTCCAGTCGAACGCCGCCACGGCGTCACCCAGAAGCCGCGTTTCCACCGGCGTGTGGCTCACCACATCCAGCAATTGCTTATGACTCCAGACGTCGTTTTCCAGCGGCGCCACATTGAGATCGCCCATCAGCATCACGGGATCGCCGCGCGAGGCTTTGCGGGCGGCGAAGAATTTTTCCATCTCGCCCAGGAAATGAAGTTTGTGCGCGAATTTCTCGTTCTTCTTTGGATCGGGAATGTCGCCGCCGGCGGGCACATAGAAATTGTGCAGCTCCAGACCATTTTCGAACGTCACGCCCATATGCCTGGCATGACCTTCGCGGCAGAAATTCTGGGTACCTGTCTTTTTGAAAGGCAGCCGCGAGAGCACCGCGACGCCGTGATAGGCCTTTTGGCCGTGAATCGCCTGATGGACATAGCCCAGCTTGGCCAGGGGCGCTTTGGGGAAAAGCTCGTCCACCACCTTGGTCTCCTGCAGGCACAGAACATCCGGCTGCTGGTCCCGCAGAAAGCGGGTGAGGAGGTGGATGCGATGGCGCACCGAATTGATGTTCCAGGTGGCGATTTTCACG
>Ga0075522_10002870_pt1 | contig 12694 bp, 10 predicted proteins | sample NGEPerA_FD_74796 | JGI IMG/M metagenome (GOLD analysis project Ga0075522, IMG submission 74796) | Arctic peat soil microbial communities from the Barrow Environmental Observatory site, Barrow, Alaska, USA - NGEE PermafrostL2-A | ecosystem: Environmental > Terrestrial > Soil > Wetlands > Peat ... | reverse complement strand
GCGCTGGTGACGAGCAGCAGCGAGCGGCGCGACGGCTCCTCAAGAACCTTCAGCAAGGCATTGGCAGCGTTTCGATTCATCTCGTCGGCGCCATCCACGATGACGATGCGCCAGCCGCCCTCCGCCGGGGTCAGATGCAGAAACTCCCCGATCCGGCGCACATCATCGATCACGATTTCGCTGCGACGGCGCTTGCGTTTTTCGTCGTAAGCTCTTTCGATTAAAAGAACATCGGCATGTCCACCCGACGCCACGCGGCGGAAAGCGGGATTGGCGGGATCGACCGCCAATCCGGTCGGCTGCGGCCCGGCGAACAGCGCCGGCCCCGCGCCATCCTGCGCCATCAGGAAGCGGGCGAAGCGGAACGCCAGCGTCGCCTTGCCGATGCCACGCGGCCCAGTCAGCAGCCAGGCATGCGGCAGCCGTCCGGTTCGCCAGGCATCGAGCAACGCCGTCTCGGCCCGCCCCTGCCCGACCAGCGCGCTATTCTCGCGCGGCAGCAGCGTGGCGGCTGGTGCCGCCTCGGCTACGTCGCCACTGTCTTCGTCGTCGCTCCCATCGGCCATCGGCGATGAAATAACAGGTCCCTCGGTCCGGCGTAAGGCGGAACCGGGGTCAGGGAAAGGCGACGCCGAGTTTCGCGGCCACCACGCTCAGCACCGCGCGGTGGATGTCCGCGACCGGGCGGCTGGCGTCGATCACGATGCAGCGCGTCGGCTCCGCCTTGGCGACGGCGAGGAAGCCGCGCCGCACCCGCTTGTGGAAGTGACTGTCCTTCTGCTCGAAGCGCGTCTCGTCGCCGCGCCGGGCGTGGGCGCGCGCTAGCCCCGCCTCGACCGGCAGATCGAGCAGCAGGGTCAGGTCGGGCTTGAGGTCGCCGGCGATCAGCCGATGCAGCGCATCAAGCGCGGCGACCGGCACACCGGCGCCATGCCCTTGATAGGCCGTGGTCGAGTCGGCAAAGCGGTCGCACACTACCCAATCGCCGCGCGCCAGCGCCGGCAGAATCGTTTCGTTCAGATGCGCGCGCCGCGCCGCCACCATCAGCAGCGCCTCGCTGATGCCGTCCCAGCGGCCAGGCTCGCCCTTCAACAGCAATTCGCGGATCAGCTCCGCCGCCGGCGCGCCACCCGGCTCGCGCGTCGCGATGACGCCGATGCCGGCGCTGGTCAGCGCGGCCACCAGCAATTTGGTCTGGGTGGATTTGCCCGCGCCCTCGCCGCCTTCGAGGGTGATGAAGCGGCCGCTCAGCGCTTCTTTTCCCAGATATACTGCGCGATTCCCTGGGCGGCACGCCCGACCGGCCCCAGCTTCTGTACCGGCGCCAGCGCCACCAGCGGATAATCTGCGGTCGCGCCGTCGGCCACCGCGACCCGCAATTCGCCGATCTTGTCGCCGACCGCGATCGGCGCCTTGGCCGGCCCATCATAGACCGCCGTCACCTTGACATGGCCGTGGGTCCCGCGCGGCACCGTCATCACCGCATCCTCCGCCGTACTGACCGGGACATCGGCCTTGTCGCCCAGCCACACCGGCGCCTGATCGATGGCGGTGCCCTTGCGTGCCACCGTGACATCGTCGAAGGAGCGGAACGCCCAGTCCATCAGCCGCTCCGCTTCCTGGGTGCGCCCATTCATGCTCGACAGGCCGGCAATCACGATAATGATCCGCCGCCCATTGCGCACCGCCGAACCCACCAGACCGTAACCGGCCTCCTCGGTGTGGCCGGTCTTCACGCCGTCGGCGCCGATACCTTTGTAGAGCAGCGGATTGCGGTTGCCCTGCTTGATGTTGTTGTAGGTGAACTCCCGTTCCGAGGCCAATTTGTAGATGTCGGGAAAGTCGCGGATCAGATGCTCCGACAGCATCACCAGATCGCGCGGCGACATGTAATGCCCCTCATCGGGCAAGCCATCGACATCAGCGAAATGGCTGTTGGTCAGGCCCAGCTTCTTCGCGGTCTGGTTCATCTGGTCGACGAAGGCGGCCGTGCTGCCGGCCAGCCCCTCGGCCAGCACGATGCACGCATCGTTGCCGGACTGGATCATCACCCCGCGCAACAGGTCGGCGACCTTCACCTCGCCCGGATAGGGCACGAACATCTTGGAGCCCCCGGTCTTCCACGCTTCCTTGCTGACCGGAAATACATCGTCGAGCTTGGCCTTGCCGGCCTTGAGATAGAGCCCGACCTGATAGGCGGTCATGATCTTGCTCATTGAGGCGGTCGGCATGTGCTCGTCGGCATTCTTGTCGAGCAGCACGGCGCCGGAATTGTAATCGACGACGATGGCGAACCGCGCCGCGGTATCGAAGGTCGGTATGCCGTTGGCGCCGACCGAGGGGCCGCCCTCGGGGACCGCCGCGGCATGGGTGTGCGCCTTGGCCGCCTTGGTCGCGGCGGCGGCGGCATGCGGCATGCCGAGCGACAGAGCCGCCGCCAGTATCATCGACAACCACCAGGCCGACCGCAAGCTCCGGGGCGTATCTAAAGACATGAGCACCTCTTGCATTGCCGCGTGGCGGTCAGAGTAATCCGCGCGACCGGAGCGATCAATCGACCACGATCCGCGCGTCGGGGATGCCGTTCGATACGACGCGATCCAACAGACTGTCGGCGGCGTCAACCGAGGCGACCGGGCCGACTCGTACGCGATAGATCGAGGCGCCGTTGACGGCGGCGCTCATGACGCGCACCGGCTGACCCAGGCCGCGCAGCCGCTGTTCCATGCGATGCGCATTTTCCGAATCGGAGAACGCGCCGGCTTGGACATAGATCTGGGTGGACTTGACCGGCACGATGCTGACCTTGGTGGTGGTCGGCGCCGGGGCCAGCGTCGAGGTCGGCGGCGGGCTGAGGCCCGGCAGATCGTCGAGGATATAGGGCCGATCGGCGGGAACGACGCTCGATTCGGCCATCGGGCGATTGTCGGCAACTCTGATCTCGCGCGGCTTCGGCGGTGGCGTCGGCGTGGTCGCCGCCACCATTGCCGCGACCGGCAAGGCGATCGGCGCGCTGACCACGGCGGCGATCATTGCGCCGGCGGAGGGCGCGTGGCCGCCGCCATTGCGGCCGGCGGCGGCCGCCACCTGCATCGAATCCGGCACGTCGATCTGAACCCGCACCTTGGCGGTGCCCTGCCCCTCGAAACCCAGCATCTGGGCGGCGCGGCGCGATACGTCGATGATGCGGCCGCGCGCATAGGGGCCGCGATCATTGACCCGCAGCTTGATCGAGCGGCCATTCTCCAGATTGGTGACCCGCACCACCGCCGGCATCGGCAGGGTGCGGTGCGCGGCGCTCAACTCATTGAGGTTGAAGACCTCGCCATCGGCGGTATAGCGGCCGTGAAATTGCTCGCCATACCACGAGGCAATGCCGGTCTCGTCGTAGGACCAGTTCTCGGATGGATAATACCAGGTGCCCTGGATTTGATAGGGCTTGCCCACCTTGTAGAAGCCATGCGAATGGCCGGTCCCGGACGAAGCGGCCGAGAATGGCGCGTTTCCGGCATGGTGAGGCTCGGTGCCGCACGCGGCAAGCGCCAGCGCCGCCGTGGCCCACACCGTCCATTTCAGCGACCCCCGTAGCATGTCCATTGCCCATTTCGGTGGTTGATCGAATTCGGGCGACGCTATCGGGATTCGCTGTCGTCCGCAAGCAATCCGACAGACGTTGCAAAGGCTTGTGAATTGTTCCAGCGAAGTAAGGTTCGGAAATTGCCGTAAACCAGCAAAGCGGGGCCGCCCTCTCCCTCCGGCAGCAGCAGCGAGGCCATCAAATTGGCCTGCGGCAGGGGGCCGCCATCGGTGTTCGTCACGCCAAGGCGCCGCCATTCCGTCAGCGGTTTCCGCACCCCGAGGCCGATATCGCCGACGGGGAGGCCGGCCGGTGCCTGCACCATGCGGCCCCAATTCTCGCGATCGTTCCAGCCCAGCCGCGCCAGATAATTCGCAATCGAAGCAAGGACATCCGCGCGGTCGGTCCAGATATCCGGCCGCCCGGTGCCGCGATAGCTGACGGCATATTGCAGGAAGCTCGACGGCATGAACTGGCACTGGCCCATGGCCCCGGCCCATGAGCCGCGCAGCTCCGAGGGGGGAATGCCGTCGCGCTGGATGATGCGCAGGGCGGCGATCAGCTCGCGCTCGAACAGGGCGGCGCGGCGGCCGTCATAGGCCAAGGTAGCGAGCGAAGCCAGCACCGGAAAATCGCCGGGAAAATGGCCGAAATCGGTTTCCATGCCCCACAGCGCGACGATGAAGCGCGGCTGAACGCCATAGCGGCGACCGATCTCGGCCAGCAGCGCGCGATTATCGTCGAGATGCTGGCGCACCCCGGTCCGGCGCTGGGGCGAGGCGAGGCGCCGGACATAATCGCTGAACCGCAGCTTGCCTTCGGGTTGGCGATGATCGAGCTCGATGATGTGCGGGATCGGCCGCACATCCGCCATGGCGCGATCGAACAGCGCGGGCGCGATTCCCGCCGCCAGCGCGTCGCCGCGAAAATGCGCGCGCCATTCCGAAAAGCTTCGATCCTGCGCCCGCGCGATGCCGCAGACACCGATCAGTATCAGGACGAAAATTACATCAGCATGCCGCAGCGACCGCACGACCAACCCCGCTCACATCATCGAACCACTCCCTCTTGCCATGGGGCGGCGACGCACGCAATTTTTCGCGGCACGATCCGAGTCGGCCCGCTCACCCTACCCTCTTCCCCGCTGCGCGGGACGGAGAGGAAAATTTCCGTTCTCGTCAATCGAACGCCGAACGTGCTGCGGTGGCGACGGAACGATTGCTCCTATCCGCGCATTGATACGACGAGTGCGAGGGCGCGTCAGGAGGATGACATGAACGACTGGTCAAAAACGGCGGATGCGGCGAAGGCCGCGGGGAGCGAACTCCAGGACGCGACGGACACCGTCAAATCCTCGGCGCGCGCCGCGGCACAAACGATCAAGGATTCGGCGGGCGACGTCCTGTCGCGGAGCGGCGATCTGGTGCGCGATGGCGCCGATCGGCTCGCCAGCGCCGGCGGCTCGACCGCGGACACGCTTGCCAGGCAGATCCGCAATCAGCCCGTGACGGCCGCAATGGTGTGCCTGGGGGTCGGCCTGCTCGCCGGCATCATGATCGCGCGCCGCGGCTCGTAACGCGCCCGCGATTTTCGGCTCTCGTCGCGGCTACCCCTTCCCCGTACATCCGCCTTTGCGCTAAATATTCCGGCGCAATCGCGGATGGGTGGCCGAGGGGTTTAAGGCACCGGTCTTGAAAACCGGCGTGGGTGAAAGCTCACCGTGGGTTCGAATCCCACCCCATCCGCCACTCCGGACCAGAACCGCGAACGCTGCAGCGGCGTCGCCCGCGTATAACGCGATTGAACGATTCTCTCGCTCTCCGGTAAGGTCTGCTCGTTTCGATGGGATATTGGCCACGAGCACCTGGCTGGCGCCGCCCCAAAGCATCCGCCAATTTCCGGAGAGCGTTCAGGCTGTCGCGGCTATTGGTCGATCCATGGCTGTCGGAAATGCGATAGTCCATTCCGTCCCGTGATCCGAGACGACGCGGACGGCTCCACCAATCTGCTCCATGAGGCGCCGGACAAGCCCAACGCCGTGCCGCTTGCTTGAGCTGGGTTCCACAAAGCCGATGCCATCATCGCCGATCGTGAGAACGGCACCGGTGGCGCTTCGCGTCAGACCGACGCGGATCGCACCAGTGCGTCCCGGGAAGGCATGAATATATGAGTTTGAGATAATCTCGGCGATGACAATGCCCAGCGCGGTCACTGAATCGAGGTCGAGCAGCAATGGTTCCGCCTCGCCTTCGCAAGTGAGAGTCACATGGAACTCCCGATCGCCTTGAAAAGCGCTCAAGCTTTCACAGAGCGACCTCACATACTGATCAAAGTCTATGGCGCGGCTAAGGCCGTTTCCCAGGAGGTGATCATAGATCTTCGCCAAGCTTACCACGCGTCGCGCGATGGACCGGAAACCCTCTTTCGGACCGCCGTCATTCAGGTCGATTTGCTGTCGCAACATCCCGCTGGCCCGAACCCTTGTTGTTTTTCGCGCATATCTCGGGCAACCGAATTGACTTTCCGGAACAGCATCACGCCATGTCCGCGGCGCGCAGGCGATATCCCACACCCTGCTCCGTTTGGATCAGGCGCGGCTGCTCCGGGCTTTCTTCTATTTTCTGGCGCAAGGTGCGGATGTAGATGCGCAGATATTGCACGTCGGTCTCGCTTCCCCACACTTCGCGCAAAAGGAATTTGTGGGTGAGCACCTTGCCCGCATGCGCCACCAGAGTACGCAACAAATCGTACTCACGCGGCGTCAGTTTGACCTCCTGATCGCGCACCACGACAACGCGGCGGACGAGATCGACGCTAAGCTGGCCGGCGCGAAATAGCGGCTTTTCGCCTTCCTGCTGAAGACGATGGCGCAACGCGGCCCGGATGCGCGCGAGCAATTCTTCCATGCCGAACGGCTTGGTGACGTAATCGTCCGCCCCCATGTCGAGCGCCGCGACTTTCCCGGTTTCATCGTCGCGGCTGGAAAGCATAATCACCGGAACGGATGAGCCGCCATCGCGCAACTTTTTTAGGACATCCAACCCACCGATGCCGGGCAATCCGAGATCCAGAACCAGCACGTCGATGGCGTTGCGTGAAAGAATTGCCAGCCCCGTCTCGCCATCGTCCGCTTCAAGAACCGCGTAATCCTGCGCCGAAAGACTTGTGCGCAAGAACCGGCGAATGGCCGGTTCGTCGTCGATAACAAGAACGCGCAGAGGATTCCTCATGCCGCGCGCTCCGCGAGATGGTCCGGTTCCGGCACGGGAAGCGTGATGGTAAACTTGGCGCCCTTTGCATCGGCGCGGTTGGACGCGGACAAGGTGCCACCCATGGATTCGATAAACCCGAGGCTGATCGCAAGTCCAAGTCCGGTACCCGCACCCTTATGATCGGACGCCTGTACGCGATAGAACTTGTCGAAGATGCGCTCGACATCGTCCGGCGGAATGCCGTTTCCGTTGTCTATCACGGAAAGCTGCACGCGCGCGCCGACACGCTCGGCCTTCACCTGCACTTTCGAACCGGCCGAAGAATATTTCGCGGCATTGTCGAGCAGGTTGAATAGCGCTTGCTCGAACAATACGGGATCGAGCTTGAGCATTGGAATACTTTCGGCCAGCGAAAGCTCCACCGCGTGCTGCGCCAAGACCTTTCCCGCGCGGTGCAGCGCGCTACCGACAACATCGGTGAGATCGATCAGCTCCAGCCGCGGCGCGATGGCGCCAGATTCCAGTCGCGTCATGTCAAGAAGATTCGCGATGAAACGGTTGAGCCGCTCGCCCTCTTCCAGAATCGTGTCCTGCAATTCCTGTTTCGCCGGATCGTCCAGCGTCGCGCTGTAATTTTTGAGGCTGCTCGCCGCGCCGAGGATGGAAGAGAGCGGCGTACGCAGGTCGTGGCTGATGGACGTCAGGAGCGCGGAACGCAATCGTTCCGTCTCCATGTTCAGCCGATTGCGATCGATATCCCGCGCCAGGTTGATGCGTTCGATGGCGAGCGCCGCCTGATCGGCGAGAGCATCGAATAGCCGCCGTTGATCCGGCGACAGCAATATGCCGGGCCGCTCGCTGTCCAGCCCGACGACGCCCACGGTGCCGCGCCCCGTGCGCATCGGCAGGAACAGCCATTTCGCGCCGGACAGCGTGTCCGAGCCGCGCCCCGCGGGCGTACCGTGTTCCCATACCCATTTGGCGGCGGCGATGTCGGCATCGTCGAGCATGTCTTCCGGCGGATAGCCGGCGCGCACCGCGATGCTCTCTCCTTCCGGCAAAAGGATCACGACGCGCAGCTTGAGCATCTGCGCAAACTGAAACACAGTCGCCCACAACAGATCGTCCAGCGTGAACACCCCTGCCAGCTTGCGGCTGAACAGATAGAGGTCTTCCGTCGCCTTGGCGCGGTCGCGCGCGACGACGGCTTGCGCACGCACGCGCGCTGTCAGGTTGCTGGCAATGAATGCCACCACGGCAAAGAAAAACAGTGCGTTGACATTTTCCGGATCGGCGACGCTGAAGGTGTAGAGCGGCGGCAGGAAGAAAAAGTTGAATTCCAGAAGGCTGACGAATCCGGTGAACAGCGCGGGCCACAATCCATAGGTGCTCGCGCCCACGAGCACGGCTGTCAGGAAGACCAGCGCCACATTGTTGATGCCAAGAAATTCCCGAAGCACCAATCCCACCGCCAGCGCGCCGACCGCGAAAGCCGCGCCGCCCAGATAACCGCGCACATCGCGCGACGGACGAAACTGCGAGAAGAGTCGTGGCAGGTCGATTTCGCGCGCCTCACCGTCCTGTTCGGGAACGACGTGGATGCCGATATTGCCGGCGCGGCGGATGAGTTCGAGCGCCGTCGAGCGGCGCCAAAGCTCGGACAGGCGCGAGCGCCGTGTCTTCGACACGACGATATGGGTGAAATTGTTGGCGCGGGCGTATTCCAGAATGCCGTCCGCCACGCTTGCCGCTGGAACCGTTACCGCCCGCGCGCCCAACCGTTCGGCGGCACGCAACGTTTCGGCGACGCGGTCGCGCTCGGCTTCGCTCAACGCGCCGGAGCGCGGCGTCTCGATATAGACGGCGGCCCAGGATGCACGCAGCCGATCCGCCAGACGCCGCGTGTAGCGGACGAGCGCCGTCGAACTCGGCCGCTCGTCCACGCAGACCAGCACGCTTTCGCCCGCTTCCCATGGGCCTTGAATTGCATGCGCGCGCATATAGTTGACCATTTGCGCATCGACGCGTTGCGCCGTGCGGCGGAGCGCCAACTCGCGCAGCGCAGTCAAATTGCCTGGCACGAAATAATTCTGCGCCGCGCGCTCGGCGGCTTCTGGGAAATAGACCTTCCCCTCCTTCATCCGCTGCAGCAAATCTTCCGGCGTCAGGTCCACCAATTCTACGTCGTCGGCGCGGTCGAGAATGGAATCGGGAACGGTCTCGCGCACCCGCACATGGGTGATCCGCGCCACCACATCGTTCAAGCTTTCCAGATGCTGAACGTTCAAGGTGGAATAGACGTCGATACCATCGTCGAGAATTTCTTCGACATCGAGATAGCGTTTGGGATGTCGGCTGCCCGGCGCGTTGGTGTGCGCAAGCTCGTCCACCAACACCAGCTTTGGCTTGCGCTGCAGAATGGCGTCCAGATCCATCTCCGCCAGCACGCGCCCCTTATAGGGAATGCGTTTCTTCAGAATTGTGTCGAAGCCCTTGGTGAGCAGATCGGTTTCGACGCGGCCGTGAGTTTCCACCACGCCAATGATCACGTCGCCCGCTTCCAGCTTGCGGCGGCGCGCCTGCGTCAGCATCTCATAAGTCTTGCCGACACCCGGCGCCGCGCCGAGGAAAATCTTGAGGCGGCCGCGCCCTTCCGTTCCCGCCTGTGTCAGCAGGGCGTCTGGCGATGGTCGGGCCGCGTCGTCGGTCATTCCCTATGATAGCGCAACATTAGGCGTGCTGCATGGCGTCCAGCGCCATATTAAGCTTCAGCACATTTACATGCGGCTCGCCGATGACGCCTAAAACGCGGTCTTGAATGTTGTCGTCAACGAGCTTGCGCACGGCGTCCGGCGACAGGCCGCGTGCCTTCGCCACGCGCGGCACCTGAAAATAGGCCGCCGCGGGTGTGATGTCGGGGTCGAGGCCGCTGGCCGAGCTGGTGACGAGATCCACCGGCACGGGCGCGGCCGGATTCTCGGCGTGCAGTTTGGCGGCATCTTCCGTCACGCGCTTGACCAACGCCTTGGATGTCGGGCCCAGATTGGAGCCGGACGAATTGGCGGCATCGTAGCCGTCGCCCGCGGCGGATGGACGGCCATGAAAATATTTTGCGCCGGCGAAATTCTGACCGATCAGTTCGGAACCGATCACCTTGCCGTTCCGCTCGATGAGGCTGCCGTTCGCCTGATGCGGAAACAGAATCTGCGCGATACCGGTCATGCCGAGCGGATAGATAAGGCCGGTGAGGATCGTCAGCAGGACGATCAGCATGATGGCGGGACGAATCTGGCGAAGCATGGCGAACTCCTAGGCAAGGCCGATAGCGGTCACGAACACGTCGATCAGCTTGATGCCGATGAAGGGAACGACGATGCCGCCGAGGCCGTAGACGAGAAGATTGCGGCGCAGGATGCCGGCCGCGCCGACGGGCCGATACTTCACGCCGCGCAACGCCAGCGGGATCAGAGCCACAATGATGAGCGCGTTGAAGACAATGGCCGACAGGATGGCGCTTTGCGGCGAATGCAGGCCCATGATGTTGAGCGTTTGAAGCTCGGGATAAAACGCCACAAACATCGCGGGCAGGATGGCGAAGTATTTCGCCACGTCATTGGCGATGGAGAACGTCGTCAGCGCCCCGCGCGTCATCAGCAACTGCTTTCCGATCTCCACGATCTCAATGAGTTTAGTCGGATCGCTGTCGAGATCGACCATATTGCCCGCCTCGCGCGCGGCCATGGTGCCGGTGTTCATTGCCACGCCGACATCTGCCTGTGCGAGCGCGGGCGCGTCGTTGGTGCCGTCGCCGCACATGGCGACCAGCTTGCCCTTGGCCTGCTCGTCGCGGATCAGCTTGAGCTTCGCTTCCGGCGTCGCCTGCGCGAGAAAATCGTCCACCCCGGATTCGGCGGCAATGGCGGCCGCGGTCAGCGGATTGTCCCCGGTGATCATCACCGTGCGGATGCCCATTTTGCGCAACGCGGTGAAACGCTCGCGGATGCCGCCCTTCACGATATCCTTGAGATGGATGACGCCCAATAGCTTGCCGTCTTTTGCCACTGCCAGCGGCGTTCCGCCGGTTTTAGCGATGCCCTCGGCAATCGCATTGAGATCGCGCATACCGGCATAGGCGCCGAGATTTTGGGCATCCAGCGCGGCATTGCCATCAATGGCCGCCGCGACGAGATTGGGCTGGGCGTATGCCAGAACGGCATCGACCGCGCCCTTGCGGATGGCGAGCCCATCGGCGTCGATACCGCTGAGCCGGGTTTGCGCCGAGAAGGGGATGAAGCGTGCATTCAGCGGATTCATATCGCGGGCGCGGATGCCGTATTTTTCCTTCGCCAGCACGACGATGGAGCGGCCCTCCGGTGTCTCGTCGGAGAGCGACGCGAGCTGTGCCGCATCCGCCAGATCGCGCTCCTCGATGCCCGGCAGCGGTAGGAACTCGGTCGCCTGGCGATTGCCGAGCGTTATGGTGCCGGTCTTGTCGAGGAGCAGCGTATCGACATCGCCGGCGGCCTCGACGGCGCGGCCCGACATCGCCAGCACGTTGAATCGCACCAGCCGGTCCATGCCTGCAATACCAATGGCCGACAACAATGCGCCGATGGTGGTGGGGATAAGCGTGACGAACAGCGCCACCAGCACCAGCACCGACATGGTGCCGCTGGCATAATGCGCAAAGCTGGGAATGGTCGCGACGGCGAAGACGAAGATGATCGTCATGCCAGCGAGCAAAATATTAAGCGCGATTTCGTTGGGTGTCTTTTGCCGTTCCGCGCCTTCGACCAGCGCAATCATGCGGTCGAGGAAAGTACTGCCCTTCGTCGCCGTGATTTTCACGACGATCCAGTCCGACAAGACGCGCGTGCCGCCTGTCACCGCTGAGCGGTCGCCACCGCTTTCGCGGATCACCGGTGCGCTTTCGCCGGTAATCGCGGACTCATCGACCGAGCACACGCCCTGGATCACGTCGCCGTCAGACGGGATCAGCTCGCCCGCTTCGACCAGCACCAGATCGCCGCGCTCCAGCTCGGTCGCGGAAACCTTGCTCCAGATTTTCATGTCCTGGTCGGAAAGGCGCTTGGCGAAGAGATCGGTCTTGGCTTTGCGCAGCGAAGCCGCCTGCGCCTTGCCGCGCCCTTCCGCCACCGCTTCCGCGAAATTGGCGAACAGCATCGTGAACCAGAGCCACAGGTTGATCTGGAATGAGAACAGGTGATCGCCCACACCGGAAACCAGATCGCGGATGAACAGGATTGTGGTCAGCGCGGCGACGATCTCGACGACGAACATCACAGGATTGCGGGCCATCGCGCGCGGATCGAGTTTCTTGAACGCGCCCCAGATGGCGGGGAGCAGAATAGCCGCGTCCGTGATGGACGCGGTGTTACGGGTTTTGCTCATGGCTAAAGCTTTCTTAGAATAAGTGTCCAGCGTTCATCGCGAGCTGCTCGACGATGGGACCGAGCGAAAGTGCCGGGAAATAAGTGAGCCCACCCACGATCAGGATGACGCCGATCAGAAGGCCAACGAACAATCCGCCATGCGTGGGGAATGTGCCTTCGGACGGCGGCACGATCTTCTTGGCAGCCAGCGATCCCGCCGCGGCCAGCATGGGAATGATCACCAGAAACCGGCCCACCAGCATCGCGATGCCGAGCGTTGAATTGTAAAACGCGGTGTTGGCGGTGAGGCCCGCAAAGGCGCTGCCATTGTTTCCTGTTGCGGATGCGTAGGCGTATAGAATTTCGCTGTAACCGTGCGGGCCGGCGTTGAGCGGCCCAGCCAGTCCGGCCTTGGTCACGACGGCCCAGGCGGTAAAAACCAAAATGGACATCGGCAGGATGAGGATGGCGAGCATCGCCATCTTCACTTCCTTGGCCTCGATCTTCTTGCC
>Ga0075522_10002869_pt1 | contig 12697 bp, 11 predicted proteins | sample NGEPerA_FD_74796 | JGI IMG/M metagenome (GOLD analysis project Ga0075522, IMG submission 74796) | Arctic peat soil microbial communities from the Barrow Environmental Observatory site, Barrow, Alaska, USA - NGEE PermafrostL2-A | ecosystem: Environmental > Terrestrial > Soil > Wetlands > Peat ... | reverse complement strand
CACTAGCTTGAGGTGCTAGCGCCGCAAGGCATAGGGGTTCAAGTCCCCTCCTCCGCACCATCCGATATTGAGTCCGGGACGCCGGACAGACTTGGAACGCTTCGCAATGCAGAATTTTCTCTTCTACTTTTTCATCGTGCTCCACCTGATCGTGTGTTTCTTCCTGATCGGTGTCGTCCTCATCCAGCAGGGCCGCTCGGCGGATCTCGCGGGCGCTTTCGGCGGACAGGGCTCTCAGACCGCTTTTGGGCCGCGCGCGGCTGCCAATGTGCTTACGCGCCTTACCGCCTGGTCGGCAGTGCTCTTTATGTGCACCTCGCTTGCTCTGGTTATCCTTTACAACCGTGCCAGCGGTTCGCACTCGGTACTTGAAAACGCCAAGCCTGCGCCCATCAGCACGCCTGCCAAGTAAGGCAGAAACAACCGTACCAAGCGAGGATTCAAGCCCATGCCGCTTTCCGGAGAAGCCATCCGCCTGATGAACTACATTGACGACACGGCGGTAACGCTGCGCCGCGTCCTCGCTACCATTCCTGTGCTGACGCCTGAAGAGCGCGCGCGGGTTGCGGATCACCTTAAGGAAGTTCGGCCCAACGCTGACGACGTTGCCAAGGCGCTTGCGGCCAAGTAATTTCCGGTAGTTTCAGCGATCAATGCAGACGGCAGCAGTAAGTTGTGCACCTTCCCTTTGGGTTTGGTGAGCTAATTGCTGCAAGTTACCCCCTCACTGAAGCGGGGAGCTTTTCAACCTTGCGCCTACGGTGCGTTGTTGCGGCCTTGCCCTCAGGCGGCGTGTTTGGCTGCGTTAACGATGGCACTCAGGCTGTTCGTGAATAAACCAGATGCAATTTCGGAGCAAGATCCTCGGTCTCCGGTGCTGGTTCTGAAGGTTCCCATTCGGAAATGAGCGGCAGATTGTTTGCCAGCCGGCTCTTGAGTGCCTCAGCCGAGGCGGGTCGTCCGTAAAGCCAGCCTTGCGCGTGGATCTTCTGTTCGCCCGGGCTGAAGTAGTCTGATTGCATCTTGGTTTCCACCCCTTCGACGACGACTCCCAACTGCAACGACTTCGCCATGTTCAGAATCTGCGGAAGGACGGTGACCGCGAGGGACTCGGTGCCGATTACACGGGTGAATGCCTTGTCGATTTTGATGGTGTCGGCGAACAGGTACAAGAGCTTGTCGAGGTTTGAGTAGCCGGTGCCGAAGTCGTCGATATGGATGCTGTGCCCCATCCGGCGGAGATTGCGGATTGTTTCCATCACTACTGCGCCGTCCGCTGCCGACCGTTCAGTAATCTCGATAACAATGCTTTCAGGTTTTACATTTGCTTGCCTGAGCGATTCGTCCAACATGGGAAGGAAGGTGTGATCCGACAAATCCGCGCCGGCAACGTTCATGCTAATGCGAAAGCCGGGTCGATCTTGCAAAGTTGTCGCGAAATCGTGGAGAATTTGTCGCAAAACCGACCGGGTTATTTTGCTTACGAATCCATTTTCCTCTGCGACCTTCACAAACACTTCTGGACTGACTGCTTCACCGTCTTCGTTTGTCCAGCGTGCGAGGGCTTCAGCTCCAATCGTCATTTGTGTGGCAAGGTTAACGATCGGCTGATAGACGACCTCCAGTTTGTTACGGTCAAGCGCTTGAAGTAGCTGGCTGGGCATGTCCATGTTGCGGGCACGCGCACGCAACAGCAGCATCCCGAGAAACAGCCATGTTAAAGCACCAACGCCCGCACATGCAGAGATTGCCGCTGTGCCGCTTTGCAGTACGTATGTAGCCGGCACAGACAACGTAACGCAATTGAAGCCCAAGGCAGAGCACCGAGTTGCAAAGAGCATCTGCCCAACGCGGCCTGAGCCATCTTCCGCCATTGCCAGATCGTCAGATTTCGTCACGCGTTCTCTGGTGGGGCCGGCTGACAGTTCCTTGTTGCTCTTGATGGTGACGTCAAACTTTAAGGGACCTACGTCCTGGCTCGGGAGGGCACCGGAGTCAATCACGACAAATGTATTTCCAAATTGCAGGGCGGCGCGGTTCTGGGCTGCGGTTGAAGTGCCTTTGAGGCTGTAATAGGTGAATCCGCCTGCTGCTTGCGAGGAATCTGGTCCCAATGAGGAGAGAGAACGGACAGAATGGCCAGTGATAGCGGAGCATTGAATCTTGTCGCCGCGAATTCGACCTGCGTCTTTCAAATGTGCCGATCGAAACACAAGGTCTCGCAGGTATCCGATCTCCCGGTCTGCGCAAATTGCGGATCCTGTGTTTTTCAGCGCATTGAATACATTGCGGGCTTCTGCTAGAGACGCGTCGTTCTGAGTCAGCGCCTGCTTTGAATATTGATCGAGCCTGACGATGGATTGCCAAATTACTAGCTGACGGCCGAGAGAATAGCCCGCCGCTCCGCCGCACAGGACTAAGATGACGAGAAGAATGCGATTGACGATTTGTTGCTGTTGAACACGGCTCTTTCGACCGTTCAGCGGCTTCCGTTCTTTTTCGGTCACAATCGCAGCCCTCTCCAGGTACAGAGGTAGTCTGTTGACTCTTAGCGATCAATCCTCCTTTATGGGTATGCCCAGAACCGCCGGGGAAGAGCGCTTGCGAATGAAGTAACTCTCCCAGAGTTACGGTAGTCATTCTTAGGGTGCAAGTCATTGATTTTAAATGAATAGATCCTAAAAGTTGATTTGCCCGTTGGTCACCATTGGGAATCAGGCCTGCCTATCGGCGACCGGCTAATTGGTTCACAAAAATATTTTTATGTCCCAAAGAACGTAGCTGCCACGGCTCCAACCCAGCCGCCATTGTGCCGGTGTAGAATGCTCCTTCCGTTCAAAAGGGGTGGCCAACCACCCATGTAACAGGAGGAACGACATGACGATCAGTCGGCGGGAATTTGTGGCGGCTTCAGTAGCAGGGGCAGCTCTGTTGAATCATGGAGTCAAGGCCTTCGCGGCTCCGGCGGGAAATATCCAGGTCGGAATTGACGCGGCCAAGGTGGGCGCTCCAGTGTCTCCGATGATTTTTGGCGGGTACATGGAGCCGGCGACTACACGGGTGTGGGCTGAGATGCTGACCGACCGCAAATTCGGGCGGCCAATTACAGACGCGCAACCGCCTCAAGAGGGATCGTTTTTCCGTCGCATGGCCGGCGAACCGTTCAAGCCAGTTGGACCGGCGGGCACGGTGGAAATGGACAGCGAGAAGGCCTTTGTGGGCAAGCACAGCGCTCGCATCAAGCTTGATGCTTCAGAACCGCACGGCATTGCGCAATCCAAGTTGCGTGTGGGCCAAGGCAGATCGTATGTGGGCCGCATTTATCTGGCCGGCGATGCCGGGGCCAAAGTTGTGGTCCGCCTTGTCTGGGGCGCAGGCGCAGGTGATTCGCAGGCGGTGCAGATTCCCGCATTGTCCGGTCAATATAGAAAATTTCCGCTCAAGTTTACTTCGCCGGTCGATACGGACCAGGCGCGCTTTGAGGTTCTCGGCACCGGCAGCGGGACATTTCACGTTGGGACCGCGTCGCTGATGCCTGCCGACAACGTGCAGGGATTCAATGCGAGCATGGTGAAGCACATAAAGGATGTCGGCTTTCTGATGGCGAAGTGGCCCGGCGGCAACTTTGTATCCGGGTACGACTGGTACGACGGCCTTGGCGATCCAGATAAGAGGCCGCCCAAACCGCAGCCAATGTGGTCGAACCGGATCGAGTCGAATGATGTTGGTATCCATGAGTTCATTGCTTTTTGCAGACTGATAGGAGCGGAGCCGGACCTGGCAGTTAATACCGGGTTGGGAGAAGCTCGCGTTGCGGCCGAGCTCGTTGAATATTGCAATGGGACCGTGATTACGCGGCTGGGTAAGATGCGCGCGGACAATGGCCATGCCGAGCCATTCAATGTTCGCTGTTGGACGATTGGCAATGAGATGTACGGCCCGTGGCAGTTTGGCTATATGCCGATGAGCCAATACACAGTGAAGCACAATTATTTTGTTGAAGAAATGCGCAAGGTGGACCCGAAGATCAAGGTGGCGTGTGCCGGGGCGAGCATTTGCGAGGAGTCCTGGTGCGCAGCGGAGCAGAAGCAGATGGAGCCGGGTTTCTGGCAGCCGCCGCTGATGGATAAGTTGCCTTTCAAACATGAATCGAAGAACGATTCTGACTGGTGGCTGCTTAAAGACAGCTCCGACTACATCGACTACATTTCCGAACATACCTATTGCTATCCGGACATGGCTTTCGATGCCGAGAAGCAAATGTATGTCGACGTCACGGATCCGCTGCAACTGAGAACGCGCCGCATGGCAAATCGCATCGGCGCAGCCTTTGAAGCGTGGCAGTATTACGTGGACAAGATGCCGGCGCTGAAATCCAAAAACATCAAGATCACATTTGATGAGTGGGGCTGCCGCTATCGTACGCCGCAGGGCCGCGCTCCGCAGCCGGTGGGAATGGTGACGGCACTCTCGTATGCGGTTTTTCTGCATGAAATGTTCCGCCACTCAGAAATGATCGACGTAAGTTGTCCAACGGGAGGCCTGAACACATTGCTGATGGACAGCACAGGGCAGGCTGTGGGGCTGACGGCTGAAGCGTTGGTGATGAAGCTTATTCGCACCCACTTTGTTGGTGCGCTGCCGATTGTGGTCAGCGGAAACTCGCCGCAGGCGCCGATGCGGGGCACGCCGATGGTTGATATGGGTTCGGAACCAGTGGGAAGTCCGACCTACCCGATCGATGTTCTGGCGGCATTCTCGGGCGATCGGAAGACTTTTATTCTTTCCGTGATTAATGCTACGGAAGAAGCGCAGGAATTTACGCCGCAGATCAGTGGAGTGAAACTGCGCGGCACGGGCAAACTTTCGCAGTTTGTCGCTCCCAGCGCGACTGCGAACAACGAAGTTGGCAAAGAGCCGGTAGTCACAATCGCTGAGAGCTCGGTGGGCGCGCTGCCTGACAAGGTTCAACTGCCGCCGGTGAGCGTGAGTATCTACCAATACGAGATTGTGTAAATTGCGAAGAACGTCAACCAGAGTGGGCCGGCAGTTCGCTGATGAATTGCCGGCCTGTTTTTTGTATTCACCGCATTCTGCGGACGACTGTACGGCTGGTGACGCCCACCGCCTACAATAGAAAGACACATGCCTACCGTCGCAATTATTGGAGCAGGCCCGCTTGGCCGCTGGCTGGCCCTCGAAGCCGCACGCGCTGGATTTGCAGTTTTGCTTGAAGACGTGATGCCGAGCAACCTGCATCATGCGCAGGAGTTTATCCGCCAGCAACTTAATGCGGAAACACTGCCGTCGGTTCGGTTTGTTTCGTCCATTGAGGATGCAGTGCGCGAGGCTGACCTGGCGATTGATTGCATTCCCGACGAGCTTGAATCGAAGCTGGAGATTCTTTGGTTGCTCGACCGCATGTCGCCGCCGCAAACGGTGTTCGCTACGCCGACCACGCGGCTCTCGATTGCCGACCTGGCCTCGTGCACGTACCGGCCGGAAAAGTGCATCGCGATTGTCGCGGAGCCGCAGTCGCTGGTGGCTGGGCAGAGCAACGAAGTACTTCTGCGGAAGACCGCAAGTACGACTGCAGATACAATTTCCCTCGTGGAAGATTTCTGGAAGCGGCTGGGTCACTCGCCGATCTTCGAGTTGGAAAACACTGAACAGTGATCATTGGGCTCTGAAGGTTAACGATCAGAGACGGTTTCCGACTACTTGCCGCTGCTTGCCAGCACCTTTTCGTAGTAGCGCACGTATTGCGGCACTACGAGGGATGCGCAGAATCGCTTTTGCGCGTTGCGCCGCACTTCATCGCGCATTGTTTCAAGACGTGCTTTGTCGCTCAGCAGGCTCAACGCTCCCTGCGCCATACCGTCTACATCGCCCACCTTGTAGAGCAATCCCGTAACGCCATCTTCTATCAGTTCGGGAACGCCGCCCACGCGGGTTGCGATTGACGGGACCTTGCACGCCATTGCCTCAAGGGCAGCCAGCCCGAACGATTCAAGTTCGCTTGGCATGAGCATCAGGTCCGCAAGGGGCAGCAGTTCATTTACGCGGTCCTGCTTGCCGACAAAGTGCACTTTGCTCTGGATGCCAAGATCGTGCGCGAGCCATTCGGCAGCAGAACGGTCGGGGCCGTCGCCCACCAATACCAATTGCGCAGGCATTTTGCTGACGACGCGCGCAAAGATCTTGACCACATCTACTACGCGTTTTACCGGCCTGAAGTTGGACAGGTGCATGAGGATTGCTTCGTGCGGGGCGGCGAACTTGCGCCGCGCTTCGGCGCGCAATTCTTCGTCGCTGAAGGGCGCATAGACATTGCAGTTTACGAAGTTCGTGACGACTTCAATGTCGCGCGTTACTTCAAAACTTTCGATGGTCTTTTCTTTCAGATAATTCGAAATGCTGGTAACGCCGTCGCTTTCCTGGATGGCATAGCGCGTAATGGGCAGATAGCAGCGATCAAGTCCCACGAGCGTAATGTCGGTGCCGTGCAATGTGGTCACAAACGGGAGCCGCCGGCCGCGAGTTGCGAGCATTTGCCGCGCCAGCAGCGCGCTTACTGAGTGCGGAATGGCGTAGTGCACGTGCAGTAGATCCAGCTCGTTGAACTCTGCCACTTCAGCCATGCGCGAAGCCAGCGCAAGATCGTAAGGCGGAAACTCAAACAGCGGATAGCTCGAAACCGGAACCTCGTGATAAAAGATGCCTTCTTCGCGTCCGTTGAGCCGGAAGGGCTGCGAATAGGAGATGAAGTGCACCTGGTGACCGAGTGCAGCCAGCTCAATGCCTAACTCTGTGGCCACCACGCCCGAACCGCCGTAGGTGGGGTAACACGTAATTCCGATCCGCATAAGGTCTTCCAAAGTGGAGCGAGAAGTGCGAAAACATGCCAGCTTTTGCCGAAACGGGAGGCTGTTGCATGTCCCTCAAGATTGTAGATGATCCTGAGGGCCGGTGGGTGCTGCCGCAGTCGCATTGAAATTTACTACAAGGAATTTACTTGTTGACGGTTAAACAGCCGGGACTTTGCGTAACGGTGAATAGGCAAACAAAGCTGCCCTCTCCACTTAAACTTCATCGGAATTATGCTATCAACATTACAGACCGCCGCTGAGATCTTATTGAGCTGAGCGGGGCGATCTGGCCTTGGTCAGCAACGCGTCAAATTCGGATCTCGGCATTTTCAGCATGTCAGGATGCGCCTCCACCCACTTCGCAAAAGCGTCGTACTTATCCGCTGTCCATCCCCCTTCAAACTGCGCGCCGTTCTTTCCCTCGCGATTCAATTCGAAGTTGAAGTCGTCTTTCAACGAAGTGAACTCCGCATAGCTGACTGCATCCTCCGCAAGGATAGCCGGGATAAAGATGACTCCTTCCGGCTTGCACAGAACCAGGTCTCCTGGCAGCACAACTGCGCGCCCTATGCGGATAGGAGCGTTGATTGAGGCCAGTTCCATGTTGGCCCACGCCGATGGATCGTATCCTCGATAGAAGCCGTTGAAGTTTGGAATCTCACGATTCTCCTCCTGGTCGCGAATGCCGCCATCGAAGACAAACCCCGTGTGAGTATGCGCCGCTACGGCGTTGCCGAGATTGGATCCGATCAAAGTTCCCTCGATCACCTTTCCGAATCCATCGGCCACATACACATCGCCAATCTGCAATTCGGCGATTGGCCAGCTGTTCGTTCCGGAGCCACGGCCGAGCAGGCGTCCTTCCGCTTTGCCTTCGGCTGCAATGGCTCTTGTCATGTCTGGACGTGAAGGCATGTATTGCGCCGTGAGTGCTCGGCCCGCGAATGGCTTGTCAATATGCAGAGCCTGCCATCCGGTGTCGAATTGATTGTTGTATCCCTGACCACGCAAAAACTCCCAGATGTCTTCGATCGTCGTGTCGACCGCGCGCTTCAGGAGCGAGTCGGGCAGCCTGGGTCTGCCGTCCGGGAATCGATCGCCTTTCCATTCCGAGGTGTAGAAGAGTATCTGATCCCGAGTAGTCTTCACTTGGCTGAACGCAGATGAGGGTGAAGTCGCAATGATGGTCAGAAGGAACGCAACGACTATTTTTTTCATCGTTCTAATCTCCACTTCAGTCAGGTGGTTGCAAGAGTCCGTGCTCGAATCGCGCGCACATCAAATCAACAATTCAGTTCGCTTGAAAATAGAGTAGACGCATCAGCGCTCGATCAACTGAACAACGCGTCATCCCAAGACTGTGCTTCATCCCACATAGGCGTGGGGTCAAAGTAGGCGGTCCCCGGCTTCAGGTGACGCTTTACTTCTTCGTCGTTCAACGTGACGCCCAAGCCAGGCTTGTCAGGCACAGTGATAAATCCCTTGTTAACGATTGGTTTTTCGATGCCGGTCACCAAGTCCTGCCAGAATGGGACATCGAGCGAGTGGTTTTCAAGCGCGAGGAAGTTGCGTGTGGCGGCGGCACAGTGAACATTTGCCATGCAGCTTACCGGAGTTCCTGCAAAGTGCATGGCCATGGGGACGCCATGAGCGAACGCCATGTCGCCGATTCGATGGGTTTGCAGAATTCCGCCGGAGGTGGCAAGGTCCGGGTGAATCTTATCCACGGCATGCTCGCGGCAAAGAGTTTCAAAGTCTGAGACCTGATAAATATCTTCGCCGGTGAGGATGGGCGTGGGGTTGGCCTCTCTGATTTCCTTCAGGAGATCGGTGTAGTACCACGGAACGACATCCTCCATCCACTCCAGATTGAACTTCTCATATGCCTTGCCGAGGCGAATGACAGATTTGACGCCGATGTGGCCGAGGTGGTCGATTGAGAGCGGCATATCGAAGCCGATGTTGTCGCGCACCGCAGCAACGTATTCACATAGCCGATCAATGCCTTTGTCAGTTACTTCAGTCGCCATAAACGGGTGCGGCTGATTGCGAAGCTCCCATTTGTCCTGCCCGGACGGTTGCATCACAGTGCCTGGAATTCCTTCGAGCACGTTGATACCGAGGTCCATTTTCATCCACGTCAGGCCCATTTCTTTGCGCTCTTTGGCGCGGCGGCCGTACTCAGCCGGATCCATCGATTCGGTTGTATCGGCATAAATGCGAATCTTATCCCGCCATTTGCCGCCCAGCATCTGATAAACGGGAATGTTGTAGACCTTGCCAGCGATATCCCAGAGTGCCATTTCAACGGCGCATACTCCTCCGGCCTGTCGTGCGCTGCCGCCAAATTGCGCAATCTTCTGAAAGAGGTAATCGATGTTGAGCGGGTTCTCGCCCAGCAGGCGGCTCTTGAGCACCATCGCATACTGAGGTCCTGCGATGTCGCGCACCTCTCCCAAACCGTACACGTCCTGGTTGGTGTCGACGCGAATGATGACGCACGGGCTCGGGCCTGGCTTGACCACTACGGCATAGCGCATGTCGGTAATCTTCAATGTGGACGGGCTTGAGGCCTGATTCACATTCCTGATGGCAGGCTCCGCGGCTTCAGCGCCGCGACGAAATGCTCCGCCCGCCAGCACGGCCAATGAGGACTTGAGAACGCTGCGACGGTTGATGCTCGGCTTCCATGTTTCAAACATGGTGAATGCTTACCTTTCTCCAAGACTCTGCATGAAGAGAACGCGTTTCAGAAGCCTTGGCGGCTACCCAGCGCACGGCGTTCACCAGCATGGCCTGGTAGGCGGGGTTTCCGTGGGCCTCGTTGGCGTGGCCCAGCGCGATATTTACGATGCGTGTCTTTGGGTCATTGACCAACCACACTGAGGCGTAGGCTTTCCCACTTTCGGCTTCTGGACTGGTCTCTGCAAGCACATCGACTGGCGCGCCGGGATTGAATTCCATGCGATATTGTTCGTCGATGATTTTGAATTCGCCAGGAACGCCGTGCATGACAGCGTGGGCGGGTTGGCGGTTGAAGACTGTGAACTCGCCGCGGCCATGGCTCCTGGCGCCTCCTCCCACGAACCGCTGATTGTAGGCGGGTGCGTTTTGCCAGTTGAACCAGACAGCTGCGTGACAGATGACGACGCCGTGGCCTGCATCAGCGAAGGCATTCAGCGCGTTTTGAAATGCCGGCGTGCCAAAGCTGGCGTGATTCGCACTGAATACAAGGACGTCAGCATGTGCGAGTTGCGCCACGGCTTCATCGGCATTTGACGTGTAAGCTGTTGCGATTCCGCCGGCAGCCTTGAGTGTGGCGCTGTCTGCGGCGTGAAAATAAGTTTCAAAATCGTGGGAGCTGCCGCCGCCAACAAGCAACGCGCGGACGGTGCCGGCTTGCGGCTTGGGCGGTAGTGTTTCGCCATTGGCCGGCAATGCCTGCTCTGCGTCTGGCGCCAGCAGCAGGGCAGCGCGGAGGTGAGCCGTGCGCGCAACACCCGTGGCCGCACTGGCAAGTGCCGCGGCAGCACCTGCTGCTCCGACTCTCAGAACTTTTCGACGGGTAATGTGCGCGGAGTTTTGTGTCATTTGCTCACGTCCGCACTTTGTCTTATGGCGGGTTCAATTTTGCAGTCAGGCATTGCGCGCAGAATTTCTTCCTGACCGGTTGGTCCAAATACAACGAGAAAGCGCAGAGTCTTATCTCCGGTGTTCACCGTTTCGTGAAAGACGCCGGCGGGCAAGTGGATCAAGTCGCCGGCCACTACGCGGCGTCGTTGTTCTCCGCCGATGTCGACCATCTGCGTGCCTTCGCCTTCAATGACGTAGAGAATCTCTTCCATGTCGGGGTGGTTGTGACGGAGATGTCCTTTGCCCGGCTCAACTGTGACCACGCCGAGCACGAACTTGTCTGCGCCGGTGACCTTGGGCTCGCTGAGCCATTGCAGGCGGCCCCAATCAAAGGCCAGGGTTTCCACATCGTCGGGCTGTACGAATCGCTTACCGCTGATTTGAGTCATGAGACTCCTCCGTGAGGACTTGATTATGGCTTCGAGATGACAGCCTTTTTGAACGATCGGGTTTGATCGGTAATGGCTCGCTCAACGGCAAGCCGCTCAATGCTTGAAGCTCCGAAGAAGCCGTGCACGCCCGTGGTGTGTTCATAGATGAATTGCGAGTCTGCGGGTTCGGCGATGGGACCGCCATGACAGATGACCAGGATGTCTGGATTGATGGCGGCAGCTGCATCGCGAATCTCCTGAACTTTGACGGCTGCATCGGCGAGCGTCATGGATGTGTGTACGCCGATGCTGCCGCCGACCGTGCATCCCATATGGGCCACCAGAACATCGGCTCCTGCCCTGGTCATCTTCACCGCTTCGTCCACGTTGAAAACGTAGGGGCAAGTCAGAAGATCCAACTGGTGCGCAATCCGGATCATTTCCACTTCAAGGTCATAGCTCATTCCCGTCTCTTCAAGATGAACGCGGAATGTGCCGTCGATGAGCCCGACGGTTGGGAAGTTCTGCACGCCTGCAAAGCCAAGATCGCGAATCTGCGGCAGAAATCTGTGCATGCGCCGGAAGGGGTCGGTTCCACAAACGCCGGCGAGGACGGGCGTGTGCTTGACCACGGGCAAAACTTCTTCAGCCATTTCAACCACAATCTGATTTGCATCGCCGTAGGAGAGCAGTCCGGCACTGGACCCGCGGCCCGCCATGCGATAGCGGCCGGAATTATAAATAATGATCAGATCTGCGCCACCGGCTTCAGCAAACTTGGCTGAAATTCCAGTGCCCGCGCCGACGCCAAGAATGGGCGATCCGGCACGAACCTGTTCGCGCAGCCTGGCAAGACACTGCTCGCGTAACGTCATGCGTTTTTCTTCTCCTTTACGATCTCAAGAAACTCTGCAAAAAGCCGCGCCGCGAACGACGGGTCATTAACGTGCGCGTCCACCTCAACCAGTTTGACCGCAGGCTTTACGTGCTGCCTGATCGCATTGAACAAAGCCTCATCGGCTTCGTGGCTGTAAAACGGCTGGCCCGGACAATCAATTGCTGAGACGCCGCGCAGTGGAAGCACAATGGTTACAGGGCCGACCGCTGCGCTGGCTCTCTCCGCAATCTGTTTACCAAGGATCGCATTTTCGGCGGGCGTTGTGCGCATCAAGGTGACGGACGAATTGTGGCGGTACAGCGTGCGCTCGCAATATTTTTCTGGGACAGTTTCGAAGGGACCGAAGTTGACCATATCGATGGCGCCGACTGAAATTACCTGCGGCACACCGCATATTCCGGCTTCTTGCAGGCGATTGGGACCGGCGGAAAGAATTCCTCCGGCGAGCTCATCGGCAAGTTCAGTTGTTGTAATGTCAATAACGCCGCAGGCAAGGCCCGAGCGAATGATCTGTTCCATGCTCTGACCGCCGACTCCGTTGGCAGAGAAGACGAGTACTTCGAATCCAGCCTTCTCCAGCATGCCTCTTACCTGGGTGACGCACGGTGTGGTTACGCCAAACATGGTGGCGCATACCAGGGGACGATCTGCAACGAACTTCGGCGCCGGCAATCCGCACATTCCGGCCATGGCGTTGGCGGCGGTTGTGAGCACATTGCAGGTGACGCGATTCAAGCCGGCGATATCAGAGACAGCGTGCATCATCAGCATGTCTGAGCCGCCCACGTAGGACCGGACGTTGCCTGAGGCCGAAGTTGAAACCATCAGCTTGGGCACGCCCAGCGGCAACTCTCTCATGCCGGCAGAGGCAACGCTGGTTCCGCCGGAGCCGCCGACTGCGAGCACACCTGCAAGCGGTTGCTGAC
>Ga0075522_10002868_pt1 | contig 12699 bp, 20 predicted proteins | sample NGEPerA_FD_74796 | JGI IMG/M metagenome (GOLD analysis project Ga0075522, IMG submission 74796) | Arctic peat soil microbial communities from the Barrow Environmental Observatory site, Barrow, Alaska, USA - NGEE PermafrostL2-A | ecosystem: Environmental > Terrestrial > Soil > Wetlands > Peat ... | reverse complement strand
TAATTTTAATGGAACCTTCGGCTTTGAAGGCGTATATTTCGTGAGAGTGCGGAGCGGATCATGATCGAAATCTATGTCCAGTGGCAACGGGATGGCGGGGCCTATTTGGCGACCAGCCGTGACGTGCCGGGTCTGATTGTCGAAGCGGAAACGCGCGACGAGGTGCGCCGCATTGTGCCAGAAATCGCCCACGAGCTGATCGAACTCGGCGGCCGATCGTTGCGCGATGACCAGCAGTTTGCCTACACTTGGCAAGACTGAGCTACGGGGAACTCACCCGGCTTCTCAAAGAACACGGCTGCAAATACCTGCGCGACGCCAAAGGCGGCGGGCATGAGTATTGGGCTTGTGGCAGCGGACAGCCGTTTAGCGTGCCGAAGAAGCTGAAAGGCGATGGCACGCTGATGGAAATCCTTAAGGCGGCGAAAATTAAACCCCCGTGGTATCGGTAATCGAGGCGGCAGACGTGGCGGTGCCCTTTGCATTCGGCGGTGAGCCGCAGAAATACGGAGCGCGTCGGCGCGGCCCCCAGCGGGCTTACGGTTGCTCCTCGGGTTCTTCCGGCTCCTCTTTTGGCGCGGCGTCATCGGTGCTGAAAAAATCCTTAACCCCACCGACGAAGTTGCCGAGCAGGCTGCCGCTCGAGGCGGGTGCCGCGCCTTTGGCAGGGGCTTTCGGCGGCCCGAATATCTCGTTGAGCGGGGGTTGCGCCCGGCGGATCAGCATCCCGCGCGCATCGCGCCATTCGACCCCGGCCGGGCCATTGTCGCCGCTGCCCTGTAGGTGGCTGGAGACAACCTGCACCTGGGGGCCATTGGCTCCCTGCCGCGTCGCGCCGGTGAGTAGCCCGACGTGGCCTGTGTAGCCCTCGGCCGCGGAGTAGAATACGTCGCCCTTGCGGACGTGCTGTGTATCGACGGCATGGCCCCATGTCTTGAAGCTCGACGCGAGGTTGCTGCCGCTCTCGGGGAGACCCGCTTCATGCAGCGCCGAGTTGACGAGGGCCGCGCACCAGGCGTTGTCGCGCACGTCGAGGTTGATCCCGTTTTCCTTGAGCAGATCGTTGACTTGCTCGGGGCTGTTGCTGCGACTGAGACCCGTCACCCGCAGGGCGACATCGACAGCATTCGAGGCGGCGAGCTGAGAGTGCGTCGGGAGCGCCTGCTGCTGGATCGCCTCCACATGCTGAGAGCCGGGGGCGACCTTGAAGCTGTCGATCGGCCGCTCCTTTAGCAGGTAGTCGGGGCTGTCGGGGCTGAGCATCTGCTGTGGCGTCAGCCCGCGCGCCTTGCCTGTCTGGTAGGCGGGAAGGAACCAGCTCTGGAACGCGGCGACCCCAGCAGCGCCCTCCGGGGTAGGGTTGGCTGGGTCGTTGAGGGTCTGTTTTGCCTGCGCGGTCGTCGCGGCGATCAAGCCCTTCTCGGTCGGGTCGGTCTTTGGCGACAGCAGCCGGTAGAAGAACCCGGCGCTCCGCTCGCTCATCTGCCCGGCGCCAACCGCACTCGTCACTTCATCGGGGGTTAGCGGGTTCTGCGCGTTCGGGCCGAGGCGCTGCGCGAACTGGCCGACAAGGCCAGGGTCGTCATGCACCGGCGCGACCATCTGGCGATGGTAGCCGTTGAGCATCGCCCGCTTCGTTGCCGGGGAAAGGTCAGGGCTGTGTAGCACCTGGTTGCCAAAATCCTGCGGGTAGTTGACAGTGCCATCGGCATTCGATGTCATGCCGCCATACACGCTCTCGGCGCCGGCGCGGTCGGTCTCCCGCTGCTGCGCCTCATGTATCCGCATACCGTTGAGCTGGTCGGTGACGGCCTCGCGCTTGCCTGTCTGCGCGGCGGTCAGCAGTTCCTCGCGGGTCTTCGGCTGAAGATAGCTGTCGTACTGGCCGCTCTGGATCATGCCAATGCCGGCGTCGGGGTTCTTTTTGATCGCGCCGTAGATGCCTGCCTGCACGATGCTCTCGACACCCTTGGCCTTGATCTGCTGCCAATGCTCCTTCGGCACTGCCGATCCCTCGGCCATGGTGTCCATGGTCTTTGACCAGGATTGGATAGTCTCGGGGATTTGCGACGGGTCGTTCATTACCGAGTTGGCAAGGTGATCCCGAGTGCTGCCGATGTTTGCGACCATCGCGTCGGATTGGGCACCGGCGACATCGACCCGGATGTTACGGATCATGTGCGCCTGGTAGTCGGCTAGGTGCTGCTGCGCCCAATCCTGTGATTTCTTTGTCGTGAAGCCCGACATGAACTGCGAGCGGGTGTCATCGCTGCCGAGGACGTTGGTTTCGAAATCATGCGCGACCGCGCCGAGCTGGTTAGGATCGGTAGAATTGGCGAGCTTGTTCCAGGCGGTCGTGTGCTGATCCTGCATCTCCGCGGCTTTAAGGTAGCCTTGGCTGATCTCCTGCCGCCCGACATTATCCTCATGGGCCGCATATACGTCGCCCAGCCCCTTCCCCAGCGCCGCGCCGCCTTGTTCCAGCGCCGCGGCACCCTGGCGGTAATCGGTGGCGGCTCGATCGTATAATTCGCCCTCGATAACGCCAGCTCGTTTGAAGGCGTCGGCGCCCGTACTGTTTGGGCGGATGTCAACCGGCTGGTCGAACGGTCTGATTTGTGCCATGTCAGTTGTCCCTTCGTGCGCGAAGTACATGTTCAACCAGGGGCAGGCTCAGCCAATCAACCCGTAGGTCAGCGGCCTCAGCTAAAGGCAACGGCCCTTGGTTGTCGGGGCGAACCCGCCACCCTTCGACGATCCAAACTTGTGCGTCCCGGTCATACGTGGCGCGCTTCCAATCACATTCGACGACGGTATCCATGAGGGCGCAGACGGCGGCGAGCATGGCTGTATCGGACTTACCGGGCGCAGCGTCCCGGATGGCGAAAATCCAATCCGCCCGCTGGCCGATGTGAGGACGCGGCGTCGGCTGCCGCGCCCTACTCCGGGTCGGTATAGCAGCCATCGGTCGGCAGGACGTGCGGGCCGTCGTCGGCGCCATAGCCAACATCTCGGCCGGTCAAATCGACAATCATCCGCAACCGCTCCGCCGTTGGCAGCGCGGCCACGAGACGTTCGATGACCGACATGACAGTCACGTCGTCGCCGGGGGCGAGCGCAGCGGCGATCAGGTTGCCGTCCTGGCTGGTCTGGTCGACGCCATCGTCGAAGGCGCCCGGTGCCGGGGTTTGCAGCGCCTCATCGCGTGACAATGACCGGGCGAGCGTCAAGACGTTCTTCGCCGACAAGCCGTCAAGGAGCCTCAGAACGATCGCGCCGACATGCTCGGCACCCGCTTCCTGCGCGTAATTCCAGAAAGCGTGCGACCGCTCGAAATGATGATCCTCGCCACCCTCGCGGGTGACGGCGAGGTGAACGAGTTTTCGGACATCGATCATGGCAAGCCTCGCGAGAGAGTGCGGCCGATACCGGCCACGTCGGGGTGCGTGTTTGGGAAAGCTGACGGGAACTGCTGTTGTTTCCGCTCGGCGCTTTGCCGGGCGCACTGCTGTTTCGAATGGCGTTGCGCCGCGGATAACTGGCGATCCACGCGGGCTTTCATCTTAGCCTTGCGCATCGGAGGCTCCCTGCCGGGGCGTCGTGGCGCTCCAGTCGATCGGCGCTCCCTGACCCTTCGGGCGATCCTGTCGGGCCTCGCGCCGGATGGCGCGCTTCTCGTCTTTCAACGCCCTTTTGGTGGCGCGGGCCGCGCGACGATCGCCGCGGGTCATGCCGTAATTGATGGGCATCACGGAACCTCGACGCGGCGCCAGGCAAGCTCGCGCCGGTAGGATTGTTGATGTTGTTCGAAGACCGCACCGGTGGCGCACACAGCAACGACATGGCCGGCGTTGACCGCGACTTGCACGACGCGTTCGCCCTCGGGCGCCTCGATGTCGATCCATTCGGTTTCCTGCCCGGCGCCAGTCATCTGCCGTCGCTTCATGCTGCCGTCGCTGTAGAGCAGGATCGGGTGCGAAGCATCGAGCGCGACTTGTTTGACCGATGGCATGGTCATTCTCCGGGGATGCGTTGCAGGTTGGCGTAGACCGCCGTGGCCGTCGTGACGGCGAAGCGGTAGCCGCCGCTGGATAGATCGGTCGTGGCATAGCCGTTGGCGGTGAAGTCGGCGCCGCACGAGATGTAGGTGACGCCATCGGCTAGGAGCTTTTGCAGTTTCACCGAACCGCCGCCGAAGGTCGCGGAGACATCGATGCCGTACTTGCCACCGCCGAGGAAGAAAGCCGCCGTGGTCGCGGCGATGTTGAGGAACTGTTTGCTGTCTTGGACAGCGCGCGTCATGGCTACGCCCCCGCCGGTACGGTCACGCCGAGCGAGACGATCGCAACGATCTTCGGCGGGGTGGCACCCGGTTTCACGGCGAAGCGGAAGCGGCCGGCAGCGGCCTTGCCGATCGGAACCTCGACGACGCCAGGTGATGTCATCGGCGCGGTGCCGCGATCGGCAGCCCATACGCAATTCTGTGGCTCATCGGCGTGCTTCACTTCGCGCTGCAACGCGACGGCGCCGCCGTTGAATTCGCCAGCGAGTACGACGACGTGCCTGCCGGGGTTGAGGGTGAACGGCTCGCTCGCACCGACGGCAAGCGTGAGACTGATTTCGGCCATTGGGGGCAGGTTCCTTATTTCGGTCTGGCGTTGCGCCACTGCGCGAGCGCCTGGCTGCGGTGATAGAGCTGCAAGAACAGGCTGGGCGTCGCGAGCAAACCGTTCGCTTTGAAGGCAGCGGCGAATTGCTTGTTCGCGATCTTCATCCCGTCAACAAGCCCAGCCACGGCTTTGACCGCGGCGGGATAGTTCTCCTTCAAGATCGCCTTAAGCTGAGCTTCGGATTTCTCGGCGGCGGCGGCGCGCCCCTCGGGATCGAGGCGATTGGCTGCGGCGATGGTATCGACGACGCTGCGCACGAACGCGCTGCCGCGGGCAACGTCGAGTTGCAGGCCGGCCGCGACGGCGCGGACATCGGCGTCGAGCTTGGCGACGTTGCCCGCGTCGAAACCGTCGCCGAGGCCGCTTGAAGGTAGCTGATAGGCGAACGATTTTGGGTCGCGGCGCTGTTCGACGCCATGTTCCCGGTCGTGACGAACCTGCTCCGCCGAGCGATCGTCAGGCTTCCAACCGGGAACCTCGGCCATCGCTTCCTTGACCTTTGCCGGATCGGCGCCGCGGCGGAGCATGTCGTTGGCGGCTGCATCGGCGCGGTGCTGGCGCACGTCGGCAGCGCCCACGGTTTGTGCCGCCGCCATCTCGGCGCGCCGGTGCCAGGGGATCGGGTGCGGAGGCGCGGCGGCTGCCGGCGCTGAGGGATCGGTCATCAACTTGCCTTCTCGGCCGTCTGCTCTGCGACAAGCTGCTCAAAAGCGGCATCTCGGCGCGTGTCCTCGGCTGGCACTTCCTCCCCGGCCGCGAGCGCCGCGGCAACCTCGGCTGGCACTTCCTCCCCGGCCACATGGGCCGCTAGTGCTTGGTGCCACAAAGAAAGGATGGCAGGAGCACGCGGCGCTGCCGACTGGCGCGGCAGCGCCGCGTCACTGAATTCTGTCGTCTCCGGTGGATCGATGACTTCGCGCGGTTTCTCGGCGACGGGTGGCGCCGGGCGTTCGCCCGAAAGGTACGCGGTGATCGTCCCGAGCTTCTGGCGCAATAAAATGTCGATCGGAGCGGCGGCTGATACTGGCTGAGCATAGCGGAGCAGCCCGGCATATGCGCCGCGAACCGGCGGCGGGAATACATCGCTGGCGCCCAATTCCGTAGTTTTGCCGATGCGTGCTAGTTCCAGAAGAACATGGCGATCGACCAGCACTTCCAAAGCTGAAGTACCGCCGGCGTTGAAACCGAACAGTTCCTTCCCCTCGTCGTTGCGCAGCAATCCCGCGATTTTGCCGGCCGCTTTCTTCATTTCGCCATACTCGGCGATTTGGCGCTCGGTCGCGTCGCGAAAGGCCGCGGAGTGTTTGAAAAGCGACCCGACGTGCTGCGCGACTGCTCGAACGCGCGACTTCTCGGCATCGGCGCGCGCCCTCGCTAGGCGTTGCTGTTCCTGCCGGTTAAGCTCGGCCTCGGCGATTTCAAGCGCGTCAATGGTCGCGCGCGCGGTGGCAACCGCGTCGAGATAGGGGCGCAGCGCAGCGGCGGGATCGTCCTCCAGGGCGCAATCGACGGAGCGCTCGCGCAGCTCTGCCTCGGCGGCGGCCAGGGTTGCGCGGGCGGCTTCGAGCTTCGGGCCGATCGCGGCGAGGCCATCGGTCGACCGACTTTTGAACAGGGGCATCATGGGGTTTCAGCTCCGCAAGGGTGCCCGATGAACCGGGCGGCGACGTTGAAGCGGTCGGCGGCGAGTTACTGCCGCTCTGCGAAGGGATCGGCGGCCGGCGCGCTCGAATTTGGCCCCCCGGCGCTCAATCTCCCGGTACGCGGCGCCAAGCAAGGCGGTAGTCATGCCGTCAGCTCCCGCACCGCGATGCGTAGGTGCTCGACGGCGAAGGCGGCCAAGGTGCCGAGCTGCGCCTGGATACGAGTGCCAGCGAGCTGCGCCTGGAAATCGTCGCTAGGAAGGTGACGGAGCAGAGCGTGCCCGGCCTCGACCGCAGCGGCGATCTTGCAGAATTCTGCGAGAGGATCACGCGGCGGGGCCATGGCGCCGTAGCTCACGCTTGATGTATCGGTCGTTGAGGGTTGCCTTGGCCTCGCCGTACTCGGCGATCGTCACCGGATAGCCCCGGAACTCGCGGATGCTCTCGGTGGTGATCCGGCGCCAGTGGCCTCGCCCCACGTCGACCAGCAACCCTTGCTCGGCCAGGCGCGCAACGGTGTGCGGCTTGTGACCAAGGATCACTGCGGCCAGGTTTCCGGTGACGGTCTGAGGCAACATAGTACGCTCACGGTGTAAGTTAAGCTGCCCCCCCTATACAGCGCGGGACGAGATTAGTCAATGAGGAGGCATACTTTTTACTCCACATTGGCGGTGCGTATGGCTGTCACTTCTTGTAACTTCCTGTCCTGTATTGTTTGCGCCTCAGTCACGGTTGTTCACGAATGTTTAGAAGATTATTTCCGAGGCTTGGCTTGCTTGCACTGTCTGTTCCGGCGGCGGAGTGTCATGTATAGATCAAGTAATAACGACGTTAGCAAGGTTTTTAGAGGTCTACGCGGCTGTGGATGTAGAGGTAATAAAATTTGTTGCATCGCGTCGGGAACCCTACCCCTACCCCCCACCGGGTATAACTTGAAAATCTGGCACGAATTTGGGCATGCGCAAAAATAATGCTTGATTTACTCTTTGTCTCATTAGACCATGATTGTGTTGGAGCCGAGAAAGCGTGTCTCACAGCGGGGCAATCGAGCCAATGAGACAGCGATCTTGCAGGCTCTAGGACATCAATGAGACAACGGAGGTTGAGATGAGCATCGGCCGCTACTACGGGATAACCGCTGGCGCCATCGTGCGATGGCACGGCGAACGTGTCGCCGAACTGACGATCGGCGCTGTAGATCGCAGCAAGCCAGAGGGCGCGGATTGGACGCTGCGCTTTACGCCAACGGGATCGCTGACGGGCGCAGATAGGCGCGGATTGGCGCGCCGGCTTCATGCGCTGTCGGTTGACTGTCGCCGCGATGCCTGGCCGCTGACCGAATTCCTCGCAGCCATTGACACGGCGATTGCCGTGGCCGCGATCAAAGCCGCGGCGGGGAGGGCCTGAGCCATGGCCTTACCTGATATGACTATTGGGACGGCGCGAGCCATCGCGGCTGATGCAGCCGAGCGGAACGCGCGCAGCCACGGGCGCACCGCCTGGGGCGAAGATGACTACCGGCTCGCGACCGAGACGCTAGCGCGCATCTGCGCCGACTTCGGCATCCGTGATCCATGGCTTGGTTCGCCTGCCATCTTCGGCGCGGGAGGTGAGCGATGATTGTAGGGTACGCCAGAACCAGCACGGCCGATCAAGTCGCCGGGCTTGACGCACAGGTGCGCGATCTACAGGCGGCCGGCTGCGAGAAGCTGTGGCAAGAGCAGGTGAGCAGCGTCGCTGAGCGCCTACAGCTATCGGCGGCACTCGACTTCGTACGCGAGGGCGACACGTTCATGGTGACAAAGGTTGACCGGCTCGCCCGATCTACCGCACACCTGGTCGAGATCATCGAGCGGTTGAAGGCGAAGCACGTCGCGCTGAGGATCATCAACCTTGGCCTCGACACAACGACGCCAACCGGCAAGCTCATGGTGCAAATGCTAGGCGCCGTCGCGGAGTTCGAACGCGAGATGATGTTGGAGCGCCAACGCGACGGTATCGAGAAGGCACGGGCCGAGGGGCGCTACAAGGGTCGCGCACCCACCGCGCGGCGCCAGCTTGGCGAGATACGGCGTTTGCGCGAGGGCGGCGCTGGCGCCGTCGAGATTGCCAAGGCGCTGGGTATCGGCCGGGCGTCGGTCTATCGGGTGCTGGCCCTCGCCGGTTGATCCCTTACGACACAGCGACGATGGGGGCGGCCTTCGGGTCGCCCTTGTCGTTTCCGCGTCGATTCGGTCTGCGGCCAGCGCTGTGTAGAGGCCCCGGTCTACAGTGTAGGATTGCGGCCTTGCCGCTGCGCAAGTCGGGCGGTTTGCTGACCGGGCCTAGCCGACGTGCTGCGGCTCCATGGCGGATGGGCGTGGGATCGCGATGAGCATCAGCGGGGCCTGGGTCTACCAGCTGCTCAGCCCCAGCGAGGGGATCGTGCGCCCCGGCAACACGGCGCAGGGAACGCTCTGCATCGGCGATATCGTAGACATGCCCGACGCGCTCCAGGCCACCACGACAACGCGCGATCATCGCTCAGCGCGCGGGGCTTGGGATCGGTCGAGCCTGCATCCGCGCATAAACGATCCGAGGAACTGACGAGAGGCGAATTTCGACCAAGTTCAAGGAATTTCGACGCTTAGAACTTCGCTATCGCCGGCGCCTTTTCTCCCCGGAGATAGGCGCCCTTAACCCGAGCGCTGGCCGCGGGGGCAGCAAAACGACAAGGGCGACCCAAAGGCCGCCCCGCCGCAACACTCGCGCCCTAGATCAGTCTGTGGGAGGCCGTAGGACAGCTCTGATCCGCGCCGCTTCCTCGCTCAGTTTGGCCGCCGCTGCGTCTAAAAAGGCAGCTTCATTTCGCACAAATAGGATTTGCACATCCACATCGTAGGTGTCGCAAATGACGCCAAGGCGGTGTGTCAGCCTGTCTTCAACGGTCAACATGGATAGTCCCCCATCGGCTAGTTGAACGGAGAATTTATACCACTCGGCCGGCGCGGACACAATACGTTACAGTTCATTTTCCTACAATTTACAAATCATGAACGCCCATCTTCTACAGTGTACTGTACGACTACCTGCATAGACGCCGCCTATAGAGGAAGGCCAAAGTCTTGCATCATTTGCTTGCACGCGGCGGGGAGGGTTACAAGCGCGCCGGGCCTGTATTGACACGGGGCCGGTGCTGGCCTGTTAATGACACGGGGCCGGTGCGTTTTTCGTTAGCAAACCCCGCGACGGCAGCTCACGGAGATACGGCGGCGAGATCGCCCTGGCCTGTTAATGACACGGGGCCGGTGCGTTTTTCGTTAGCAAACCCCGCGACGGCAGCTCACGGAGATACGGCGGCGAGATCGCCCTGGCCTGTTAATGACACGGGTCCGGTGCGTTTTTCGTTAGCAAGCCCCGCGCGGCCGGCCAAATATGGGGTCAAACACTCTACCCGCACACAAGAGGAACTCCCGCGGTTGGCCTCCTTCACCCTCCTTTCACCCACGATAGCCGGCCGCGCTATCGTGTTATCAGCACGGGCGCTGGAATTCGGCCAATGCTAACGGCCGCCGTGCCGACGCCAAATCGGTGTACGGGGCCGTGCACAGGGCTGTGCACAGGGCCGTTTGTGCATGAGCCTGTGCATACCACTAAGTGTTTGATCTATATGGGGGATAGGCGACTGTGCACAATGAACTAGCACCCTTCCCCCTCTTTAGAGGGGAAGGTGCGTACAGTGCGTGTGAACACCAAGCCGAAAGGGGGGTGCACACTTTGGCCCTTACCACGGCGGGCAGAACGCGTAGGGCTGAACCGGCTTTCCGCCGCCGTCGCGCAATGCCATGTCAGCGAGGCATCCTTTCTTCATCCTACGCCGGATCGTCACGCCGAGGCTGTGGCCGGCTGTTGTTCTCTCGGTCTCGCCGGTGATCTGCTTGACGACTGCGGGCACAGGTATCCGCCCCGCAGCATCAGCCGGCAGCACCGCGATTGCAGTCTCCACGGCGCGGCGTAGGTCGGCATCAGTGGTTGGGGCCGCGACCACAGCCGCGACGGGCTCTACCTCGGCCGGTGTTTGTTTCCCCCTGCGCTCCGGCCATTCCTCGGGCTCGATATCCAGTATGACGGGGGTGCCATCGGCGGCGCGAGGCTGGTTGCGCATGAACACGTCGAACCCTTCGGCCCCATTCTTGCTCTTGTCCTGACGGATACGCTGTATCCCCGTGCGCTTGTCATAGACGATTAGAGTGATGCTATAGGCCAAGCTCCCCTGCAACGACGACCCGAAGGCGTGCATCTGGTTTCCGGTGCTGCCGGCGGGCGGATGCGTCAGTGCAACGACAGTGGCGCCTCCGAACGCCCTCGCGATCTGCATGAGGCCAGCGACGAGGCCGATGCCAACACCGCCGCTGGTAAGGTCACGGCCACCGATCGCGAGCTCGACTACGTCGATAAAGATCAAAGTCGGCTGAAATTCGTTTAGCCCCTGGATGAATGCAGCAATCCTGTCTTGGTCGAAAAGGTCGATTGGCAACCCGCACGTCACCCAATGATCGCGCAAATCTTTCAGTTCGATCCCGCGAGCCTTACAGGCTGCCGGCAGTCGTGCCGTGCCGACGCCCGACCGATCCTCCAGGGCAACGTACGCCACCCGCTCGCCTTGTTTCGCCGCCTCCAGCCCCTCGGCGATTGCAAGGCCGGTTTTGTGACTGCCTCGTTCCCCAATCCAGTAGGCGACAACGCCACCGGGCGAGCGTGGCAGGATGCGTTTGCCCTCGGGGCGCCACGTATCGATGAAGTCGGGCTTAGCCCGCTTAGCGTCCTGCTCTGGCGACGCCAGGTCATATTCCCATGCCCGAGCGAGTGCGGTTCGCCCCTGCCTCCTCCCTCGGTCGCGTCTGACACACAACGCCGCCTTGGCCGGGGTGTTCAACTCGGCGTCGCCGGCGTCTTGGAGGATGCTGATAAAATCGGCGCCCCAGCCTCCTTTAAAAATTGTGGCTGGATCGTCGCGCTCGGGGTGGCCGGTAAGCGCACTGGCAAGATTGCGGAGGCTCTGTTTCTGGTATCCCTCTGCCGTCTCGAAGTGTTTGAGCACGGCTTGAAACTCAGGCCACGTTATCCGCGCTTTATCGTAAGCGTCATCGCTATTCGCTTTATCTATTGCCGCCCGTAGCAACTCCGCCTGCTCCAGCGCCGCCGCCTGCTCCAGCACCGCCGCCTGCTCCAGCACCGCCGCAGGATTGATAGGTTGATCAACCCTCTTGACTTGATCAATGTCATCAGTCATTTTCGTGCCCCAAGCCAAATTGTTGAAGGGATTGAGCCATGTTTTTGCCTGCTCCCTACGAAGCCCTTCCGGCGAACCGCAAGGCCCCTTTTGTCCTGCGCGGCCGGATTTATGAGCGCACGCCGGCACACCGGCCCTATCCAGGTCTGCCGGAGGCATACCAGCCCGACACGATCGCCCTGCTCCAGCGACGCGCTCAACGTCGGATGCAGCTCATGGGGCTTGCTTAACAGCAGCCCTCCACTTCTCTCCGCCATCAGCGGCGTCCTATATGGGCGCCGTTTTTGTGTCGAACCTCTCCCGAACGCGAGGGTTTCCGCGCCAAAAGACGGATGACCCTCGGCTGATAGGTCGGCGTAGAAGGGAGCGGCGACGGTCATTCCGCCGCCCCCCGCGCCGCCAAGCTGGCGGCTGCCCCTTTCGATGTATTGCGCTTTACTTCCGCGAGGGGGCGGCCACTAGCGAAGAACCGCTGTGCCTCGTCTGCCGTGACGCCCCTGCCCAGGCCGGGGATAGCGACGATTTTGAGTTGCCCGCCCTTCGCGAGCTTATAGGCATTGGTTCTCGCGGGGCCGCCGATGGCCCGCAACTCCGCGAGGGTGTAAAACAGCTTCGGCAGCGGTGCGGTGGGGATTGGGAAAGACATGGCACAAGCTCCGCAATATGCGGGAAGCTCGTCGGGGTTGATTGATCGTCCGACAGGCAGCTCACCCGCGTGTGGTGAAACTGCCGGGGACGTCCGGCAACGGTGAAGGCGGTGCCCACCGCTAGCCCTTCGCGCCAAAATACAGCGCGAGACCCTATCTAAAAAACAGCGCTAGACTGTGGCGCGCCCTATACATTACCCTGTACAGGATGTCAAGATTGTTCGTAAGCGCTCCAGCACGCACGGGCCTTAACTAACCCGGCCGCGAGCGGCCCACCCAGCACACTCACTTGCACACCTTATCGAAAACTGCCCTGTAATGTATTGATTTTATTTATTACTTACTGGCTACCCTGCCGGTCAATTCGTGGCCGGGGAAGAGCAATGGACGGCAGCCTCTCATTCCCGGTCGTGACGCCGCCGGCGCCGGGCGACGCCGTGCCGATCGCGCCGGGCGTCTTGTGGCTG
>Ga0075522_10002867_pt1 | contig 12702 bp, 9 predicted proteins | sample NGEPerA_FD_74796 | JGI IMG/M metagenome (GOLD analysis project Ga0075522, IMG submission 74796) | Arctic peat soil microbial communities from the Barrow Environmental Observatory site, Barrow, Alaska, USA - NGEE PermafrostL2-A | ecosystem: Environmental > Terrestrial > Soil > Wetlands > Peat ... | reverse complement strand
TTTCAAATACATCGCGGACACAGCCACGGTGACTAATACATTCACGAATACCGCTACGATAACTTCAACCTATACCCCTACGCGTACCCCTACGAGCACTTTTACACAAACCAGTACCGCGACAATTACGCCAACCTATACCCCGACGCTTTCACCAGATGTTCTCGTCTATCCGCCGTATCCAAATCCATCTACTGGATCGCCTATTACTTTTAATTTCCAAGTGCCTAGCGAATCGACTGTGACGATGGATGTGTTTACTTTAGCTTTCCGCAAAATAAGCAGCCAAACGGTTCAGGCTTATGGAGCTTCAACTCTTCAATGGGATTTGAAGGATATTTCTGGTATCCAGGTGGCAAACGGGCTTTATTACGTCCGTTTCCATGTCTCAGGCGTTCAAACGACTACTAAAATTTTGAAAGTGTTGATCTTGAGATAATTTTGACCGTTGTCAGGTTTCGGTGTTAAAGTTTTCTCAACGGATATCTGAAAAGTAGACAATAAAAAAGCCGTTAGATATCGCCATCTAACGGCTTTTTGCATTAATGGTGCCCGAGGCGGGACTCGAACCCGCACGGGTTTCCCCATACGCACCTCAAGCGTACGTGTCTGCCATTTCACCACCCGGGCCTCTTTAGCGTTCTACTGAACCACAGAGGAAGGCGTATTATACTTCTCGACTTTCGATTGTCAATCAAAGCGCCTTTGCGCTGTAAACAGGTGAACCTTTGAAGAAGTGTATTGGATCATTACTTTTACTTGGCCTGTTTCTTTACAGTATGAAAGCCTCGGCGTTTTTTCCTTCGCTCCAAATGATCAAAGATACCCAGTGGGATTTTTCGATTTTTCCTGTGCTTGGTTTAAAAAAAGTCGAGGCTTTTATATGGCTCGTTCCCATCGGGCTTGGGTTTTGTGGCTGGATCCGAGGGATACGGAACAGCTTATTGGCTGGTCGTAAAGGACCAATGGTTCGATTGACGGCCTGGGCGATAGCCTTATGTTTCTTTTCGTTTTATTGTTTTGCGCTTGGCGTTAACGAACTTTTGTATAAATCAGTAGTTGGTTTATTTTTTGTGGCCGGAATTATTCCGGGTATCTTCGAGTTTAACGACATTTGGAAGTCGGTTCGCTCTAAAACCGGCGGCTTGAACTTTTGGTTTCCATTTGGACTGATAATTTTGGTTTGGAGTTCCGAGTATTTATCCCCTCCCATTATTTGGGACGCGGTTCTGGACCACTTTCGCTTTGCGGAAGAAGTCGCCCGGCTTCATCAAATACCCTTTCACTGGACCAATCACACGGGCGACATGCCGAAGTTTGTCGAGACCTTATTGGTGGGTTTTTGGTGCTTGGGCGGTGAAACACTCGCCAAGCTGCTTAGCGGCTTATCCGTTCTGCTCACGGCCTATCTGGTTTATGTAGTCGCTTGGGAAAATGGTTTTTCCAACCGGGTAGGGCAGTGGTTGTTTTGGAGTTGTCCGTTATTTTTGGCGCTTTTTGCCTGGGGTTATGTGGAAGGATTTTTGGCCTTCTACGAAGTTTTGGCGCTTTATTGCCTATGGCAATTTTATAAACAGCCGAAGGTTGAAGTTTGGGTTTATCTTTGTGGCTTCTTTTTGGGAACGGCTTTTTCTATCAAATACACCGCGGTTTTGGCCATTGTGGGTTGTGACGTTCTTTTGATTTACCACAACTTAAAACATAAAAAATGGGATTCCTGTTTTTGGTTTGGGGCAGTTTTTTTGTTCTTGCCAATGGTTGCCTGGGTTTTACGAAACGAACTGGCCAACGGCAATCCTTTATACCCTTTGGCGACTCAGTGGCTTGGCGGACCTCCGGGTTATAACACCCGTATGGAATCCAGCCTTTTAGAAGACACAGGTAAACCAGCGGGCCTATCAGTTTTAAGTTGGTTTTTGCTTTTGTGGAATAGCTTTTTTACGACAAACAACCAGGTAGGTGCGGCCTGGACACCTTTGTTATTGATGAGCCTGCCCTGGTGGGGAAAAGTTTTTAAAGACCGGTTTGTGGTTTTCTTACTGGTGTTCACTGGGGTCTTTTGGACGGGATGGATTTTGTTTTGCACCAGTTTACGGCACGCGTCTGGCGGGGTTTTGGTATTGGTACTGATTGCCGCTATTGTGTGGGATAAGGTCCTGAAGAAAGACGGAAAATGGGCTAAAACCGTCTTCGGTCTAGGTTGTCTTGTGTCCCTATGGCTTTGTTTTAGCGCCCAGTTGACCACTACAGCCCCCTATGCTTCGGCCCTGGGGCTGGAAGACCCGCTCAAGCGCATAGAGAGAAACTATGGCTTTAACCTGGATATCTTTGCGGCTTATCGAGATATTGAAACCCAATCCGGCCCATGGGACAAAGTGGTGGCTTTGGGAGTATTTCAAACCTATCCGCTTCAACGAACCTCGTTTGTGGATTTTTACTGGAAAAAGCCGACATTATTGAGTTGGGCCAGCGATTGCCAAACCGCCGAAGAATTGGCAATGCGGTTTAAAAAAGAAGGGGCGCTTTTTGTGTTGTATCCCCGGGAAGAAGCGATTCATTCCTTTGGCCGGAATAAAAATTATCAGTTAGGAGGCATGAGTGAAAAAGAATATTTGCGGTTCTGGAGCTATTTCATGCAGCCGGTGGCCGAATATGAAAATACCTTTGTCTATCGGGTAACCCAAATGCCTTCTGCCAAACCAATGATTCTTCATGAGGTGCCTGGCCTGCAAGAGCCGGGTTTTTACGCAATTCAGAAGGCGGATTTTAAGGGTGACCACAAAAAGGCCTATCAATTGGCAGTGGATTGGACAGCGAAGTATCCGTTCATTGCCGAAGGTTGGCGGCAACGGGCCCAAGTGGCTGGGTCTATCAGCCCCGAAGATGCTTATCTTTCGGCTTTGAAGGCGAATCAGCTAGGTTTGCAGGATATTGGCTTGTGTCAAATTTTGAGCTCAGGGTTGATTCGTCATGATCAACCAAATAAGAGTAAAGTTTGGGATAACTTGGGGTTGTATAGGGAGATGATTGAAAATTTGAAGGTTAAAGGGGCGTTGGCTTTTTATCGGAACGTGAAGTGAGATTGAAATTTATCTTTTCACTTCTGACTATTTTGGTGGTTTTTTCAAAAACTGCTTATACCGGACCCGTCTTTGGAATTGTCGGAACCCATCCCGTTAATGGTCATTTTGTTTGTTATTTTTCTAATTCAAAAACGAAGCAGGCTGAAGGTGACTATAAGAACGGCTGTAAAGAGGGTTTGTGGTCTTATTGGTACAATACGGGTCAATTGATGCAGCAAGGTTCTTATAAAGCAGACATGGCAGAAGGGCCCTGGGTGTCGTATCTCAGGAGCGGGGAATTGGAAAGCCGCGGGTCTTATTTAAACGATAGAAAGTCGGGATTTTGGGTTTTAGGTTACGGCAAGGGAATTCAGTCGAAAGGGAATTACAGCGAAGATCAAAGAGTCGGGGTTTGGCACATTGGTTCAACCGACGGGCAAAAGAGTTTGGGAACTTATGTTAAAGGTAATCCATCTGGTTGGTGGACTTATTGGTATGCCAATGGGAAAAGGCGTTTCAAGGTCAATTTGCGTTCGTTGGATAAATATCCCTATTCCCTCATGAAGCTGGGATGGAAATATTGGGATAAAGAGGGACAACCCGTCGACTTTGATTCTTGGATGCCCAAAGATGTGAATCTCAATATGGTTGGTTACAACAAAACTATCAATTGCCGTTTTTACACGCTTTACACCGATACAGTCCTGTTTGAATACATTCAAAGAAACTCGGACCCGAAGCCCGTATTATTTTTTAAACATCACCGTTCGATTGAACCGATTTTGGGTCATCGCAAGAGATTTGTTTTAATTACGGATCAGTCTTGTTCCAATTGTTCAAGTGTGTTTATTTACGATTTGCAGTCAAGAAGACTGTGGAGCGCATCGGGTGCCAAAGCCATTGGCTTTTCGCCGGATGATGATAAGTTTTTAGTGCAAAATCAAGATTCTGACACGTCTTTTGATGTTATTGATTCTTGGACTCGAAAAGTTCTGCATAAGTACCAACAAAAACCAGCTTCGGCTGAGTGGTGGGTATACAAAGAAAAATGATTCGAACGTTAATTTATTTAGAACCGGTTAATTTTTTTAAATAAAGTGCGCTAACTTCTGCGAGGTTCTTTCGGGCTTCTTCCGAACCGGGACTGGTTTCCAAAATCTGCTGATAAATTTCAATGGAGGCTTTCAAAAATCCCTTTTGAGAGCAAACTTCCGCGAGGCTTATAGGGTTATCAATCGCATCAAGTGACACGGACTCATCAAAATCATTGATGAATTCCTTCGGATCGGATCCTCCCCAAAAATCCGAACTATTAAAAATGATAGGGTTTTCTGTTTCAAACGACGCTCCGTATTTGCTTTTCAATTCTTTTTGACTAAGCCTGGTTAAAGCCTTTTCCAGCATGGGGGTATTAGCGGGATTTAGCACGATCGCCTTTTCTAAACATAGAACCGCTTCTCCATACTGCTTTTTTCGTTCATGGCACAAGGCGAACCGATAGAGAGCGTCCGCCGCGCCGTCAAGATCGCCTAGGGTTTGAAGGGCTTCAATTAATTTAAGGTGGGTGGCGGCATTATCGGGTTCTAAGCGGAGCATCAATTTTGAGAATTTGGCCACATGTTCGGCATTGTTGCCGGTTACGGCTTTATTCAGAATAGCTGTCATGTTGGGAATAGCTTTATCAATTTCCTTAATTCTGACGCAAAACTCAATCCATGCTTCCTGAACCTCAGGATTCTCATTATCGGTTTCTAATGCTTTTTGAAAAGTCGCCCTGGCTTTTTCCAATCGGCCCAACATGTCCAGACATTTCCCCAAATGAATCAAGGCGCCCAAATGATTGACTTTAAACCGAAGAAGTTTTTCGAATTCAGTGATGGCTTCTTCGAATTTCTGCCGTTTAAAATAAATCAAACCGGAAACGTAATGCGCTTCCACGCTTTTTAACTCGATGGCTTTTTGCGCCGATTCAAAAGCTACATCTAAATGACCCTTGGCGTAAGAGTCTTCCGCCAACTTCAAATACTCTTTTTTGGCTTCGCTGGTGGCGCCTTGCTTTAAATAAACTTGGGCTAAATGCAAACGAACAGCCGGATTTTGAGGGTCAATTTCCGTTATCTTCGTAAACATTTGTCGGGCTTTTTCCAGCATGTTATTCTTAAAAAAAGCATCTCCCAACGTTTGGTAAGTTTGAATCGATACGGTCATTTCATCGATTTTATCGTCGAGCATGGACAATTGAGCACGAATCATCGGGTCTTCCGGACGAAACTTCAAAATTTTGCCTATCAATTCGATAGCTGGTTCGACTTTGTTGTCCGCTAATGTCTGATCGATTTTAATATAGCCATGAGCGTAATTGATTTGCGCTTGAGCGCTTTCAGGAAGTTTGGATGGATCCAGTTCAATTATTTTTTTTAAAACTAGAATGGCTTTATTTATTTGACCGGCGGCTAAAAAAGCAGAAACGACTTTGTTATAGGATTCGAATGACGAGCCGACTGATTTTTTTTTAAAAAAGATATCACCCAAGATCTCTTGGGCGTCCACATCGTCCGGGACGACACTAAGAATTTTATTACATTGGGCGAGAGCTTCGTCCAAATCACCGCTATTCAAAAACATATGTGCGAAGTTCAAAATCTGTTCTTTGTCTTCGTTGACTGAGTTTTGCATAGAACCTTTATACTATCGGGAGTTATTCGATCAGTTTTTCCGTAACTACTATGATAATTTTATCATATGCTTGCCTTGCTTTTGTCACCATTCCCTGCCATTTGAACTGGAAAACAATAAAACCTATAAGCTTTTTCTCGCAAAAGTAGTCGACAATGGATGAATTGGCACTAAATTAATTTTTGCCATAAAGCAGGGAATTGGGTTTAGATTGGCACTCATCGCCAATCTTGAGGTTCTGAATCTTTCCTTGTTGACTTAATTCAAACATTCGGGAAACCATCAGGTTTTTCTGCGCCATGGGTGAGATGGGATTAATATATATTTTCGTCCCCCCTTCAAAACCCGCTAAATTGTTGGTTCTCCACTTAATCAAAATATGCCAAGGCATTAAGATTTTGGCGTCGCGGGGCGTGTAGTACCACTCTTCGTTACAGGGTACCTGGTTGCCGGCGGCGGCGTGGCAGGCGTGAATCAAGTCTGAAACGCCTCTCAATTCTTCCGGTGTATGATCCTCTGGACGTACTTGGTGACTTTTGGAATAAATAACCAGGGTGGGAAAGCGATGTCCCAGTTCGGCAACCGCGATGGCTTGATCGTTCTCGGCGACGATGAGGTTTTGTGTGATTGAAAAATTTATAATGGCTTCATTGTAGATGTTGGGGTTTTGACGGACAATTTCTAATTCGGATTCAATAGAAGCACCCCATTCATCGATGCCCACCAATTGTCGATGGAGATGCTCCAAAGAAGCTCCGGCAGGTTGAAGCCAATTTTGAAAAACAGAAACATAACGGACGAAACGATTGTTTTCATAAATGTCGATGAGGGCATCAATGGTAAAACGGAAATACTGATAGTGATCTTCGGGTGTAAGATCGCCTGAGGAAACTAAATCTGTATCCCATTGCGCATCGGTTTTGAAGTGCTTTTGGGCAATAATCAGTTCATGCCCGCCGGCGAAGAATGATTCGGCCATACGGAGTTTTTCGATTTCGGGCATTTGGGCAAGCTCTTCGGCTGTTTTTCCAATAAGTTTGAGTTTGGTTGTAATCATCCGCAAAACATGGTTGAGACCTTCGGGATTTGCCAGATAGTCTTTTTGCCATTGGGACTGATGAGCTGATATTTGAAACCCATGGTTTTTGAGCCAATAATCCAGGGTTACAATTTCGAAAAGGTTGGCGACGCGTCTGAATAGGGCTTGGGAGTTTTGGATTTCCCCTGGGCTTAATAGTTCAAATTTTTGATAAGTGCCGTCTGGAGTTTGAATAAGGCGATTCTTTTCCGGTGGTGTTTTTAAGTAGTTCGCTTGGCAGAAATCGCAGTAATTTTCAGGATTGGCTGGTTGGAGAGGTTTAGGTTGATGAAAGGCTTTGCTGAGGGGGCGGTGAGCCCGGTCGGGAACGGTCCAAACTTCAGTGCCGGTAAGGGGATTAATGTGCTTCAAAGTCCCGTCGGGCATGGTGTGATAAATATTTTTAGTTGGGATCATTTGTGATTGATTCGATTTATTAGTGAAAACGTCGATTTTTAGTATTATATGGGGCGATGTTGACAATAAGTGATCAAAAAGCGAAATGAGTTAGTTCCTTGTCCGAGCTTTTATCCATTCAAAATCTTGAAATTTCTCTTAAAGACCCCATTAGTGAAAAGCGGGGTTTGGTTTTAAGAGGAATTAGTTTGAAGCTGAATCAGGGACAACGGGTAGCCTTAGTTGGGGAGTCGGGTTGCGGCAAAAGCATGACGGCCCTTTCAATATTGAATCTTTTACCTCAACCGCCTATGGAGCTAACCGGTGGCACAATCTACTTTAAAAATAAAGACATTAAAAAACTGAATCGAGAAGAGTGGGAAGTCATTCGAGGTAAAGATATAGGAATTGTTTTTCAGGATCCGAGTGCTTCCTTGAATCCTGTTTTTACTGTTGGGCTTCAAATTGAGGAAACCCTTCAAAAACATCTGGCATTGTCAAAAGTTGAGGTTTATCAAAGAGCTTTAGCACTGCTAACCCAAATGGGACTGCCTGATCCGGTACGGTTAATGAACCAATATCCCCATCAGCTATCTGGAGGGATGTGTCAAAGGGTCATGATTGCCATAGCAGTGGCTTGCGGCCCAGCTTTATTGATAGCCGATGAACCAACGACCGCCTTGGATGTGACAGTACAGGCGCAAATTTTAGAGTTGGTTTTAAAATTAACCCAGGAAAATAAAATGGCCGTGTTATTGATTACTCATGACTTGCGAATTGTAAAAGGACATGCCGACCGGGTGGTGATTCTTTATGCGGGCGAGGTGATGGAAGAGGGAACACCGGAGGATATTTTTGAACATTCTCAGCACCCTTATACTGAAGGACTTTTGGCTTCTATGCCGCAATTTGAGTCGCGGGGCCATGATTTGGCCAGTATTGGGGGAGTCGTGCCGTCCCCGTTTGAAAGTTTAACGGGTTGTGCTTTTGCCTCTCGATGCTCAAAGGTTCAAGACCGTTGCCGAACTGAAAAGCCGGCTTTTGTTGTGAATAAAACAGGGCATGGGGTGCGATGCTTTTATCCGTCCGAAATATAGTTAAAGAATTTTCCATTCAACGAGGTTTATTGGGAACTCCAACCACTTTTTTTAAGGCGGTCAATGATGTTTCTTTTGATGTGGAAGCAGGAGAAGTGGTGGGGGTTGTAGGTGAATCGGGTTGCGGTAAAAGCACTGTGGGTAAATCCATTGTTGGTCTTTACAAACCGACCGCAGGACAGGTTTTGTGGAATGATAAAGATGCGGCTTTGCTCAAAAAAGCCGAAAAAAGGGTTCTTCGTCGTGAATTCCAAATGGTTTTTCAGAACCCCTTTTCATCGTTAAATCCACGACAAAAAATAAAAGACGTTTTATTGGAACCCTTAGAGGTTCATGGTCTTTTAAAACCCCTGGAACGGTTAGCTTTTGTAAAGGAGCTGATGGTTCGTGTTGGGTTGTCCGAAGCGGATTTGCTAAAGTATCCTCATGAGTTTTCGGGTGGCCAAAGGCAAAGGATTGGCATTGCGAGGGCTCTAGCATGTCGGCCCAGTTTAATTGTTTTAGATGAGCCGGTTTCGTCCTTAGATGTCTCGGTACAGGCCTCCATTTTAAACTTGTTGGTGAAGCTCAATCGGGATCAAAAGATAGGTTATTTGTTTATTTCTCATGATTTGCAGGTAGTGGGCTACATTAGCCAGCGGGTTTTAGTGATGTATTTGGGTAAGGTGGTGGAGGAGGGGAGGGTGGAACAGGTGCTTCGAAATCCCAAGCACCCCTATACGCAGGTTTTGTTGAAAGCAAGTATTGGGTTGTCGGTAGCGCTGAAAAGCGAACCACCCAATCCGATGAATACACCCCAGGGTTGTCCCTTTTCGGCCCGTTGTGCTTATGTAGAAGATCGTTGTTTGATTGAAGCACAAGAATTACAAGAGGTGGAAAGGTCGTGGCGGGTAGCCTGCTGGAAGTGGCCTGAAATATAGTTCTTTTTGAATATTCTGGTTCAAATCATATTCGGGGTTATAATTAACGTGTGACCAGTTTGTCCTGCAAGATAACATTCACAACCGAAAAATCCCACGAGGTATCCATATGAAAGTCATGATTGTGAACCCGCCTACTTGTACCGGCATGAAGTACATCCGTGAAGGTCGTTGTGAACAACGTTTAAATTCCTTTCAATATGTGATGGTTCCTATTTCGCTTCCGATGATTGGCGGCGCTCTCGAAGCAAAAAAGCATGATGTGAAAATATTGGACTGCATTGCGAATGATATTGATATTAAAGGTCTGAAAAAGGGAATTGCTGAATTTAATCCTGGTTTGGTTTTGTTCAACATGTCGACCGCCACTTCGGCCAGTGATGTCGAAGTTATTAATATGATGAGACCTGTTTCGAAGGCTCATTTTACCGTTATCGGAAATCACGCGACTTCTTTACCGGAAGAAGTTTTAACTGATTCAGCTTTGGATTCGGTTATTCGTCGTGAGCCTGAATTGACGGCACAAGATTTGGTGGATGCTGTCGAACACGAAAGACCGTTAGAAGATGTTTTGGGCATTACTTTTAAGTCTAAAGTCGGCGCGATCACCAGTAACGAAGACCGTCCCTTTAACGAAAATCTCGATGATTTACCTTTTGCAGCCAGGCATTTGCTGGATAATGCCAAGTACACATTACCTGTTATTAATGAGCCATATACACTGATTATTACCAGCAGGGGCTGTCCTTATTCGTGCATTTATTGTACCGCCTACCAGTATTACGGAAAAAAGGTGCGTTTGCGCAGCGCGGAAAATGTAGTGGATGAAATGCAAGAATGCCTTGAGAAACACAGCCTGCGTAACTTCACTATGTGGTCCGATACCTTTAACCAAAACAGAAAGTTTGTCATGGAAGTTTGTGCCGAAATTAAAAAACGCGGATTAGAAAAAAAGATTCGCTGGATGGCCAATAGCCGTGTGGATCATGTGGATCCGGAAGTTTTAAAAGAAATGCGCTCATCGGGTTGTATTGGTGTTTCTTATGGAGTGGAATCGGGCGTTGAAGAAATTTTGAAGAACATGAAAAAAGGCGCGACTGCCGAACAGGCGCGTATAGCGGTAAAACAAACTAAGGAAGCAGGGATTGAAGTTTTAACGCACATCATTTTCGGCTTGCCCGGCGAAACAATGGAAACTATTAAAGAAACAATTAAATATGTGAAAGAATTAGATCCGGATTATGCACAGTTTTATTGCGCCATTCCTTTTCCGAAAACTGAATTGGAAGAAATGGGCAAGAAGAATGGCTGGATAACCACTGAAGATTATGCGAAATACGAGTTGAATCAGCCTATTTTGCATTTGCCTACTTTGTCCATTGAAGATCTTCAGAAAGCCAGAGACATGGCCTATCGCCAGTTCTACTTAAGACCTAGTTATGTCTTTAAAAGGCTTAAAAAAATCAAAAATTTTAAGGATTTATTGATTAATTACCGGCAGGCGAAAGATTTTATTTCGAGTTGGATTTCACCAAATTCGACGGAAAAAACAGCCGTTTCTAAGGTTGAAAACGGACCAGAACAAGCAATTTCGGTAGCTCGTTAGAAAAGCGAATAATAATTAATTAATAGTTGACACAATGTGGCTTATTGAGTATAAATACACCCCCAGGCCACATCGGCTTGTGGCAGGTTCTTTGAAGAGTTATAATCCTTAGACAATCGGACGTTTGGTCGTTATCGATTGCGGTGCTCATCGCAGCGGTGGGTTTTGTTGTCTCTAAACACCCCTGGGGTAAGCATCGAATGGATGCTTGTCTGTTTTTGGTCTTTGAAAACTAAATAGTGCATACGAAACAAGTTTGGGTGCTAGTCAAAAGTAGTTTGAGTTTGTTTTAGTAGAGCCGAAAAGCTTTCTTATGGAGAGTTTGATTCTGGCTCAGGACAAACGTTGGCGGTGCGTCTTAGACATGCAAGTCGAGCGTGAAAGCCCGCAAGGGTGAGTAAAGCGGCGAACGGGTGAGTAACACTTGGGTAACGTACCTTTTAGATTGGGATAACGCGCCGAAAGGCGTGCTAATACCAGATATGACCACGATCTCTTTGGGGGTTGAGGTAAAAGATGGCGCAAGCTATCACTAGAAGATCGGCTCAAGCACCATTAGCTAGTTGGCGGGGTAATGGCCCACCAAGGCTACGATGGTTAGCCGGCCTGAGAGGGTGATCGGCCACACTGGGACTGAGATACGGCCCAGACTCCTACGGGAGGCAGCAGTTTGGAATATTCCACAATGGGCGCAAGCCTGATGGAGCGACACCGCGTGAAGGATGAAGGTCTTCGGATCGTAAACTTCTTTAGACCTAGATGAAGGTTGCAAGGTAAATAATCTTGCAATTTGACAGTATAGGTAGAATAAGCCACGGCTAACTCTGTGCCAGCAGCCGCGGTAATACAGAGGTGGCAAACGTTGTCCGGATTTATTGGGTGTAAAGGGCATGTAGGTGGTCTTATAAGTCAAAGGTGAAATGGCCCGGCTCAACCAGGTCATTGCCTTTGAAACTGCAAGACTCGAGTTCGGAAGAGGAAAGCGGAATTCCCAGTGTAGCGGTGAAATGCGTAGATATTGGGAGGAACACCGGTGGCGAAGGCGGCTTTCTGGTCCGAAACTGACACTGAGATGCGAAAGCCAGGGGAGCAAACGGGATTAGATACCCCGGTAGTCCTGGCCGTAAACGATGAGTACTAGGTGTTAGAGGTATCCACTCCTCTAGTGCCGCAGCTAACGCATTAAGTACTCCACCTGGGGACTACGACCGCAAGGTTGAAACTCAAAGAAATTGACGGGGGCCCGCACAAGCAGTGGAGCATGTGGTTCAATTCGACGCAACGCGCAGAACCTTACCTGGGTTTGACATCCTTTGACCGCCTATGAAAGTAGGTTTCCTCGCAAGAGGCAAAGAGACAGGTGCTGCATGGCTGTCGTCAGCTCGTGTCGTGAGATGTTGGGTTAAGTCCCGCAACGAGCGCAACCCCTATTTTTAGTTGCCATCAGGTTAAGCTGGGCACTCTAGAGAGACCGCCGGTGACAAACCGGAGGAAGGTGGGGATGACGTCAAGTCCTCATGGCCTTTATATCCAGGGCTACACACGTGCTACAATGGCGTATACAAAGGGTCGCGAACCCGCGAGGGGGAGCCAATCCCAAAAAGTACGCCCCAGTTCAGATTGGAGTCTGCAACTCGACTCCATGAAGCCGGAATTGCTAGTAATCGTGGATCAGAACGCCGCGGTGAATACGTTCCCGGGCCTTGTACACACCGCCCGTCAAGTCACGAAAGTCAATTGCACCAGAAGCGATTGCGCTAACCCGCAAGGGAGGCAGATTGCGAAGGTATGGTTGGTGATTGGGACTAAGTCGTAACAAGGTAGCCGTATCGGAAGGTGCGGCTGGATCACCTCCTTTCTATGGAGA
>Ga0075522_10002865_pt1 | contig 12711 bp, 8 predicted proteins | sample NGEPerA_FD_74796 | JGI IMG/M metagenome (GOLD analysis project Ga0075522, IMG submission 74796) | Arctic peat soil microbial communities from the Barrow Environmental Observatory site, Barrow, Alaska, USA - NGEE PermafrostL2-A | ecosystem: Environmental > Terrestrial > Soil > Wetlands > Peat ... | reverse complement strand
AGCTGACGATCATGAACCGCGAGGCGCGCCCAGTGGGCTATGGCACGAAGAAGAACGTGGAAACTTCGTGGGGCGCGTTGACCATGCGCTGGGGCGGCGTGCTCCTGGCGATTTTCATTGTGTTTCACCTGTTTCATTTGACGGGCGGCGTGGTGGGTTTTCAACCCGGGCAGTTTGAACATTTGGCCGTCTACCAAAACGTGGTCGCCGCTTTTCAAGTGGTGCCCATTTCCTTGTTCTACATTATCGCGATGTTCGCGCTGTGCCTGCATCTCGATCACGGGATCTGGAGCGGATTGCAGACTCTGGGCTGGGTGAATTTGACCAACACCAGAATGCTGCGCGCCATTTCCAGAGTGATTGCTTTGATTATTTTTGTTGGATTTATCTCGGTGCCGATATCGGTGCTCGCGGGCTGGGTGCGCTGAAAGTAGCGGCACGACATGTCGTGCCCCTGCAAGTGCGACACCGCCTCACTGGAGAGAAATGCTCGATTCACATATACCGTCCGGACCAATTGAACAAAAGTGGGAAAAAGCCCGCTTTGAGATGAAGCTCGTCAATCCGGCCAACCGCCGGAAGCACACGGTGATTATCGTTGGTTCGGGGCTTGCCGGGGCATCGGCGGCCGCGTCGCTGGGGCAGCAGGGATACAACGTGCACTGCTTCTGCTTTCAGGACAGCCCGCGCCGAGCGCACTCGATCGCCGCGCAGGGCGGCATCAACGCGGCGAAAAACTACCGCAATGACGGCGACAGCATTCACCGCCTGTTTTATGACACGGTGAAGGGCGGAGATTTTCGCGCGCGCGAAGCTAACGTATTTCGCCTCGCGCAGATCAGCGTGAACATTATCGATCAGTGCGTCGCGCAAGGGGTGCCGTTCGCGCGCGAGTACGGCGGGTTGCTCGACACGCGCTCGTTCGGCGGCGTGCAGGTATCGCGGACGTTTTACGCGCGCGGTCAGACGGGCCAGCAGCTGCTGCTCGGCGCCTATCAGGGCCTCGAAGAGCAGATCGCCAGCGGTTCTGTAAAAATGCACACGCGCAGCGAGATGCTGGACGTCGTGATCGTCAATGGCCGCGCACGAGGCATCGTAACGCGCAATCTTTTGACTGGAGCGATTGAAACGTTTGCTGCGGATTGCGTCGTTTTGGCGACTGGCGGCTACGGTAACGTCTTTTATCTCTCTACAAACGCGAAGGGCTGCAACACGACAGCCATCTGGCGCGCGCACCGGCGCGGGGCGTTTTTCGGCAATCCCTGCTTCACGCAGATCCACCCGACGTGCATTCCCGTGAGCAACGAAAATCAATCCAAGCTCACGCTGATGTCCGAATCGCTGCGCAATGACGGGCGCGTATGGGTTCCCAAGAAAAGCGGCGACACACGGCCGCCTTCGCAAATTCCGGAAGACGAACGCGACTATTACCTGGAGCGGCGCTACCCGAGTTTCGGCAACCTCGTTCCGCGTGACGTTGCGTCGCGTGCGGCGAAAGAAGTATGCGACGCAGGTCTCGGCGTTGGTCCCGGCGGCCAAGGCGTTTACTTGGACTTCGCGGACGCGATCCGCCGCTTAACGGAGCCCGTCGTTCGCGAAAAATACGGCAACCTCTTCGACATGTATGAAGAGATCACCGGCGAGAACGCCTACAAAGTTCCGATGCGCATTTATCCCGCGGTCCATTACACGATGGGCGGGCTGTGGGTCGACTACCAGCTGATGTCCACGATTCCCGGCCTATTTGTCGGCGGGGAAGCGAATTTCTCCGACCACGGCGCGAACCGTCTGGGCGCGAGCGCGCTGATGCAAGGGCTCGCGGACGGATATTTCATTCTTCCGTACACGATTCCCAACTACATCGCTTCCAATTCGCTGGAAAAAGTCGATACTTCGCACCCGGAATTTGAAGTGGTGAAGAACCAAGTCAATGAGCGCATCAACCGGCTGCTCAGCATCAAGGGCAATCGAACCGTTGACTCCTTCCACAAGGAACTCGGCAAGCTGATCTGGGGCAATTGCGGAATGGCGCGCTCGGCGGATGGCTTGCGCGAAAACCTGGTAAAAATTCCGCAGTTGCGTGAAGAATTCTGGAGCAACTTGAAAATTATTGGCTCCGGAGCAGAACTCAATCAGTCGCTGGAAAAGGCCGGGCGCGTTGCGGACTTCCTGGAACTCGGCGAACTGATGTGCCTGGACGCGCTGGAACGCGAAGAATCCTGCGGCGGGCACTTCCGCGTGGAAAGCCAGACACCGGATGGGGAAGCGTTGCGCGACGATGACCGGTTCTCGTTCGTGTCGGCATGGGAATGGAAGGGCGAAGGCGATCAGTGGCAGCTGCATCAAGAGCCGCTGACCTTCGAGCACGTTCACCTTGCCCAGAGGAGTTACAAGTAGTTATGAACCTCACAATAAAAGTTTGGCGGCAGCAGGACGCGAAGTCGGCAGGGAAGTTTGTGAGCTATTCGGTGCAGAACGTTACGCCCGATATGTCCTTCCTTGAGATGCTCGATTTGCTCAACGAAGATTTGCAGGCCAAGGGAGAAGCGCCCGTTGCCTTCGATCACGATTGCCGCGAAGGCATTTGCGGCATGTGCGGATTTTTGATTAACGGCGTGGCGCATGGCGGGCATCGCGGAACGACGGTCTGCCAGCTGTCCATGAGGTTTTTCAAGGATGGCGATTCGCTCACTCTGGAACCGTGGCGCGCAAAAGCGTTTCCCGTGCTGCGAGATTTGGCCGTTGACCGCTCTGCGTTTGACCGCATCATCCAGGCGGGCGGATTTATTACCGTGCCCACGGGCGTTGCGCCCGATGCGCGGGCCGTTCTCGTTCCGAAGGAAGCTGCGGATCGCGCAATGGACGCGGCCACTTGTATCGGCTGCGGCGCATGTGTGGCTGCCTGTCCCAATGCTTCGGCCATGCTGTTTACAGCCGCGAAAATCGTGCACCTCAATTCGCTGCCTCAAGGGCAGCCGCAGCGTGACGAGCGCACCGCGGACATGGTTGCGCAAATGTCCGAAGAGCATTTTGGCAGCTGCACAAACCATGGCGAGTGCGAAGCTGTGTGCCCCAAGAAAATTCCGCTGGAATTTATCGGCCGCATGAACCGCGACTTGATTCACGCAACGTTTCACCGCCGCGGCGACTAGCGCGATTTGGTAGGTTTGCTTTTTGTGGCGCTGGCTTCAGCCTGCGGGTTTTAGGCCTTGCAACCACCAAACCCCGCAGGCTGAAGCCCGCGCCACAAAGCATCGCGGAAGGCTTCTCCGGAAATGTGGCATAGGCTTCAGCCTGTGGGGGTTCGCACAGGCGTGGACCAAATTCCACAGGCTGAAGCCTATGCCACAAAAACCGCATCCCACACCCATGAGCACTGATGGCCTCTCTGAGCGCGCCCGCAGGATTCATTTTTCCTGCCTGGTGTTTGACACGCACGTCGATACTCCCCAGCGCCTCTTATTTGACAAATTTGATTTAGCAAAGCGAGACACGGAAGGCTGCGTTGATATTCCGCGGCTGCGCGAGGGTGGCGTCGGCGCGATCTTCTTTGCGCTTTGGGTACCCATTAACATTACGGGCAGCCTCGCTACGAAGCGTGCGCGCGATCTGCTCGACGCCACCCTGAGCCAGATCGAAATTCAATCCGCTGATTTAACCTTGGCGACTTCGGCCGACGAGGTGCGCGCAGCGCGAGCTTCTCAGAAAATCGCGGTGCTGCTGGGCATCGAAGGCGGGCATTCCATCGATAGCAACCTTGATATTCTCCGTGACTTTTATGCGCGCGGCGTGCGCTACCTGACGCTGACGCACAACGCGGCCACGGAATGGGCCGACTCGTCGAATGACGCGCCTCGCCATAACGGACTGACGGATTTTGGCAAGGAAGTGATTCGCGAAATGAACAGGCTCGGGATGATGGTCGATATTTCTCACGTCTCCGATGCCACGTTTTATGATGTATTGGAAAGTTCCAGCGCTCCTGTAATCGCCTCGCATTCCTGCTGCCGCGCGCTGTGCGATGCCCCGAGGAATCTGGACGATGCGCAGATTCGGGCGCTGGCCGGCGAGGGCGGCGTGATTCATATTACTTTTCACGATTCCTTCCTGAGCCAGGACTATGCGGATGCAAAGCAAACGCTTTCGGAAGAAACTTCCGTGCGCGAGAAATATATAAATCAAAAATGTGGAGAGAATGAAGCGCAGAGCCTGATTGAATGGCAGCGCTGGAGCAACGAGCTGATCGCCGCAGGGAAATTGCCCGCAGTGAGCTGGAGAAAAATTGTGGAGCATGTGGATTATGCCGTGCAGCTTGTTGGGGCGGATCATGTCGGTCTTGGCTCGGATTTCGACGGAGCGTTTATGCCCACGGGGCTCGAAGACGCATCGAAGTTTCCGAGTATTACCGAGGGTCTGCTGGCTCGCGGATATTCCGAATCGGACATTCGAAAAATACTAGGCGAGAACACACTGAGGGTTATGGATGAAGTAGCGCGGGCTTCAGCCTGCGGGGGTTAGGCCTTGGAAGTGCTAAATTCCACAGGCAGAAGCCCGCGCCACTAAGATCCGCATCGAAAATCGCTTGGTAATATTTTCCCACGAAATCGCGGCTAGTCTTACACGTGGAATCGCGGCATAATATGCGGCGCCCCAACCAAATGGAGAAACTTCACATGCGTTACACTTCTAAAATTGTATTCCTCGCTTGTGCCTGCACAATTTTTTCAATCGGCGCAATAGCGCAAACTCCCGCTCCGGCAAAGAAACCTGCAACGCCGCGAAAAGCGACGGCCGCAAAAGCTCCTGTGAGCAAAGGGCCTTTCGATCCCGCCTTGCTGCACCCCGCGACGCTGATCGCGAAAGCGCCGGCGGAATATGACGTAAAATTTGTGACCACGCAGGGCGAATTCACGGTGCACGTGACGCGCGTGTGGGCGCCGAATGGCGCGGACCGCTTTTACAATCTTGTACGTCACCATTACTACGACGGCGCGAGTTTCTTCCGCGTTTTGTCCGGCTTTATGGCGCAATTTGGGCTAAGCGCTTATCCCCAGGTGTCGAATGCGTGGGAGAAGGCGAATATTAAAGACGATCCCCTCGTGCAGCACAATATGCGCGGGTTCATCACGTTCGCCACGGCTGGACCGAACACGAGAACCACGCAAGTTTTTATCAACTTCGGAAATAACCTCGCTCTTGACAAGATGGGATTTACGCCATTTGGGCAAGTGACGGACGGCATGGACGTCGTCGACAAACTCTACAGCGGATACGGAGAAGGCGCTCCCGACGGAAAGGGCCCGGATCAGGGCAGAGTCGGTAATGAAGGGCGGCCTTACCTTATGAAGAATTTTCCGTTGCTGGACAGCATCAAGACGGCGACGATTGTGCCGCCTGGGGCTCCGGCTGGTGCGGCGCCTGCGGCTGGCCCGGCCAAGTAATTTTTTATGTTGCGGGTTTTATCGAGTATTGCAGTTTTTTTTGCGGTTGAGCCGACAAAACTGAATCATCGGTAGAAATAAAACGGGCTTCAGACTGCGGAATATTTGAGCAATTGCTCATCTAAACCTGACAGGCTGAAGCCTGTCCTACTTTTGAACTATGCCACGCCTAGAATTGTTACCAGTTCGCGGACTGAAGCGGCTGATTTATCGAGTGCGGCTTTTTCTTCCGCGGTCAACTTGATTTCGATGATTTGTTCGATGCCGCGCGCGCCCAGCTTTACGGGAACGCCGACGTAGAGGCCCTTGATGCCGTACTCGCCTTCGAGATAGGCGGCGCAGGGAAGAATCTTTTTCTTGTCCTTCAGGATCGCTTCCACCATTTCGACAACGGCTGCGGACGGCGCGTAGTAGGCCGAGCCGGTCTTCAGCAGGTTTACGATTTCCGCTCCGCCCTTGCGCGTACGTTCCACGATGGCTGCGATGCGGTCCGGCGGAAGCAGGTCGGGTAGGGGAATTCCGGCGACGGTTGAGTAGCGCGGCAGCGGCACCATGTCATCGCCATGCCCACCCAACACAAACGAATTTACGTTTTCCACCGAAACGCCCAGCTCCATCGCCACGAACGAACTCATGCGCGCGGAGTCCAGAACGCCGGCCATGCCCAGCACGCGGTTCTTCGAGAATCCGCTCACCTTGAACGCAGCCTGCACCATCGCGTCCAACGGATTCGTAACGAGGATCAGGATCGCGTTCGGCGAATATTTAGCGATCTGTTCGACGACAGCTTTCACAACGTCATAGTTGGCTTTCAAAAGATCGTCGCGGCTCATTCCCGGCTTGCGTGGAAATCCTGCTGTCACTACAACGATGTCGCTGTTGGCGGTTTCCTTGTAATCTCCAGATCCCGTGGAAATGCCGGTCACATGCGCGTCCGAACCCGTGATGGGAGTGGACTCCACCATGTCCAGCGCTTTGCCCGCGGGCGAGCCTTCCAGAATGTCGGTGAGAACCACGTCGGCGAGTTCCAAATCCACAATGCGCTGTGCCGTTGTTGATCCCACAAATCCGCCGCCTACTACCGTAACTTTCTTCCGCATGGGTACCTTCTCCTGTAGTTTTCAGAATGAAATGAATTGCGGCTAGCGCTTTTGCAAGCCGTAGGGGCATGGCACGCGGCGCCCCTACCACACTGCCGCCATCGTAAAACTTATTTCGAAACTTACTTCGCGACTGCCAGAGACTTCATGTTCTCGATGATGGCGCTTGCGAATTCCGCAGTGCCAAGCTTCGTTGCGCCTTCCATCATTCGCTCGAGGTCGTACGTTACCTTCTTCTGCCCGATCGTGCGCTCGATGCCTGACTCGATCAGCTTGCCCACTTCTTTCCAGCCCATGAAATCGAACATCATCACGCCGGAAAGCATCACGGAGCTGGGATTGATCACGTTCTTGTCCGCGTATTTCGGCGCGGTGCCGTGCGTTGCCTCGAAGCAGCCGTAGCCGTCTCCGATATTCGCGCCGGGAGCCATGCCGAGGCCGCCGACTTGCGCGGCGCAGGCGTCTGAAATGTAATCGCCGTTGAGGTTAGGCGCGGCGATTACTTGGTATTCATCGGCGCGCGTGATGACCTGCTGGAAAATTGAGTCCGCAATGCGGTCATTGATCAATAGTTTTTGTTTCCACTTGCCCTGTCCGTGCGTCGCATAAATTTTGTCGAGGACCGATTTCACCTCATCGATCACGGTTTTGCGGAACGCTTCGGTGGCCTGCTCCATGCCTGGTTCTATCATCGCGGCGTTCTGCTCGAGGGTGAGGTTTGGATCCTTGTCTTTGTTGCCCAGAATCCATGTCTCGCGTTCGGTGACGGTCTGCGCGCGGAATTCGTCGACGGCCAGTTCGTATCCCCAGTCGCGGAACGAGCCTTCGGTAAATTTCTGGATATTTCCCTTGTGCATCATGGTCACAACGCGCTTGTTATTTTCCAGCGCAAATTCAATCGCGCGGCGAATCAAGCGTTTGGTGCCAAACGGAGACATCGGCTTAATCGCGATGGAAGAATCGGCGCGGATTTGCTTGGGCCCGCCGCCGAGCATCTCCTTGTTCAGGAATTCGATGAGTTTTTTTACTTCGGGCGTGCCGGATTTCCACTCGATGCCGATGTAAACATCTTCGGTGTTCTCGCGGTAAATCACCACGTCCATGCGTTCAGGATGTTTCACTGGAGAGGCGACGCCCTGGAAATAGCGCACGGGGCGCACACACGCGTAAAGGTCTAGGAACTGGCGCAGCGCAACGTTCAGCGAACGAATGCCGCCGCCCACGGGAGTCGTCAGCGGACCCTTGATCGAAATCCGGAAGTCGCGGACGGCTTCCACCGTCTCATCTGGGAGCCACTGTTTGAATTCGTTGTATGCTTTTTCGCCGGCAAAAACCTCGAACCAGGAAATTTTTCGCTTGCCGCCGTGCACAATTTCGACAGCCGCGTCGAATACGCGCTGCGACGCCTTCCAAATATCGCGTCCCGTTCCGTCGCCTTCGATGTAAGGAATAATCGGGTTGTCAGGAATTACGAATTTGCCGTCGACGTATTGAATCGCCTTCCCGTCAGACGGAATGGCCCTGCCGTTATACGATGGCTTCATGTCAATTTTCCTCTGTGGAATGTCACTGCAACAGTGCGAATGAGAGAGAATAACACACCGGACGCCCGTAAAACATATCCCGCGGAGGAAATATCGGGTTTAATTTCAAAACGAAACGCGGGGAGGAAGTTTGCAGTTGAGAGTTAAGAATCGAGCGTCAAGCGTTAACGCACGTCACGCGCGCGTCGGTCCGAGTATCTGTAAACCGCTGTGTTCATGGCGTTCTGACAAAGAATCAATCGCCCCTACGAGGCTTTTTCGCACCTGAAATCGAAAACCCACCGCTGAAAGCGGTGGGCTACGATGGTTCGTCCCTTCGGGACTTCAGGGTTAATTTATTTTTGACTCACAAACTACTTTAAATCGTTAATCGTAATATTCCTGCCCGAGATGAGTGATCAAATCTTCGCCCATCATCCAGCGCAAGGTATTCTTTAGCTTCATCGATTGAATAAACAGGTCGTGTTCTGGATATAGTTCCGGGGCGCACATGGGCGATTTGAAATAGAAGCTCAGCCATTCCTGGATGCCGCGCATTCCGGCGCGTTTGGCGAGGTCGAGGAAGAGAACAAGGTCAAGCACGATCGGCGCTGCGAGAATTGAATCGCGGCACAGAAAATCGACCTTGATCTGCATCTGGTAGCCCAGCCAGCCGAAAATGTCGATGTTGTCCCAGCCCTCTTTATTATCGCCGCGCGGAGGATAATAGTTGATGCGGACTTTATGGTGGATCTGCCCGTAGAGGGTCGGGTACAGCTTAGGCTGCAGAATAAATTCAAGCACGCCGAGCTTGGATTCTTCCTTGGTTTTGAACGATTCCGGATCGTCCAGCACTTCGCCGTCGCGATTTCCGAGAATGTTAGTCGAGAACCAGCCATTCATTCCGAGCAGGCGCGCCTTGAAGCCCGGAGCAAGAATCGTCTTCATCAACGTCTGACCGGTCTTGAAATCTTTTCCGCAGATGGGCACACCGTGCTGTTTGGCCAAAGTGACCATGGCAGGAATGTCCACCGTCAGGTTGGGAGCGCCGTTGGCAAACGGCACGCCGCTCGTGATCGCGGCCCACGCATAGAGCATGGAAGGCGCGATGGCAGGATGGTTTTCCTTCATCGCAGCTTCAAATTTTTCCGGAGTTTCATACACGGCATGCGGCTTCAGAAAGATTTCCGTGGACCCGCACCAGATCACCACCGTACGCGAAACTTTATTCTTCTTCTGAAAACTCTGGATGTCGGCCTTGATCTGCATGGCTAGGTCATATTTATTGCGGCCCTTTTTTACGTGCGTGCCGGTCAATTTCTTCACATAGTTCTGGTCGAAGGCAGCCTTCATCGGCTTGATCTTGCTCAAAAACTTTTTGCATTCAGCAAGATGTTCGTTGCTCAGAACTGCGGCATTTTTGGCGGCTTCATACGCGCTGTCCGGAAAAATATCCCAGCTGCCGAAAACAATGTCGTCAATGCTCGCGATCGGTACGAAATCCTTGATGGCCGGGGCACGCCCTTCCGTCCGCTTGCCAAGCCGGATCGTTCCCATTTGCGTCAGCGACCCGACGGGTTCCGATTTTTTTCGCCGGATCAAATCCACTCCGGCCATAAAGGTGGTGGCGACCGCACCCATGCCGACGGTGAGGACTCCCAACTTTCCCTTCGGCAAGGCAATGCCCGCGGACTTGCTCATTCTGATTTCTCCTATCGTTTTCAATGTGTACGGACCTGTAGCAGCGCGCGGCGTCTTTAATTCACGCACATTAGGCGCAATTTCTTTATCGCAAACCAAGTATCATGCTCGAATGCGCCGAGATTTGCAACGCGGAAGTGGCTCAGTTATCGAGCCATTTATGTTCTTGAAATTGGCGCGATGAACATAACCCAAATACCGACAAAGAGTGCAATTGCTTCCATGCCGAGAGCCGTCCAGTAAATGAGTGGTTCTTCTTTGCGAGGAAGCCACACAAACCGTCGCAGATCGAGCAATTTTCCAGATACCAGCTGATATAGAACTACCAAAAATAAGACCGACAATGCCATCCCTTGCTGATCCCGCCCGGTCGTTACCAACAGACACTCAAGAGAAGCCAGCTCAGGATTTGTCAGCAATTGATACCGCTCTCTCAATACTTAGCCCAAATGAGTGACGTGGACCGAGGTCAGTTCGCTTTGCGCGTTTTGGCGGCTGAGTGCTTTGAACCTGTCGGCGACAATGGTTTTTGTTTCTTCGCTGTCCCGGGCTTCGACCTCAACATCGCAAGCATATGTTCGGTGTCAAGTGCGTTGATCACATCTTTCTTTTCGATCCAGCCACGGCGCGCCATCTGCACGCCGTAACGCATGGTCTGTAACCCGCGCGTCGAGTGTGCGTCGGTGGAGATCACGATCTTGACGCCGCGCTCCTTGGCCATTCGCAGGTGAATATCCTTTAAATCGAGCCGCTCGGGCGATGCGTTGCACTCCATCACCACACCGTATTTTTTTGCCGCGTCCATGATTCGTTCCATATCGTACGCATAGGCGTCGCGGCGAAGGACCAGGCGCCCGGTGGGGTGCCCGATAATCTGCGTGTATGGATTTTCGATGGCCGCCAAAATTCGGTCCGTCATGTCGGCGCGTTCCATCGTCATGTACGAGTGTATGGAGACGAGCACTACGTCGAGCTGCGCCAACACTTCATCGTCCAGATCCAGTTTTCCATTTTTTAAAACGTCGACTTCGCTGCTGGAAAGAATTCGGATTCCCAGTTCCTTGGCGTTTGCCGCCTGAATTTTTTTGATCTGCTCGAGCGTGCGTTTTTCATCGAGTCCGTTGGCGACCGTCACAGCCTTGCTGTGATCCGTCAGCGCAATATATTTGTAGCCCAGATCCTTCGCTGCGAGCGCCATCTCTTCAATGGAATTTTTTCCGTCGCTTGCCGTCGTGTGCATTTGCATATCGCCGAGAATGTCGCGCAGCTCGATCAGCTTGGGTAACCTGTGCTCGGCAGCGGCGTCAATCTCGCCTGTGTTCTCGCGCAATTCCGGCGGCACGTAGTCGAGCTTCAGCTTTGCGTAAATTTCTTCTTCGGTTGCGCGCGCCACGGGGCGTTCGCCTTCGAGCGTCGCCAGCGCGTACTCATTTAACGTGAGTCCCATCTTATTGGCGCGCCCGCGTAGCGCGACGTTATGTTCTTTCGATCCCGTGAAGTAGAGCAGGGCAGCGCCATAGCTTTCTTTGTCTAGAATTCGCACATCGACCTGCAGCCCGTTTTTCAGAAGAAAGCTCACCTTGTTTTCGCCGTGCGCCAGCGTCTGTTCGATGCCGGGGAATGCCAAAATGTGCTGAGAAATGGCCTCCACCGTTTCCGCCGCATTTTTTCCGTGCGTGAGCGTCACGAGCAAGTCAAGATCGCCAACCGTTTCCTTGCACCTGCGCAGTGAACCGGCTGGCGTAATTTCCTCGATAGGCTCGCCAAACGTGCGAATATGCGAAACCAAAACGGCGGCAGTCTGTTCCGCTTCGTCGATGTGAAACCTGCCAGCGGATTTTTTGTAAACTTCAATCGCCTTCAAAATATTCGCTTCGGTTTTTTCACCAAAGCCGGGAACATCCCGCAACCTTTCCTCGCGCGCGAGTTTCTCCACCTCTTCCACGGTTCCGGCTTTAAAGGCTTTCCACAGAAAAGCGATTTTTTTAGGGCCGAGCGATTGCAAGTCGAGCAGGTTAAGAATTGTGGGTGGGTATTTCTGAAGCAGTTTGGCGCGCAACGAATAGTCGCCGGTTTTAAGAATCTCCTCAATATGATCGGCCATTCCGTCGCCAATCCCCGGTAATTCCATCAGTTTATCGCGGTCCTGCGCCAGATCCTGAACGGATTCGTGCAGTCCGCCGAGAAGCTCCGCGACCCGCTCGTAGCTGCGGTAGCGGCCAATCATTGCTCCATCGATTTCAAGGAGTTGCGCTGTTTCTCGAAGTATGCGGGCGACTTCACGATTTTCCATCTAGGTATACCGTATGCTGCGCAGGATGAACATTTCGAAATGTAGCGCCCACCTTCAGATGGGCATGTATTCGTTTTGTGGCGCAGGCTTCTCGCCGGCGCCACAAAACCCAGGATGCCCGCCTGAAGGCGGGCGCTACATCAGCCGAATCAATGGCCAAGTATGTACGCAAACATCAGCGGAGCCACGATCGACGCGTCCGACTCGATCACGAACCTTGGCGTGGCCGCTTCCAGCTTTCCCCAGGTGATTTTTTCGTTGGGTACCGCGCCGCTGTAGGAACCGTAGGACGTGGTGCTGTCCGAAATCTGGCAGAAGTATCCCCACAGGCGGCACTTCTCGCGCAGATCCTGACTGATCAGCGGTACGACGCAGATCGGAAAATCTCCCGCGATGCCGCCGCCAATCTGGAAAAATCCGAGCGATTCATTCACCGTGATTTGCCGGTACCAGTCGATCAGCAAAGCCATCTGTTCGACGCCGGCCTTGACCACCTGAAACGTGGACACATCGCCGCGAACCACGTTGGCCACAAAAATATTTCCCAGCGTCGAGTCTTCCCATCCCGGAGTAAAGATTGGCAGATTTTTCTCGCACGCGGCGATGACCCAGGAATCTTTCGGATCGATCTGGTAGGACTCTTTGATCAGGGC
>Ga0075522_10002864_pt1 | contig 12713 bp, 9 predicted proteins | sample NGEPerA_FD_74796 | JGI IMG/M metagenome (GOLD analysis project Ga0075522, IMG submission 74796) | Arctic peat soil microbial communities from the Barrow Environmental Observatory site, Barrow, Alaska, USA - NGEE PermafrostL2-A | ecosystem: Environmental > Terrestrial > Soil > Wetlands > Peat ... | reverse complement strand
GCGAGGTCCAGCTCGATCGCTTCGTCCATCGCCCGCCCGGCGGGGGAATCGCCCTTGCTGGTGGTGATGCTCACGCCCTGTGCCATCCGTCGATCATCTCCTCATAGCCGTGCTTGATCTCTTCGATCGCGGCGCGCATTCCTTCGCCAAGGTTACCGCGATCGAAGACCTCGGCCGCCTGCTTGCCGCCGCCGCGGGTCTGTCGGTGCAGCTCGTTCTCGCCGTGAGCGCCGTCGTACACGCGCACCGTCTCCTTGCGACCGTCCACCTCTACGACCAGCGCCACCGAATAGTCCACAACGCCAGGCCCGTGCCGTTCGATCCTGTACTCGACGTGCATCACGATCGTGGCCATGGCGTCGAGCTGGCGTTTGTATCCGCCGTTCATGCCGGCGCCGCGCCGTCGTTCGCGGTGCATATGGCCACACTCCCTTATCCGACGTCAGCGTCGAAACGGGACATGACTCGGGAAGATCGCCCGCCGCGCGTAGCGCTAGATCTGAGATGGACGACCTGCACCGTGGCCGCGAGCAAACGCGCGCGCTGCAACTCACTCATCGGAGCGTGCGACGCGCCGTTTCTCGCCCTGCACCTGGCCTATCCCGAGATGGATGTCGTGCCGTGCAAGATCGTCGACGAGATGTGGCACCAGCACATCCTCGACACCGCTGCCTACCGAGAGGACTGCGAGGCGATCTTTGGCCGATTTCTGGATCACTTCCCGCACTTCGGCATGCGCGGCGAGGATGATGCCAGGGCCTTGGAGGACGCCTACGTCGAGACGATCGATCGCTATCGCGAAGCGTTTGGCGAGCCGCCGGTGGCGGGCGCGGAGCGGCTGCTGGATTTGGTGAGCGGAGGACAGGCGGTCATGGAGCTGGCCGAGCTTCATCGCAAGCTGTCGCAGGGCACGTACTATGCGGTGCCCGACAAGCCCTTGAAGCTCGCCGTCTAGGCACGGGCCGGCAGGAGTCCTTCCCTCCGATCGGTCCCATAGAGTTGCGCGGGTGATCGCCGCGACCGACCAAACCCGTCTGCTCGCCACGCTCCAGCGTGACTGGGACAGCGAGGTCCAGTCAGAGCGGTTCCGCGAGATCTGCGCGGGCAAGGAGCGCGGGCATCGCATCGCTGACTACGCCGAGGAACGGACGGTCGCGTTTATCGTACAGGACGCTTTTTCCGTGGCGTTCGAGTAGGGGCCAAACCGCGTGCCCCGTGACAGAAGTATGGGCGACATTTGGCTCATGTCAGGATCTCCTCGCATCTACAATCCGATCAACGTCAAGGCCGGCATCGCAGGCGTGGGTGGTCAGCCCAATATGGTGTCTTTAGAGAAGTTGACCCAGGCGATCCTCAACCATCTCATCGATTCCTACTGGCTGCTTTTACTGCGCTTTGAGATCAATGATTCTGAGATTCTTGCGGGGATTAAGCTGGTGAATATTCTCGATTACCTGGATTTTATGCATTTCGATGCCGGCCCAGGTCAGATCATGCTCCGAAGCGACCGTTTCTACGCTCATCTCGAGCAGGGTGGCGCAGCACAATCGTTGAATCTGGCTGATGCCGTGGAGCGGTTGGTTGCACTGCGGCGTGACGGTGACAAGCGCCTTGCGGTCAACAGAGAAAAGAGGCGGCTCGCGCTTGAGGTGAAGGCTGAGGCCTTCGATCCGACCCTACCGATCGACCAAAGCTATGCGCTTCTCTCTGCGCCCGCGACAGAGGCATGACATGCCCACGATGAAGCGATCAGCAAAGCGTGCCCGTCCTCAGCACCGCCAGCTCGGACAATTCTTCACGCCTGGCCCGCTGGCGCGTACGGTCGCCGCGGCGCCACTCGCACGCAATCCGGACACCGTGTTGGAGCCATCGTTCGGCGAGGGCGCGTTCCTGATCCCGCTGATCGAGCACTACATGCAATGTGAGAGCGGCAGCGTGTCCGCCCGCCTAGAGCATGTGCTCAACGAGCGCGTCTGGGGTGTCGAGGTCGATCCGGCGCTGTACGAGCGGGCGCTCACAACGATCCGGTCGCGGTGGGGGTCGCTGCCCAGCTCCCACAACCTCGTGCTCGACGACTATTTCCGTTTTGACGCTGGCATGCGTCGCTTCGGGGCGATCATCGGGAATCCGCCCTTCGGCGGCACGTTCGACCGGCACCTCGAGGATGAGTTGGACCGTCGCTATGGCAGCTACCGGGGCGCCAAGCTCAAGAAGGAGACGTATTCGTTCTTCATCGCAAAGGCCTTGGACGAACTGGCGCCCGACGGGATGCTTGCGTTCATCTGCTCGGACACCTTCCTGACGATCAAGACGATGGCCGGGCTGCGCATGCTGCTCATGGATCGCGGGCAGCCGACCGTGGAGCGCCTGGACGAGTTCTCCGAGGAGACCAGCTACGACATGGTGACACTGACTCTGCGGTCAGGCGAGCCTGCGACAGACGCGATGATCTGCGGCCAGTCCGTTCGGCGTGGAGCCATGGAGGCGACCGGGAACTACTCGTGGACCGTCAGCGAGGAGTACGCGCGACTGTTTGCCGGACCAACGATCGGCGATCTCATGGTCGCGACCGGGGGCATGACGATCGGTCGCAACGAGTTGTTCGTGCGCGAGATCGTCGACGGCGAGGTGCAGGAGCCGCTGGCCTTTGGTTTCGCCGAGCGGCCGATCACATTAGAGGAAGAGCTGAAGCACGCCCGCCTGGGCAAACTGTCCGTGCGTCAGCAGAACGAGATTCGGGCGCGCGAGGAGCAGGGATGCACGCGCCGGGTCGTCGTGACGGAGACCCAAGCGCACCCGGTTGCGGTCAAGCTGCCACACCATGACTACGCGTACTACAACAAAGCGAGCGGCAAGCGGCTGTACGTACCGCCAGCTCACGCCGTCTATTGGAAGGACGACGGGGATGCCGTCCTGACGTTCAAGAAGAGCGGACCGTGGTACCTGCGCGGCGTCGGCGGCGGACCCTACTTTGGTCGGGAGGGCTTGACCTGGCAGTTGGTCGCGCCGCGGATCAACGCCCGCTATCTGCCACCGGGCTACATCTTGGACAGTGGGGCGCCGTGCGCGTTCCTGCACGACGGGATCGATGCGGACGAACTGTGGTTCGTGCTCGGATGGCTTCAGACGGGGCTTGCGTCGGCGATCCTCAAGGAGGTCGTCAACCACACCCGCAACATCCAGGGCAAGGACGTCGAGCGGCTTCCCTACCCCTGGTGGGTCGCCGAATCCGGAAGGCGTAAAGCAATCGCGATCACCCGGGATGCCGTGCGGCACCTGCAGGCCGGCGAGCCAGTGGACGCCACCGCGATTGCAGAGGAGCTGAATGCCCTGTTCCTGCCGGTGGAGACGCTTACAGCAGCTGCCTAACCTGAGCAAGATCGATCACATCGTCGTCCTGATTGATCACCCGAGAGCCCCCAGCAGTGCCCTTACTCTGGCTTCTCACGGCAGGCCTTTGAGCCCCCGGTGAGCGCTAAACTCTGCGCATGACAGTGTCCGTTGACTTCACGATCGCCTTCGATGAGCCCGACGAGGACGGCTGGATCGTCGCCCGTGTGCTGGAGGTCCCCGGCGCGCTCAGCCAGGGCCGCACCCGCGCCGAGGCCCGAGTCAACGTCCTGGACGCCCTGTCCACGGTGCTTACGCCAGATCAGGAGCTCGCCGGACAGACCCAGAAGGAGTCTAACCTCGAGCATCTGCGTTTCGTCGCCGCGGCGTGAAGCGGCGAAAGTTGGAGCGACACCTCCGCGCGCACGGCTGCCTGGACCCTTCAGCGGCCTGTGGCGACGGCTTGGACATCGATCGCACCCTGGACCTCCTTCCCCTTGGATGTGAGCGTCCAGATGTTGCGCTCCCCCTTGGCATGTCCGCGTCCGCTGTTGTGGGTCAGCCCGAGCTTCTGGAGGCGCGCGAGCAGCTTTGAGATCTGCGCCGGGTCGGAGATCCCCGCGTGCTCGGCAATCTCGCGGTTACTCCCCCCGGGCAGAGCAGCCACGGCGGAGAGCACGCGCAGCGTGCGATAGGTGATGCGCGTGTCGAGCTCCTCCAGCGCAGAGCGCACGCGCGGGCGCGGCATGCGGCGCGTTTTCGCCGTCGGGCGCCCGAGCTCTCTGGCCGCGGCCCCCTGGCCGAGATAAGGCATGACGACGATCGCCATCAGCGGGTTCAAAAGCTCCGGCAACGGCCGGCCGTCCGGGTCGATCATCCGCGCGTGCAAAACATTGAACACCGCGCCGACCACACCCTCGGCGGCCATGGGTGGCGGTCCTTTGCCCGCTTTCACTTCCGAGCGTCCTTCATCAACGATGTGGCTAAGGGTTTCGAGACAGCGCGCACGGCGTCGAAGAACGTTGGGCCCGGCGCCGAGCGCGTCCACGACGACAAGCGCTCCCAATAGTGGCTCATCCCCGATGAACTCAAGCACGCTCGACAGGCCGCCCCTGACCCCCTCCCGCCAGCGTTCTTCACCCTCAAACGCCGGACGGGCGACCGCCGCGATCCGACTGACCACATCATCGAACACCGAGAGGAAGCAGTCTTCGCGGTCCGCGAACAGGTCGTAGAACGTCTTACGCGAGACACCCGCACGACTCGAGACCCGCGCCGTTGACATCCCGCGATAGCCCACCTCGGCGACGACCTGCGCCGCCGCCGTGAGCAAACGCGCGCGCTGCAACTCGCTCATCCGCGTCCCCACCGCGCCGTTGGGACCCTCTCGCGCCTGGCCGAGCATGGGTGAGCCACTTCTACGCCGCGCTATTACAACCACACGCGCCGTTCAACCAACATAGCCGCTACTTCTTGCCCTTGACTTTCTTGCCCTTCTTGTGCTTTACAGCCTTCTTCGCCTTCGGGCAACCTGTGGCAGTGATCTTCGTGGACTCGTGGATTTCGGCGCCGTTCTGAGCAACAAATTCTGTGGGCATCGTGAGCTTTGACTTGCAGAGGTTCCCGTTCGCGGCCAGCGCTGAGAACTTGCCCTCGGGGAGGGTCAGTTCGAAGCTCCCGACGGGTGCGTCGGGGACCGTCTTGAACGTGCTCGACGTGATCCCGGCCTTTGAGATGAAGGTCGAGCCGACGAGGTCTAGTGTGACGCCGTAGCCTTGCAGGACGACGATCAGGCTGGGGAATGCTTCGCCGCCGTGGCTGACGAAGATCGCGGGGCCTTCCAGCGGGACGGGGATCAGTGGGGTGGTTGCCTTGGCGTGTCCGATGAACGATGCTTTAGGGCAGTTCGCGGGGTTCAGTTCGAACTGCGCCGCGGTGCACGCCTTCTGCAGCGTCGTCAATCTCGACGGGAGCTGCTTCGGGAGATCAACCTTGACCCTCGCGATGTTCGCCTGGGAGCCGAATGGCGCTTTGGGGTAGGTCAGCTTCACGTTCAGGCTCGCACCCTTGGACCGCGATGTTTTCCCCGAGGTCGAGACCGCGAATTTGGGGGCGAACTTCAGGACCGCACAGTTGGTGACCTGAAACGGCACCGACAGCGCCGAGGATGCCCCTTCGGTGCTCAACAGGCTCCCCGTGATCGCCATCTTGTTGCAGTTGGTCGGGTTGAACGTGAAGTGTTCGCGGCTGATCGTGACGTTGACGTGCTGGATCTGGAGCGGGATGCCCTGAATGATCGTCGGGATCTTGTACGGGCCGGTGTTATCCGTCGTGATCGTCAGCTGCGCGGTGTGTGGGTCGACTTCGATCTTCGCGCGCACGACCACGCAGTCACACGCGGTGTTCTTCTCCAGGTCATACGGGCCGGCCTTCGCCGGGTTGACGATCGACAGGCCGAACGGCGCGCCCTGATACGGCCCGGTGATGTACACCCTGCCGCCCTTGACGCTGAACGGGTTGCCGCCGAGGCCGACGCTGACCGTCGTTTCGCCGATCAGGCTTTCCGGGCCGCACGTCCCGGCGTTCGCTTCGGCTTCCCCGCACAGCTTCACGCCCGAGAGCAGGCCGCTGAGCCCGGGCGGCATGTGCAGCTGGATGCCCTGGAGATTCTGCTGGCCGTCTTCGCGACTCATCGTCGTCGTGAACGGCGTGAACGCGCCAGCCTGAATGTTCAAGCTCCCCGTCGTCAACGACGGGTCAAACGGCAACGGGTTCGAGCACGGACTCCCATTCGGACCAGAAGTGATCTTGAATTCAGAAGACGAATCCACCGCGGCATTACCAGACCACGGTTCGATCGATGCAGTCGTCGTGTAGCCACCGCACAACGCCGGTGTGCCAAGCGGCGCTCGCGATCCGCCGAAGAAGTGGAACACGCCGTCTTCGAACGGCAGCGGCGGGATGTTCGGGAACCTCGCGACCAGCTGGCCCGTCACCGGATCGGGTTTGACTTCGCCCGCGAGCTTTATGAGGACCCCCGAGACGGGATCGTGCGCGACGAGATACACCGCCACCAGCGACCCGAACGGGTTCGCGTTCTGCGCCGCCAGGTAGAACGCGCCCACCAGCGGGTTCGGCAACAACGGCGTCTTGATTTCAACCGTCGCTATCTTCGCGGCTTCAGGACACGACTGTTCACCCGGGCTTTCCAAACCGATTTCCCCAAGCCCGCACGACTGCAGGCCGTCCGCGACGGCCGGGTTGACGACCACGCCCGCGGGAAGCGCGACGGTCACTTCTTTCACGGTCGACTCGGCGAGACCCGTCGGGTTCAGGCTCGCTTCCTGGGGAACATGGATACCGACCGTCAATCCCGTCGGGGTGCTCGCGGCCTGACCGTCGGGCGCGACGCTGATCGAGGGTTCGAACCCAAGGCGGTTGCAGCCATTCATGCCCTTCACCGGTTCAGTCGCGGGAACCGACACGAAACCACCGGGGTGCAGCCACGAATCGGCTTCCACCGACGTCTGCAACGACCCCGTACACGACGTGGGAAGCGTCAACAACGGCGCTGGGTGCACTTCGCTGAGGGTGACTCCACGGGCCTGATTGTGGCTCGAATCGCCCGGCACACCCCAAAACGTCACTTCGCTGGCAAGGAATGAAACGGACTCGGAAATGTTGTTGACGCTCACAACCACTCCATAGTCGCCACCCGTACGAACCGACGTGTCGAGGATCTCCGGCACATAATGGAAAATAAAGCCGAATCGAGCCGGCTCGCCCACCGACGGCACCAGATTGTAGAGGTTGACCGCTTCTCTGACCTCGGGGAACTCCAGTGGTTCGGAAGCAGTCGCCGACGCCACACCTACCTGCGTGTTGGCAGGACATGTACTCCGCTGGAACTCGCTATCGGTGCACCGCGGGAACGGGGTGGGGTTGCCAATCAGACCCGGTGGCAGATTGAAATGCAGATCGTGCGTCAGCGCGGGCACCTGTGGGAAGTATTCGCTCACGAGGTCGAGCAACCCGTGATTTTCCGCCGCCTGGTTCAGGTTGATCGTTGTCGTCAGCTGGAACGGGTGAGAGCCCGCCTGGGTATCGATCGAACCGTCTTCGTTTTCTGGCCTGAGTTCATACCTTTCGATGCCAAAAGGCGTCGGTTCGCTGCTGACCGTGACCGTCTGCGTACCCGACGCGGTCGGCGCGCCGCCGCCGCTCACTGTCGTTTCGTTGTCAGTACCCCACGGCCCATTCGGTTCCACCTTAACCCCGATCCTGACTTCTCGCGCTTCATACGGCAGAACGGGTGCAACGGGTTCAAGGAATCCAAAGGGACTGTGCGTCGCCGTGAGAGTACAGCTGAGCAATTCCAGAGAGCATTTGAATTGTTTGTCATGACCCTTATTCTCGAAGCCAGATGCCGACAGGTAGGCGCCTTCTATCGCGGTCGCTTCAAGCCCTTTAGGCAGCTTGTCGGTGATGACCACCGGGATGCTCGCGCCGTTTGCCTCTGCGTCGCCGAGGTTGGTCGCCGCTACGACGATCGAGCCTTCGCCGCCGGGTGGCAAGTTCCTCGGCCTGGAGCTCGATGTGACATGCCACCACGGACCTTCGGCAAACGACGGCGTCACGCGCAGCCCACCGAAGAACAGACACGCCACGGCAACACCGAGGAGCACCAATGCCGGCCGCCTCCTCATTCCAAAGGCTGGGCAATCAATCAGCGTGGACATCACTTACTCCCTCTTTTGTTGTGCCCATCGGACTTCTTGGCATTCGGCTTGGCTCCGTATCGCTTTCTGGCGCGAGCTTTGCACGACGCTCGCTTGTTCTTAGGCTTCTTCCTGCAAGCCTTCAACGACTTCGAGAGCTTCTGCGCCCGTGTCAAAGACTTCGACTTGGACTTTGTCGCGGGTTTCGAGGTCGCCGGCACGAGATTCCCAGCACCCGAGAACGTCGCGCTCCCGGAGGCGCCGAAGATCCCCGGCTGCGGCGAGGGCGCCGGCTCGCACGAGTCGGTCGTAGTACACGGCGGCGGGAGGACCGGCGTCGTAGCGCATGGCGCCGCAGCGCTGCACACGTGCGCGTCGTAGACGTTAAAGCTCGTGTCGCGGTCCTGGGGGACCAAACGACTGGTCGTGAGGAAGAACACGTCGTCGCCGCTTTCACTCGCGTCGAGAAACGCGGATTCTTCAGCAGAGGTACCCGAGGAGATCAGCGCTACACACCCACCAGAGCTGGGGCTGTACGTCGGCGAGGCCAGGGTGCAGCTGTCACTCGCGGGTGTTTCTTCGCTGGCGGGAGGCTCGTACTCATAGACGTTCTCTTTGCCGTTCGTATCCTGCGGCACGAGCGCATCCGGGCTGTTGAAGAACAACCGGCCACTGTCGGACAGATACCGAGACTGGTAAAGCGCGTAAGCCCGGCCGTCATACATCCATCCAGGCACACTCCCCGCCAGCCAATGAACCCCCGCACCCCCTGACACCCAAGTGTCTAGCTGGTCGATGAGAAGCCCCCCTTCATGCTTTTCGTTTCTGCCCTGGTCGAGCACCCCCACGGGCCGCGCGCCGGTCGGATCGCACGACGCGCAGATCAGGCGAGGAGCGCTCGCGTCATAGAGGAATACCTCCTCGTCGGGCATACCGCTGTTCGCGTCGGTATTGTCATATCCTGTCAGGCTCCGCTCCGACATGAACGCCAGGTAACGGCCGCTCGGCGAGACCCGAGAGGTATCATCGCGAAGATCACCGTATTCCGATTCTCCGCTGCCCCAATCCGGCGCGTCTTCATTGGAGAGCGTGGCGATGAACGTCGTCGTCCATCCCGTGCCGGAATCGTGCGACACGTAGAGGTTACATGTCCGAGATTCTTCTACAAACTGAAATCTGACTTCGCAGTCCCCGGGAGTAGCGCCGGGGGCGAGAACGCCGTTGGCGACGAAGTAGACGTAGGAGCCATCTTCGCTGACCCCCGGCAGCGACCCGAGCACACCGGCGCTTTCGCCCGCGTGCTCGTCGACCGTCAAGTCGGTCAGCCTGCCCGCGAGTGGTTCGCCGCTGCCGCTGGTCACTTCGAACTCATACAGGTCGGCAGTCCCATATTCTTCCCCACTCGCAGTGGAGCCGGCGGTCAATCGCTGCGGATCGGTGAAGAACACCTTCGACCCATCGCTGCTGGCCGTTTGGAATACCGCGTCACCCGTAGATGGTTCCGGCGTGCCCGGCTGGGCAGCATCGAGCTGGACGGTTTCCCTCGTCGTCATGTCGCGCATGTAGAGATGCTGACCATGGGCACCGGCCAGACCGTAGCTCCAGACGATATGTGAGCCGTCGTTTGAGATCGCGTGCCTGACATCCTGGTCTGCAAAACCAAGCTCCGGTGCAGCGAATCCTGTGTCTGTGGTCGGCTGGTCATTGGGGAGCACATTGACGAGTTGCAGCTTCCCCGCCGCCCACTCGTAGAGATTCCCCCGACCTGATTCGTTTGTCGATTTCACGGCGTTCGTCGTCAGGGCTTCGTCGTCCGTGAAGACGACATGGCTCAGATCCGGCGTGGAGCCCACGAATTCGGGATCGATTGCAGATTCACGTGGATTTGCGGAGCCAACTGTCGCGCCCGGTGCTACGTTTGCGGTCGTGAGCAGAGGCAGGTAGCCGCCTCCGGGATTGCCGTGCAGATAGAGCGTCCTTACTGCTTGCGCTTCGGGTGACAGCGCCGTTGAGCCCTGCGGCTGGACGAGCCCAAGCGACAGGTCCGACGAGAAGAACTTGTAGTTCTGCCCAAACCCAAGCGTGACACCCGGGGGCGATTCGATCGGCGGCTGGATGTCTTGCGAGGACCACCCCCCGGGGCCGCGCGTGGAGAAGACCTGCGTATAGTCCGGCCCACTGTAACCAACCTCGTCGGCGCCAAGCGGCGCATTCGCCAGATAGGTGATCGCGCCGCCGTCTTCGGAGGCTTGGGTCACTCCTCCTTCAATAGTGTTGGCGGCTTGGATATCAGCACCATCCTTGACCGGCGGAGAGACGAGTTCCCAGGCACGCCCGTCGGGCAACGCGAGCTTCCCGCCACCCGCCTGCGTCGTGAAAACCTGTTCGGGGCCTTCAGCGGTCCCGAGCGCATTGGTCGCGATCACGCGGTAGTGATAGACGGTGCCCGGGGAAAGGCCCTGTTCGATGTAAAAGCTCGCGGCCTGGAAGCTTCCCGCGGAACCGAGGTCCGTACCCGGTAAGGAAGGAACGTCGGTACAGGAGGAGGGACTGGCGGCGCAGCTTGTGGTGCCGTACTGGAAGTAGTAGTGCGTGTCGTTGCCGAGCGGGTTGATCTGCGCTTGCAGCATGGCGCTGGTGGCCGCCACATTCGAGACCGACTCGCTTGAGATCAGCGCGGGGGGAACCGTCGTGAACGTCTGATCGGCGCCGTAGATGGGGGTCGGGGAGTCGGCGTTGGTGGCGACGACGCGGAAGTGGTAGGTCGTGCCGATCGCAAGGCCGGTGAGGTTGGCGCTGACGCCTTCTTCGGCAAAGCCGGCGGGGATCGTGCCGTCGGGTACAGGTGTGCTCGTGCCGTAGGATTCGCTGGTGCCGTATTCGAAGTGGTAATGCGTTTCAAGGCCGCCGGGGTTGATCTGCGCCTTGATCGTCGCGCTGTAATGCCCGATGCCTTCACTGGACTGGCTGACGATCACCGGTGGTCCGGTTGTCGTGAAGGTGGCGTCTTCACCGTAGTTGGTGCCGTTTGCGTTGGTCGCGTCCAGGCGGTAGTCATAGGTCGTGTTCGGCGCGAGACCGCTCACGTTCGCGGTGACCGGTACGGGGCTGTTGCCCGACGGGACAGATTTAGAACACGAGACGGTCTGATCGTAGGAGCCTGTTTCTTCGTAGGACGCGCTCGTGGCGTACTGGAACTCGCACGTCGCGTTGCCTGCGTTATCGGGGTTGACGGTCCCGTTGAGCGTGGCGCTCGTCGCCAGCGGGGCAGAGACGGGGTCGAGGCTGACGTCGGGCACGACGATCCCCGGACCGTAGATGTTGACCGCGCCCTTGCCGTCTTCCGCTTCGGGGTCAGAGACATAAACTCCGCCGCTCGAGTGGTTCACCGCGATGCCGTTTGAGTAGCCGCTGAGCACACCGGCCCCCGCTGCGCCGAACTTCCCCAGCAGACCCCCGGAGGAGTCATACTCCGCGACGTCAGAGCCTTCATCGACGTAGAGGTCATCGTGGCTGGGCGCGGGGTCGATGGCGACGGCCGTGCCGTGTGCGGCGATCACCGTGCCGCTGGCTGCCAGTGACCCGAACTGCAGCGCTTCGTACTTCGTGACGGGGCCTTCGAACGTGTCGACATAGACGTTGCCTTCGGAGTCAGCCGCGAGGTTGCATGATCCTTCGGGCAGGCCCGCCAGCGAGGACACATAGTCGCTGTTGCTGACAGGATTACCGGTGGGCGTGTACTTATCGACGTGGCTTTCGTACAGGCCGACGTAGACGTTGCCGGCGGGGTCGACCGCCACCCCGCACGTAGAGCCCCAGGGACCTCCGTCTGCTTCGACTCCGCTGTTCAGTTCCCCAAGCCGATCGCCATTTTCGCCATAGACGGTGACCTGTCCGAAGCCTTCCACGACATAGATATCACCCGCGGTCGCGCCACTGGAGCCAACCGCGATCTGGCTGTAGCCGGCATAGGCTTCGCCAGAGCCTTTGATCACGTTGGTCCCCAGCGCCGAGAAGTCCTGCGGTTCGCCCGCAGAATTGAACTTGTAGATGGAGGGCACGCCGGACTCGTTGTCATAGACATACACATCCCCCGTGGACTGATCGACAGCGACACCCAGAGGCTGGGAAAACGGGCTCGAGCTGAGACCAGCCGGGCCAAACGAGCCGATGAAGCTATGCGTCAGCTCCGCCTGCGCCGCAGCGCCCGAGAACAGAAGCCCACCCGCCACAGTAGAGAGCGTCGCCAGAGTCGCCAGAACCAGCCTACGAGCGTTCATCAGACCATCTCCTCCAGGAAAGAGGGGATGGCCCCTCGTGTGTTGTATGACGACACGCGCGAGGCCACGGAACGGTAAGAGCCACCGACCGCCGTCACACAGAAAGCGATCGCGGGGCGCCGTGGCCCCGGATCAGAGCCACGGCGCCCCGCGCTGGGACCGGCACGTGAGGGAGCACGCGACGGAGCCTCCTCGAACGCCGGCGCCAGAGAGGTGGGGCGGCGGCGCTCGAACAGACCCCGGCCAACCGGCCGAGAACTACAGATACCGCGCTCAAAGGCGCGGTGGGTGCTGCTTAGAAAGTGACCTGAGGTGCCCCGATGGGCACCAAGACTAGGCTTTTTGCCTAGGAGACCCGGAGTAGAGAGAGAGAGAGAGAGAGAGA
>Ga0075522_10002863_pt1 | contig 12718 bp, 11 predicted proteins | sample NGEPerA_FD_74796 | JGI IMG/M metagenome (GOLD analysis project Ga0075522, IMG submission 74796) | Arctic peat soil microbial communities from the Barrow Environmental Observatory site, Barrow, Alaska, USA - NGEE PermafrostL2-A | ecosystem: Environmental > Terrestrial > Soil > Wetlands > Peat ... | reverse complement strand
TAACGAGACCAACAGCGAGGTCGGTGACCGCAGCAATGATGCGGTACGCGTGAACGGCGCCGAGCTTGCCGTGCGCGTCGTCGGCGAAGGTGGCAACCTCGGCCTCTCGCAGCGCGGCCGCATCGAGTACGCGCTGCGCGGTGGGCGGCTCAATACCGACTTCATCGACAACTCCGGCGGCGTCAACACCTCCGATCTCGAGGTGAACATCAAGATCCTGCTAAATCCCATGGTCGCTGCGCACCGCTTAACTCTTGCGCGGCGCAATCAGATACTCGCACGCATGACCAACGAAGTTGCAGGTTTGGTGCTGCGTAACAACTACCTGCAGTCGCAAGCCATCAGCACCCTTGAGCTACGCTCCGCGGCGCGTCTGTCGGAATATCAGCACCTGATGAGCTCACTGGAGCGCTCCGGAGAACTCAATCGGACGCTCGAATTTCTGCCCAACGATGAACAGCTGACCGAACGTCGCAAACGCGGCGCGGGACTTACTCGGCCCGAGCTTGCCATCCTGCTCTCATACAGCAAAATCTGGCTCAGCAAGCATCTGCTCGACTCTGACGTACCCGCCGATCCATATCTGTCGCTCGAACTGAAACGTTATTTCCCAGGGCCCGTTCGCACGCGCTATGCGCGTGCGATTGGACACCACAGATTGCGCCGCGAAATCATTGCAATGGCAACCACCAACAGCCTTGTGAATCGCATGGGGCCAGCCTTTGTCTCGCGCGCGCAGGATGATACCGGCGCGCCGCCTGCGCAAATTGCGCGCGCCTACTCCGCTGCGCGCGAAATCTTCAACATGCGCGAAGTCTGGGCGCGGATCGAAGGACTCGACAATCGCATACCGCCGAAGCTGCAGTACGCAATGATGTACGAGACCGCGCGGCTGTTGCGCCACCTAACCTATTGGCTACTTGAACATCGCCGTGCCGACCTGCAGGTTGACCGCGCCGTTGCCGAGTTTCGCCGCGGCGCGCTCGAGCTTGAGGCGGCGATCGACAAAGTGCTGGTCGGCGCCGTTCGCGATCGCTTCGAAAGCGTGCAAAAGGAGCATCTTGATGCCGGCGTACCACCTGACCTTGCGGCGCGCATTGCAAGTCTCGATGCACACAATGCCGCGCTCGATATTATCGAGCTTGCCACGGTACATCGTGTGCCGGTGCCCGACGCAGCGCGGATCTATTTCGAGGTCGGCGCGCGCATCGGGCTTGATTGGCTGCGTGAGCAGATCGAAAAATTGCCGGTCGACGGCCAATGGCAGGCGGTTGCGCGTACCGGACTGCGCGACAGCGCCTCGATGATTCACCGCAAGGCAGCTGAGCGTGTGCTCGCGCTTTCACGAGCTGAGCGCCACGATGCGCGCGTCAATGCATGGGCAAACATGGCCGGCGAGGAACTGACGCGCTGGCAGCGCACTCTCGCCGACATGCGCGCCGCCGGCACCAGCGACTTTGCCACGCTGTCAGTGGGCATTGACGCGGTGCGCCGCCTGACCGACTCGCCGCTACGGCGCGCTTGACAGTGAGCAGCCAGTATCCGCCGATCGCCTTGGTTACTGCGCGTGCGGCGCGCGAACTGGACGAGGATCTTGCGCCGCTGTTCGCCGCTCTAAGCAGCGCCGGCGCCGCGGTGCGCGTCGTCGAATGGGACGATGCGAAGATGGATTGGTCGCAATTTGATTTCGCGCTGCTGCGTTCCACCTGGGATTACAGCATGCGTCTACCCGAGTTTCTTGATTGGACAGAACGCGTGTCAGCAGCGACGAGGCTCGTCAATCCTGCACCGGTGGTGCGCTGGAACACCGACAAACACTATCTTGCGGAGCTCGTCCGTGCCGACGTGCGCACCGTGCCGAGCAATTTCATCGAACCTGGGGAAAGCGCCCGCCAGGCGATGAACGAGTTTCTCGTACAGCATGCCGCGAGCGAATTCGTAGTCAAGCCGGCCGTCAGCTCCGGTTCCCGCGATGCGCAGCGCTACGGGCGCAGAGAGATTGACGCGGCAATTGTGCATATCCAGCGTCTAATTGATGGCGAACGCAGCGTCGTAGTGCAGCCATACCTCGACCGCGTAGACGCCGATGGCGAGACGGCACTTATCTTTTTTGATGGCCGCTTTAGCCACGCAATTCGCAAGGGCGCACTGCTGCGTCGTGGCGAGGGTCCTACACGCGCACTGTTTGCCGCCGAACATATCAGTGCGCGCGTGCCGAAGCTCGATGAGCTGCGCACCGCGGAACGCGCACTTGGTGCCATTCCGTTTGCAACACCGCTCTACGCACGGGTGGATTTGATACGCGACGCGGACGCGGCGCCATGCGTACTTGAACTTGAGCTCACCGAGCCATCGTTGTTTTTCTCGCATGCAACAGGCTCGGTCGAGCGTTTCGCGACGTTGCTCCTCAACTACCAATCAAACGGCGGGACATAACGTGCCAGGAAAACTCGTCCTCGTCCGCCACGGACAGAGCACATGGAACCTTGAGAATCTGTTCACCGGCTGGACTGACGTCGACCTGACCCAGCAAGGCTACAAAGAGGCCGCCGCAGCCGGCCGGCAGCTGCTGCGGGATAAACTTCTGATAGATGTCGCGTTCACGTCGGTGTTGAAGCGCGCCATCCGCACGCTTTGGATTATGCTCGACGAGATGGACCGAATGTGGGTGCCGGTCGAGCGTTCGTGGCGCCTCAATGAACGCAGCTACGGTGCCTTGCAGGGTCTCAACAAGGCGCAAACCGTGGAGAAGCACGGCAAGGCGCAGGTACAACTCTGGCGCCGCAGTTACGACATTCCGCCGCCGCCTCTCGACCGTAACGACGAACGTCATCCTCGCTTCGATCCGCGTTATGCCAATATCGACTCGTCACTATTGCCGGCTACCGAATCGCTGAAAGACACGCTCGAGCGGGTGTTGCCGTTCTGGGAAAGCCGCATCTCCTCGGATTTGCTCGCCGGGCGCAACGTGCTCGTGGTGGCTCACGGCAACAGCCTGCGAGCCATGGTGAAGATGCTCGATGACACCGCGGAAGCCGAGATCGTTGAACTCAACATCCCAACCGGCGTGCCGCTCCTCTATGAGCTCGATGCAGAGCTCAAACCCATCAAGAGCCGCTACCTCGGCGACCCGCAGGCGATCGCCGCCGCTGCGGAAGCAGTGCGTAAACAGACCGAGAAGCGTTAAACACGCTCGCGTCAGGAATTTCTAAAGGCGCCGCGCAGGCGCACTTCACGCCCTCACTTGCCAAACGCTGGCGTTTTTGCACGGTGCGGTTTAGCGTAGCGTCAGATTCAGGATAAGGAGCACGGCACCGATGGCGGCAAAATCAAAGACGGGCAGGCGCGTGATTGAAATAGCGGCCCTCGCACTGACAATTGCGACTCTGTATTGCGGCGAGTCTTGGGCGCAGCTCAAAGACGAAACTCTGGTTGCGACGATTCCAACTGGATTCAAGATCGGCTCGCAATCAAACCACGATCGGACAACCACGCTGCAATGGGTCAAGGAATCGGAGACAGCGCAAAACTGGACCGAAATGGTGACGGTACAAGTTGATCGTGCCAAGAGCGCGCGCTCCCCTCACCAGCTCCTCGAGAGCACCAGCAAGAAGTGGCAGAGTGCCTGCAAGGGTGCCGTTGCCAATGAAATTCTTGACGGCCAAGTCAATGGCTACGCGGTTTCAATGTTACTGCTGCGCTGTCCCCTGGTCGTCGCCACCGGTAAGCCGGAGATCACTATGTTCAGGGTGATCAAAGGCAATGATGCGCTCTATAGCATCCAGAAGACCTTTCGGTTCGAGCCTTCAAAGGAGCAGCTCGGACAAATAATGAAATATCTCAGCAGCGTCAATGTTTGCGATGCACGCGGGACTGAACATCCGTGTCCGAAGGTTGACTGAATGCGTGGCGGCCGCGCTCGCCGCGTCCGACTTTTTTAGTTTACGGATTTCCCGTATTTAGCCCCTGCCGCCCAGCCATCGTAGCGGCCACGGTTTACCTCGGCGAGCTGCTTGAAGCGGCGGCTTTTCTCCTGCATGTCGGGAACGGCAAGACGCAGCGCTTTTGATGCATGCAGGCTGAATGGCTGGTCAGAGCTTTCGGTCACCGTTTTCACATCGACGTCATAGCCTTCGGCCACGAGCTGGGCGCGTACTGCATCGCAGGAGGCTGCATCGGGCAGCGCGAAGAAAAAGTCCACTGCGTGAGCTTTGAATGGATCGACGCCCTGGGAGCGCACGCGTTCAATCATCTTCGCATCCCAGTCATCGGCGCGGGCGCGGCGGAACCTCTGTAGGCTGAAATAGATTCGCACCAGAGCCGCAATCCCGGCCGCCGCCAACGCAACTAGGATCCAAGTCATTGGCAGGCAGCCTCGCGCTTCGCAGCAAGAGCATTCTTACTGTGCCTACACTCGCGGCTCATAACGATGCTCGCCGCGTGCAGCGACTGCAATTCAACCGCGCCGGGGAACCGTGTCACGGCTTGACCTTACTCGTCGGGTGCAATCGTGACGCGCAAGCCTGCGAGCGCCGGGGTGAAGTCGATCTGACAGGAGAGGCGTGAATTATCCTCGGCATGCGCCAATTCCGACAGCAGCTCCCGTTCGTCCGACATCGCCTCAGGCAAGCGCTCGACCCAAGCCGGATCGACGTAGACGTGGCAGGTCGCGCACGAACACATGCCGCCGCAGATCGCAGCAACTCCATAGTCGAGTTCACGAAGGTTCTCCATGACCTTAAGGCCGGTTCGTGCTTCGATCTCATGCTCAATTCCGTCCCGATCCACGACTCGCATTAGCGCCATGCGTTTGGGTCCTCTTAAAAATCAAAGCGGGGTGGAGGTTAGTCTGCCGATGTTGCGCTGCGGATGCCAGCGCCGCTAGGCGCGCAGGCGTCGCAGTAGGGCCTCTTCGGCCGCAAGATCCGCAGGGGCCGCCTCGCAAGTCAGGCGTCGCAGGCGGTACCAGAGGAAGCTTAGGAGCACGTACAGTGCGCTCGCCGCCAGCAGCATGGGAATCGAGGCCTCCTCGCCAAGCCCGGCGCTGTCGAGAAGGTCCTGGGCGTAGGGCTGCGCGTGCGGATAGTAGGCAAGGATGCACGCGAGATCGAAAATCGGGTCGGCGACCGCCGCATATTCCCAGTCTATGAGGTAAAGGCGATCCGCTTCGATGAGATTCGAATGATGCAGGTCGTTATGCACGATGGCAGCTTTGCGCCCACCAACTGCGCACAGAGCAAGCGTCGCTTCGCTCTGCTGTAACAGTGTTTCGTACAGCGCGCTCTCTGCGGGCAGTGCCGTTATCAAACGCGCGCAGTAGTCGCGCAGTCGCGCAGCAGGATCAAATGGTGCGGCGGCCGGCACCGCGATGGCATGCAGTACGCGCAGCCGCGCGCCGAGCCAACGAGCCCCCTCGCGGCTCTCAAGGTCTGAGGCTTGCCAAACGCGGCCGTCGATGAATTTGCTAATCATGAAACGCCGTTGGGAATCGGCATATATCAAGGGCGGCGCCACTCCGCCCGCGGCCGCGGCCCGCTGTAGTTGCGCCTCGCGTTCGTGATTTGCGCCGAGCACATCGCCCTCGATCGCGTTCAAGCGCAGCACGAATCGTCCGGCGCCGGTATCGATGCGAAAGCTGCGATTGACCGTGCCGCCGGGCAGCAGTGAAACCGCAACTGGGCGTGCGCCTGCTTCTAAGCCAGGGACGTGCGCAAGAGCCGCCGCCGGGATCAGACGCGCGCCGCTTGCAATCGATAAGTCTTGAACCATGCGAGGAATCCCACCACTGAAATGCACAAATAGCAGGCAAACATGAGCGCCAGTAAGTACAGCCGTTGCGCGCCGAACAAGTAAGTGAGAACCACGTCGATCGCGATCCAGTAGAGCCAGTTCTCAAGCTTCATCTGCACGACAAGCCAGGTCGCAAGCAGGCTCGCCCAAGTCGTGACCGAGTCAAGAAACGGCCATGCGGCTTCGGTCTCGGCGGCAAGCCATCGCGCCGAGAGGAGACTCAAAATCAAAATCACCGCCCAGGAGGCGGCATGCGCGCGCAGTGGCCAGGTCGTAACCTGCGATCCTGCATCCTTCGCGTGCTGCAGCCAGCGACGAAAGCCATAGATCGACACCGCGACGTAATACGCCTGCAGCCCCGCCTGCATCGGCAGTCGGTGCAGCGCCGACAGGTACACGATGATCGCCGAACTCAAGCCGCCACACACCCAGCACCAGCGGCTGCGGCGCACCGCGAGCAGCGAATAGGCGATTCCCAAAACAACCGAGGCGCGTTCGAGCCACAAGCTTACCGCGGGCCCGGCGATAAACGCGTCGACCGCCGCGCTCATCCGGAGGCAGTGAGCGGGCCGAGCACTTTCATGACAAAAACCGCCTTGCCGGCGGCCTCGAAAGTTACGCGCATCTCGCGGCTCAGCGCATCGAGAAGGTCTTCGTAGCGACCGAAGATCTGCGTGCTCATGCTGTTGGTCAGCACCTTGAAGCGCGTGTCGCGGTTTAATCGGTCGATGAAATCTTGAATGGGCGGAATGAATTCCGCATTAAGGGGATAGAGGCTGATTTCGATTCCAATTTGCATGTGATTCACCGCAGTGAGTAAGTGAAGTTGACGCCCCAAGTGAGCGGATCGCCGAGCTGTACATAGAGCTCATTGGGGAAATTTGGCGGTACATCGCCGAAGTAGAAGCCGCGCACCGCATAGGTCTTGTTAAGCAGGTTACGCCCCCACAGATATGCCGACCAATGGAGCGCTTCCCAGCCGAGCTTGGCATTCACAAGGCCGTAAGCGTGCGATGTGGTTTCGTTCGGCGGCAGATCAAAATAATAGCTGCCCATGCCGCTCAGGTCCGCGCGTGCGAAGGCGCCGCGCGCGTCGCGATAGGTGAGGTTCAAAGCCGCCTGCCAATGCGGCGCATTTGCCAACTCACGGTCCGGCAGCAGCACCCCGTTCTGCATGAAGCCGTGGTACTGTGTTTGCAGCAGTGCAACCGATGCGCCCCAGGTCAGCCGCGCGCTCGCGCGCCACGCCAGCTCGGTTTCCAGACCATAATTTCGACCGCTGTCGGCGTTGCCGGTAAAAAGCGTGAAATCGTCCGGGTTGGCAAGATCAAGCTGCTCGCTCGTCTTAAGTTGCAGGGATTTTCTGATCGTGTAGAAAACGTCGGAATTGAGGCGCAGTCGACCCTCAAACAGCTGACCCTTGTAGCCGGCCTCAAAGTTGAGGTCCGACTCCGGACCAAACTGGATCTGGTTAGGCAACAATCCTTGGCTCAAATTGAAACCGCCGGCCTTGTAGCCGCGCGCCGCCAATAGATAAAGGCTCTGCGACGCCGTCCAAAGGTAGGTGAGCGAGGCATGTCCGCCCCACAGGTCATTGGAAGGATGAAAGTTGTTGCTTGCGTCTGGAACACCCGGGTTGGTGGTCAGATCATGGTAGCTTGCGGTACGCTGTTCGCCGCGTACACCGAGTGACCAGCGCAACTGCCTTGCCAACTCGCCATCAAGCTCCGCGAAAATTGCTGCGTTCTGGGAGTGGTAATGGCTCGCGACAACGGTGTCGGTGATCGACGCCGTCGCCGGATCAGTTGGATCTGTTTGGTAGATGCCGGCGCTTGTATCGGTCAGAGATTCTTTAAGCCTGAGCGCATACAAACCGAACAGCCATTCCACGCCGTGCTCGTGACTCGTTCCCAGACGCACCTCGAGGCTCTGCGTGCTGCGATTGCGGTTCTGCAGCTCGGTATAGTTGTAAATGTATGGCGCCCACAAGATCGGGTTTCCCCAGTCCCCGTCATAGCCGTATTTGACATAGGTCTGCGCCGCAGTGCCGATGACGGTGAGCGTCGCGGCGCCTAGACCCGAGTAATTCGCGCGCAGCGATGCGCCGGTCGAATGTTGTGCATCAACGCTCGGCTCGTCCGACTGCGTCGTGCGCGAATTATCTATCGAAAATGCATCGTAGCCATTGTCGATCTGCACGTGCAGCACGCTCAGATCAACGCGCAGATCTGCTGACGGCTGATAGCGCCAGCGGGCGCGTAGCGTCAGTTCACCGCGGCGGTCAGTGTCGTCTCGGTTGAGATAGGCGTTGCGGTAGTAACCATCCGTCGAATAGTGCTGCACCGCGAGGCGAAATGCGGAGTCCAGCGCGCCCACCGGTCCAGTGATGACACCCCCCACGTCTTTGGAGTTGTAATCGCCCGCGCCTAGCTCGAGGTGACTGTCGAATTGCTCTTCCGGCGCTGCGCTCGTGACATAGATAAGCCCGGCGAGCGCGTTGGCACCGTAGCGTGTCGCCTGCGGCCCGCGCAACACTTCGATCTGCTCGACGTCAAACAGCGTCGCCGCGCTACCCAAGCCACTGAAATCAATGTCGTCGATCAGGAACCCAACAGACGGATTGGGAGCTCCTTGATACTGCTCAAGCTCGCCGATCCCGCGCAGTTGAAAGTATCTTGGGCGTGAGGTGTCGCCCGCCCAATTCAGATTCGGTACCAGCGCCAACACGTCCTCGAAATGCTCCTGGCCGGCATCCTTGAGCGTGGCAGCATCCAAGATCGAAACGCTCGCGGGCACTTCAAGCGCCGGTGATGGCCGCAGGGTCGCCGTCACCACAACCTCATCAAGCGCCGTTTCAGAGGCTGCCGGACCCGCCCAACAAGCCGGTCCCGTGCTGCACGTCACGATCACAAGCCATTGAATAAGCTTATGAAAATGGAGAAAGGACTTCATGAACGCCTGCTCCCTACGCCGGTACTAACCGGATCAGGTTCAACGGGTTCGCCGGTGCAACGGCATCTCAGGTCCCTACGCGGACCACCCCTGGGGTTGATTAGGTCTATGGTATGCGTGACCGTCGCTATTGCAAGTCGTTATCGGCGCCCAGAAGGGACTAGAATCGCCCCCCTTTCGGGCTAGGCCAAAGAACACGCGATGGCGCGCACTATTCAGATTCACCAGATCGATGCCTTTACTCGCACCCCTTTTACCGGCAATCCGGCGGGCGTCGTGCTCAATGCCGATGGGCTCGACGATGTGCAGATGCTTGCCATCGCACGCGAGCTGAACAATGCCGACACGGCCTTCTTATTTGGCGCAGACGGCGACGATCATGACCTGCGCGCAAGGTTCTTTACGCCTCGCACCGAAGCGGGCTTCGTCGGCCATGCAACGGTCGCCGCACAGTACGTGCTCTCACGTCGACGCGGTGCCACCGATCGCCTGCGACAGAAATCCAAAGCTGGCGTCGTCGACATCGAAGTTCGCGGCGCAGGCGATGACCGCCAGATCGCGATTCGCCAGAAAAGCCCACCGCTTGGCCGCGTCCTGAATGATCGCGAGCGGCTCGCCGTGCTCGACGCCCTCGCGCTTGCTACGGACGACCTTGACGACCGCTGTCCGCTGCGCATAGTCGGAGCCGGAAGCTCGCGACTCATGGTCGGCGTACAGGGTACGGAGCAGCTGAAACAGTTAAAGCCCGATCCGGCGCGACTCAATACCCTCTCGGCACAGCTCGGCGCTGCAGGCTATTTTGTCTTCACTCTGGCGCCGCAAAAGCAGGGCTGCCTCACCGAGTCGCGCATGTTTTGCCCTGCCTTGGGTATCGCAGAGGATCCGGTCAGCGGCAACGCCCACGGCCTTCTGGGAGTGTACCTTGCAAGTCTGGGTTTGCTGGCGCAGACCGGCGAACGCACCACGTTCTGCGGCAGCCAAGGCCACTACATGCAGCGTCCCGGCCGGGTCACCGTGGAACTTGAGACACGCAACGGCGGTATCGATGGCGTGTGGATCATCGGTCAGGCGGTTTCAATATTTGAGACCGAAATCTCGATTTGAACCTCGGCCCGCGCGTTCGGATGCGCGCAGTTTCAAATATGTCGACGAGCGCGCGGCACTGAGCCATCGGGCGGCGGCGGTAGGCGCACCGCGCGCCACACGAGCCAAGCTGCGGGTGCCGTCACGGCCGCGCCTGCGAAAAACGGCGCACTGGGTCCAAGGTTCGCATAGATCGCTCCGGATACGAGCGGCACCAGAGCTCGCGCGAGGCTCGCACCGGCCTGATAGGTCCCCATGACCGCTCCACGATCGCGCGCATCTGCCTGCTTGGAGGCAAGCGCAGATGCGCATGGAATGAACGCGCCGCCGCCGACGCCACAAAGAGCGAGTCCTACAAATGTCAATAGCAAGTTGCCGGCGATCGCGACGACAACGAGCCCTGCGACGTAACTCGTCACGCCGTAGATCGCAAGACGTCCTTCACCCAAGCGCGGCACCAACACTCGCACGAGACCGCCTTGTACGCTGACCGCGATAAAGGCGAGCCCGAACAGCACTAGACCCACCGTGCGCGGCCCGAAATCGAATTTGTGCAGAGCCCAGATCGCGAAAATGGATTCGAATATGGCCTGCGAGCAGGTCACGAGAAAGGATGCCGCGGCGATGGTTCGCAGCGCCGGACGTCGCATCAGCAACGACAGCGCGCTTGGGCGAATCACTGGGTCCGCCGGGGTATGCCACTCGGGGATGTGGCTTTCGCGCAAAACAAAAAAGACCAGTGCAATGGCCACGAGGGTCAATGCCGCCGAGAACGTTGCGGGCAGGAGGAAGTTCGCGGTTTGAATGTTATCACCGGCAAGCAAGCCGCCGATGGCTGGGCCGAGCATGAAGCCTATGCCGATGGCTGCACCCACCATGCCCATAGATTTGGCGCGCTGCGCGGGAGTGCTGATATCCGAGGCATACGCAAACGCTGCGGCGATATTTCCGGCCATAAAGCCAGCGAGCGCCCGCGCAACAACCAACCCAACGACGCTGTGAGCGAGCCCGAGCAGGAGATAGGAGACGCAGGCGCCCGCAAGGCTCGACATTAAAATAGGGCGGCGCCCGTAGCGGTCGCTCAGGCGACCCCACAGCGGCGCTGCAATGAGCTGACAGAGTGAGTAGGTGCCGAGGATCGGAGTGATGAGTATCGGGGTGACGCCGAAGCGTTCCGCCATGTACGGTACCAATGGAATTAGAATGCCGAACCCCAAAAAATCGATCACCGCGACAAAAAAGAGCGTACGCATCAGTCGTTAGAGATCCGGGGATGAAAAATGCAGCGACAGCATCGGGCCGCTGGCGAAGACAAATCATGAACGGCACGGCCCGGGTGCGCAATGCCTGAACCGAGTACTGCAGCTGCCAATCAGTGCGCTCGTACCAAGCCTGCGTAGCGCACTCTGCCATCGGTCAGCTCAAGTTCGTGTGTCGTCCCCGTCGGCCATTCGCTGCGATGATGCGTCGCCATGACAATCGCAGTGCCGCGCGCGTTCGCATCCCGAACCATGAGTTGCAGTGTGCGGCGAGTTCCAGTGTCAACTCCGGCAAAGGCTTCATCGAGTAACAGTAGGCGCGGATCATTGATCCAAGCGCGTGCAAAGAGTACCCGTCGCAACTGCCCATAGGAGAGCTCAGCAAGCCCGCGCGCAGCAAGCCGCGCCAGCCCGAAGCGGGCAAGGAGCCGCGTTGCGGCGAGATGTTGAGCCCGACTGGATGCATCAACGAGTCCGATCGCCGCGGAGCAACCCGAGAGCACCGCGTCGTGGACCAAGAGATCCGGCGGCTGGTCCGTTTGCAGATGCGGCGCGACCAGTCCGACCCGGCGGCGAAACACTTCAAGCGGCACTCCGGCTTTGATGCCGGTGCGCTCGATTGTGCCGCCGACCGCAACACCATGATCGCCGTAGAGCGTGCGCAAGAGCGTCGTCTTGCCGGAGCCGTTTGGGCCATGCACGACCCAACATTCGCCCGCGCGCACGCTAAAGGACACATCGGTAAGTACCACGTGCTCGTCAAGATATACGCACGCGCGCGTCAACTGAACGAGTAGCCTCGGCGGCCGTGGAGGCGCGATCGTGCGGGCATGGGCAGAGCGCACCACCGAATTTGTGGTGCGCGCTTGCAGTTGGCGTGCAAGCGGCGCTTGCGCCAGGGCGCCGCGATAGACCACGCCGCCGCGCTCGAGCACGAGCGCATGCGTTGCGCTCGCGGGCACGTCTTCGAGCCGGTGTGTGGCGAGTACCCATGGCAGCATCGAACGGCCGCTATGCTGTAGCCATACCAGAGCGTGTTGCCGATGGACCGCGTCGAGACCATTCAACAATTCATCAAGCAGCAGTAACGCCGGGCGGGAAGCGAGCGCACGCGCAAGCAGTACCAAGCGTCGCTCGCCATACGACAACGTCAGGAAGCGTCGCGCCGATAACTGCGCGATCGAAAGCTTGCCCAGAATTCGTTCGATGCGGCGCTCATCGGCGGCAGAGAGGAGATCAAGCGGAATGTCGCTGCCATGCAATCCGGTGCCGATGATTTGGCTGACCGTGTGGTTCCAGCCGTAGCGCTCGTATTTGTCCTGGCGTTCAGCGCCGATATAGGCGATGCCGTCCTTAACTTCGCCCGGAGTGGTCCAAGTCTCGCCGCGCCACTTGTAGATGCGCGAGCCACCGGTGAGCGGTGTCGGCCACACGGCACCGGCCACGAGCTTAAGGAGCTGCGTCTTACCGGCACCGTTTGCACCGGCGACGATCCAACGCTGCCCCGGACAAATCGTCCAGTCCAAATCGCGCAGTACGCTGCGTCCGCCGCGGCTTAGGCGAATCTTTTTCAAATTCACCTCGATGAAGCGCGCGGAGGTTGGTTTCCTCATCGCCAAACGATGGACACAATC
>Ga0075522_10002862_pt1 | contig 12723 bp, 16 predicted proteins | sample NGEPerA_FD_74796 | JGI IMG/M metagenome (GOLD analysis project Ga0075522, IMG submission 74796) | Arctic peat soil microbial communities from the Barrow Environmental Observatory site, Barrow, Alaska, USA - NGEE PermafrostL2-A | ecosystem: Environmental > Terrestrial > Soil > Wetlands > Peat ... | reverse complement strand
CGCACCGGGGGTCTGCGCGAAGAGAATCGGCAAGCATGAGAGCATCGCCGCCACAGGCAGACCGTGGCACAATCTCGACCGCATAAATTCCTCTACTCCTTTAGCGACCACAGCCGCACTAGCGATCCGCAGATCAAGAGAGAAGCATTCGCTTCACATAGGCGAAACATTTTTTCGACTCCTCAAGGCCAGTTCCTCCGGAACTATATTCCTTCTCGATGACACAGTAAATTGGGTATTTCTTGTCTCGGATCAACGTGAGGCACTCTCTAATCGGCGTATCGCCCATGCCCCACTCGAGGTTCGCGCCCTGGTTGTGTATGCGATCTTTGACGTCGATATGTGTGATGCGGTCATGGTGCTCCCGGATATGCGATGCCAGCGATCCGAAAGAGGCTGGTCCATCGTTCCGCTTGAGCAAAAGTACAATCTTCATGCGCACCGCCAAAGGTTCGTCGGTTTATAACATCTGCTCGAATACGAGCTTCAAGCGTTCATAATCTCGAAGACTTTTTTGGCTGCGGCGATTGGATCCGTGCCCGGCGTGGGTGACCATTCATGCGAGACAAATCCCGTGTATCCAAGATCGGCAATCACCTTCGCGATGTAATGATAATTGAGCTCTTGGCTATCATCGATCTGATGCCGTCCGGGGACACCCCCGGTATGAAAGTGCGCAATATACTGAAAATTGTCCGTGATGGTCTTTGCAACGTCGCCCTCCATGATATCCGCTTGCCAAATGTCATAAAGGATCTTGACCCGTGGTGAATTTACGCGTTTTACTACGTCAACGCCCCACGCAGTATGATCGAACATACTGGTTCTGACGACGCCGCCCTGCATCTGCTTTGAGTTCAGGATTTCCATGCAAAGCGTGACGCCTTTGTCCTCTGCGTGACTCTTCAATGCATTACAGAAAGCAACGGCATTGTCCGCACCCTGATCGAGAGAAAGACCAGCGCCGCGGGGACCTGCCTGGAGGAGAAAGTTCGGAAAACCGTTGGTCGCCGCCGTATCGATCCCGTCATGGCAAGCTTTCAGGAAGACCCCTTGCGCTTCCTTCCACGCAATGGCGTCCCAGCCAGGCGGCTTGTTCAGCGCTGGCCCGCCCCCCGGCGCGGGCGTGGCCCCGGGCGCATCTACGCGATACATTGACTGCACGAGACCGTATTTTTTCAATATCGGCCAATCTTCCGGACTATCGGCGAAATCGAAACCTTTGAAGCCGATCTTAACGGCCTCACGGCAACATTCTTCGGTAGTGGCCTTCTGACCGAATACCTGTCTGGTGATGCCTTGCTTGAAACGGCCCGCGACAGTCTGGGACAATGTCTGTGCCAGAGCATAGCGGCCAGCCTCGACGGCAGCGGCTGCGACCGGAAGCGCTTTCAACAACTGGCGCCGGCCTATCAGAGTTTTCTCCATACGTTTATCCTCCCTGACTTCGATCTGGAAACCGGGAAATAACTATCTGGCGCCGAGAAGAACTTCAACAGTAAGTTGATCCAACCGTTCATAAGTCAGTCCTCGGTTCCACCCGATCGAATCCGCCCGCTTTGATCTGAGGCAGGAGTTCACTCTCGCGTTGTCCAAATGAGGCAGACCAAATAAGAGTATTGACCCCGAATTTCACAGAAGTTTCTCCATCTTGGCGATTCGTATCATTTCGGCCAGCACCGTGTTGGATCCCAACCAGATGCATCCGGTATCTTCTTGAACATATTGGTGCTGAAATGGGGCGCCGCTAGGTACGTCGGATCGTCCACTAACATCGTCACCGAAAGGTAAGTCTGGCCGTCCGGTCCGCCAAGAATATTGAAATACTCGGTAAGGATCGCTTTGGCGCTATAGGGCACTCCGTTTTTTCGAAGATATCCGGCAAGCATATTTCGGGTGACCACGGTGAGCGAGTCCGGTTTTGCTTGCATCCGGACACCTCTTCCGGCGCGGACGCCCTCCCAATGTGCCTCCGAAGATCCTTGAAGACTTGCGGGCCCTGCGGAGGAGGGCGCCGGCCCGAAGTGCAGTAAACGGCTTTGTGTGCCTGCGTCCGCGTCAAGGCGGAGTGTGTTGTCATCACTCCACGAAATATGAAGCCGCCCAGGCTGTTGCAGAAGTCCGATCGCTCCGTACGCCTTGCAGATGTTGCCTTGCGCGATGTCCTTGTCCGGATCCCACAGCATCGCGACGCGCTTCCCTTCCTCGTTCAAAGGCAGGTACGCCAAGTCTCCTTTTTGCGGAGTGACGTGAAATCGAAGATCGTCCACGATTACCGAAATCCAGTAGCCGGTCAGATCGATACCTGCCGCGGCTTTGCCAGTCGCAGGTCGCGAAGGCGTTTCTTGTGCAATACACGCGGTAACCGTTGCGGCGGCGATCACGGACGCCACGAGAACACGGCGACTGACGCCGGCCGGAATCAACCTACTTACTCGCATGACCCGCGTCCTGTTTGAGAGTTGTGAACACAGATTCCACGAACTGCGCTGGGGTCCATGACGGATCTTTGCCAAACCGAGGGTCCCAATCTTCGGTCGGACGAGCTTTTTGAATCTGCTCCAACGTCAGTCCTTTCCGAGCCATAGCCTGCACGCGGTCGCGCACCTCGGTGACCATGTTGCGGTAGTAAGCCAAATCGGCCACGTCACAAATGCGGCCACGACTGGGAATCAGAAGTGTGCCGCCCTCAGACCTGTCGTCCGGGATTACGAGATCGAGAAGGCGGTTTAGCGCGGCAATCTCCCCCTGGATGCTCCCGCCGTCTTTGACGCCGATCATGGGATAGCGGGTCAGATCGAAAATGTCTCCCGTACTGATAACATCCGAGCCGCGGAAGTGGACGATGCTGTCCCCATCTGTGACCGCCGCAGGCATATGAAACATTTCGATACCTTCGCCGTTGAACCAACGGCTCAGCTTCATCGCCGCACCAACAAACGTAAGTGTCGGGTACCCGCTCGATGGGAGTTTTGCGTCGCTCATGTGCTGTAAAACGAGCTCATGCGCAAAGATCGAAAGACCTCCTCCAGCCCCGAAGTCGGATAGATTCACGCCAGGTCTGCCGTCAGCGGCAATCGCCGAGTTTCCGCCGACGTGATCCGGGCGTGCGCTGGTATTCAGCACGTAAGCAATCGACAAGACAGGATCACCACCACCGGCCTCCGGTTTCCCACCCGTCGAGATTGAGAGATTCAATTCGCGGACGGCCGCCAATACGCGGGAGCTTGATCCCTCCGCGCCCGAATCCACCAATAACGCGCCTTCCGGGCCCACGGAAAGCGCGATATTTGCACCGGCGCCCGAGAGTAAATAAACGTTTCCGCGCACCGGCACAATTCGAATAGCCTGCGCCGGCTGCGCATGCGAAAGGCCAGGAAAAATCAGCGTCGCCGCCAGCAGGATACAAGCGAATCGCGAGCCTATCACCACGTTTAGACTATTTCCCGCCATTGGCTCTCCGAATGATGGCGCGCTCCGCTTCTGGATACATGGTTGAGGCGCCGCCTTTCATGAATTCCTGGGGAAGGTTGTACTTATCCGCGTATTCGTGAAGAAATTGGTTTGTTCCGGGGAGGTAATGCCGGACGGAGCCATTGGGACGATCGAGCTCCTCCACGACCGTGCATCCGCCGAAAAGCATGCCGGAGTTGACGGCGAAATCCTGATTCAGGTTGAGGCGAAAATCCACGGACCTGACCATGGGCTCCGTAAGGTAAACAGGATCTGTATCGATGTAGATCCAAGTCAGTAGGTCGCCGTGGCGCATCCAGTATTGGGTGAGGACGGCCTGATCGCTCGAGGGAACGCCGAGACGGCGAGACGTGTCTTCTTTCAGATGGGTCGTGGTGAACTTGAGCGCGCTTCCTTCGTATGTTCCCTTCGAAAAGCCGAACCAAGTGTGGGGTGCTAAATCGGAAGGCTCCGATCGGCCATCCATGTAGATCATAAATCGACTCGATGGCGTGGTCCCGCCAGCGCCTAAGCTCCATGCCATGAACTGACCCGTGACCGGGTTGAACTCCCGCTGGATATGGAGCCTACCCAGAGGCGCCCGCATGAAGTACACCGAACCATGCGGTTTGCACTGCCACTCTGGGGACGATAGTTGCGACTCATCCCAGGCTTCGGCCTGCAGTCTGGCGGAATTATTGAACGGGACGCCTGAATAATAGCCGTACGTCGTGTCTTCGTTATTGTCGTGCGTCAGCGGTGGCACCCAATCGCCCGAGAAATCCACTTGCGCCGACGCCGGCACGCATGTCAACGCGGCCATGAGCCAGACCGCCCCGCACGCCAAACTTCTGCATGACGTCGTACTCATTTACTCCTCATTCCGTTCATATCCCTGCCGCACTAAAACATGATCCGAAGAGACAGTTGTTCGACGCGCGGATCGTTCGTCTGGGCGTTAGAAACCTTGCCGAAGGCGGCGCTGGTGAGCGAGGTGTTCGGTGCGCCAAAGTACGGCGTATTCGTCAAATTGTAGGATTCGGCGCGAAACTGCATTTGTAACCTCTCGTACAGAGTGAAATCCTTAAAGAGCGAGAAGTCCACGTTCGTCGGCTTCGAAGTCCTCACATTAGACATACGCGGACTTAGGGTTGCGAGAGTGAACGCGGGCGTCTGAATCCAAGCGGGGTTTGCGTCGTTTGCGCAGTTCGTCCTCGCTCCCGCCAAGTTGATGTAACAAGTATTGAAATAGTGGTTCAGGTTCCTATTCGAAACGCTTTGGTCGACGCCTGTCGAAAATGCATTGCTGGGCGCAGCGACGGGTAGCCCGGCCTGAATGGTCACAATGGCGTTCGCCTGCCAGCCGCCGAGCACATCCTTGAGGAGTTTATTTCCTGACTTCGAGAAGAAGGGCAACTGGTAGACACCCGAAAGGCGTATCCGATACGGAGCATCGTCAGCGGTGACCGTGCGAGCCAGAGCCGAACTTGAAAAACTCTGGGGACTGTGAGTATGGGTTGGATCGGGATCTTGCGGGTTCAAGAAGGACACGGCCTCCATATTCTTCGAGTACGTGAAGCTGCCTCCAAAAAACAATCCTTGCGCGAGACGTCGCTCAACTCTGAGTTGGAGCGCGTTGTACCACGCGTAACCAATCGGAATATTATTCGCAATGAGGGTTCCGAAGTATTGAGGATAGGGAAGCAGTAACTGCTGCTGAGTTGTCGTGGCTGCCGCTCCAGCTGTGCCGGCGGGCATGATGCTAGCGAACGGATTCGCAACCGTCGCATTCAGGACCGAGGCGCCTTTTGCCAAGTCGGAGGTAGCGAGGTAATTGATATTGGAACTTACCTCGAGGTTATGCGTCCGGGAACCGGAATAGGAGAGGTCGATAAGAAAGTGAGACGGCAATTGCCGCTGGATATCGACTGTAAACTGCTTGACGTTGGCGACTGGCCGATTGGTGACACTGAAATTGATTCCGCCGGTGCCGATGAGAGTCTGCAAGCCCGCTCCCGAACCCGTGGGAGCAATTAAGCCATTCGGAAATGGATTACTCAATGAGCTGGCTGGCGTTAAGTTGCCGTCATTGGATTGCACATACGGCGTAACGTTGCTAAATCCGTTGTAATAGCCGGAATCTCCATAGGAAGGGAGATACATGATTCCGAATCCGGCTCTCAACACGGTCTTATCATCAATTTTGAAAGCGCCGCCGACACGGGGCTGGAAGTCCTTCCCATCGTAGCCGAATGGCGTCCGATTGCTTCCGTTGACGAAAGCAAGTCCACCCTTAAGGTTGATGCCTCCTAGGGCGTAGTTGGCGGCTCCATTGAAACCGTCGTTAAAACGGTTATATCGTTCCGTGGGAGGACTTTCCAAATCCCAGCGCAACCCCAGATTGAGCGTCAGCCGCGACGAGACGCGCCAGTCGTCCTGAACGTAGGTTGCGTAATAGCGATTTTCGAGCGCCGGGGAGATATTGCTTGCCACCCTAGGCGTGATCGTCGTGGTTCCGCTTGTTTCCGTCGCAACACCATTGGGAAGGCCAGGGAAACCGAGCAGGAAATCGGCGAACGCATTCCCCTGCGTCGCGCTGTTCACTGTGGGACTTTGCTGGGTAAAGACCGGGCTAAACGCCAACGTCATAACCGCCTGGTTGATTCGGTTATTGAACGTGTCGTCGTATTCCGCACCGAATTTCAGAGAGTGACGGCCGATCGCTTTGGTCAGACTTCCGCCCAAGTTAATGTTGTTGCTGTAATTCTGGACGAGCCCGCCGGAGAAAGCTGTGCTCCCTCCAATCGCCAGATAGTTTCCGTTACCGGTGACCGCCGAACACGCCGAATCGGCGCAAAATGCGATGTTCGGGAACGCCGCTAGCGGCAGTTGAGAAACGAGAGATGTCGGGAAGCCAACACCGGTGAGTCCGCTGGCGCCAAACTCGGTCGCCGTGGGAACGATCTGGAATAGGTGCCGGGAGAATCCCCCACGAATGTTCAATACGGCAGTGGGAGTCAAAACGTCCGTCCAAGCCAGGCCAGCTACGATATTGTTCCGTTGATGTAGGTAATCGGTGGAAGCCTCTTCGGCAATCCCGTTGTCCGCTTGACGTTGTGAGCGGTTACTTTTGGCAAAGGTAGCGGTAATACGGTTACGATCGTCAATGATCTGATCGATCTGGTAGGTGAACGTATTGTACGTATCCGTTTGCGCGTTCGCTCCGGGGTAAAAATTGTTGCCTGAGGAGTCAACGGGGATATTCGGCAACGGAAAGTACTTCAGCATCGCCGCCGCCACGGGGTTGATCCGACCAACGAGGTTGTTGCCTGGTATTGGAACGCGCGTTACTGGGTCGTAAAGGGTAATGGGGGTCCCGTTCACGAACGTTTGCGAAAAATCTCCGCTTCGTTCGAGCAACGTAGGCACACGAAAGTTTCCGGGTGTCGGAATGTTGTCCCTGATCTGTTCCCAGGAAAACATAAAAAATGTCCGATTGCGCCCGTTGTAGAGGTGAGGAATGACAACCGGGCCGTCGACCTCCAGGCCTGGCTGCTTCCATTGAAATGGCGAGATCGGTTTACCTGTTGCATTGCTGGTGAAGGTATTCGCCCGCAGTACGGTGTTCTGGAGGAAGTAATATCCGGTTCCATGGAACTGATTTGTTCCACTTTTCAGATTCACGTTAATGGTCCCGCCGCTGGTATGGCCGAACTCAGCGGAGTAATCGTTCGTCTGGACGCGTACCTCTTGGACAGCGTCGGGCGCGGGCTGGAAGTTTACGTTAGCGTAGCCGGTGCTCTGATCCTGTCCAAAGTTGGAAATCCCGTTCAATAAATAATTGTTCCGCGCGCTGCGACCTCCGTTGATGGTCAACCGATCTGTCAGGCCGCCGTCGAACGGCCGATTCTGAGTGCTGGGTTGATCGTTCACCAGTTGAACGCCGGGCGCGAGCGAGGATAAGAGGGTTACGGTTCGACCATTGATCGGCAGATCGGCCACTTGTTGGGTGCTGAGGACAGTGCCTCGGGAAGCAGTCGCGGTTTCGAGCAGCGGCGCCTCGGCAGAGACTGTCACGTTCTGGGTGGAGGATCCGACCTCGAGCTTTAAGTCGACCTGAAGACGGTCGCCTGTGCGCACCTCGACGTTTTCGCGCGCCGCGCCCTGGAATCCGTCTTTCGTCGCGGTGATTTTGTACGTGCCTGCGGGGACCAAGGGAATCGTATAGATCCCGGCCTCCGTCGTGCTCCCTCGGTAGGCAACGCCTGTTGCGACATTGAGCGCCTCAATCGTCGCTCCGGGGATGGAAGCAGACGAAGCATCGGTGATTGCACCGGTCAGAGTCGCTAGGTTGTTCTGAGCCAGCAGGACGATCGGCACTAGACATACTGCCAGCAGTAACAGTTGTCGTGCGGTTCGAGCGAAGTGAGATCGTAGAGTTCGATCGTGCGGCACGGCATTTAGCATCGTTTGCTCCTTGACAACCAACGGATAAAGTGGGACCGGTTCCACTTCGTCTGTCGAATATACTACGAATGAAATCGGTTTGCAATCGTTCATCCTTACGATTTAGAGCTACTGGAATCGCTTCCATGGCCGGCATCCAGCAATGGACCGTTCATGTAGGTAGGAGTTAATGGATTTGTGTTCCCGGTGGATTTGACAGAAACTTGGTCCGCGCTTCGTCGGCTGGATCACAATCGATATTAGGGATCTCAAAGTCCTTATCAGGAATCCTGAAGTAACGGAACTCATACGTATGCGGCTCACTGAATACAGTCGGATCGGTCCAAGTGGATACGACTGAAAGCTGGGCACCGTTTCGCAGAAGGCGAAAGCGCTCAACCAAGTGAGATTCTTTCGTGCGCCGGCCCCCGCCGGGGATCGCGGTCAGCCCTTCTTCGCTGAAGGCGATTGTGTCCACAACTAGAGTCTCGCCGTCCCACTTCCCGACGGAGTTTCCGTCACTGGTCGCATCAAGCGTCTCCGCGTTCGGATGTGGGCGATCCAAATAAATATGGCGGCTCGGGTTTCTGGTGTTGAAGATGATGTCGATCTCGTACCCGTTACGGCTCTGGGCTAACTGCAGTGGAGAAGTTTCCATCAGATAGGGCACGCCATACCAATGGCACCAACGAATCTCCTGCACGTCGTGCTTGGCCAACTCGGCTTGCTTTACGCTGGCAGCCTGCGGCGTTAAGTTCGCTGACGGGACATTTCGACTGTCATCCTGCAGCCGCCAATACCCAGTGAGGTTTGGCATAACAGCTTTGCCTTGCTGGGCTGAAAGTACTTCAGCACAACCGGCAATAGCAAATAGGCTAACGGCACATTTGGTCAAGATTGAAAAACGGCTCACTTCCCCTCCCCGCGATTACTGTTGCTTAGGCTGAACCACAGATCCGCTTTGTGTTGATTCATCCGCGTGGCAATAATCCTCCAAAGCGTAGGATTCGGGCGTCGATCGATAGTAAACAAAATCGTACGTATGCGGCTTCAGGTAAATCGTGGAATCGTCCCAAGTGAAAGTCACCCGAAGTTTTTTGCCATCGTCCAACAGCATGAACTTCTCGCTCAGGTGCGTGCCTGCTCCGATTCGGCCGCCTCCCGGCGTAGCGCCACCAGGCATGAACCCGACGGTATCGACGACGAGCGTGCCATCTTGCCAACGGCCTATCGAATGGCCATTGACGGATGGCACGAGCCTAGCGGGCTCCGGATGCTTCCTTCCGTCTAGATAAATATGCCGGGCAAAGGTGTGGACCTCCGGAACCTGGATCACCTCTTCGTCTGTCTGTACGATGTGCCATGCTGCCGAGTGCTGCATGAAAAACGGGTAGCGAAATGTCTGGCACCACTTCGAGCTAAACGCCACCACATCTCCGGCGTTCTGCCGCGCAGCCTCCTTTCTGTTCGCTTCTATAAACTCGGGCTTAAGCGAAGCCTTGGGGATGATCTTTTCAAGGATCCCTCCGAAACTACCGCCGCCCACGTCATCCATGCGCTCCCAGGAGCCTGAAAGGTCCGGCACATTCGCGCTGGATTGAGCAATCACGAAATTGCCGTAGAGCAAGAGCGCCGGGATCAGCGCGATGTGGCGACCTCGAAACTCTATACCCATAATTTCCCTCCTGCTTGAATCTCGCGCTTCACTGCGTTTTTGCTGCCTGCAAGACCATTTCGCGCGATGCCCGAAGGGACGCAGCTGGATCTCCCAACGGCCGATATTCCATTGCCATCCATCCCTTGAAACCGTTTTGTACGAGGGCTCTCACGATGTTCGGGTAGTTGATCTCGCCCGTGCCAGGTTCGTGCCGCCCTGGATTGTCCGCCACGTGCACGGTTCCAATCAGATCGATGTTTGCCTTGTCAAGCTTCTTAATCAATCCGCCTTCTTCAATCTGGGCGTGGAAAAAATCGTACAACATTTTCACCTTTGGGTTCCCGACACGCCGCACGATCTCGATTCCCTCAACCGCCGAGGTCAGATACCGAAGAAACGACGGCAGCATGACGTCCAAACAGTGGAATTGGGGACAGGGAATTATGTAGGCGACGCGCATTGCAGGCTTTCGCTTCTAGACTGGGATCAGGAACGGCCCGAGGAACTGTGGGTCGGAAACCGCAACACCTTTGATCGGGCTTACTCAAACCAGGGGCGCAGGTCTACTCCGACTATCCGGGCGGTCACGCTGAAGGCTACGATGACACGTTCAAACAAGTATTTCGGCGGTTCTATAAGTCGATCGATGATCCGAGCGCTGTTCCCGAGTATCCCCAGTTCACCGATGGATTGCGGCAGCTTCGCATCCTCGGAGCAGAGCTCGAAAGCAGTCGGCAGCATGCATGGGTGAACGTACACGCCTGACCCTATGCACCGATCATATTTCGTCCTGGACGGACTGTTTACACATCTACGCCGGAAGAATCGCTAAGAGTGAAGACTATTGGGCGACAGCCTACAATCACCACGGTTGCGCAGCACGCAGGTGTCGGGGCCAGCACGGTTTCGAGATTTTTGAACGGCCACTACGTCAGCAAGTCGGCTAAGTTGCGGATTTCGAAAGCGATCGACACGCTCGGCTATTCCAGATCGTCTACCGCTCGGAACTTGAGCCTTGGGCGCAAAGGTTCGATCGGCGTGATTGTGGATTCGACTCTCGATCCGTGGTTTGTGCAACTGCTGGCCGGCATTGAAGAGGAGCTCTCGATACGCGACACAAGCCTCATGCTCGCGAGCTTAGAATTACGAGGCCATTACGATGCGGGCCTCGTTTTGCGATGGATCCACGAGAGGCGCGTCGATGGAATTATCATCGCGAAATCGCAGAAGCGGGAACGGTCGTTGCTGCATGCGGCGATATACGCACAAACAACCCCAGGAGACCCCGAATCCGTCGCCTGATTCCTAGTCTGGGTGCCTACCGATAATGCTTGATAACGTCCCAGAACCCGACTTCGGGACAGCTAGGATGAGCTCTACGTGTAGCGCGTTATTTGGTCATGTGCCTTCCGATGGATCTTCACTGCGCGACTAATCACGATGGATTCGGCTGCGCTTTCTATTGGCATACTGGATATAAATGGCTGACCAGCGTTTTGCAACAAAACGAACAGCGTTGTTTCGCAGGACTGCATTGAACGGACGGGAGCAAAAGACCGTCTCAGACATCGAGATGTTCGGTTGCACGGTAATCCATGTAGAGTCAACGACCGCAGGCCCTAGCTGGTCTTATACCATTGGCGTTTTTGACACCTGCGGAAAACCCGAGATTGTTGCGGTCGGGCTAAAACAAGAAACGGCTCACTTCCTTCTCAACGAAGCCGTGGGACGGTTGCGCAGGGGCGTTGATTTGTCCAGTGGTAGGCATCGTGAGATCGTTGGTGAAGTCGAATGTGAATTTCGACCGGTTGATCCTAAGTGGATGGAACATCTCATGGGGTGGGCGAATTGGTATTACGTGAACGCGCCCTACCCGGCCCTTCAAGCTGTCTATCCTGATCTTGAAAATCGTTTCCCGGAAGATGCGGATTTCGACGACAAATTTCAGCAACCTCTTTTGCAGCCCAATAGACTCTTCACCAACGTTGAAGAGGACTTTTGGGTATTAACAGATCCGACGAGCAGCCTGTTCAACTGGAAATTTCCTGACCCTCCGCACACACGAGTCTTCCTGTCCGCAGCAGTGCACTCGGGTGCCGAGTTGGTGACGTACGTTTCACATGACATAGAAGACGGTGCGTGGCAGTTTCTCGGTGTCAGTATGTCAGGCGGCCAGCCCCCGGTGATTTCCTGTTTCCACCATCCAATCGACAAAGATCGCAGCCTTGAAGAATTGGTAAACCTCCCGTTGGGTTGGTGGGCAGAGCGACCGACACCAAGCCAACCGTGGACTCGACACAAAGACGAAAGTGGACTTGACGAAGGGGAGGATTCCATCGTTCGCGAATAGTTTCCGCAAATCGGCGTAGTGATTACGAATTCATTTGGACGAATAGCCGGCATACCGCCGAAGTGACCCAGAAACGGCGTTCTGGAAAATCACCCCGCCTCGCTCGGCGAGGAGTTCCGTTAATGGTAATTATCAGTCTGCGGCCCCGGCTACCGAGGGTTGAACCTGGTTTAGCGGGGCTCGAGGAAGAATTGATCGCAGAGCGGCGCCCCAGAACGATGACGCCGATTTGAGCTCCTATTCACTCAAGGAACCGCTTCGTCGCGCGTCGACACGATGCAATCCCAAGGCTCCGTTCATGACCCGACGATCGCATCACACCTGAGGGCACATGAACGATCTCAAGAAATCAAAATTGATGCGATCCGTGCTATATTATATTCTCTATATCGAATATAGGAATATTCTCTTATGCAAGAGGCCCTACGTCAGTTCAAGGCGGAATTCTTCCAGGCCCTAGCCCATCCCACACGAATTGCGATTGTTGAGCAATTACGCGATGGCGAACTGTCGGCCGGAGCACTGATAGAACGACTCGGGCTGGAACAGGCAAATGCGTCCCAGCACCTTGCCGTACTGCGGGCAAAGAATATTCTGCTTAGCCGGAAGGCAGGCAATCAGGTGTTCTATTCCGTTCGTAATCCTTTGATCATCGAGGTCCTCGATGTCATGCGCCGGTACTTCCATGAACATATGAGCGAAGCAGTCGCGACGCTGAAGGCGCTGGACAAGGCCGAGAGAGCGCATCGATGAAGGCCGCAACACGATGGCGTCCCGAGTTGGTGCGCTGCCTTGGCTCGTATTCACGGTCGGATCT
>Ga0075522_10002861_pt1 | contig 12726 bp, 5 predicted proteins | sample NGEPerA_FD_74796 | JGI IMG/M metagenome (GOLD analysis project Ga0075522, IMG submission 74796) | Arctic peat soil microbial communities from the Barrow Environmental Observatory site, Barrow, Alaska, USA - NGEE PermafrostL2-A | ecosystem: Environmental > Terrestrial > Soil > Wetlands > Peat ... | reverse complement strand
CAGAGCAAGACCTACGGCCAGGCGTTGACCGAAGGCGCGGGCAGCGCCCAGTTTACCCCGACCGGTTTGCAGAATGGTGAAACGGTTGGCTCAGTGACCCTCTCCGCCAGCGGCGGCAGTGCAGCCACTGGGTCCGTCAGCGGCTCTCCTTACAGCATTACACCCAGCGCGGCGACAGGCGGAACGTTTACCGCCGGCAACTATTCGATCTCTTATACACCGGGGGTGTTGACCGTGACGCCCGCGAGCTTGACTATTGCTGCAACCGCTCAGAGCAAGACCTACGGCCAGGCATTGACCTTGGGCGCGGGCAGCGCTCAGTTTACCCCGACCGGTTTGCAGAATGGTGAAACGGTGGGTTCAGTGACCCTCGCCGCCAGCGGCGGCAGTACGGCCACTGGGTCCGTCAGTGGCTCTCCTTACAGCATTACGCCCAGTGCGGCGACTGGAGGGACGTTTACCGCTGCCAACTATTCGATCTCTTATACCCCGGGCGTGTTGACCGTTACAACCGCGAGCCTGAGCATTGCGGCTAATGCGCAAAGCAAGACCTACGGCCAGGCATTGACCTTGGGCGCGGGCAGCGCTCAGTTTACCTCGACCGGTTTGCAGAATGGTGAAACGGTGGGTTCAGTGACCCTTGCCGCCAGCGGCGGCAGTACGGCCACTGGGTCCGTCAGCGGCTCCCCTTACAGCATTACGCCCAGTGCGGCGACTGGCGGAACGTTTAGCCCTGCCAACTATTCGATCTCCTATACACCCGGCGTGTTGACCGTGACCCCGGCGAGTCTCACTATTACTGCCACCGCTCAGAGCAAGACCTATGGCCAGGCCTTGACCCTGGGAGCTGGCAGCACGAGCTTTAACACGACTGCGTTGCAGAACAGTGAAACCGTCGGCTCAGTCACGATCGCGGCCAGCGGCAACGGCAATGCAGCCACCGCTAAAGTTTCCGGGTCGCCTTATACCCTGACCCCCAGCGCGGCGACGGGTGGAACGTTTACTCCCGCCAACTATGCGATCACCTACACCCCCGCCAACTTGACGGTCAACCCGGCCCTCCTGACCGTGACCGCGACCAACGTCTCGCGCGCTTACGGTGCGCTTAACCCGGCCTTTACCGCGAGCTACGCCAACTTCGTCAATAGCGAAACGTTGGCAACGAGCGACGTGGCGGGCAGCCCGGCGCTCACTTCGGCGGCCACAAACAGCCCGGTGGGAATCTACGCCATTACCAACAGCACCGGAACCTTGACCTCCACCAACTATACGTTTGCCCTGGTCAACGGGACCTTGACCGTGACCAACGCGCTCTCGACCAATTCGATGGTTTCGTCGGCCAACCCCGCATTGCCCGGCTCTGCGGTGACTTTCACCGATACTGTAAGCGCCATGGCCCCGAGTTTGGCCGTGCCGAGCGGATCGGTGCAATTTGTGGTCGATGGCGCCGCCTCAGGCGCGCCGGTGACGCTGACCAACGGCGTGGCCGCGTTTACCACCTCGACGTTGACCCATGGCACCCATACGATCGTGGCTGACTACGTGGGCAACACCAATATCGCCGGCAGCACCAACAGCGTTCTGAGCGAACTGATCAATACCGCGCCAGTGGCGGGAGCTGTATCTTACACGCGGCAGGCGAACTTGCCGTTGGCCATTTCGTATTCGCAATTGATGTCGCACGCGACCGACGCCGATGGAGACTTCCTTTCGCTGACAGCGCTTAGCACACCCACCACCAATGGAGCGACGATCTCTATCAGCGGCTCTACCATCACCTACACGCAGGCCGCGTCCAACCCGAACGTGCCTGATCGTTTTACTTACACAGTGAGCGACACCTTTGGGGCGACGAGCACCGGAACAATCGTGGTGACAATCCTGACCAACACGACGCCGGTGACCGGTGGTGGCGGCAGCACCGGCGTCCTGCCTAACGGAAGCGTGGACATCGGCTTCAAGGGAACGCCCGGCTACACTTATTATATCCAGGCCACCACGAACCTGCTCGGTTCGTCGATCATCTGGACCACCGTCAGCACCAACGTTGCGGACAGTAACGGCAACATCAACTACATCGACACGACTGCCACCAATAACGTCGGACGCTACTTCCGCACCGAAACGCCGTAGGTCCCTGGCTCTAAAGCAAATAACTCGAAGATTGCTGGTTGTTTTTGTTCGGATTGATCGGACAAACGCTGAGGGGTAAGATATATCCGGCGTTCTTGTGTAATGACCTGGCTTCAAAAATGCGGTGCGTTGCTCTTTTGTGTGGGTGCATTCGCGCCGGTAACAGCGAGTGCCGCTGGGTGTGTGGCTCCTGCGGCCGGCTTGATTAGCTGGTGGCGGGCGGAAGGCGACGCCACAGATGCGGTGGGCATAAACAACGGAGTGCTGCAAGGCGCGGTAGCGTTTGCGGCGGGGGAAGTCGGCCAGGCCTTCAGTTTCAACGGCATTAACACGGATGTGCAGGTCCCCGATTCTCCGAGTTTGGACTTTGCCTCCAATGCGCCCATGACCATTGAATTGTGGGCTGATCGAACCGGCACCGAGACCACCATGTATTTAATGGGCAAACAAAATACAAATTGCGGGTCCCTTCAATATGAGATGGGCTTCAATCCATATACCGGCTTGGCCTTTACCGCTGGGAAGGGTTCCGTGGCGACAGCCATTCAGATGCCCACCAATACGTGGATGCACCTGGCGGCGACTTACGACGGCACCAATACCTTCCAGTTTTATATCAACGGGGCGCTCGCCGCCACCGGCAGTGGGAATCTTGGGCCGCCCAACTCAGCGCCGCTGGTCATAGGCAACTCCTCCATTTGCGCGGGCTTCGCCGGGCTGATTGACGAAATTTCCATCTATAGCAACGCACTGTCGGCGGCGGCCATCCAGAGTATTTACGCGGCGGGATCGTCAGGCAAATGTTTCACCCCGCCCAGCATCACCAACCAACCTCAAAGTCAAACGGTGCTGGTGGGGGAGACGGTTGCTTTCAGCGTCGCGGCCAGCGGAGGAACACCCCCGTACACCTACCAATGGCAGATGAACAGCACTAATATCAGTGGAGCGACCAACAACACGTTGGTCCTGACCAATGTCCAAAGCAGCCAGAGTAGCAGTTATTCCGTGATTGTGCGGGGCGTGGGTTCTTCGGCTGTCAGTTCCAACGCTCTGTTGACAGTCGTGACGCCAGTGCCGGGAGTGGTGGAGGCGCCCGATCAAGCGGGTTTGCTGGCGGGCATGGCTGCGGGCGGAAATGTGACCTTTGCGGTCGATGGAACCATTGTCTTGTCCCAAACAGTGGTGGTGACGCAGAACACGGTTCTGGACGCAGGCGGCCATACTGTGACTATTAGCGGTAACGGTGCCGTGGGAATTTTCTCCGTTAGTTCGGGAATCCATTTCACTCTTAAAAACCTAACCATCTCGAACGGCTTCAATCAGGGTGCCGCCGGTAGTGACGGAGCGGGAGGCGGCCTGTACAACAATGCCGGCATGGTGGATGTGGTGCAATGCAGCTTTGTTGGCAACGCCGCCCTTGGCGGCGCGGGGGGCAATGGGCAGAATGGGGGGAACGCTTCAGGCGGCGCGATTTACAACAACCTTGGGTTGCTCAATATCACCAATAGCAGTTTTACCAGTAACAATGCGACAGGGGGCGCGGTCGGCAACGGAGGGACAACTGGGGGAAGCTCATACGGGGGCGCTATTTGCAACCAGGGAGGAACGGTGAACCTGGTTGCCGGCACATTCGCGGGCAATTCCAGCCTGGGAGGGTTTGGATCCACAAACATCTCGGGCACCGCGTTCGGCGGAGCACTGCATAACAACGGAGGCTCATTAAATGTGATTGGGGCCACCTTCACGGGAAATAATTCTTCTTCGGGATCAGCGGGAGCATCATTTTCTTACGCAGGGCCGCTTGCTGCTTGTGGAGGCAGTCTGGGCGGAGCCATGTCCACCATCGCGGGGAACGTGACCGTGGTGAACGGGAACTTCTACCTTAACAATGCCACCTCACCGGTCGCCGGGAACTATGCAACGGCAGGCCAAGCCAGCGGGGGCGCCATTTATCAAGCCAGCGGAACGTTGAACCTGACGGCTACGATCGTGGCCACAAATGGCGTATTCGGCGGTTCTGGTGCTGGGGCTTACCCTACGAACTTTCCAGCTAATGGCTATGGAGGCGGCGTGTTCAACGCAGGCATCTTCAATTCAACCAATTGTAATTTCTACGGTAACACGGCTTCCGGCGGTGGGACGGACCTGTACCCCGGCATTGCTGGCAATGGGTATGGAGGCGCTATCGCCAACGAAGGTGCTGCCAACCTCTCAGAGACAACTTTGGCAGGCAACCAAGCCATCGGTGGACTCGGCGGCGTTCTCCTGTTTGGAGGGGAACGTCGTACCGTCCTACCCAGCGGCAACGGGAGTGGCGGTGGCATCTTCAACAGCAATGTTGTGTTGTTGTTGGGCTGCTCTGTATCCGGCAATGCTGCTGTGGGGCTGGCAGCTATAGCACAAGACGGGTATAATGACTCAGGGCGCGGGGGCAACGCCAACGGCGGCGGGATATTTAATCTGGGAGTTTGTTTCTCCACCAATGACACCGTTGTTGGCAATTCAGCCACAGGCGGCTCACCCGGCTCTGGCGAGTTCAGCACTACCGCCGGCTCCGCCAACGGCGGCGGACTTTTTAACCAAGGCGGCACAGTCACGCTCGATTACGTGACCATTTCCAGCAATAGCGCCATTGGAGGTGTGGGCGCTCCCAGCGGGGTTGGCGTGGGGGGTGGAATAAATGCCACCAACGGGTCTTTGCTATTACTGGACTCCATCGTGGCCCTTAATCCGTCGGGCAGTGACTTTTACAGTTCATTCGGGGCCATTACGGATGGAGGAGACAACCTCAGTTCCGACCTCAGCTTCCCATTTAGTGCGCCCGGCAGCAGCAACAACGTCAACCCGGAACTCGGGCCGTTGGGCAATTACGGCGGCCCAACGCCGACCGTTCCGTTGCTCCCTGGCAGTCCGGCAATCGATGCTGCGGGCGCGGGCGGGTGCCCAGCCACCGATCAGCGGGGGGTTCCCAAGCCGATTGGAGGCGCTTGCGATATTGGAGCATTCGAATATGCCCCCTCGTTTTCCATTCAGGGCCAGGTCCAATCCAACGGCCTCGCGGGAATCATCTCCGTATCCGCGGGAATTTGGTCAAGCGTCGTGAATAGCCAGGGGAACTACGTGTTGAGTAATGTCGTCGCCGGCTCCTATTCGGTCATCCCTTCTTCCTCCAACCCCGGTGTCGTTTTCAGCCCAATGAGCCAGACCGTCAGCGTGGGTCCAAGCGCGACGAATGTTAATTTCATCGCTTCGCCGAGCAATACGCCGCTATTGATGTTGAGCAATACCGCTCCCAATCTGCTGGTGCTTTCCTGGCCGACCAACGCGGTTGGCGCATATCTCCAAATGACGACCAACCTTGCCAGCACCAATTGGGCCACAGTTTCCGGCAGCGTTGTGGTCGGGAACCAAAATGTTGTCACCACCAGCCTTTCCGGTGCGTCCGCCTTTTTCCGCCTGAAATGATGACCCTGACCGCATCGCGGTCTGACTTTTTTCTTTGGAGGCGAAAGATGGGGCGATGATCCCCCGTATAATTAATCCATATCGCCATTGTCTATTTCAGTGAGGTCGGTTACGCTGCAAGTCTGTTATGACGTTAACTGAAAAGATTTTAGCGCGGGCGGCGGGGAAGGAAAAAGTCCAGGCGGGCGATAACGTCTGGGTGCAGGCGGACATCTTGATGACCCACGATGTTTGCGGGCCGGGAACGATTGGCGTCTTTAAACGCGAGTTCGGCGCCAATGCCAAAGTTTGGGACCGCAACAAGGTCGTCATCATCCCCGACCACTATATTTTCACGGCCGATTCGAAATCCAATCGCAATGTGGACATTTTGCGCGACTTCGTGCGCGAGCAAAATCTGCCTTACTTCTACGATGTGATTGATGACGCCAATGGCACTTGGAAATTCGATCCGAGCAAAGGCCCGTTGCAACGGCAATACGGCGCCAACTACGCGGGAGTTTGCCATACGGCGTTGCCTCAAAAAGGCCATACGCGGCCCGGCGAAATTCTTTTCGGGACGGACTCCCACACTTGCATGGCGGGCGCCTTCAACGAATTTGCCACCGGCATCGGCAATACCGACGCCGGCTTTGTGATGGGCACGGGCAAATTGCTTTTGAAGGTTCCCGAGACGATGCACTTCCGCCTCGAAGGGCAATTGCAACCGGGTGTCATGGCCAAGGACATCATCCTGCATTGCATCGGCGAAATTGGTTTTGACGGCGCGACGTATCGCGCCATGCAATTTGACGGCGAGGGAGTGCGGGGCCTCTCAATGGACGACCGCATGACGGTGGCCAACATGGCCATCGAGGCGGGGGGCAAGAATGGAATTTTTGAGTTCGACGACCAAACGCGAGCCGCCGTGGATCAGCGCTGCAAGCTCAACGGCACCAAGCAAACGTATCAACCCGTCGAGCGCGATCGCGACGAGAAATTTGTTTACGAGATGACGGTCGATTTGTCCCGCCTTGAACCGACGGTGGCGTGTCATCCGGATCCCGGGCAGCGCAAATTGGCCCGAGACATGAGCGCCACCACGCTGGATCGGGCCTACGTCGGTTCCTGCACCGGCGGCAAAACGAGCGACTTCCTTGAATTCGCGCGCGTGCTGCGCGGCAAACGCGTGGTCATCGATACTTTCGGGGTGCCGGCCACGCCGGAAATTGTCCATGACCTGCAAACGGCGCGCTGGGGCGAAAAAACCGTCTGGCAAGTTCTGGTGGATGCCGGCGTGCAGATGACCGAAAACGCCGGGTGCGCCGCCTGTCTGGGCGGGCCGGTCGATACTTTCGGACGCATGAACGCGCCGCTGAAGTGCATTAGCGCGACCAATCGAAATTTCCCGGGGCGAATGGGCCACAAAGAATCGCAGGTTTTCCTGGCTTCGCCGGCAACGGTGGCGGCCAGCGCCTTGACCGGCCATATCACTGACCCGCGGGAATTTTTGAGCTAACCTCGGCCTTGCCTTCCGACCAACCAGCCACTGCAAGAGCGCCGTCCCGCCCCGGGGCATGTGACCGCGTGGATAGTTTCTGCGAGAGAGCCATTCTCGTCATCGTGGCGCTGATTGTCGTCTGGGGCCCGCTGGCTTTCGGAGGGATGCCTGAGACCGGCTTTGTGGGAATCATGGGGCTGACCGTTCTCGCCCTGGGCTTTTGGGCGGCGCGGATGTGGACGCAACGGCCTTTCCGGCTGTTTTGGCCGCCGATGTGCTGGGCCGTGCTGGTCTTCCTGCTCTATGCTTTGGTTCGCTGCCAATGGGTCGAAGTGGAATACTTCGGGCGGCAGGAATTAATTCGCGTCATTGTCTATGCCTCGTTGTTCTTCGTTATTGTCAACAATCTAAATCGCCGCGAATCGGCCACCGTCATCACGGTTTGTTTAATTGCCCTCGGCACGGCGCTGTCCTTCTTCGCCGTCTTTCAGTTCGCCACCAAGTATCCCTGGATCTGGGGCATGGCGCGGCGGACGCTCTACCTTGGGCGCGGCAGCGGGACGTATGTCAACCCGGATCACTTGGCGGGCTTGCTGGGCATGGTCATCCCGCTGGCGCTGGCTTATACCCTGTTGAGCCGGCTGACGACCACGATGAAGGTGCTGATGGCCTACTGCGCGGTCGTGATGCTGGCCGGGGTGGGGGTTTCGCTTTCTCGCGGAGGCATTGTCGCGACCGCCTGCGGGCTGATCGTGTTTTGCGTCGTGCTGCTTTTTCAACGCGGCCTTTGGCGGGCCTCGCTGGCCATTATTGGCGTATTGATTGTGCTGGGACTTGGTCTGAACGCGGAATTTGGAGATACGCTGCAACGGCGTTTCGACGCGAGCATTCGCGACGGTAAATTGAGCGATCCCCGCAGCGATTACTGGCCGGCCAGCCTTGAGATTTTCAAGCGCCATGTCTGGTGGGGCGCGGGCCCAGGGCAATTCGATGCGGAGTTCAGCCTTTACCGCCCGCCCACGGTGCAGAACCGGCCGGTCTATGTGCATAACGATTACCTGAACACTCTTTGCGAATGGGGCGTGGCCGGCATGGCCATCATCGCGGCGGCGTGCGGCTTGCTCTATGGCGGGGCGCGAAATAGCTGGAGGGCGGTGCGCAAAACAAGTTCCGAGCCTGGACCGCCCCGGAGCGACAAGGCCGCCTTTTTGATGGGCGCTTTAATAGGATTGTTGACGCTCCTGCTTCACTCTATTGTTGACTTCAATATGCACATCCCGGCCAACGCCGTCGTGGCCATCATGTTGATGGCGCTGATCGCGGCCCATGGACGTTTTGTCACGGAGAGGTTTTGGAAAAATCCCGGCCCCAGTGGAAAAGTCCTCTTGACAGGAATGGCCTTGCTGGCGGCGGGCTATTTAATTTTCGAGGGACAGAGAATGGGGCGCGAGACCTTTTGGCTGGGGCGGGCCGTGACGGCCACCACCTCCTGGAAAAATAATTTGACAGCGTTGCGGAACGCCTACGCGGCCGAGCCGGCCAATTATGAAACGACCTATTCGCTGGGCGAGTATTTCCGCGCTTTAAGCCAGCAGGGCAATGCCGGTTACGAGGCGCAAGCAAAGGAGGCAATGAAATGGTACGCCATGTCGATGGCGTCCAATCCTTATTACCCGTTCACGCCCATTGGCTACGGGATGTGCCTGGATTGGATCGGAGAACAAAAGAAAGCGACGCCTTATTTTGATCGGGCCGAGCGGCTGGATCGCAATAATTGTTACGTCGCCATCTATGTGGCCCGGCATTTTATCGAGCTGGGAGACTACGCAACCGCGCAACGCTGGTTCGAGTATTCATTGAAGGTGTATTGGAACCCGTTGGCAGCGTGGGACTTGGATTTATTGAAACGAAGAATGGCCGACCCGTCAGATTTATTTAAAAAATGAGATGGACATCTTGGGCCGATTCGTTTTAAATAAATGCATTGGAACGATTATTAAGTTGACATTTCTTCTTAAATCGTTACGGTCATTGCTAATAGATGCTCTGGAATTTTATGAAAAGAATCCAAAATATAATTGTGTGCGCGTTGGGGCTTGCTCTGGCAGGCGTAACTAGTCTCCATTCAGCCGAAGAGGGCCGCCTCGAAGGCAAAGCCATCGTCCGGGCCGTCCACGGCGATGTCACTTACCAGGAAAACGGATCCTGGATGCCGCTGAAGAACAACTCTGAATTGGCCGCAGGAGTTTCAATTCGAACGGGCGCTGCATCCACTGCCGATATTCAAGTCAACGGCAAATCTGCCGTCCGTGTCACAGAGAACACGACGATGCAGATTCCCACCATGACCTATACCGGCACCCGCCGCGAAGGTGATACAGAAACGATGCTGGACTTGGAAAGTGGTTCCGTTCTCGGCAACGTAAAGAAACTTTCCGCCAATTCCCGCTACGAGATCAAGACGCCCCACGGTGTCGCCGGAATTCGCGGCACGGATTTTGAAGTGACCGTCAAGCCGCAGGGCGATGGCCGCTTTGTCGTTACCTTTACCAGCGTGACGGGGCAATTGATTGTCTCGGCTGTGGTGGAAGGCAACACCGTGGTTAAAGTGCTCAGAACCGGTGAGTCGTGGACGCCCGGGGACGGCGACGTTCGCCCGACGCCTGTCGAATTGATTCAGGAATATCGGGACATTATCACTGCGGTGGCGGCGTTTATCGATACTCAAAACTTTCAACCCCCGCCCATCCCGGTCATCAGGTCGCCCTTCCCCACGGGAAGCCAGCCTTCTGGTGCGCCCGCCTCTTCATAGAGCGCGACTGGAAAACGCGGATTGTTTGATTCTTTTTGCCCGGAGCAGCTTGTGTTGCTCCGGGCTTTTTGTTTAGCTTCAGTCTTGTGCGGCTGAACTTCCTAAAATCGCCGATTGTTTTTATTGCGGCCCCCGTGATATTGGGCGTTTGCCTTCTGGAGACATTCCATATTTTGGCTTTTCAGCGTTTGGAGTGGATGACGTATGATGCGCGCGTGCGATTCGCCTACGATTACGCCAGACAGTTCTCCGTCGGTTCGACAAACCTGGGAGTCGTTGAAATCAGCGACGAGACGATTGCCGCCGTCAATAGCGGCACGCTGGGTTTTGCGTTTGGTTTATACTGGCCTCGCTCCGTTTACGCCCGCGCCCTGCACGAATTATCCACCGAGGGAGCGGAAGTCGTTGGCTTTGATGTTCTTTTTGCGGAAAAACGTTCCGACCTCCCAGCCGTTTCGCTGCCCGACGGCAACACCCTGCCGTCTGATTCCTATTTCGCCCAGGAACTAAAAAACTCAGGCAATGTCGTTCTAGCCGCCGATGAGGACCTGCTGCCGACGCGCGAACTTCAGACCAATGCGTGGAAGATCGGCAATATCTCGGTCCAAAAAGATGCCGATGGCGTTTTGCGACGGACGCAGGCTTTCCGGGACTACCACCGCTGGCATCCGTTCATCCTTCAAATCGACACCAGATACGGTCTGAAATTGGCCAAGACGAAAATCGAAACGAACAAAATCACTTTCTATCGCCAACGCGAAGATGAACCGATTGAATTTCCTCTAAATAAGTCCGGGATGATTGACACCACCAATATCGTTGATCCCGTTCCCCCGAACGTCCCGACGGAGTTTCTGCCTTACACCCCGTTTCGAGCCTGGAGCTTGGGAATTGTGCTCGCCGCCCATCACTTGCACCTGGATTTGGACAAGGCCCAGATCGATCTGCCCCATCATCGCATCGTGCTGTCGAACGACCAGGGAGTCACTCGCGTCATACCGGTTGATTCCCAGGGCTACTTTTACATTGATTGGTCGATGGGATTGAACGATCCCCGGCTCAAGGCGGGTTCGTTTGATGAGCTTTTGCGCTCGTACATGGATCGCGCCAAGGGCCAGCCTGTGCCCAATTACTGGAAGGACAAAGTGGTCGTCATCGGTTCGACCGCGACGGGCAATGATCTGGCCGACGTCGGCGCCACGGCCTTGGAGAGCGCAACCCATCTGGTTGTCAAGCACTGGAACGTGGCCAATTCCCTCATTACAGGACGTTTTATTCGGACGACTCCGCTGGCGGTCAATCTGTTGCTCATCATTTTGGTTGGCGCGCTGGCCGCATGGATCACCTGGGTGGTGGCGCGGCCGTTGACCGGATCGCTCGTGATGCTGGCGGCGTCCGCCGTTTACTTGGTAGTGGCGGTGGGGTTGTTTGTTGGTTGGAGAATTTGGGTGCCGATCGTCCTGCCCCTCTTTTGCGCGGGCTTTATTACGCATCTTTCAGCCCTGACCTATCGCGTGCGCGCGGAACAAACCGAAAAGAAAAGAGTCAGGTCGCTTTTTTCCCGCCTCGTTTCACCGGACGTGGTCAACCAAGTCTTGGAGGCCCAGACCATTTCACTCGATGGGATACGGCGCGAGATCACGGTTTATTTTGCCGATATTCGAGGTTTCACCGAATTAACCGACACCGCGCAGGTGCAGGGCGCGGAATACGTCCGGGAAAATAATCTGGGTCCCTTGGCGGCTGACAAGTATTACGACGAGCAGGCGCGCGAAGTGATGAACACCGTCAGCCTTTATCTCGGGACGATTGCCGAATGTGTCAAGAAACACCAGGGCACCCTCGACAAATATATTGGCGACTGCGTAATGGCTTTTTGGGGCGCCCCCTTGCACAACCCTCATCACGCCTTGCATGCCGTGCGCGCCGCCATCGAGGCGCAGCAGGCCTTGATGGGTCTCAATACCCTGCGCGAACAACAGAACAAACGGCGCGAGGAGGAGAACGAGGCCCGCCTGCGCATGGGACTTCCGGCCCACCGGCCGTTGCCCCTCTTGAGCATGGGCAGCGGGATTAACACCGGCGTGGCCATTGCCGGTTTTATGGGTTCGGACGCGCACATTGTCAATTATACCGTATTCGGACGGGAAGTGAACCTGGCCAGCCGCCTCGAAGGAGTTTCCGGGCATGGCCGCATTATTATCGGCGAAGGCACCTATTTGGCCCTGCAACGCGAAGACCCGGCGTTGGCCGCCTCCTGCATCGAATTATCGCCCCAAAAAGTGAAGGGGTTTTTCAAGCCGGTCCGCATCTTCGAAGCTCCGTGGCGCCCTCCGGAAGTTCCAGCGGAACCTGCCGATGCGCCCGCTTCCCCTCGTGACAATACACCCGCCGTTGCCTGAGACATCGCGCGCCTCGCAGCGGTTGGCTTCCCTCGACGTCTATCGGGGATGGGTGATGTTTCTCATGATGGCTGAAGCCCTGCAATTTTGTGCCGTCGCCAAGGCCCGCCCGGAAAGCGCCTTCTGGAAGTTTCTTTGTCATCAACAAAGCCACGCCGCGTGGGCCGGCTGTTCGTTGCATGATTTGATCCAGCCTTCCTTTTCTTTTTTGGTGGGAGTGGTATTGCCTTTTTCTATGGGCAGCCGTTTGGCTCGCGGGCAATCCCGCCGCCAGATGACCGTCCACGCCTTGGGCCGCGCGGCGGTTCTGGTTCTGCTCGGGGTCGTATTGCGTTCGATTAACGCCGGGCATGCGAATTGGACCTTCGAGGATACCCTTTCGCAAATTGGCCTCGGTTACGGCTTTCTTTTTCTTTTGGGTTTCCGTCCCGCCC
>Ga0075522_10002860_pt1 | contig 12729 bp, 9 predicted proteins | sample NGEPerA_FD_74796 | JGI IMG/M metagenome (GOLD analysis project Ga0075522, IMG submission 74796) | Arctic peat soil microbial communities from the Barrow Environmental Observatory site, Barrow, Alaska, USA - NGEE PermafrostL2-A | ecosystem: Environmental > Terrestrial > Soil > Wetlands > Peat ... | reverse complement strand
CGCAGAGGGGTGATCACGATCCGCCCCGATTCGACCCGCAGCTCCACATCGTCGCCCGCCGTCGCGCCGACCTCGATCAACAGCGGCCTGGGAATGATCACGCCGGAGGAATTGCCCATCTTGCGTACCGCGCCGCGCATGTGAGGTCTCCCATGGAGGTTGCCACGAAGTTATAACACATCGCTGGCGTGGGCTTCGAGCCTGCCTTACGCGACGCTTACGCCCCCGCTCCCCCTTCGCAATGGAAGTCTGAGGCCCGCCCGCGCTACTCCGCCGCCATTGGGATGAAGGAGGCGCGGCGCATGGCCGATGTGGTCTATCTCGCGGCGGGCGTGGCGATCTTCGTGGTCTTCGCCTTTTACGCCCGCGCCCTGCGCCGGCTGTAGGGGGCCGCCATGATCGTGGACATTCTCTACGCTGTGGGGGCTCTGGGTCTGGCGATCTACATGGTCGCCGCCCTCCTGCGTCCCGACAAATTCTAGAAGGAGACCTCGGCATGGACGTGCGGGGCTGGGGCGAAATCGCCTTCACCATAGCGCTTACCGTCGCCCTGGCGTGGCCGCTTGGGCTCTATCTGGCGCGGGTCTGGCAAGGTCAGCCGACCTGGCTCGACCCAGTGCTCCGCCCGGTCGAGGCGATATCCTATCGGGCCTTCGGAATCGACCCCAGGAAGGAGCAGGGATGGCTCGCCTACGTCATGGCCTTCCTGGTCTTTTCCACCGCCAGCTTCGTCGTCCTCTATCTGATCCTCAGGTTCCAGAACCTGCTGCCGCTCAATCCGCAGCACTTCGCCGGCTTCTCGCCGGATCTGGCCTTCAACACGTCGATCAGCTTCGTCACCAACACCAACTGGCAGTCCTACACCCCGGAATCGTCGATCTCGACCTTCTCGCAGATGGCGGGGTTGACGTCGCACAACTTCCTTTCGGCCGCCGCCGGCATCGCCGTGGCCGCCGCTGTGGCCCGCGCCTTCGCCGCCAACAGGGGTGAGGGGCTCGGCAATTTCTGGGTCGATTTGACCCGGGTCAGTCTCTATGTGCTGCTTCCGTTGGCCCTGGTGATGGCCCTGGTCTTTGTCGCCCTGGGTGAGCCTCAGACGCTGGCGGCGAACGCTGTCGCGAAAACCGTCGAAGGGGCGAAGCAGACGATCTCGCTCTTCCCGGTCGCAAGCCAGGAGGTGATCAAGCAGCTCGGCACCAACGGCGGGGGCCTCTTCAACGCCAATTCCGCCCATCCGTTCGAGAATCCCAACGCGATCACCAACCTGCTCGAAATCATGCTCATGAACGTGCTCGGCTACGCCTGCGTGGTCGCCTTCGGCGTCGTCACCCTGGCGCGCAAGGAGGCCCGGGCGCTGGGCGCGGTGATGGTGATCATGATCGCCGCCGCCGCGTCGGTGATCTACGTGTCGGAAACGCAGCCCGCCCCGTCATTGGTCGCCGCTCACGCGCAATCGAGCGTGAACATGGAAGGCAAGGAAGTTCGATTCGGCGCGCCGTCCACGGCCGTCTTTACCTCGTTCACCACCGGCGCCTCCGACGGCGGCGTCAATTCCATGCACGACAGCCTCATGCCGCTCAGCGGCGGCATGGCCATGTTCATGATCGAGCTCGGCGAGATCACCCCGGGCGGGGACGGCTCGGGACTTTACGGTATGGCGGTGATGGCGATCATCGCGGTCTTCGTCGCTGGCCTGATGGTGGGTCGGACGCCAGAATTCCTGGGCAAGAAGATCGAGGCGAAAGAGGTCAAGTTCGCCATGTTGTCGGTGCTGATCCTGCCGCTCTCCATCCTCGGCTTCACCGGCGTGGCGGCGGTGGTCCCGGAGGCGCTCAAGGGGCTGGCCAACACCGGACCCCATGGCCTCTCCGAGCTCCTCTACGCCTACACGTCCGCCACCGGGAACAACGGCTCGGCCTTCGCGGGGCTCTCCGCCAACACGCCATATTGGAACAGCACCCTTGGGGTGGCCATGCTCCTGGGCCGCTTCGCCTACGCCATCCCAGTCCTGGCCATCGCCGGCTCTCTGGCCGCCAAGCCGCAGCTGGAGGCGACGGTCGGCACTCTCCCCACTCGTGGCCCGCTGTTCATCGGCCTGGTGCTGGGCGTGATTCTGATCGTCGGCGGCCTGCTGTTCTTCCCCGCCCTGTCGCTGGGTCCGATCGTCGAGCACTTCCAGGTCCTCACCGCCGTCGCCGGCCATTGATCTTAGAGAAAAAGGTCCATCCGAAATGACCACCGACACCCTGCACCTGGGCGAGACGCGTCGGTCGACGGTTTCCGGTACGGCGCTCTCCTCCTCGGTCGTCGGCCGGGCGGTGCTGAGCGCCTTCGCCAAGCTCGACCCCCGCCGATTGACCACCAATCCGGTGATCCTCACCACCGAGGTCGTGGCGCTCCTGGCCACGGTCTCGGCCGTCGCCGCCTTCCGGATCGGCGCAAGCCCCTGGTTCGCGGTGCAGATTGCCGCCTGGCTGTGGATCACGGTCCTCTTCGCCAATTTCGCCGAGAGCATTGCCGAAGGAAGGGGCAAAGCGGCGGCGGACGCCCTGCGCGCCACCCGCGTGGAGACCAAGGCCAAACTGATCGTCGATCCCGTCACCGGGATGACCGTGCCCACGCCAGCCTATCAGTTGGAAGTGGGGCAGATCGTGCTGGTCGAGTCTGGCGACATCATCCCCTCCGACGGTGAGATCGTCGACGGCGTCGCGTCCGTGAACGAAGCCGCGATCACCGGCGAATCGGCCCCCGTCATCCGCGAAGCCGGTGGCGACCGGTCCGCGGTCACCGGCGGCACCACCGTGGTTTCCGATTGGATCAAGGTCAAGGTGACGGCCGCGTCGGGGGAGACCTTCCTCGACCGGATGATCGCCATGGTCGAGGGGGCGAACCGGCGCAAGACCCCCAATGAGATCGCCCTGGCCGTCCTCCTGGCTGGCCTTACGCTGATGTTTCTGATCGCGGTGGTGACCCTCGTCGGCCTCGGTCGCTACTCCGGCGTCAAGCTCGATCCGCTCGTGTTGGGCGCGCTCTTCGTCTGCCTGATCCCGACCACCATCGGCGGTCTGCTCTCGGCCATCGGCATCGCCGGCATGGACCGGCTCCTGAAGTTCAATGTGCTGGCCACCTCGGGCCGGGCCGTCGAGGCGTCCGGCGACGTCGATACCCTGCTCCTCGACAAGACTGGCACCATCACCCTGGGCGCGCGCATGGCCACCGAGGTCATCCCGGCGCCGGGCGTTCGCCCCGAAGCGGCGCTCCGCGCCGCGGTGATGGCCTCCCTCGCCGACGAGACGCCGGAGGGTCGTTCGATCGTCGAACTCGGGCTCTCCCAGCATGTGTCGGTCGAACCGCCCGCCGGCTCGACGGCGATCGCCTTCAGCGCCACCACACGCATCTCGGGCCTGGATGTTCAGGGAGCCTCCTGGCGCAAGGGCGCGGTGGACGCCATCCTCAGGTCTCTGGGCATGGCCTCCGATCAGGCCCCGGCCGAATTCAACACCGCGGTCGATCGGATTGCTCGCGCGGGCGGAACGCCTTTGGCGGTCGCCCAGGACGGCGTTCTTATCGGCGTCATCCACCTCAAGGACATCGTCAAGCCGGGGGTCAAGGACCGCTTCGGCGACCTTCGCCGGATGGGCGTGCGCACGGTGATGATCACCGGCGACAATCCGGTGACCGCGGCGGCGATCGCCTCGGAGGCCGGGGTCGATGACTTCCTGGCCGAGGCAACGCCGGAGGACAAACTCGGCCTCATTCGCTCCGAACAGGCCAAGGGCCGGCTGATCGCCATGTGCGGCGACGGTTCCAACGACGCTCCGGCGCTCGCCCAGGCCGACGTCGGCGTGGCCATGCAGACCGGCACCCAGGCGGCCCGCGAGGCCGGCAACATGGTCGATCTCGACAGCGATCCGACCAAGATCATCGAGATCATCGAGGTGGGCAAGCAGATGCTGATCACCCGCGGGGCGCTGACGACGTTTTCCATCGCCAACGATGTCGCCAAGTACTTCGCCATCCTCCCGGCCATCTTCGTGGTCTCGCTGCCAGCCCTTGGGGCGATCAACATCATGCGCCTGGGAAGCCCGCACAGCGCCATCCTGTCGGCGGTGATCTTCAACGCCCTGATCATCGTCACCTTGATCCCGCTGGCTCTGCGTGGCGTGCGCTACCGGCCGATAGGCGCGGGCAAGCTGTTGTCCCGAAACCTGATGATCTACGGCGTCGGCGGCATCGTCGCGCCGTTCGTCGGCATCAAGCTCATCGACCTCATCATCTCCGGCCTCGGCCTGGCGTGATGAGCCTCAATTCGTAGCGCGGGCTTCCAGCCCGCTCTTGCCTCGGTTCGGTGATGACAAACGAAGAAGCGGGCTGGAAGCCCGCGCTACGAAAACGACGTGAAAGGCTCTTCAATGCTCGCTCAGCTTCGACCCGCCATCGTCTCGACAGTCTTCTTCACCCTGCTGCTCGGCGTCGGCTATCCGCTTCTGGTGACCGGGATCGCCCACCTCACCATGCCCGCCAACGCGGACGGCAGTCTGATCAGGAACGGCGGCGGCCAGGTGATCGGCTCCTCGCTGATCGCGCAAGGGTTTGCCAAGCCGGAATATCTGCACCCCAGGCCATCGGCGGCCGGCAAGGGCTACGAAGCCGACAACTCGGGAGGCTCCAACTACGGCCCTCTGAACGCCGACCTCGCCAAGCGCGTCAAGGGCGACGCCGACGCGCTGAGGGCATCGACCGGGAGCGCCATCGTCCCCGCCGACGCGGTGACCACCTCGGCCTCCGGCCTCGATCCGGACATCTCGCCGGCCTACGCCCTGCTTCAGGCCCCTCGGATCGCCGCCGCCAGGGGCGCTGATCCGGTGAAGGTGCGAGCGTTCATCGCCAACCGCGTGCAGTCGCCCTGGCTTGGCTTCATCGGCCAGCCACGCGTCAATGTGCTGGTGACAAATCTGGCTCTCGACGCCGCCTTCGCGAAGGCTCACCCTCCCGGCTCATGAATCCCGACGAGCCGAGACGTCCCGACCCCGACGCCCTGCTGGCGGAAGAGACGAGGGCGGGACGGGGCCGGCTCAAGGTCTTTCTGGGCATGGCGCCCGGGGTCGGCAAGACTTATGAAATGCTGCAGGCGGCGCGGCGGCGCCAGGCCGAGGGGCTGGATGTCGCCGTCGGCCTCGTCGAGACCCACGGACGCGTGGAGACCGAGGCCCTTCTCGCCGGGCTCGAGATCCTCCCCCGCAAGCCGATGGACTATCGCGACCGCACCCTTCTGGAATTCGACATAGACGCCGCTATCGCCCGCCGGCCCGGCCTGCTGCTCGTCGATGAGTACGCCCATTCCAACGCGCCAGGATCGCGGCATCCCAAACGATGGCAGGACGTGGAGGAGATCCTGGTCGCCGGGATCGATGTCTGGACGACCCTCAACGTCCAGCATCTCGAGAGCCTGGTCGATGTGGTGTGGAAAATCACCGGCGTCCGGCAACGCGAGACGGTCCCCGATCTCGCGCTGACCCGGGCAGACGACATCGAGGTCGTCGATATCACCCCGGCCGAGCTTCGCCAGCGCCTGACCGAGGGCAAGGTCTATCTGCCCGAGACCGCCCGGCTGGCCACCGACCGGTATTTCAAGACCGAGAACCTCACCGCCCTGCGCGAACTGGCCCTGCGCCGCGCCGCCCAGACCGTCGATCAGCAGCTCCAGGGGGCCATGCGGCGGGCCGGCGTCGAGGGGCCATGGGCGGCGGGCGAGCGGATCCTGGTTCTCATCGGCCCCGACGCCATGGCTGCTGGTCTCGCCCGCGCCGGCCGCAGGCTCGCCGACATCATGGACGCTTCCTGGACCGTGGCCCACGTCGAGCGCCCCAACCGGCCGCCGCCGACCGCTGCCGGGGCGGCGCGGCTCTCGAAGGCCCTGAAGCTTGCCGAGCAGCTCGGCGGCTCGACCGTCTCGCTCACCGGCGACGACCTGGTGCGTACGGTCCTCGGATACGCCCAGCGTAACCACATGACCCAGATCGTCATCGGCAAGCCGCGCGGTGGCCGGGTGCGCGAGGCGCTCGGCCTGTCGCTCTCCAGCGCCCTGATCCGCCGGGCCGACGGCGTCGCCCTGCATGTGGTCACCGACGAGCCGGAGGCGCGAGCGGCCTCGGAGCCCCGGGCGCCGGTCCGGATGGCGGGGGTGTGGCGCGGCCAGTTCGCCGCCTTGGTCCTCGTCGCCGCCGCCGGAGGGGTCGCGGCGGTCATCGACCGGTTCGCCCAAGGCGCCAATCTGGCGATGATCTTCCTGGTCGGAGTGCTCGCCAGTGGCCTGGCCTACGGCCTGTGGTCGGCGGTGACCGCCGCGGCCCTGGCGGCGCTGACCTACAACTTCTTCTTCCTGGAGCCGCGGCTGTCGTTCACCATCGGCCACGCCTCGGACGTCTTCACCTTCGTGGTCTTCTTCCTGGTGGCCATGACTACCGGCTGGCTCACCGGCCGGGTGCGCGACCAGTCGCGGGCCGCCTCCCGGCGAGCCTCGGCCGTGGCCGCGCTGCTGGCGGCCAGCCGACGGCTGTCGGGCGCGGCGACCGCTGACGTAGCGGCCCTGGCCCTCGCCGAACAGCTCGCCGCCGCCACCGGCGGGGCGGCGGTGGTGTTCCTGCCCGCCGATGGCGACATCGCGCCGGCCGTCGCCTCGCCGTCGATGCCGGTTCTCGCCACCCAGGACATGGCCGCCGCGCGCTGGGCCTGGGAGCGGGGCGAGGCGGCCGGGTCGGGCACTGGCACGCTGCCGAACGCCGAATGGACCTTTCATCCGCTCCAGAGCCTTGAGGCCCGGTCGGGCGTCGTCGCCATCCAGCCGCTCGGCCGGGGAGGGGACGAGGAGCGGTTCGTCCTGGCCCTGATCGACCAGGGCGCCGGGGCGCTCAAGCGCGCCGAACTGGCTGTCGAGGCGGCGGACGCCGAGGGCCTGCGCCGGGCCGACCGCTTGCGCTCGGCCCTGCTCAACTCGATCAGCCACGATCTGCGCACGCCGCTTTCCACCGTGCTCGGCTCGGCCACCACCCTCATCGAGTATGGCCCGACGTTCACCGAGGCGGTTCGCCGCGACCTGCTGGACAGCATCCGCGAGGAGGCCGAGCGCCTCAACCGCTACGTCGGCGATCTCCTCGACATGACCCGCCTGGAGGGCGGCGCCCTCAAGACCCGCAAGGAATGGATCGACGTGCGCGACGTCCTGCGCGCGGCCCTGGAGCGCATCGAGCGGCGCCGCGCCGGGCGGCGGCTTTCCACCGACTTCCCCCGCGAACTGACCCAGGTCCAGGCCGACCCGGGCCTGCTCGAACAGGCCCTGGTCAACATCCTCGAGAACGCCGTCGCCTACAGCGAGGACGGCTCGACCATCGAGGCCGCCGCTTACGAGGATCGCGGCAATGTGGTGATCAGCATCGAGGACGAGGGTCGCGGTATTCCCACCAACGATCTCGAAGCGGTGTTCGAGAAATTCCGCCGCATGGCCGAGGCCGGCGACAAGGCCAAGGGCGCCGGCCTGGGCCTGGCCATCGCCAAGGGCTTCATCGAGGCCATGGGCGGTCGCATCGCCGCCGCCAGCCCGATCCACGACGGCCGCGGCACGCGGATGCTGGTGAGCCTGCCCAAGGACATCCCCACCCCCGCCCTTCTGCTATGAGGTGGCCATGACCGCCTTCCGGCCCCGCATTCTCGTCGTCGATGACGAACCGCAGATTCACCGCTTCCTCACGCCGGCTCTCGAGGCGGCCGGCTACGAGGCGGTGCGGGTCGATGACGGCGCGGCGGCCCTTCGGGAGATCGCCCGCAAGCCGCCGGACGCCGTGGTCCTCGACCTGGGCCTGCCCGACATCGACGGCAAGGATGTCCTCAGCAAAGCCCGCGCCTTCTACGACGGGCCGATCGTCGTGCTCTCGGCGCGCGAACGGGAGACCGAGAAGATCGACGCCCTGGATCTCGGCGCCGACGACTATCTGGAAAAACCCTTCGGCGTCGGCGAACTGCTCGCCCGTCTGCGCGCCGCCCTGCGCCACCGTATGCGGCGCGACGGGGCGGGACCTGTGATCGAGGCCGGCGACCTCATCGTCGATCTCGATCGCCGGCGGGTCAGCAAGGCGGGCGAGGCGGTGAAGCTGTCGCCCAAGGAGTATGACCTCCTCGCCCACCTGGCCCAGGGCGGCGGCCGGGTGGTCACCCACCGCCAGCTGCTCACCGCCGTCTGGGGACCGGCCCACGCCGACGACGTCCAGTACCTGCGCGTGGTGGTCAGCCAGGTCCGCGCCAAGATCGAAGCCGACCCCGCCGCCCCCCGGCTCCTCCTCACCGAGGCCGGGGTTGGGTACCGGTTCGGGGGGTGAGGGGTCACGCTCCTTGCCTCGGAGCGCGGACGTCCCGTCCGCGAAGCTTTCGAGCCTGGGCGTGAATTCCGTCATCCGGGGCGCGCGTCGACCGATGCTGGCGGACGGGACGTCCGCCCTCCTTCTGCTGGCGACCGTGGCCCTCGTCTGCGCCGCCGCCGCTCCGCCGCCCGGCCGCGTCACCATCGATCTCGCCGCCGGCCCTTTGGCCACGATCCAGCCGAACACGACCTTCGGCGCCGCGCTGGACGGCATGGGGCGGGGCGAGGTGGCGCGGACCTTCACGGCGTTCAACATCGCGCGGATGAAAGCCGCCGGACTGGGGCCGGTCAGTTACCGGCTGCGGACGGAACTGGGCATCGAGGCCTGGCATTGGAGTGGGGAGGGGAAGTGGAGCGATCCGCGCCATGCCCGCGGCTACTGGGTCGGGTCGGTCCATCCCAGACGGCCGGTGATGACCACCTGGGGCTTCGCTCTGCCGCGCCGGGGCGACACCATCGATCAGGCCGGCAACACCGGCTATTCGCGCCTCGACGACGGCGACCGCAGAACCTTCTGGAAGTCCAACCCCTACCTTGATCCGCGCTACACCGGCGAGGCAAGCGCCCGTCCTCAGTGGGTGGTCGTCGAATTCACCCACGACGAGGCGATCGGCGCGGCGCGGATCGACTGGGCCGCGCCCTTCGCGCGTCGTTACCAGGTCCAGTACTGGATCGGGGCCGACGAATACGACGACCAGGGCCGCTGGGCGACGTTTCCCGGCGGCGCGGTCAACGCCGGCAAGGGTGGTCGCGAGACGCTAGTCCTGGCAGCAACGCCGATCCGGACAAAATTCATCCGTATACTGCTGGAAGATTCGTCTGGGTTAGCGCCGGTCGGCGCGACCGATCCCCGCGACGCCATCGGCTTCGCCATTGGCGAGCTCTCGCTCGGCGCTCGGGGGCCGGATGGCGCGCTCATCGACGCCGTGCGCCACGGCGCCGGCCGCGACTCCCAGACGATCATGCATGTCTCGTCCACCGATCCCTGGCGCCGCGCCATCGACCGTGACCGCGATCTTGAGCAGCCGGGCTTCGACCGGGTGTTCGAAAGCGGCCTCACCCGCGGTCTGCCGATGATGGTCCCGGTGGGCGTCGTCTACGACACCCCGGAGAACGCCGCCGCCGAGATCCGCTTCCTCGAGGCGCGCCACTATCCCGTGCGGCAGGTCGAACTGGGCGAGGAGCCGGACGGCCAGTACATCGCCGCCGAGGACTTCGGCGCCCTCTATCTCGAATTCGCCGACGCCATCCATCGCGTCGATCCGAACATCGCCCTCGGCGGCCCCAGCCTGCAGCAGGCGATCTCCGATGTCTGGCTCGATCCCACGACCGACCGCTCCTGGACCAGCCATTTCATCCGCTACCTGAAGGGGCGCGGGCGGCTCGGCGATCTCGCCTTCTTCACCTTCGAGCACTACCCCTTCGACGACCTTTGCGGACCCTTGGAGGACAAGCTCCTGGCCGAGAGCGGCCTGATGGACGCCGATCTCGCCCGTCTGCGGGCCGATGGCGTGCCGCCCGAGATCCCCTGGATCATCAGCGAATACGGCTTCTCGGCCTTCGGCGGCGAGCCGGAGGTGAGGATCGAGAGCGCCCTCATCAACGCCGACATCGCGGCGGGGTTCGCCGGCCGCGGCGGCGCCGCCGCTTACCTCTTCGGCTATGCGCCCGACAGCCCCTGGGCCGGCGCCCGTCCGTGCGGGGGGGCGGGCAACCTGATGCTATGGCAGGCCGGCGACGACGGCCGCGCCCGCTGGCCGATGCCGACCTTCTGGGGGGCCAGGATGCTGACCCGCGACTGGGCCGGCGAGGGCGGAACGCTGTTTTCGGCATCGACCGACGTTCGCGACGAGCAGGGCCGCGCGCTCGTCGCCGCCTACGCGCTTCGCCGGCCGAGCGGGGCCTGGCGCCTGCTGCTGATCAACCGCGATCCCGCCGCCGCGCACCGCGTCAGCCTGCCCTTTCCGGGCCCGCTCGCAACCGTCCAATACGGCGCCGGCCAATACGCCTGGGATGCCACGGCCGCGGCGGCCATCCGAGCCGCGACCTGCCGCCGATCCGGCGTCGGCTTGCCGGAAACTCCGTCGATCTGCCGGTCAGTTCGCTGACCGTCGTGAGTACGAGGCTCGCGCCTTGACCGCATCGGCCGCCGCGTGGCCTTGAGGCGCGATGCCCCTCTTTCCCGCCGACCCCGACGAGCTTCCCGCCATCGCCGCCCTGGTCAATTCCGCCTACCGCGGCGAGGCTGCGCGCCAGGGCTGGACCCACGAGGCCGACTACCTCGACGGCGCGCGCACCGACGCCGAGACCCTGCGGCGCGATCTCGAGGCGGCGCCGGGCGCGGCCCTGTTCACCTGGCGGGATGCGCCCGGGGAGGAACTGCTCGGCTGTGTCTGGCTCGAACCGGCCGGCGAAGGGGCATGGTACGTCGGCATGCTGACGGTGCGGCCGGACCTCCAGGATCGCCGCCTCGGCCGCGCCGTGCTCGAGGCCGCCGAGACGTTGGCCGCGGCGCGCGGCGCCCGGCGCATCCGCATGACCGTGGTCAATATCCGCGACACCCTGATCGCCTGGTACCGCCGCCGTGGCTATGATCCCACCGGCGAAACAGAGCCGTTCCCCTATGATGAGGCCCCGTTCGGAACCCCCCGCCGCGCGGACCTCCATTTCGTCGTGCTGGAAAAGGCTCTCTGAACAGCTACGGTAGAGCCATTTTCGACGCCAAGACGCCAAGACGCCAAGTAACACCCCGCCCAGTTGCGCCTGATCTTGTCTTGGCGCGAAGCGCGTCGCTTCTCTTGGCGTCTTGGCGTCTTGGCGTCTTGGCGTTTCAATCCCCTGTCGCGTTTCGATCCCGATCAGCCGACGCGCTCGTCGTCGCGCCGCAACGGCCCGTCGGCGATCAGGGCGTCGATTTCCGCGGCCGTCTTGCCGAGCCAGTCGCCCAGCACCTCGCGGTTGTGCTCGCCGCGGTGGGGCGCCGGCCCCCTGACGCCGCTGCGCGCCGCCGAGAAGCGATAGGGCGACTGGACGATAGGCCGGACCCCGCCGGCCCGGTCGTCGATGTCGACCACGGCGCCGCGATGGGCGACGGTCGGCTGGCCCCGCAGATCGTGTCCCGAGCGCACCCTTCCCCAGGCGACATTCATCGCGGCCATCGCCGCCTCCACCGCCTCCCAGGTGTCCAAGGCGCTCATGAACCGGCCCACCGCCTCGCGGCGCCGGGCGATCTTGGTCGCCAGATCCATCTCGGTGTTGGTCGGATCGGCGAGGCCCAGACGGCTGGTCAGCAGGCGCCACAGATAGCGGAAATCCGCCGACACCAGGATCGGGCCGACGGCCGTGTCCCAGGTCTCGCTGGGAAGGCCCATCGTGCCTTCGGCGTCCTCCAGTTCGTAGTGGATCTGGTCGTCGGTGGCGATGGTGGCGTCGAGCATGGCGATGTCGATGTGCTGCCCCACGCCCGTCCGCTCACGCATGATCACCGCCGCCAGCAGACCGACGAGGCCATGCAGCGAGGCGTTGGTGTCGGCGATGGAGAGCGGCAGTTCGCGGCGCGGCAGGCCCGTCCGCCGCGCCGCCCGGTCGATGAGGCCGGCCTCGGCGTGGATGATCGGCGCATAGGCCGGACGATGGGATTCGGGACCGGCGTGGCCGAAGCCAGAGATCGACAGCATGATCAGGCGCGGGTTGACCGCATGGAGGGCCTCCCAGCCGAGGCCCAGTCGCGGCATCACGTCTGGCCGGTAGTTTTCGATCAGGATGTCGGCGCGGCGGACCAGATCGAACACCAGCTCCCGCGCCCCGGGCGCCCGCAGATCGAGACTGATGTCGCGTTTGCCGGCGTTCTGCTGGTGATAATAGCCGGGAATACCGCCCAGGACCTTGCCCCACAGCCGGGTGATGTCGCCGTCCGGCGGCTCGACCTTGACCACGTCGGCGCCGAGATCGCTGAGCATCCGGCCGGCGAACGGCCCGGCCAGCACGCGCGAGAAATCGAGCACCTTGAGATTTTCCAGCGGGTAGGCGGGGGAGGGGACGGTCATGGGGCCTCGATCGACTGGCCGCCCGACTTTCGGACACGCCTGGGTTTGCGGCAAGAGCGCTGAAGCCTCATACCCCGATCGGGGGGCGCGTCCATTGATCAAGGCGTTGACGGTGTTTCTCTCCTGGCCGGGTTGGCCGAGTGCTCAGGGCGGAGCGATCCGGCGGCCTGCCGCGCGCTCCGGCTGGCGCCGCACGCCGATCCGGCCTCCTGCGCCGGCCAGCTTGAGCCGGCCCACACCCAAAGGGGCGCCGATCACCCGATGTTCACA
>Ga0075522_10002856_pt1 | contig 12735 bp, 9 predicted proteins | sample NGEPerA_FD_74796 | JGI IMG/M metagenome (GOLD analysis project Ga0075522, IMG submission 74796) | Arctic peat soil microbial communities from the Barrow Environmental Observatory site, Barrow, Alaska, USA - NGEE PermafrostL2-A | ecosystem: Environmental > Terrestrial > Soil > Wetlands > Peat ... | reverse complement strand
ATGTGTGGATGGGCGACGATTTCTTTCACAACGGAGCCTTTCGCCAGAGTTACGGGTATGACTATGTGCTCTCGATGGAGTCGAGCAAGGAAGAGACGGGAGTGAGCTACGGCAGGGACAATGACGGAAAACCTGTTGACGGATTCGACTACTTTCTCAAGCGCAGCTCATTTGCCGCGGATGTGAAGGAATCTGGGTCGAAAGTTCTTCCGACGTGGAAGCTGTTCCTCGACCATCCTGCATATGACAGCTACTGGAGTTCGCGCGGCGTGGAGCAGTCGCTGAATGCAGTGACTGTGCCGACGCTGAGTGTGGGCGGGTATTACGACCAGGAAGACATGTATGGACCGCAGGAGGTATACGCGCGGCTGGAGCCGCACGACGCGGGACACGAGAATTTCTTGGTGCTTGGGCCGTGGCGGCACGGGTATTGGAATAGTTCGACACGCCATTTGGGCAACCTGGATTATGGTGAACCCATCGGCACAGAGTTTCGCGCGCGGATTGAAGCGAAGTTTTTTGCGCACTACCTGAAGGACGAGGCGGGTTTCGACCTGGAAGACACGGCGAGCTTTGAGACGGGCTCCAACACATGGAAGTACTACAGCAGCTTTCCGCCGCGGCAATCGAGACTGACCAGCTTGTATCTGCAGGGCGATGGCCTGCTGAGTTGGAGCGAGTCGGCGGCCTCGGCTAAAACCAGCTACGTAAGCGATCCAGTGAATCCGATTCCCTATCGCCATCGGCCCATGCAGCCTACTTACAGCGCGAATTCGCAGTGGTTCAACTGGCTCACTGAGGATCAGCGCTTTGTAACTGATCGCAAGGATTTGGCGGTGTGGAAGCTGCCGGTGCTCACGATGGACCTGACGATTACCGGCGAGGTGGTTGCCGACATTTACGCCGCGACAACCGGTACAGATAATGACATGGTCGTAAAGCTGATCGACCAGTATCCAGACGACGACCCGGACGCGAAGATGCGCGGCTATCAATTGATGACGAATGTGGAGATTTTTCGCGGGCGCTATCTGGACAGCTTTGAAAAGCCGGTGGCGCTGGGGTCGGGGACAATTCGCGAATACAAATTCTCGCTGCATGATGTGGATCATGTATTCAAGGCCGGGCACACGGTCATGGTGGAGATTCAGAGCAGCTGGTTCCCGCTGTACGACCGCAATCCGCAAACATTTACGGCGAACATCATGAAGGCGAAGCCGAGAGATTACAAGCCGGCCACTATCACGATTTATTCGGGGCCTGGGCACGAGTCGAGTGTGCTGGTGCCGGTGTTGAAGCCCTGAAGGCGGGGGTCAATGTTCTTGAATCGTGGGTAAAGCCTGGAGGATCATTCCCGCAGGGGCTAAAGCCCTAATCACATTGCCTGATTTACGTACGGGCTGAAGCCCGTACCCTTCAAACTCGCCGGCGAGCTTTTTCTGAGCCCCGTTTCGCGCTAGAATAGAAGATGAAGTGACCCTCCGCGAGCCCATTCCGGCCCTGCACTACGGCGATTCCAGGATATCCCTGCCGTTTCAGGAATGGTGCGAGGTCGCCGACTCCCTGGTGGTCGCGTCGACTCAAGCGCGTCGCTTTCGAGGAATAGTAATCCTGGAATCGCGTTAGCGGCTCCCGCCGCCGATACCTGTTCTTCGCCCATTTTTCCCTTTACAACTTACGACTCCAAGACACCAAGGCCCGGAGGGCGCACATGATTGTGATTGATCGTTTGGAACATATGGAGCAGCGCTATAACGAACTGCAGGCGCAGTTCTCGCTGCCCGAGGTCATTAACGACCACGAGAAATATCAGAAGACTGCGAAGCAGCTTCGCGAGATCGAGACTCCGGTGGAGAAGTACCGCGAGTTGAAGCAGGTGCAGCAGGGGCTGGCCGAGGCGCGGGCGATGCTGGCTGAGAGCGACGCCGAGATTCGCGCGATGGCGGAAGAGGAGATTGCCGCGCTTGCGCCGCGGGAGCCGGCCCTGGAGGAAGAGCTGAAGGTAATGCTGCTGCCGAAGGATCCGAATGACGAGAAGAACGTGATTCTGGAGATTCGCGCGGGGACGGGCGGCGACGAGGCATCGCTGTTTGCGGCGGAGATTTTTCGCATGTATACGCGATTTGCCGAGCAGCATAAATGGAAGATCGAATTGCTATCGGTCTCCGAATCGGGTGTGGGCGGCTACAAGGAAGTGATTGCGATCATCGAAGGCGAGCGCGTCTACTCGCAGTTGAAATGGGAGAGCGGGGTACATCGCGTGCAGCGCGTTCCCGCTACTGAGACGCAGGGACGCGTACACACATCGGCGGTGACTGTGGCGGTGCTGCCGGAGGCTGAGGATGTGGATATCAAGATCGAGGCGAAGGATATTCGGATTGATACGTTCTGCTCGTCGGGGCCCGGAGGGCAGTCAGTGAATACGACGTACTCGGCGGTGCGCATAACGCACATTCCAACCAACACGGTAGTGAGTTGCCAGGATGAGAAGTCGCAGATCAAGAACCGCGAGAAGGGCATGCGCGTTTTGCGGTCGCGGCTTTACGAGCAGGAGATGGAAAAGCAGAATGCCGAGCTGGCCAAGGAACGCAAACAGCAAGTAGGTACCGGCGACCGCAGCGAAAAGATTCGTACGTATAACTTCCCGCAGAACCGGTTGACCGACCACCGCATCGGGCTGACGTTGCACCAGCTTGACCTGGTGATGGAAGGCCGCTTGCAGCCGATTGTGGATGCACTGATTGCGCACTACCAGGCCGAGCAACTGAAGGCCGACAGCCAGGCCGCGTGACACTGTGACTATTCAGAACTGGGTACAGAACGGCGAGGCGAGGTTGCGTGGCGGGTCGCATTCGGAGCGGGCACGCCTTGATGCGGAGACGCTGCTGATGCACCTGATGAAGACCGACCGCGCTTTCCTGATTGCGCACCAGAATGAAATTCTGACCGCCGAGGGAGCCGTAAGCTACTACGCGCTAATCGAGCGGCGGATGGCGGGGGAGCCGATCCAGTACATTACCGGCGAGACTGAGTTTTATGGCTTGCCGTTTCACGTGAATCGCAACGTGCTGATTCCGCGGCCGGAGACTGAACACCTGGTGGAGAAGGTTCTTTCGCTTGCGGCAAATTTTGAAAAGCCGCGGATTGTGGACGTGGGAACAGGCTCGGGCGCAATTGCAGTGGCGCTGGCTCGCAAGCTGCCTGATGCGCAGATTACGGCGATTGACATCTCGGCGGCGGCACTGGAGATTGCGCGCGGCAACGCGAAGCTTAATGGTGTTGCGGAGCGAATTCGATTTCTGGAGGGCGATCTGCTTGTGCCGGTTGCGGGGGAAGAATTCGAGATCGTCGTTTCAAACCCGCCTTATGTGGCCGAGAGCGATCGCGAATCGCTGGCTGTGGAGGTGCGCGATTACGAGCCTGCGGTGGCATTGTTTGCAGGCAGAGGCCTTGATATTTATCGACGATTGATTCCAGGCGCTCGGGATCTGCTTGTGCGTGGCGGGTATCTGGCGATGGAGATTGGCTACAGGCAGGACTCGGCGATTGCGCGACTGCTCGCAAAGGCCGGCGTCGAGGAGATCGAGTTTACTGGTGACCTGCAGGGGATTCCGCGCGTGGCTTCAGCGAAGCGGCGTTGAATCAATGGTTGATGGCAGTGCGGCGGGATTCGCATGCTCGCGGTTTCGCTTCTTCAGTCTCTGGCCGAATCGAGTGTGGTCAAGCTACTTAGCCCGGCCAGTCTTGTTCAGTTCGCGATAAAAGCCAAGGTCTTTGGCGCTGAGGCTTTTGGCTATGTACGCGATTTGCCCGTAGTGGAGGCCGAAATGCTCGACGACCTGGTAGACGGCGTCGAGTCCATGGACGTGATAGGCCTGAATCTCGTAGGGGGCGAGTAGCTCGTCTGGGGTAAGCCGGTCGAGGACCTTCGCGGCTTCGGCGATGGTGGCGCCGAGGCGATCGAGGAGTTCGGCTGCGGCAACGCCACCGACTGCGGAGAATTCGGAGGGGCGGTCGCGCTTGTCCTGGTCGCGGTTGAACGAGGCCACGAGCCACTGGGTGACGTTGCCGTTGAGATGGAGGATTATGTTGCCAACGCTGTTGCTGGCTTCGTTGGGCCTCCACCAAATCTGTTCGGTGGACATGGTTTCCACACATGCTTTGAGGCGCGGCCAGTATTGGTTCAGGAGCTTGTTGCGTGAGAAGGCGAGGAAAAGCGTGGCCAGATCGGGGTTGGTTGTGATGATGCACCTCCTACTGTTGAATCGCTATTTCTCCGGTTTTGACGCTTAGATGCCAGGGTTGGGGCGGGGGAAGGTGCATTGTGACGGCGTGCATATCGAGGGGCATCCAGAGGTATCGCGAATCCCAGAGTTCCTTCGGCTTCCAGATGTCGCCCATGAAGATTACGGTTGTCTTCTTCGAGCCGACGATTTTCACGAGCATTGTCGATTGCGAGTCATAGTTATTGGCTCCGGACGGGGCGAGGTTGTTGAATTCAGTCCACGGTCCGGCGAGCGAGGGTGCGGTGGCATAGACGTTGGGGTTGGGGCGCCAGCCGGTCATGTGCGAGCCGATGACGTAGTAGAGGGCTCCGTAGTGGACGAGCGCGCCACCTTCGAGAGGCTCCTGAATGAAGGCAGTCTTCTGTACGCCCATAAAATCGTCGGACAGTCTGGCGATGAAGAAGCCCTTGGTCGGTCGTGATTCGAAGATGAGGTAGGCGGAGCCGTCGTCGTCGATGAACTGGCCAATGTCGCGGCTTTCCTGGTCGAGAGGACGGAAGCTCTTGACGAATTTGTAGTCGCCATCGATGCGATCGCTGACAGCCACCATGACGCGAGCCACTTTGTAGCGCGCATCGTCGAGGTGGGCGTAGAGAACAAACTTGCCGGTGCGCGGGTTGGCGAAGACCTTGGGCCTCTCCAGCACCCAATGCGGACCGAGATGTTCGGGATCGGCAAGCGCCGCGACCTGGCGGCGGAATTGCCAGTGGACAAGATCTTTCGACGAATAGCAGGCGACGTAGCGCTTGTCGGGGTCGTTGGATTGCGTGCGGTCTTCGCCGAACCAGTAGTAGGCTCCGTGCCAGAGAGTGATGCCGCCGCCGTGGGCCTGAATACGCTGGCCGCGGTTGTCGAGCCATGGTTCGCCGGGCTTGATGATTGGGGACGCGGCTATGAGGCCGATGGCGGAGAGGAAGAGGAGCAGGAATCCAGACAAACGGGTTGAGACATTCCTCATGGGATTCCTCTCGGCTGCCGCGATGCGTGACTGTGGTCTCCCACCCTTGAATCAAAGAGCGATTCAAGGATGGGGCACCCGGGCAGTCCCTCAGGGGCTAAAGCCCAAATTGATTTGGCAGCATTTGCGGCACGTCTAAAGTCGTGCCCTTTCAGAACTGCGACCGGTTCAGAGGTTCGCTAAATCAATTCGTAGCCGGCGAACCAGTAGGCGATTTCGAAGGCGGCGGTGTCTTCGGCGTCGGAGCCGTGGATGGCGTTCTCCTGGATGGAGGCAGCGAACTGCTTGCGGATGGTTCCCGGCTCCGCATTTGCTGGGTTAGTTGCGCCCATGAGCTTGCGCAGGTCGGCGATGGCGTTGTCCTTTTCAAGAACCATGAGAACCAGCGGGCCAGAGGACATGAAGTTGCAGAGCGCATCGAAGAATGGCTTGCTCTCGTGGACGGCATAAAAGCCCTTGGCCTGCCTGGTGGAGATGGTCTGCTCTTTGATGGCGATGATACGGAAGCCAGCCTTTTCGATTTCGGCGAGAATGGCGCCAGTATGGCCATCGCGGACGGCGTCTGGCTTGACGATGCTAAAGGTGCGTTGCGGCAATGAGTTGAGCTCCTGTGGGAATTGCTTCTGAGTTCTATTGTAATTACCGCGAAGTGCCGCGGCCGGTGCAGGCCGGGAAACTTAAGTGCGACAGTTCGAAAAGGTAGTCTTTCAGGGGCTATAATCCGTCCCCTCCAAACTTCCCCTGGCCTGGAAATCTGGTAAAGTTTCCGCATGTTTCCTTTTGCCGTTGCTCGTAGCCTATATTTCTTTGCCCTTATTGCCATTCTGGCCGCTGCACCAGCGCTGTGCCAGGTGGCCGCACCTGCCGCTACGGTGTCCGCACCCGAGTTGCGGGTTTTCGATGCCTCCCTTGTGGACAAGACGGTGGACCCCTGCGAGAACTTCTATCGGTACAGTTGCAACGGGTGGTTCAAGCGCAATCCACTGCCAGCCGACCAGGCGGTTTATGGACGATTTACGGAACTGGCCGAGCTGAACCGGTTGCATTTGAAGCAGATTTTGGAAGCCGCAGCGGTGCCCACGGCCACGCGCAGCGCAAATGAGCAGAAGATCGGCGACGAGTATGCGAGCTGCATGGATACGGCGACGGTGAACAAGCTTGGAATAGCGCCCCTGCAACCGGAGCTCGACCGGATTGCCGCTCTCGGATCGGCTGCGGCGCTGCCGGGGCTGCTGGCGCAACTGCATACGATTGGCGTGAACGCATTCTTCGGCATGGGATCGAATCAGGATTTCGCGGATTCCACTTCGGTGATCAGCTTTTATGGAGCGGGCGGGCTGGGGTTACCCGATCGCGACTACTACACGCGGACGGATGCAAAGAGCGTGGAGCAGCGCCAGCAGTATTTGGCGCATGTGGCAAAGATTTTTGTGCTGGCGGGTGAGCCGCAGGCACAGGCAGCGAAAGATGCCGACACGGTGATGGCGATTGAGACACGGCTGGCCAAGGCCTCGCTGACGAAGACGGAAAAGAGGGACCCACAGAATTTGAATCATCCGACGGATGTGGCCGGCTTATCAAAAGAGCTGACACACTTTTCGCTGGCTGACTATGTGGCAGAGGCACACGCGCCGGCCGCAGGCAAAGCGAACGATATGGAGCCGAAGTTTTTTGCTGAGTTCAATGCGCTGGTAAGCGATACGCCGATTGACCAGATCAGGACTTATCTGCGCTGGCACTTATTGCACGGATATGCGGGCACGAGTCTGCCGGAGACCTTTGATCATGAGACGTGGAACTTCTACTCGCATATTCTGAATGGCGCTGAGAAGCAACAGGAGCGTTGGAAGCGCTGCACGACGCGCGTGGATCGGGAACTGGGCGAGGCGCTGGGGCAGGTGTATGTGGCGAAGTATTTTCCGCCGGCGGAAAAACAGCGCACGCTGAAGATGACGCAGGCGATTGAACAGGCGATGGACAAGGACATCGATGGGCTGGAGTGGATGAGCGCCGAGACCAAGGTGAAGGCTAAGGAAAAGCTTCAAGGAGTGATGAACAAGATCGGCTATCCGGACAAGTGGCGCGATTACTCAACTGTCAAGATTGTGCGCGGGGATGTGTTGGGCAACCAGATTCGGGTGCATGAGTTTGATGAGGCGCGCGACCTGGCGAAGATCGGCAAGCCGGTGGACAAGGGCGAGTGGCAGATGACTCCGCCGACGGTGAATGCGTACTACGATCCGCAGATGAACAACGTGAACTTTCCAGCGGGGTATCTGCAGCCGCCGTTTTTCAGCGGTAAAGAAGACGACGCGGCCAATTACGGCGATATGGGCTCGACCATTGGGCACGAGCTAACACACGGGTTCGACGATGAGGGACGGCAGTTCGACAAGGATGGCAACCTGAAGGACTGGTGGACGAAGGAAGATGAAAAGAAGTTCAATGAGCGCGCCGAATGCATGGTGAAACAATATGACGCGATTGAGGCGGTGCCCGGAGTTCACCTGAACGGGAAGCTGACGCTGGGGGAGAACCTGGCCGATGTGGGCGGAACGTGGCTGGCGTGGCTGGCATGGATCGACAAGGCTGAGGCTGCGCATGTGGACATGAAGGCGATGACCGGGGGGTATACGCCGGACCAGCGGTTCTGGATTGCCTATGCGCAGCAGTGGTGTACACAGACGCGGCCGGAGCAGTTGCGAACACAGGCGCAGGGCAATCCGCATTCGCCTGACGAGTACCGGACCAACACGGTGCTGCAGGATTTGCCGGAGTTTGCGAAGAGCTTCAGTTGCAAGAAGACGGACAAGATGGTGATGGCTGAGCCTTGCCGGGTTTGGTAGCTCGACGAGCGGGCAGACAACAAAAGGCCCACCGTTGCGGTGGGCCTTTTGTGTCCGGGTGTGGTGAACGATTACTCCTTGCCGATTACCTTGGCGAGGGTGGCGCCGATTTCGGCGGGTGAGACTACTACGTGGATGCCTGCGGCGGTCATGGCTTTCATTTTGTCGGCGGCAGTGCCCTGGCCTCCGGAGATGATGGCACCGGCGTGGCCCATGCGGCGGCCGGGAGGCGCGGTCTGGCCGGCGATGAAACCGACGACGGGTTTCTTGACGTGCTGCTTGACGAATTCGGCTGCGGCTTCTTCTGCAGAGCCGCCGATTTCGCCGATCATGATGATGGCGTCGGTTTCCGGATCGTCGTTGAGCAGGCGGAGGGCGTCGATGTGGGTGGTGCCGATGATGGGGTCGCCGCCTATGCCGATCGCGGTCGACTGGCCGATGCCGCGCTGGGTGAGTTGGTGGACAGCTTCGTAGGTGAGGGTTCCGGAGCGGGAGACGATGCCGACGGAGCCTTCCATATGGATGCGGCCGGGCATGATGCCGATTTTGGCTTTGCCGGGGGAGATGACCCCGGGGCAGTTGGGACCGACGAGGCGCGAGGTCGAGTTCTTGAGCTTGGCCCAGACTTTGACCATGTCGAGAGTGGGGATGCCTTCGGTGATGCAGACGATGAGGGCGATGCCCGCGTCTTCAGCTTCGAGAATGGCGTCGGCGGCGAACGGCGGCGGAACGAAGATCATGGTGGCGTTGGCGCCGGTGGCAGAGACGGAGTCGGCAACAGTGTTGAACACCGGCCAGCCTTCGTGGGTTGTGCCGCCTTTGCCGGGAGTCACGCCTCCGACGACGTTGGTACCGTATTCGGCGCAGCCTTTGGCGTGGAAGGTGCCTTCTTTGCCCGTAAGACCTTGAACAATCAATCGAGTATTCTTATCAACCAAAACCGCCATCTTATGCTCCCGCCTTTGCTGCAGCGACGACCAACTCCGCTGCTTCTTTCATGGTTGCGCCGACCTGGAAGTTCAGGCCTGACTCCTTGAGGATTACGCGGCCTTCTTCGACGTTGGTGCCTTCGAGGCGCAGGACGATGGGCACTTTCACTTTGAGGTTGCGGGCGGCTGCGACTACGCCGGTGGCGAGACGGTCAACACGCAGGATGCCGCCGAAGATGTTGATCAGGATGGCCTTGACGTTGGAATCGGAGAGCAGGATTTCGAAGGCGTGCTCGATCTGCTCCTGGGTTGCGCCACCGCCTACATCGAGGAAGTTGGCGGGGCTGCCGCCGGCGTATTGAATGATGTCCATAGTTGCCATGGCGAGACCGGCGCCGTTGACCATGCAGGCGATGGAGCCATCGAGCTTGATGTAGTTGAGGGCGTATTTGCTGGCCTCGACTTCAAGCGGGTCCTCTTCGGCAACGTCGCGCAGGGCCTTGATGTCGGCGTGGCGAAAGAGGGCGTTGTCGTCGAAGGTGATTTTGGCGTCGAGGGCGAAGAGCTTGTCGTCCTTGGTGGTGATGAAGGGGTTGATCTCGATCAGCGAGGCGTCGGTGTCGATGAATGCTTTGTAGAGGCTTTGCAGGAAGGTGACGGCGGCATTGATCTGTGTGTTCTTGAGGCCGAGGGCAAAGGCCAGCTTGCGCGCCTGCCATGGCCAAAAGCCTGTCGCAGGGTCGATGGTCTCTTTGAAGATGGCTTCCGGCGTCTTGGCTGCGACTTCCTCAATCTCCATGCCGCCGGCCTGGGAGGCCATGAAAACCAGTCTGCTGGTGGCGCGGTCGAGGACGATTCCGAGATAGAGTTCGCGGTCGATGGCGGCGGTTTCTTCAACGAGGAGGCGCTGCACCTTCTGGCCTTGCGGGCCGGTCTGGTGAGTGACGAGCTGCATGCCGAGGATGTTCTTGACGTGCAAGTCGGCATCTTCGCGGTTGCGTGCGACTTTGACGCCGCCGCCTTTGCCGCGGCCTCCGGCGTGAATCTGCGCCTTGACGACGACGCCCGAGGCGCCCTCGGTAAACAGTTTGCGGGCTACAGCCGAGGCTTCTTCCGGCGTGTTGGCCACTTCGCCCCTGGGCACGGCAACGCCGTATTTTGCCAGGATTTGCTTTGCCTGATACTCGTGAATTTTCATGTTTTGTAGGAACCGCCCAGTCCGCTGAGCTCTAGAGGATTCGGGATCGGGTCCGGAGCGATCCGGGCCAGCGAGACCGTGGCAGCGGTAGACAAATCTTATCTTGCCCGGCTTTGGAGCGGCAACCCGGGCTGTTTTGAACCTCGATTTAGCATGATGCGCGGGTATTATGAGGTCGTTACGAAACTCAGTTCAGGAGGGTGGAAGGACGCAATTACTCTCGCTGCCGCTCTCAGGATTTGGGATTGTGCGTTCCGTCGCTGAGCTCCATCAGGCGTGATGAAGGCGCTTGATCTCATTTACCGTGGCCTTCCCCGAATACGACGACGCTCTTGTCAAGCGGTAGCTCATGGGTGCGTAGTTCCAGCACGCCATTCGTGCCTTTGGAGCGATAACTGTCAATGAGATAAGGTACGCCTTCTCCGGAGAGCGGCTTCGACGAATTTGTTACTTCGAAATGCAGGTGCGGCTCGCGCGCATCGCCGGTGCAGCCAACGCGCGCCAGTATCTGGCCGCGCCGTACCCTGTCACCTACCTTGACACGCACACTGCCTGGCTCCAGGTGCATGTAGTAGGCAAACTGGCCGCCGCCCAGCTCGAGGGTAATCGTGTTTCCTGCTATTGTTTCCAACGTGATTGGGATACCAGGATGGAAGGCGTCACCGTGTCCCGGGACGTTATTGGGGAGACCGTCCCTGGCCGCGACAACACGGCCATCGGCGACGGCAAGGACTGGCTTGTCATAGGAATAGTAAGAGCGCACGTCCCGTGAATCGCCGCTGAAACTGACTCCGTCTCTGACCTGCTTCCAGTCGATTGCATAGCGTCGTGAAATCACCGGCCTGCCATCGAAGACGATAACTCCGCGCCGATGGTGGTTATCTTGGTCGTTGCTTGGGCCATCAGCCGCAAGCCAGTTTTCTCCCTCTAAGGGTGGTCCGAGGACTCGCAAAGCAGGGATGTTCGTGGTGATGATCGCACCCTCCGCAATAAAGTCCCCAATGACGACCTGATGCAGTACCGTCCTGGGAATTTGTGAATCGTGATCGAAGGCCGCCATCATGAAGATGATCGCACTTTGGCCACTGGCGATAACGGCGCTTCCTTTTGGGTTGGCAGCGGCCTTGCCACCCACATACTGCACCATAGTCTCCAACTGCTCAGCCTCAAATGTGACAAGCGGTTTGCCTTCTGAAGCATCCGCATCCAGCAACTCAATACGATTCATTGGGAGAGGGGCTGGCCCGAAATTTGTCAGGTGTAATTCGTACAGCAGGTAGTAGCGGCCTTCACTGGGAAATGCCGTGGGAGCAATCGGCACTCGCATTTCGAGTTGGACCGGGAAGGGCGGGAGCTTCGGCGCCCGTGGTTCGCCATCCGGCCGCGTCTGCGCCGGACTCTGAGGCTTGTCCGTCGACTGTATGCTCGGTTGAGCCAGGGCAGGACATAAACAAAGGGAAGCGATCCCGAGAAAGATAAATGGTCGCATAGTCGCGGTACGCAGCTTACGCTCACGCAGTTCCCGATTCCGGGTGGATTGCCGACAAATGGGAAGTTGCACCAGCGATGAGCTGAGTCGGGGCGCGCAGTTTCGTAACAGTCTCATTACGGGGCCGACGGTATCATGAATTGATATGGGTATTTTGAAGGAATTGCTGAAGCCGCTTGCCGAGGATGGATCGGCGCTGACTCGCGAACAGGCTGCTGCCGTGCTGGAAGAGATTCTGGCAGGCGCGCCGGAGGTGGAGACGGCGGCGCTGCTGGCTGTTCTGGCCACGCGAGGGGAACAGGCGCCGGAGCTGGCCGGGTTTGTGGATGTGATGCGCGCGCGGGTGACGCCGGTTCCGTTGACGGACGAGGAGCGGGGCGCACTGGTGGATGTAGTGGGCACGGGTGGCGGTGGTCCACTGACGTTCAACATTTCGTCGGGCGCGGCGCTGGTGGCGGCGGCGGCGGGAGCGAAGGTTGCCAAGCACGGCAATCGGGCGGTTACTTCGCGGTGCGGCGCGGCCGACGTGCTTGAGGCGCTGGGCGTTCCGATTGAGCTGAGCCCGGAGTTGGCGGCCGCGTGCCTGCGCGAGACGGGGTTTATGTTCCTGCTTGCGCCGATGTATCACCCGGCCATGAAGGTCGTGGGACCTTTGCGTCGGGCGCTGGGGTTTCGAACGATTTTCAATTTGTGCGGACCACTGACCAATCCGGCGGGAGCACGGGCGCAGGTGATTGGCGTGCTGGCTCCGAGCAAGGTGCTGTTGGTGGGCAGGACGCTGGCGGCGCTTGGTGCGAAACGGGCTTTTGTGGTGCATGGGACGGACGGAATCGACGAACTGACAACCACGGGGGAGTCGGTGGTGGCGCGGGTCGAGGAGTCGGAAACAGGCGAGTCGAAGTTGCACGCGGCCCGGGTGACGCCGGAGATGGCAGGGCTTCCGCGGGCGGCTCTGGACGATTTCGTTGGCGGCGATGTGCAGACCAACGCTTCGCTGCTTTACGACGTGCTGACGGGAATTCCGGGAGC